>Ga0187851_10002021_pt1 | contig 18518 bp, 16 predicted proteins | sample June2016WEW_6_10_FD_132997 | JGI IMG/M metagenome (GOLD analysis project Ga0187851, IMG submission 132997) | Peatland microbial communities from SPRUCE experiment site at the Marcell Experimental Forest, Minnesota, USA - June2016WEW_6_10 | ecosystem: Environmental > Terrestrial > Soil >...
TCGGCGTCGGTGTGCAGAACAGTGGCGTAATCGGCGCCCAGACGCCATACGGTGCCATCCGGCTGGTGCGCGCCGGCGCCACCGAAAATGTGGCGACCCCTGACGGAGGGGGCGTGGTAGTAGATCCAAATGTTCTTGCCGTTGACGGTGACGCTGGTTTCGGCGCCTGGACTGAGGGTATTCTTGGTGGCCAGCTCTTCCTTCTTCACCTGGGCGACGGCCAGCATCATGCCGCTTAGTAAAAGAGCACTCAATAGGATTCGTTCCATTTCCGATGTCGTTCCTTTCTCTAGGAGTATACAGTGCCATTCATGGCTGAACCGCTTTCGTTATCCGAACAACAGCGTGCCGATCTGAACGAGATCGCGCAGGCTCGATCCCTTCCCGCCGGTTTGTGTTCCGCGCCAAACACCGCCGCGCCGACCATCTCGCTCTGGAAACGGCGTTTTGGAGGACCGCCTGGAAGGGCTGGACACCTATCATCCCGGACAGCCGGCGGTGGTGTTGACACCCGCCCTGCTGGCCAAGATTCTGGCGGCGACGCGTAAGAAACCGAAAGATGGTTCCACTCATTGGAGCTGCCGCAAACTGGCGGCGGCGATTCAGGTCAGCGAGGACATGGTGCACCGCGTGTGGCGCGGAGCCGGATTGAAGCGTCGCCGTCTGGAGCGCTTCCTGGGCAGCGACGACCCCGAGTTCGAACGCAAAGCCGCCGATGTGATCGGACTGTATCTGAATTCGCCGCCGGATCGTTTGGACCCCGTTCTGCCGCTGTCTCCGGGCCGCGCCGAGCGTCACGGATTCGAATATCACCGCCACGGCACGCTGTCGCTGTACGCCGCGCTCGATACCAGGACTGGGCGGGTTCATGGGAAACCGCGGCGCGCCACAGCAGCGCCGACTTCCTGGATTTCCTCGGCGAAGTGGTCGCGCAATGCCAGCCGAAGCAGGACATCCACAAAATCGAGCGCGAGGTCATCGCTCGCGGCGTGTTCACCTCGGTGCCCGATCTGGCTCGCAAACTGCGCCGCTACATCAACGCCTATTCAGCTAATCTCGCCGCGACAGGACACTAGGGGCTGGGGCATGGGGACTCTGGGCTGATCAGGAGCCGGAAGCCAATGGCGCCTTCGCCGGAAGCATCGGCCGGGACGCAGATTCCCAGTTCCCTCCCGTCGCCTTCGTCCGAAACAAATGCGCTCTCCACGGTGAAATCCAGCCGCAGCATCGGTTCATGCAGGGCGAAGGGAGGCAATTCCCCTTCGAATTCGTAGAATCCGCTCGTGGCGTACTCCGCGGTTCCAACAAGCTGATCCCGAATCCTACAAGACAGAGAGACCGGTTGCCCCGCTTGTACAACCTGCCGTGGAACAAAAACTGAGAGCGTGAAGCCGGCGAATGGCTGTTCGAGCGGAAGCACCACTTCCAATGCAAATTTCTTCGCGGTCCATCGAAACGCCCCTTCCAGGGGATGCCAGCCCTCTGCTAGCCGAACGTGCAGCTCCGGGAAATGCACCCGGCTCTTCAACAGGACGAACATTCGCTCATCACCTTGAGGATCGATCGGGCTCGAATCAAACAGGCAGCCGATCCGCTTTGAAGCAACAATGGCCCAGCGCGTCCTCTGCAGGATTCGGAAGAGCCCACCCGCGGAGAACACCCAGTAGTTCGTAGCGTCGTTTCCGATTTCGCGGCCATCGGCGAGATAGGCGATGGGTTCGTTTTCCACCCGCGCGCGAACCGTCGGCGTGACTTGCGCAATGCGCGTGCTCAGGATGCACCACCGTGTTTGGAACGCGAGCTGCTCCAGCGCCGCGTACGGATTCTTGAGGTGGTACAGAATGCCAAGGAACAGCGTCAGACCGTACACATCCCGCGGCAACTTGAAATCGCGGTCCAGATTGAGGTCGTGGGTGCGCACGGGAAGGCCCAGCAGACCGCCGATTGTCCGAACGCCGAGCATCCGGTTGTAATTATTCGGCGCGTAATCGATGGCGTCAATGTCGGCTCCCCAACCGGCAAACAGCATGGCAAGATCGCCGTCCGCGCATCCGATGTCCGCCACAGGCCGTCCGGCGATGTCAGCGGCAACAATGTCAAAATCCCGCGAGATGAGCTCCGTGATTGTGGGTACGCCCGAAAGTGTATCGAACGGGTACCAATCGCCCTCCGCAAGCTGCGTCTTTTTCTTTTCCTCCTTGAGCTTCACCCAAAGTTCTTGGGCCGAGCGCAGGAACGCCGCGGGGTTCTCTGGGATTCGAAAGGGCATCGAGGCCGTGACGGCCCTATTGTACGCTAGCCGTGGCGCGGGTCCCCGACCTGCGAATTTCGCCCTTACCCTGTCCGGCCGTCACAGTGGGAACTCCTCGAATGTTCCGCCAACCTCCACATCCGGATCAGCCTGGAAGACCGCGACTAGATCCCGGTCCAGCTTCTCAACCCAAGCTGAGGTGTCAACAAATCGCAGCTCCTTCCAACTCCATTTCCGTGATCCGAAAACTCCTGCGGTGCAAACGAAATCCACGGGACTATCCCCGGCTTGCGAATAGATGCAAACTCCCGCGAAAGGAGCGCCTTTTAGCTCAACCCACCAGCCCCAGTCCTCGCAACAAATAAAAGGAGCGTCGTAATCCAGATCCACCAATTTTGCCTGTAAATAGAGGGCGAGGGCCTTGCCAAACGTCCCATCGTTCACCAGTTCTTCTTTCTCGCCTGGGAGTACCGGAAACTTCGACGCTTTGATTTGAACAAAGCCGCCATTAGCATCCGTCATGTATTCCTAATCCTTGGTAAGTCGATCCACCGGCCATCGAGAATCCGCTATTCCGTCCGGATCGCCGTCATCGGATCAATCCGCACCGCCCGCAACGCCGGCAGAAAGCTGCCAACTAGCGTCATCACTAGGCACAATCCAGCGGCGCTCAAGAATGTCGGAAGATCGCCCGGCTGGATGCCAGCCAGAAGCGCCTGCATTAATCGAGCTGCCACATACGCCAGCGCCAGTCCAGGCAGAACACCCGCCAGTGCCACCCTGACTCCCTGCCGCATCACCATCCGCAGGATATCGCCGGATGCCGCGCCCAGCGCCATTCGCACCCCGATCTCGCGATTCCTTTGCGACACGGCAAACGACAGCAGTCCATGAATTCCGATAGCCGCCAGCAGAAACGCGATCGCCGTAAATGCCCCGAGCACGCGAACCTGCACGGTGCGGAACGCCGTTTTCGATTCCACGATCTGCTCCAAGGTCTGCACGTCTGAGATAGGCTGTTCCGGATCTGCGCTCTGGATGATTCTCCGGATCGCCGGCGCGAGTGCGCTAGGCGCTCCCGAAGTCCGTACCGCCAGGTTCCTGGGCGCATAAAACACGAAATTGCCATCCATCACCTGTTGGTAGGAAAGATAGGTTTGCGGCTCGCTCTCCTGTTCCAGCCCGCGCACGCGGACGTCGCCCACCACACCAACTACCATGCGGTCGTGAAAAGCGAGTTGGAAATGCCGACCCAGTGGATTCAGGTCCGGCCAATAACGCCGCGCGAACGATTGGCTGACCACTGCGACGAATTGCCGATCCACTGTGTCGGATTCGCTAATTGCCCTGCCCAGCACAAGCGGGACCTGCAAGGTCGAGAAATACTCCGGCGTGATGTACCGCATGCTCACTGTATGAGACGCGGTGCGCTCCACCACCTGGCCATTGATGTCCACCGGCCAAATGCCGCCGCCCCACACCATCGGCAGCGCAGTGCCGTAGGCCGCGCTGGACACTCCCGGCAGCGCGCGCACCTCCGTCAAAACGCGCCGGTAAAATTCCCCCCGCGTCGCCGTCCGCGCGTACTTGGGCATGGGCAGCGCAGTTTCCACCGAAAGGACACCACCGGCGTGAAATCCCGGGTCGGTGTTCTGCAATTTCAATAGCGCGCGAATCAAAAGGCCGGAAGAAATGAGCAGGACTACCGAGACCGTCACTTCCGCGATTACTAACGCAGCCCGCAGCCGTTCTTTGCGTCCACCGCCCGAGCGCGCGCCTTCCCGCAACGCGTTCATATCGCCCTTGCCGGACGCCCGCAATGCCGGCAGCACGCCGAACACAATTCCTGTGACGACCGTGAGCAGCCCCGCGAAAATCAGCACCCGAAAATCTACCGTGGGCGTCGATGCAATCGGCAGCGTGTTCGGTACCAGCTTGGTCAGCAAAGGTACGGCCCACATCGCAACCAACATCCCGAGCGCCCCACCCAGCACCGCCAGCACCATGCTCTCTGTCATGGATTGACGAACCAACCGCTCCCGCCCGGCTCCCACCGCCGCTCGCACCGCCAGCTCTTTTTGACGGCCCAGACTACGCGTCAGCAGGAGATTCGCCAGATTCGCGCACGCGATCAGCAAAACACACGCCGACGCACCCAGCAGCGCCCATAGCATCAGGCGCGACTTACCGGATAGCTCATCGCGCAGAGAAATTACAAGCCCGCCGGTGTTCTTGTTTTCTCCTGGATACTGCTGCTTGAGCTGCCGCATGGTCACGTCCATCTCGGCTTTGGCTTGTTCCAGGGACACGCCCGGCTTGAGCCGCCCGACAACTTCCAGATAGTTGTCGTTGCGGTCCTCCAATTCCCGTGCCGCGAATTGTTTGGGAGTCCAGAGGCCAATCTCGGCGCTTGGAAAATGGAAATGCGCCGGCATGACGCCGATGACAATATACGGCTGGTCATCCAGGATCACCTTTTTTCCCAGCACGCCTGCGTCGCCCGCGAATTGCGTCTGCCACAACTGGTAGCTCAAAATCACTGTCCCGGCTGCGCCTACGCGCTCATCCGCCGCCGTAAAAACCCGCCCCAACAATGGTTGCGTGCCGAGCAATGGAATTACATCGGACGTCACTGCTGTTGCGTAAATGCGCTCAGGATCTCCCTGCCCCACCAGATTCACCGCGTCGGGCGTGTACGCGCCAATCGCTTCGAACGATTTGCTCATCCGCTTCACGTCGCGATAATTCAACGGCGAAAATTCCATTTTGTCGTAGCCTAGCGTCGTCTGCCAGATTTTGACTAAGCGCTCCGGACCGGGAAACGGCAGATTGCGGATGAGTACGAAATCCGTCACTGAGAACGCGGCCGTGTTGGCCCCGATGCCGAGCGCAACCACCAGAATCGCGGTAATCGCGAACCCAGGCGACCCAGCGAGCGTTCGGACCGTGTAGCGAAAATCCTGCCGCAAAATATCCCAATGAACCGCGATCGCGTTAAACAGAATTTCAAAGAAACTCGCGATCCACAGAATGAAAACTGCCACCGGATTCGTTGCGTCCCGCCGGCGTGCGCGGAACACCCCTTCCATCTCGTCGCCATACTCAGCCCGAAAAGACGCCGGATAACAATGCAGCAAAGCCCGATAGAATCGCATCACGCCTTCTCCGGTGCAAGGCCGCGCACCCGCGCCATTTTCACCAACTGCGCATGCCTCCGCGCCTCGGCACGCGCCACAGCGACGCCAAACGGCGTGATGCGATAGTACCTGCGCCGTTCGTCATCCAATTCCGGAGCCGGCCGCGTGTCGGTTTCGACGAGCAAGCCTTGATCCATCATCCGCGGGATGGAACGATACAGCGTCCCTGCGCTGAGTTTCAGCTCGCCGTTGGTCCGCGCCGCGACATCTTGAATAATTGCGTAGCCATGCCGGTCTTCATCGGCAAGAGCAATCAAAATGTGAAATGTAGCAGGTGGAAGAGGCAGCAAGGATTCCGGCTTGTCCATACAACCAGTATATCCACTATGGCTATATTGTCAATGGCTATAAGGCAGTTGGTCGGTTATCGTAGAGGTGAGTCGATCCGGAACCATGCACGATTACGCAGCACGGCTTGCCGCTGAAGACCGCCATTACCGCGACGATACCAACGTCCATAGTCTCCCCGATATTTTCCACTACTGGTCGAACCGCTATGTCCGGCCCAAGCTGGAAGCCTTCGGATTCTCCACGCCGGAGGAAATGTTCCGGAAATATCTCGACCAACAATTCCAGCGCCACCGGAACCAGTCCAAACGCTTCGTCAGCTTCGGCTCCGGCAATTGCAATATGGAAATCGAACTGGCGCTCGAGCTCCGTGCGCAGGGCCACTCCGATTTCGTCATCGATTGCGTGGATCTGAATCCCTCCATGCTAGATCGAGGCCGCGCTTCGGCCGCCCACCGCGAAGTCGCCGGCCAGCTGAATTTCGTCCGAGCGGATTTCAATGCATGGACTCCCGAACATGAATATGACGCCGTGATCGCGAACCAGGCGCTGCATCATGTCCTAAAACTGGAGGAGCTCTTCGCGCGAATTAAGAGCTCGCTCCAACCGAACGGTTCATTGATCGTCTCAGAACTCATTGGGCGCAATGGACACCAGCGCTGGCCCGAGGCGCTCAGTATCGTGCACGAGTTCTGGCGAAAGCTCCCGCCATCCTACCGATTCAATCGGAAGCTCGACCGCTATGAGGAAATGTACCTGAACTACGACTGTTCCTCCGATGGATTCGAAGGCATACGATCTCAGGACATCCTCCCGCTCCTGCTTCAAAATTTTCATTTCGATGTTTTCGTAGCATTCGCCAATGTAATCGACCCTTTCGTCGACCGCGCCTTCGGCTATAACTTCGACGCCCAGGCCCAGTGGGATCGTAGCTTTATCGACGCCATCCATCAACGCGATGAGCAAGAATTCGCCGCTGGCATCCTCAAGCCCACTCATATGCTGGCAGTCCTGGGCAAAGATCCCAGCCTCCCAACCTTGTGCCACCCTCCGTTGACCCCAGAGTTCTGCGTTCGAGACACTTCAAAGGTCATCGCAGAACCCGACGGATCTCGAGACGCCTACGATTGGCACAGTTGGCCGCACAGCCCGCAAGCCGAACTCGATATTGCCTGCAAAAGACTTGACATAGCTTATCGAAACCTCAAGGAGGCCCAGGATCAAGTGGACCAGCGCGGCGAAATGGTGGAGCGCCTGATGACGGAAGTTGAGGAACGAACCCACTGGGCGTTGCGCCTCAAAAAGGAAATTGACGATTATACGGGCCTCGATTTGCATCTGCAGAAGCTCAACAAGGACGTGGAGGAACGCACCGCCTGGGCCCTAAAACTAAACGATCAGTCAGCGGATCTTAACGCGCAATTTGAAGAAAGAACTGCATGGGCCTTAGAGCTGGACCGCTTGCTCGAAGCCCGCACGAAACAGATGCGACAACTCGCTGCGGATCTGGACCAACTAGCCTGGGCCCGCCCCCTGGATCGGCGATTCCACAAATTCCTAACCGCCGCAGTGAACGCATTGCGCCGACTTCGCAATCGATAGCTGAGTCCCCGCCAGCAACCAGTCACCAGCAACCAGCGACCATCACTCCCCAGCCCCGAGCCCGGATAATGGTTTCATGCGCCCCACCCTCCGAACCCTCCGTAAAAACCCCGGCTTCACCGTAGTAGCCATCCTCACGCTCGCCCTCGGAATCGGCGCGAACACAGCCATTTTCAGCATCATCAATAGCGTTCTGCTTTCTCCGCTCCGCTATCCTGATGCCGATCGAATTGTTTCCATCTCCACCTATTCGAAACAGACCGGCCATCAAATCCCGCGCCTCACCGGCGGCGACCTGGTGGATATTCGTGACGATGGCCAAGCCTTCGAAGCGCTGAGCTGCTACTTCGGCGGCGAAATGGGCGTCCAACTTCGCGATCGCGCGGAGTTCACGGGCGCTTTCTTCGTCAATCCCGATTTCTTCCGGATCCTCGGTGCTCAGCCGGCCTATGGCCGCCTGCTCGATGGCAACGACCAGGATCGCGCCGCCCTAGTCAGCCTCCCATTCGCCGAGCGCAATTTCGGCTCCGCCGCGAGCGCCTTGAGCAACGTGGTGAGCATAGAAAATCATTCCTACCAGATCGCGGGCGTCCTGCCCGAGGGTTTCCGATTTCCCAATCAAGTCGACGTGTGGGTGCTGGCGCCAGCGACTCCAGAAAATTTGAATCGCACTGCCTACAACTACCCAGCCATCGCAAAGCTAAAGCCGGGCACCACTCTGGAAGGCGCGCAGACCCATCTCGAAACCATCGGCGCTCGTCTCGCGACAGCCTTCCCGGACTCGAATCGCAACAAAAGTTTCACGGCCATTCCTCTGCGCGATCAACTGGTGGGCCCCGTCCGCACCACTCTCTATTTCCTGATGGGAGCTGTTGCGCTGGTGCTCCTGATTGCTTGCACGAATGTCGCGGACCTGATGCTGGCGCGGGCCACCGCGCGATCCCGTGAAATGGCCGTGCGCGCTGCCCTCGGCGCCGGACGCTGGCACATCATCCGGCCGCTTCTCGCCGAAAGCGCCATCCTTGCGATCGCAGGAGGAGCGCTTGGATTGCTGCTGGCCCAGCTCGGAACTGATGTGCTGCTGCGCGCCGCTTCGAATCGCATTACTCTCCCGCGGCTGGATGAAGTACACATCGATGCCGCGGTCCTCGCGTTCGTTACCGGCGTTTCTTTGTTATCCTGCCTGCTCTTCGGCCTCGCGCCTGCGTTCGAAGCCACTCGCGTGGATCCGCAGCAGGCCCTCCAGCAGGGTGGATCGCGCGGACTTCTGGGCGGCCGTTCACCCCGCTTGCGCAATGCGCTAGTGGTAGCCCAAATCGCACTCTCGTTTGTTCTCGCCATCGGCGCCGGTCTGCTGCTGCGCAGTTTCGCCGCACTTTCCAGCGTCCAACTCGGCTATCGAACGGACGGCATCCTGGTTATGTACGCGCACACGCCAGCCCGCACCCTCCCGGAATATGTCGCGGTTGGGCGTTCCTTCGAAACCTTGTTCACGCGACTCAACGGAATCCCCGGCGTAGCATCGGTAGCCGCAGCCATGGGATTGCCCACCGGCCAATATGGATCCGACGGCTCCTACGCCGTCGAAGGTAAGCAGATCTTCGGCCCCGGCCAGAAACTTCCGCATGCCGGATTTCGATTGGCCAGCCCCAGTTATTTTCGAACCATGGGAATCCCGCTATCGCGCGGCCGCGATTTCTCCTCCCGCGATCTGTACGATGCGCAACCCGTCGCGATTATCAGCGAAGCCCTGGCTCGCGAGAGTTTCCCGAATCAGGACCCCGTCGGACAGCGCCTCCAGTGCGGCCTCGATTCCGTTGGAAAATGGACGACCATCATCGGCGTGGTGGGCGACGTCCGTCAAAGCTCGCCCGCTTCCGCGCCCGAGCCCGAGCTGTACATGCCGCTGCAACAGCATCCTTACTTTGGGAACGAAGTGCAAGTCGTAATCCGGACCGCTATCGATCCCCTGTCGCTCACAGGCGCCGTCCGCCGTGAAACCCGCGCCATGAATCCTGAAACTGCAATGAAGTTCACCACCATGGATCGAATGGTGGCCGGCTCCATCTCGAAACAGCGTTTCCGCATGTTCCTGATCAGCAGCTTCGCCGGCCTCGCGATCATCCTCGCCCTGGTGGGCGTCTACGGCGTGATGAGCTTTGTGATCACCCAACGAACTTCCGAATTCGGCCTGCGCGTAGCGATGGGTGCGAAGCCCGCGGACGTAGTCGGATTAGTCTTGCGCGGTGCCCTGCAGCTTGCGGCCATCGGACTCGCGATCGGCCTGCTTCTCTCGCTTGCCGCCAGCCGCGTGATGGCCAGCATGCTGTTCGAGTTGAATCCAACCGACGCCTTGACCTATGCAGCGGTTTTGCTCGCGGTGACGCCGATCATTCTGCTAGCCGCCGCTGTCCCCGCCTGGCGCGCCGCCCGCATCGACCCGGTAACAGCATTGAGGCAATAATCCCCAGCCCCGAGCCCCCAGCTCCGGCCCGCGAATCAACTCCACCAGCTCCTCACAGCGCTCGAGGCCCACCACCGGCGCGGCCAGCGATTGGAACTTCGCGATCAATTCATCCCAGCTCAGCGGATTCTTCGGATCGCCCTTGGGATGCGCAATGAATTTCTCAAATCGCCGGCCATCGTTGAGCTCGATCTCCACGCGCGCCGGCCATTGCTCGGGAAAGTTTTCCTCGATCCGACTGTCTTTCGCCAAGACCACTTTTTGCAGCGTCCGCTGGACGCTCCTGGAACACAGGTTCTCTTCCGTAAACTGATCAATTCCCGCAGCGCGGTACATCGCCGCCACAGCCGCTCCAAACGGCATGGAGAACTGCGCCTCCACAATCGATTGCGGATTATATTTCTGCGCGCGAGGCTCCGCCACCAGCCCCCAACCAGCTTCGAGTACGGCGACCTCGATGCGCAGAATCTCATCCGGCTGAATGCCATGCTCTTGCACCAGGGCGAGAACTCCGTCGATCGGTCCCTGCATATAGCGGCAACAGGCATGCGGCTTCACGGACGTGCGCATAATCTCGAAGCACGCGCCGAGATCCCGCGCAATTAATTCGGGCAGTGGCTTTTTCGAGTGACCGCTGAGGAATCCATCGCGCCCTTCCAGAATCGTCGACGGTCCACGAAAACCTTCAGCAGCCAGCATCGCGGCCTGAATGCCGTTCTGCGCCGCGAGACCCGCATGCAGCCGCTTGGTCCACGCGCCCTCCGCCAGAAATTCCATGGACCCAGCCGCCATGCTGCCCGCAATGCCGAACGCGAACAGCATCTGGCCCGCAGTCAGGTTCAAAAGTTTCGAAGCTGTCACCGCAGCCCCGAACGCTCCACAAGTTGCCGTGGGGTGAAAGCCCAGCGAATAATGCTCCTTGGGTTGCAGCGCCATGGCGATGCGCGCGGCCGCCTCATATCCGGCCACCACTGCCGCCGTAAATTGCTCCACAGAAACATCGGGCAGCGATTCCGCCAATGCCAGCGCCGCAGAAAACATCACCACGCCCAGATGGATGGATCCGGCATTGTGCGTGTCATCCATTTCGATGGCATGCGCAGCCGTGCCGTTCGCGAGCGCCACGTAGCCCGCGAGCGCGCCAGCGTTCATCCGCTGGATCATTTTGTACACCGGTGCAGACGATTCTTCACGCGACCCGCGGATCGCGACACCCAGATAATCCAGCAAAAGGTAGCGCGTCCGGTCGAAAACTTCCGCCGGTAGATCCTCGGGCCGGAGCGCGGCCAGAAACTCAACCAGCTCTCGCGTTTCGTTCATTCCGCGCCTCGTTTCGGCGCCAGAAAACTGCGCCGCAGCACGACAATCCGCTCCCGATCCTGATTGAAGCCGCGAGTTTCGATGGAAACAATCCCGCGATCCGGCTTGCTCCCCGATTCCCGCTTCTCCAGCACCTCCGATTCCGCGTACAACGAATCGCCTGGGAACAGCGGGCGCTCAAAAGTTACACTCTCATATCCAAGATTCGCGATGGTCTGCCCACTGGTATCAGCCACGCTCATGCCAACGGTCAGACTAAAGACCAGCGTATCGATCACCGGGCACCGTCCCGCGTGGTGCTGATCGATGAACAGTGGATTCTGATTCATGGTCAGCAGCGCGAACCAGGTGTTGTCGTGCTCCGTGATGGTCCGCCCCGGCCAGTGTTTATAAACCGCCCCAACTTCAAATTCTTCGTAATGACGGCCGAAGCTCATTGCTGGTACTTCTTCAACAAATTCCGCGCGATGATCAACCGCTGCAGCTCATTCGTTCCTCCGCCGATCACCACCAGCGGTGCATCCCGATAGTATCGCTCCACCGGAAAATCCTTGGAGTATCCATTTCCACCCAGGATCCGCATCGCCTCGAGCGACACTTCCGCCGCCGTTTCGGTGGCGAACAGCTTGGCCATGCCGGCTTCCAGGTCACACCGCTCGCCGCGATCCTTCTTCTCAGCCGCGGAATAAATCAACAGCCGCGAAGCTTCAATGCGCGTGGCCATGTCGGCCAGCTTGATCTGGATCGTCTGGTGCTCCGCAATCGGCTTCCCAAAAGTTGTACGCCGCTGCGCATAGCGAATGGCTTCCTCAAAGGCCGCGCGCGCAATCCCCAAGCCGCGCGCCGCAACATTGATGCGCTCCGCCTCAAGCCCCGTCATGCACTGCTTGAATCCTGCATTCTCCACGCCACCGATCAGGTTCTCAACGGGCGCCGGAAAATCCTGGAAATTCAACTCACAGGTTTCTACGCTCTTGTACCCCAACTTGTCGATGTCGCGGCTCACCGTCAACCCCGGCGCGCCCTTTTCGATCACGAACGCACTCATTCCGCGATGGGGCGGTTCCGTGCGCGGCCCAGTCCGAGCCAGCAACAAAAAAGTATTTCCATACCGTCCATTCGTAACCCACATCTTGGACCCAGTGATCCGATAAACATCACCGGCGCGCACCGCCATGGTACTGATGTTCTGCAAATCCGTCCCGGCGCCAGGCTCTGAAAGACAAATCCCCCCGCGCCGCTCACCGGATGCCAATCCAGGCAAAAATCTCCGCTTCTGCTCCTCAGTTCCGAAACGGATCAACACATCGCACAACACGGAATGCGTACCGATGACACCGGCCAACCCCAACCAGCCGCGCGAAAGTTCCTCGAAGATCATCGCGAACGTGGTGAAGTCGATCTCCGCGCCGCCATACTCTTCGGGAACATTCAGCCCAAACAATCCCATGGTCCGCATCTGTTCCACCAGCGCATGCGGATACTCGTTCCTGTGCTCCATGGCAGACGCCACCGGAATCACTTCTTTATCGACGAACTGGCGCACCGTCGCGACCATCAGTTCCTGCTCCGAGGTCAGCTTTTTCACAGCGCGTCTCCAACCGGACGTTTGGGCACCACGATCTTGCGCTCCAGCGTCAAAATGGCCTCCTCGCGCTGGTTGAGGCCACGCGTCGACACCACCACCAGCCCGCGCTCATTCGGAAGTTCCTCTTTCAGAACCACAGTGGACTCCGCATAAATGGTATCGCCGTGAAACACCGGCCCAAGATGCCGCACGTGTGAATAGTCCAGCGTCTCGAGCGCGCGCCCGCCGATATCCGCCTGGCTAATCCCGATCACCAGGCTGATTACCAACGGCCCTGCCACCAGCCGCCGTCCATGCTGCGTTCCGGCCGCGTAATGCTCATCGATGTGCAGCGGATGCTGGTTCATGCTCATTAGGCTGAAGAGCGTGTCGTCGAATTCGGTGAGAGTACGGCCGGGCCAGTGGCGAAAACACTTTCCCGGTTCCAGTTCCTCGAAGTAGCGGCCGTAGCTCATCTCAACCCCCGACAGCGCAAGCGCGCGATTGCACCAACTCATCGATTTCCGCGTCGCTATAACCGGCTTCCCGCAAAATCGCGCGCCCGTGTTCGCCAAGTTTCGGCGGCGGACTGGTAATCGAGGGCGGCGTGGCCGATAGTCCAATCGGAAGGCGCGGAATTTTCGCCGGCCCGTGTCCTTCCAGCATCACTTCAGCGAGCTGATCGAGCGCCGCCACCTGCTGATCATCGATCACCTGCTGCGCATTTTGCACGGCATCGGCCGGAACGTCATGCTGTTTGAAAAGAGCCAGCCAATGTGCGCTCGGCTTCGTGCACGCGAGGTCCGCGATCGGACCCTCCAGATCCGCCCGATTGCGTACTCGCGAGGCATTGGTCGCAAAACGTGGATCACTGAGCCAATCCTCCCGCCCCAGCGCCGCGCACAATCGACGGAACAGCCGGTCGTTCGAAATGCCGATCATAATCGCGCCATCCGCCGTCCGAAATGCACCGTAAGGAGCCATCGCGTTGTGCCGCGACCCTTCCGGCCCCGGACTCACGCCGGTGAACTGGCGGTACAGCAGGTGATAACACATCAGCATCACCCCGGTTTCAAAAAGCGATGCATCCACACGCTGGCCGCGGCCGGAGCGCTGCTTCTCGAACAGCGCGGCCAGAATTCCCAGCGCCATCCACACCCCAGCCCCCATGTCGAGAATCGAAACCCCTGCACGAATCGGAGTCTCGGCATTCGGCCCGGTCACGCTTACGATTCCAGTGCGCGCCTGGAGAATCGCATCGTATCCAGGTTTCAAATAATCCGGGCCGCGCTGTCCATAAGCGGAAAGCGAGGCATAAATGATTTCCGGATTGCGCGCGCGAATGGCCGCTTCATCCAAGCCCAGCTTCGCCGCCGTGCCGCCGCGGAAATTCTCAACAAAAACGTCCGAGCCGGTGGCCAGCCGGAACACAATCTCGCGGCCCGCCGGCTTCGTAACATCGATCGCAATGGACCGCTTCCCGCGATTGATGGGCACAAAATAAGCGCCCCACTCTCCGCAATGCGGCCCCATATTGCGAGCGTCATCGCCGCCCTCCATTCGTTCCACCTTGATGATGTCCGCGCCCAGATCCGCCAGTATCATGGTGGCCGTAGGACCAGCCACAACCGTGCTCAGATCCAGCACCCGAACGCCTGTAAGTGGAGGGGGCAAGAAGTTGAAGATACCATAGCGCTATGCTGTGAATTACCCTGCGCATCGATCATGACCACGCCAACCGGTCGGCCAGAGGACCGCGCCCGTTCCAATATCGACCGCCTTCTTACAGATTCCGGCTGGATTATTCAAAATCGCAACGGTATTAATATCGAAGCTGGCCGTGGCATTGCTATTCGCGAATTCCTTTTGGCCCCCGGGTACGGCTTTGCCGACTACCTCCTCTACGTGGATGGTTATGCGGCGGGCGTGGTAGAAGCGAAGAAGGCCGGCGTTCCATTGACCGAGGTGGAGCTCCAGACCGATCGATATAGCGTCGGTCTTCCCGCAAATCTCCCAGCCCCGCGGCGGCCTTTACCGTTCTGCTATCAGTCCACTGGCGTCGAGACCCGCTTCACCAATCTTCTGGAGCCCGACGCCCGCAGCCGGCCGGTTTTCGGCTTTCATAGGCCGGAAACGCTCGCCTCGTGGCTCGAAGCCGACCTCAAGTCCCCTGGCTCCGGCGTTCGCAATCGCCTGCGTATCCTGCCTCCGCTCGCCCGCGAGGGACTTTGGGACCATCAGTATCGCGTCATCACCAACCTCGAGCAATCTCTTGCGCGCAACCACCCGCGCGCCCTGATTCACATGACCATGGGCAGCGGAAAAACGTTCACTGCCTGTAATTTCATCTACCGGCTGATCAGCCATGCTGGCGCTCGCCGCGTCCTGTTTCTTGTTGACCGCCGCACTCTCGGCCGCCAAGCCCTCAACGAATTCCAACAGTTCACAATTCCCGGCGACGGCCGCAAATTCACGGAAATTTATAACGTGCAACTGCTCTCGTCCAACACCATCGACCCTGTCTGCCGCGTTGCCATAACCACCATCCAGCGCCTCTATTCAATTCTCAAGGGAGAATCGGATTACGACGCAGGCAACGAAGAGACCTCGGCCGCATCGCTTGATTCACTTCGCGCCGCTCCGGAGCCCATCGAATACAACCCGGCGGTTCCGATCGAGACCTTCGACTTCATCGTCACCGACGAGTGCCACCGATCGATCTATAATCTTTGGCGCCAGGTCCTGGAATATTTCGACTCATTCGTCATCGGCCTCACGGCTACGCCGTCCAAGAACACCCTCGGCTTCTTCAACCAGAACGTCATGCCGGCCTACACGCACGAGGATGCCATCGCCGATGGTGTGAATGTCGGTTTCGATTTCTACCGCATCAACACGCGGATCACCTCGGCAGGTTCGCGCGTCGAATCCGGCTACTGGATTGACAAGCGCGACCGCCTTACTCGTGCCCGCCGCGCCGAGCTTCTGGATGCCGAGCTTTCCTACACGCCGCAGGAACTCAATCGCGATGTTGTCGCACCCGACCAGATTCGCACTGTCGTCCGCGAATTTCGCGACAAGCTTTTCACCGACATCTTTCCCGGCCGCACCGAAGTCCCGAAGACGCTTGTGTTCGCCTCAGTCATCCGAAGAGCCACTTCGCCCAGACCTCATTGGGTAACGGCCTGCGCCGGCGACGTGTGCGACTTCATTACGAAGGGCACTACACCCGCCGCCCACGAACTCCTGCCCTCTGGTGAAATTCCTTTTCTCAAAGTCAATAACCTGGGCTTTGGAGGGCCACTGGATTTCACGAAGAGTCGAACCTATGTTAGAAGGCACGTGCACGATCACGATCTTTCACGTTCCAAGGTGCTCCCGGGGGATGTGCTCATGAACATAGTCGGTCCGCCGCTGGGGAAAGTGGCGGTGGTCCCGGACTCCAACGCCGAATACAACATCAACCAAGCAATCGCACGGTTCCGTGCGAAGCCAGGACTGGAGCCCCACTATCTTGCCCTCCTGCTGCGTAATCCTGACGTACTCCGCTGGGCATTGTCCCGAGCTAAGACGACAGCGGGGCAGGTCAATTTGACCCTCGAACTTTGCAGGGACCTGCCGCTACCGATCGCGCCGGAATCGGAGCAGCAAGAAATCGTCGCCTTCGTGGAGGCCGCCGCGATAGAAGCTGTCAACGCCTCAGGAGCAATAGACACCGCGCTCGCCCGAGCCGCACGCCTTCGTCAATCCATCCTCAAATACGCCTTCGAAGGTAAACTCGTCCCCCAGGACCCCAACGACGAGCCAGCCTCCGTCCTGCTCGAACGCATCCGAGCCACCCGCACGGCTCCGCGCACGCGCGCTCGTGCGATACGCTAAGAACAGGAGCGCCCCATGCATCCCGAAATTTCTCCGAAAACCAAAGCTCGCCTGGTCTCAAAAGCCCAGGAGCAGGGTCTCTCCGTTGACGCTTTTCTGGAGCGGCTCCTGAACGACGGCGGCGATCCGAAGGAGAGTACCTCCGCCAAGCAGACTCCGGCACTGCCGGTCCGGCATCTCGGGGTGCGCGGCAGCCTTCACCGGCGTGACATCTACGACGATGCCGGCTGAGCTGGGAGCAGTCGATACCAACTCGGTTTTACTCGTTCCGGTATAATGTGTACAGGTGTGTACACATGAGTAATTCATCGACCGAGCCCATCACCGTAGGTATTCGCGAGTTTCGCGAGAACCTTGCGGAGTACTTGCTCGAAAGTAGCGCCCCGGTCGCCATCACCCGGCATGGAGACACGATCGGATACTTTATACCTGCCCGGCGCAAGCGTTCCGAAACCGAACGGACAGCGCTGAAGGAGGCTGCCGCACAGCTTGACGCGCTACTGGCCGCGAAAGGCGTCACCGAGGACGAGCTGGTTGCGGATTTCAAGCGTTGGCGCACGGCCAAGCACCGATGATCGCCGGAAGGGCGCTGGTGCTGGACGCGAATATATTGATCCGAGCCGCATTGGGCCGGCGTGTTCGCTCCCTGCTCGAGACCTACGAGGATTCGATCAGCTTCTACGCTCCCGATGTATGCTTTGAAGACGCGCGTGAATACATACCGCAAGTCCTCGCTAGCCGTGACAGCGACCCACACGCAGGCTTGGCCGTACTCCAGCAGATCGAGTTGCTAGTCCAAGCCGTGGATCAAGCGCTCTATCGGGATTTCGAGCAGCTCGCGCGGGAGCGAATGTCTGCGCGCGATATCGAGGACTGGCCTGTTGTCGCCGTCGCTCTGATGCTGAGTGTCCCCGTGTGGACAGAAGACCGGGATTTTTTCGGAAGTGGCTTGGCCACCTGGACGACGGATCGGGTGGAGTTGTACCTGCGAGGGAGTCATGTGTAGCGGCGCACGGCAGCTTTCACGAAAACAATCGCGCGAGGTTCACGCCTGATGTCTTCCGCCGCTTCCAGCCTTGTCAACAAAGTCTGGAACTACTGCAATCTGCTCCGCGATGACGGAGTCTCCTACGGCGATTACGTCGAGCAACTCACCTATCTTCTCTTCCTCAAGATGGATTACGAGCGCACCCGGCCACCGTACAACAAGAAATCCACCATTCCCGCCGACTACAACTGGGCCAGCCTCATTGAGCTCGACGGCCTACCGCTTGAACAGCACTACCGCAATACCCTTGAAAACCTCGGCAAAGAGCCTGGCATTCTCGGCATCATCTTCCGCAAGGCCCAGAACAAGATCCAGAATCCAGCTCACCTGCGACGCCTCATCGTCGATCTCATCGATAAAGAACCGTGGAGCGCTCTCGCAGCCGATGTCAAGGGCGACATCTACGAGGGCTTGCTCGAAAAAAACGCGCAGGACACAAAGTCCGGCGCCGGCCAGTATTTCACGCCTCGCGTCCTGATCGATGCCATTGTCGAGGTCATGCGTCCGAAGGCGGGAACCACGATCATTGATCCCGCGGCAGGCACAGGCGGCTTTTTGCTTGCGGCAGCCACCTTCATCATTAAGCATCACAAGCTCGATCCCGATCAAACACGGCACCTCGAAACTGGAGCTCTGTACGCTGTGGAGTTAGTGGCCGCGACAGCCCGTTTGTGCGCCATGAACCTCCTGCTTCATGGGCTCGGAAACGAAAAGAACATCGCGGCCGGCCGGGATAGCCTCGCGGCGAAGCCATCCGTCAACTACGACATGGTGCTCACCAACCCGCCCTTCGGCAAGAAGTCCAGCATCACAGTGATCAACGAAGAGGGCGATGAGGTAAAGGAACGCCAAAGCGTTCTCCGCGACGACTTCTGGGCTACCACCAGTAACAAGCAACTCAA
>Ga0187851_10002024_pt1 | contig 18485 bp, 13 predicted proteins | sample June2016WEW_6_10_FD_132997 | JGI IMG/M metagenome (GOLD analysis project Ga0187851, IMG submission 132997) | Peatland microbial communities from SPRUCE experiment site at the Marcell Experimental Forest, Minnesota, USA - June2016WEW_6_10 | ecosystem: Environmental > Terrestrial > Soil >...
GACCCTTCGAGCCGCCCGGCGAGCCGGGCGAGCGTCTCGATGCCCCGCGAGGGAGCGCGCAGCCCCGCCGGGCTGGCCCGGCGGGGCGGCGGAACCAGCGGCTGGCCTTCCCGGGACGGCACGGTTCCTGGGCCGGCTCCCGCCGATCGCGAACGGATGAGTGCGGTCCGCGCGTGCGTTTCGGCCTCCTGAACGGTCCGCCCCATCCCCACGCCGACCTCGATCGTGATGCCCAGCTCGGCCCGAGCCCGGTCGGCGAACGGAAGCTGGCTGAAGTCGCCCGTCACGGCGGCGAGTGACCCCCTGGTCGCCACGACGAGGAAGGAATGGTCATCGGCCTGGGTGACCAACGCCTGGATGCGCTGCGCCTCGCCGGCCAGGAGCCGGTGCACGCTCAGGCGCAGCTCGTCCCGCGCGTACCGGGACAGGGCGCGCCGGGCTCCCTCTCGCAGCCGCGGCACCTCGACGGCCACCAATGCGAGCTGAGCCGCTTCGAGCCGGTGATGGCCGCCAAGCAGGACAGCGTTCCAGACCGCCATCCGGATGGCCTCGTCCGTGGGCCGGATACTTATCACCGGGATGCCCGCGCGGGCCAGCCGTCGGCTCACCGACTCCAGGCAGCTCAGTGCGACCGACGTCTCGCCCATGCGCCAGAGCCGCTCGTGGAAGGCCGCGAGGGCGGCCGGGCTGGCCGGGTCCTGGCGCAGCCGTACACTGTCCGACGGCACGTCAAGCTCGGCGTAAGCCTCCTCGACCGGGCTGCGGCTCAGCACGTCCACGCTGATCCGCTCGATGTCGTGGCCCTGGATCCGGGCCCGCAGCAGCGCCGCGTACAGTGCTCCGCCGTCGAGGCGGACGTAGGTGGACGGCACCGAGATCACGCCGGCCCGGCGTGCGTACTCGAACGGCACGGGGCTGGCGAACAGACACACATCGATGGCCGCGCCGAGCCGGGCGACCTTTTCCGGCGCTTCGCGTTCCCGCCGGTACGCGGCGGCGATCAGCCGCCGCGGCAACGTGCCGCCGACGAGCCGGCGCGGATCCTCGCGCGGCCAGGCCAGCGATCCTGCCGGTCCCGCGGGGGCGCCCTGTTCCGCGAGGGACTCGGCCGTCTCCAGCCGGGAGGGTCCCGCTACTTCGGTGCGCACCAGCCCGGACGGCTGGCCCTGGGCCGGCGCCCCAGGCGGGCTGGCCGGTGGGTTCGGCGCCGGCATCGCGCCGAAAGCCTCGTCCCGCGCAGCCGCACCAGACAGCATGATGCGCTCCACCAGGTCGTAGGGTCCTACGACGCCGATAATGAGCTCGCTGGGCAGGTGCCTCCTCGTGGTCACCGGCCTTTTCCCCCGTAGGCTGTTAACCCGAGGCTGCCGGTAAGATCGCTGCTGACCTGCACCTTCGACGTTCACCCCATCCGCATCCGGTAGCCAAATGCCCGCCGTATCCCGCACAACCGTGCATCTCGTCGCTCCGGGTATATGCCGGTCAGTACTTTTCGTAACTCATCCGGCTCAATTTGTGAAGAGCCGCCCGAGTCCGAAAATAATCACCATGCACCGGCCCAAAACCGGTTTACCGTCGGCTAAGTCCCGTATTGACCCCGTAGCCGGCGATCGTGCGCCCGTCCGGTGCGGCTATACCCAGGGGGCCTGTTCCACGGTGATGTCGGCGCCAAGCGTGGTGAGCCGCTGGGCCAGCGACGCATGCCCGCGGTCGATCACATAGCCCGGCGCCACCACCGTCTCGCCCTCGGCGATCAGGCCGGCCAGGATCAGGGCGATACCGGTGCGCAGCTCGTGGGCCACCACTTCGGCCCCGTGCAAGGTATTCGGGCCGTGCACGATGGCCACGTTCCCGTCCACTTCGACCTTCGCGCCCATCTTGTTCAGCTCGCCCACGAGGGTGTAGCGCCCATCGAAGATGGTCTCGCGGATGTAGCTCGACCCCTCAGCGAGACAGGCGAGCGCCATGATGGGTGACTGGAGGTCGGTCGCGAAGCCGGGGTACGGCGAGGTGATGACGTTGATCGGCCGCAGCGGATTGGTCCGCCGGACCTGGAGCACCGCACCCTGCGTGGAGAACTCCACGCCCATCTGCTCCAGCTTCCACCGCACGACCCCGAAGTGCTCGAGCGAGCCGCCCACCAAGTTCAGCTCGCCACCGGTAATCGCCGCGGCCATGGCGAAAACGCCCGCGTCGATCCGGTCCGGCATCACCGTGTGCTCGACGGCCGCCAGCTCGCTGACCCCTTTCACGGTCACGAAGCCGGTGCCGCCGCCCGTGATCCGCGCGCCCATCTTGGTCAGGAAGGCGATGACGTCGAGCACCTCCGGTTCCTGGGCCGCGTTGTCAATGATGGTGGTGCCCGGCGCGAGCGACGCGGCCATGATCAGGTTCTCGGTCCCGGTGTGGGACGGGGTGTCCAGGTACAGGTGGGCCCCGCGCAGCCCGCCCGAGCCGGCCTTGATGTGGATGACCGATTCGCCCTCGTCAACGACGGCGCCGAGCCGGGCAAAGCCGCGGTAGTGGAAGTCCAGGTTGCGGTCACCGAGGTTGCATCCGCCGATGCCCTCTATCACGGCCTCACCGAGACGGTGCAGCAGGGCCGGCACGAATAGCACTGAGCCGCGGAACCGCCGGGCGATCTCGGCCGGCAGCACCGGGCTGTTCAGCCGGGAGGCGTCGACCACCAAGGTCCGCTCCGACTCGTGGAACTCCACGATGGCCCCGACCGCCTGGGCCAGCTCGACAGCACGGCGCACATCTTCAATGGGCGGCACGTTCCGCAGGACCGTACGGCCCTTGGAAGCGAGAAGCGACGCCGCGATCATCTTGAGCGCGGCGTTCTTCGCGCCCTGCACGAAAACGGTGCCGTGCAGCGGCGTTCCGCCCCGTACGCGGTAACGGGTCTCAGTGCCCATCGTCATATGGATGCAACTCCTGTCGAGGGGTAGCGAATGAAACCGGCACGTGGCCGGATACAGGCCGGGCTCGCGGGGTGGGCCGTGCGGTCATCCCGCCGGGCGCGGAGACGATCGGAATCGTGGCGGGCCCCCCGCGCCAAGGCGCTGCCCAGTATTCCATTAGCCCCGCGCCAGAGCGGAGGTTTGACACGATTTGCTCTCATGTCAGCCCCTCCAGCCGGGAAAACACCGGCCCCAGACGCGCCACATAGCGCTCGGGGCGACACGCTTCGTCGAGCCGCGCCTCGTCGATCGCCTGCCCGCGGGCGGCGGCCTCCTTGCGCAGCGCATCCCGGAACGGGACGCCCTCGTTCCAGGTCTCCATCGCTGCCGTCTGGACCAGGGCGTACGCCTCCTCGCGGGCCAGACCCGATGCGACCAGCTCGAGCAGCGCCGCCGAGGAGTAGATGAGGCCGCCGGTGGCGTCCAGGTTGGCCCGCATCCGCCTCGTGTCGACCACCAGCCCTTCTACCAGGCCGGTCGTCAGGTGCAGCAGGTAGTCGACGGCGATCGCCGCGTCTGGCAGCGCGATCCGCTCCACACTGGAGTGGGAGATGTCACGCTCGTGCCACAGCGGGATGCCTTCCATCACCGGGGTGACGTAACCGCGCACCACCCGGGCCAGCCCGCAGATCCGCTCGGAGCGGATCGGGTTCTTCTTGTGCGGCATGGCCGAGGAGCCCTTCTGGCCGCGGCCGAAAGGCTCGGACAGCTCACGGACCTCGGTGCGCTGGCCATGCCGGACCTCCAGCGCCACCGCCTCGCACACGGTCGCCGCCAGGGCCAGGGCGCTGACCCACTCGGCGATGCCGTCGCGCATCACGACCTGGGTGGCGACGTCCGCCGGCCGCAGGCCGAGCTCCGGCATGACCGCCGCCTCGACCTCGGGGGCGATGTTGGAGTAGTTGCCTACCGGGCCGGATAGCTTCCCCACCGCCACGGCATCGCGCGCCCGACGGATGCGGTCACGGGCGCGCGCGGCCGCGAAGGCGAAGTCCGCTACCCGGTGGCCCCACACGTCCGGCTCGGCGTGGATCCCGTGCGTCCGCCCCGGCCGCAGCGTGGCCCGGTGCGCCAGCGCGTGCTCGCGCAGCGCGGCCACCAGGGCGGTGGCCTTGGCCACCAGGATGTCGGTCGCCTCGGTGAGCTGCACGCCCAGCGCGGTGTCCACCAGATCCGACGACGTCATCCCGAAGTGCACCCAGGCGGCGGCACTGCGCGGGGAGGTGTTATCGGCCCAGGCGGTCAGGAAGGCGATCACGTCGTGGTCGGTGACCGCTTCCACCGCGGCGACCGCCTCGGGGGTGGGCGGTGCCGCCGCACGTACCGGGGGGACACTGTCTGCCGGGACGGTCCCGGCCCGGGCGTTGGCCTCGAGGACCAGCGTCTCGACCAAGCACCAGAGCTCGTACTTGTGCGCCTCGCTCCAGACGTGGCCCATCTCGGGAAGCGTATACCGGCTGATCACGTTCCGCGCGCCCCTTCCCCGCCCGTGCCACTCGCCGTCGCGGCGCCGCTGCCGGCGCCGTCCTCTTCTGAGGCGCGGGCCGCGGCTGCGGCGATGTCGGTGCGCCACCAGCCGCCGCGCAGCTGAATTTTGCCGGCCGCTTCGTAGGCAGCGACGCGGGCGGCTGCGATATTTCCGCCCGTGCCGACCACGTCCAGAACCCGGCCGCCACTGGACCGCAGCACGCCGTCGGTCCCACTGGCCGTGCCGGCCTGCAGGATATACGCACCGGGCACGCTCATCGATTGATCCAGGCCGCTGATGATGTCCCCGATCACCGGCCGCGCGGGATAGCCCTCAGCGGCGACGACGACCGTCACCGCCGCGCCCGGCCGCCAGCGCAGCGCGGGGAGCCCGGTGAGGTCGCCGGTGGCCGCTGCGTACAGCAGGCCGCCCAGCGGCGTCTCCAGCCGGTCCAGGACCACCTGGGTCTCCGGGTCGCCGAAGCGGGCGTTGAATTCGACCACCTTGACGCCTGCTGCGGTGAGGCTGAGGCCCGCGTACAGCAGCCCCTGGTACGGGGCTCCGCGCCGGCGCATGGCGTCCACCGCCGGCTGCACGACCGAGGCCATGACCTCGTCGGTCAGGCCGGCCGGGGCCCACGGGAGGGGGGTGTAGGCGCCCATGCCGCCCGTATTGGGGCCGAGATCGCCGTCGCCCGCCCGCTTGAAGTCCTGGGCCGGGACCAGCGGCACGGCCGCGCTCCCGTCGCAGACCGCGAACAGCGACACCTCGGGGCCGTCGAGGAACTCCTCGATGACGACCTTGGCCGCTGACCGGGCGTGCGCGCGGGCGGCCTCGGCGTCCATGGTGACGAGCACGCCCTTGCCGGCCGCCAGGCCGTCATCCTTCACCACGTACGGCGGCCCGAACTGCTCCAGGGCCGCGTCCGCTTCCGCCGCCGTCACGCACGTCCGTGCGGCGGCGGTCGGGATGCCGGCCTCGGCCATGATCTCCTTGGCGAACGTCTTGGAGCCTTCGATCATGGCCGCGGCGGCGCCCGGCCCGAAGCACGGGACCCCAAGGTCGCGTACCGCGTCGGCCGCACCGGCCACCAGAGGTGCCTCTGGCCCGATCACCACGAGGTCGGCAGCAAGTTTCCGGGTCAGCGCGGCGATGTCCGCCGGATCCGACGCGGCGACCGGGGCGGTGTCCGCCAGCGCTGCGATCCCCGGGTTGCCGGGCGCGGCGTGCAGGCCGGTCACGGCCGGATCCTGGGCGAGCGCACGTACGATGGCGTGCTCCCGGCCCCCGGAACCGATCACTAGAACGCGCACGGCGGCGAGCCTACCGGCTATTTTCGGGCCGCTGGCGGCCCACTCGATGGTGCCGCATCAGATCAGGTCACGGATCTGCAAGGTCTGGTCACGACGGGGGCCGACCCCCACCGCGCAGACCGGGGCGCCGATCATTTCCTCGATGGCCTGCACGTAGCGCTGCGCGTTCGGCGGCAGGTCAGAGAAGGACTGGGCCTGCGAAATGTCCTCCCACCAGCCGTCCAGGTACTCATACACCGGGCGCGCATGGTGGAACTCGGTCTGCGTGGCGGGCAGTTCGCTGCAGCGTTTGCCGTCGACTTCGTACGCCACGCACACCGGCACCTTGTCCAGGCTGGACAGCACGTCCAGCTTGGTGAGGAAGTAGTCCGTGATGCCGTTCACCCGGGTCGAATAGCGGGCGACAACCGTGTCGAACCAGCCGGTGCGGCGGGGTCGGCCGGTCGTGACGCCATACTCCCCGCCGGTCTTGCGCAGCCACTCACCCTGCTCGTCGGTCAGCTCGGTGGGGAAGGGACCGGCGCCGACTCGCGTGGTGTACGCCTTGACCACCCCGATGACCTTCATGATCCGGGTGGGGCCGATACCCGACCCGGCGCACGCGCCGCCCGCGGTCGGCGAGGACGACGTGACGAACGGGTAGGTGCCGTGGTCGACGTCGAGCATGGTCGCCTGGGCCCCCTCGAGAAGCACGACCCGGTCCTCGTCCAGGGCCCGGCCGAGGACCAGGCCGGTGTCCGCGACATACGGGCGCAGCCGCTCGCTGTAGCCGATGTACTCGTCCGCGATCGGGCCTGGCTCGATGGCGCGGCGGTTGTAGATCTTGGTCAGCAGCTGGTTCTTCTCGCGCAGCACCAGTTCCAGCTTCTGCCGGAAGATGCCGGGATCGAAGAGGTCCTGGACCCGGATCCCGACCCGGGCGATCTTGTCGCCGTAGGTGGGGCCGATCCCGCGGCCGGTGGTACCGATCCGGGCGCTGCCCAGATAGCGTTCGGTCACCTTGTCGAGGGCGCGGTGGTAAGGCATGATCAGGTGGGCATTGGCCGAGATCAGCAGCTTGGCGCAGGACACTCCGCGGGCCTGCAGGGCGTCGATCTCCTCCAGCAGGACGCGTGGATCCACCACCACGCCGTTGCCGATGACGGGCACCACGCCGGGCGAGATGACCCCGGACGGAAGCATATGCAGGGCGTAGCTCTCCTCGCCGACAACCACGGTGTGACCCGCATTGTTGCCGCCCTGGTACCTGACGACGTACTGGACCCGGTCGCCGAGCAGGTCGGTCGCCTTGCCCTTACCTTCGTCGCCCCACTGGGCGCCGACGAGCACAATGGCCGGCACGGGGCTGTCCCTTCTGGAAAGGCACTGCGAAGCCCCTGGCGGCGCTGCAGTCGGCGCTATGCAAGTCAGGACACGACGCTGCGGCCCAGGGGCTCTTACCCATCGAGATTACCCTGTGTTGGCCGGGGGTCGCCCCCCCGGGCCAGCACGGGCTAGCACAGCTCCTCTTCGGCTTCGGGGCTGCTCTCGGCCAGGAACCGGCGGCAGCGTGCCGCCTCGTCGTCCTCACCGATCGCGGCGGCGGCGGACCCGAGCATGTGCAGGGACCGGATGAAGCCGCGGTTGGGCTCGTGCGCCCAGGGCACCGGGCCGTTGCCGCGCCAGCCCGCCCGGCGAAGCTGGTCGAGCCCGCGGTGGTACCCGGTCCGGGCGTACGCGTACGCGGCAACAGCCTCGCCGTTGCCGAACGCCCGCTCCGCCAGGGCGGCCCAGGCGGCCGAGGACGCTGGGAAGCGGGCCGCGACATCGGTCGGGTCCTGGCCCGACCGGAGCGCCTCGTCCGCCTCGGGGTCGGCGGGGAGATAGGTCGCCGCGGGCCCGGCGCTGAGACCGGGCCCGGCGAGCAGGTTCTTCGGATCCATGCGGCTCCTATAGCAGTTCAGGCCATATGGTGGCCGGCGGACAGCAGGTCCTCGCAGGCGTGCACGACACGGTCGGCCATGCCCTTCTCGCCCGCCTTGCCCCAGGCCCGCGGGTCGTAGTCCTTCTTCCGGCCGACGTCGCTGTCCACCTTCAGCACGCCGTCGTACTTGGTGAACATGTGGCCCGCGATCGGCCGGGTGAAGGCGTACTGCGTGTCGGTGTCGACGTTCATCTTCACCACGCCATAGGAGATGCCCTCGCGGATCTCCTCCAGCGCCGAGCCGGACCCGCCGTGGAAGACCAGGTCAAACGGCTTCTCCCGGCCGTACTTGGCCCCGACTGCCTCCTGGATCTCCTTGAGTACCGGGGGCCGCAGCTTGACGTGGCCGGGCTTGTAGACCCCGTGCACGTTGCCGAACGTGGCGGCCAGTATGTACCGGCCGCGCTCACCGAGGCCGAGCCTCTCGGCCACCGCGAGCGCGTCCTCGGGGGTGCTGTACAGCTTTTCGTTTATCGCCCCGACCACGCCGTCTTCCTCGCCGCCGACCACGCCGATCTCCATCTCCATGATGATGCGGGCCTTGGCGCACTCATCGAGCAGTTCGGAGGCGATGTCCAGGTTCTCGTCCAGCGGTACGGCCGACCCGTCCCACATGTGTGACTGGAACAGCGGTTCCTGGCCGCGGGCCACCCGCTCCTGGGAGAGCCGCACTAGCGGACGCATGTAGCCGTCCAGTTTGCCCTTGGGGCAGTGGTCGGTGTGCAGCGCCACGTAGACCGGGATGTCGGCCGCGACCTTGTGGGCGAACTCCGCGAGCGCGCTCGCCCCCGTCACCATGTCCTTGAGCGAGCCGGACAGGTACTCGGCGCCACCCGTGGAGATCTGGATGATCCCGTCGCTCTCGGCGCTGGCGAAACCGCTCAGGGCCGCGTTGAGCGTCTGGGTGGATGTCACATTGATCGCGGGATACGCGAAACCCCGCTGCTTGGCGCGGTCGAGCATCTGGGCGTAAATCTCCGGAGTGGCAACTGGCATTGTCTGGCCTTTCCGATTGCTTCGTAGGATCCCAGTATTGCGAAGTCGGGCCGCCTTGGGTATGAGGGGCGTGGCCGCTCAGGGCCCGGTGGCGACTTTAATACGGTACAACTGGAGGCCTATGGAGAGTTTCCTGACCTCAGCGGGCTATGGCGCGCTCATCCTCTTTGGTTTTCTCGAGGCGTGCTGCGTGCCGATCTCCTCCGAGATCACCTTCGGCTTCGCTGGGGTGCTGGCCTATCAAGGGCACCTCAGCTTGCCGCTGGTGATCATCATCGGCTCGCTCGCCGAGCTCGCCGGGTCGTGCACGTCCTTCGCCGTGGGCCGCTGGGGCGGCCGTCCGCTGGTGGACAAGGTCGGCCGGTACGTGCTGATCACCCGCTCGGACGTGGACCGGGCCGAGCGGTTCCTGGCCGGGCGCGGTTCCTGGGCCATCCCGGTGGCGCGGATGATTCCCGTCGTACGCGCTTTCGCGTCCATCGTCGCGGGCCTCACCGAGATGCCGCTGGCCCGGTTCGCGGTACTCAGCGCGATCGGCACCGTCATCTATGTCGCTGCGTTCTCGGCCATCGGCTACGCGGTGGGCAGTGCTTGGCACACTGTCGCCCATGACGTCTCGATCGCCGGGTACATCGTCGTCGTCCTGGTGGTCGCGGCCATCGTCGGCTTCGTGTTCATCCGGCTGCGTGCGTTCCGCCGGGAGGCGGCCGGGGTGGCGGAGGCGCCTGGGCCGCGCGCGGACGGGCCGGCGGCCGGGCCACGGCACGCGCGACCGGGCCGGGCCGGGCCGCAGCAGGCCGCTCCGCCGGACGCGAACGTCCCTGAGGCCAACGGCCGGACAGGCGCCGACCGTGGCTGAATTCGGGATAAACACGCCCATCAGCCGGCTCGCGGGTTAATCTCCCCCCGTGGGCCGACATAAGTCAGATCCTCATGGAACCGGCCGCTACGTGGCCGTCGGTAGCGGCATTGTCGTCCTCATCGTGCTGCTCGTCGTGGGCGGCCTCGCGCTGTACGGGTCGCTCTGAGCTCAAGGCTGCAGGCTCCGGGCCGAGCGGTCAGACGCCCAGTTCGGCCTGGACATAAGCTGCCCGGTACGGCAGGCCGAGACCGGTAATGCGTTCCGCGGCGCCGCGGTCGACCAGCACGGCGACGCCGGCCACTTCGGCCCCCGCCTCCTGCAGGGCGTCCACGGCCGTCAGCACGGAACCCCCCGTCGTCGAAGTGTCCTCCACTGCGAGCACGCGCCGCCCGGCGACGTCGGGGCCCTCGATCCGCCGCTGCAGCCCGTGCGGCTTTTCTCCCTTTCGGACGACGAACGCGTCAAGCACGCGGCCGTCCCGCGCGGCCGCGTGCATCATCGCGGCCGCAACCGGATCCGCTCCCATGGTGAGACCGCCCACGGCCTCGTACGACAGGTCGGCGGTAGCGGCCAGCAGCACACGGCCTGCCATGGGCGCGAACCGTCCCGACAGCAGGACGCGCCGCAGATCCACGTACCAGCTGGCCCGCTGCCCGGATGAAAGCACGAAATCGCCGCGGACCACGGCGTCGTTCCGGATGGCCTGCAGAAGCTCGTCTCGGTCGCCCACGCCCGGATTTTAGCCGTCCCACCCAGGCCGGGGGCTCAGCTGGTGCGGTTCGTTCCGCCGTCGGCTGTGGACCTCGTCCCCTCTGCGAGGCCCACAGCACCGGGCGGGCCGCCGGCGCCGGGTCCCGTCCCCTCCACGGGACACCGACGCCAGCGGCGTCAGTGGGCCGGTCCGTCCAGGAGGCGCTCGGCGTCCTCCTGGCGGGCCGGCAGCCTGATCATGTGGGGCCTCCGTGCCGAGGCCGGCCCGGATCGTCCGCCGCAGGCCACTGGGGGAGACGGTGCAGGTGCCTCGGTAGGACGCGGATTGCGCAAACTCTGCCGTCACTCAATGAAATCACGTATCAACGAAGGGTAACGAACGGTAATGAACGGCCCGGCGCCGGGTGCCTGTCCGATCCCGGGTGCGGACCGGGCGTCGCCTGAGCAGCAGCGAATAACCAGAAAGGCCAACGCGGGAAGCGGGCTTCACTACGCTGTTACCGAGCGTGGGACGGCAGACGGCCCCTTACAGTCACGTCACGTTTTCGAAGTGTTCCCGCGCTGAGGAAGGACGGTGTTGCGTGGATCGTTGCGCGCTGTTCGTAGACGCGGGCTACATGCTCGCTGACGGCGCGATGGCCGTCCACGGAACGCGTCGGCGAGAGTCGGTCAGCTGGGATTATGAGGGCCTGGTGCAGCTCCTCGGCAACCTCGCCCGCGACCGGACCGGCCTCCCGTTGCTGCGTTGCTACTGGTATGAGGCCACCGTCGAGGGCCGGCGCACCGCCGAGCACGACGCTCTGGCTGACCTGCCAGGCATCAAGTTGCGCCTGGCCAAGCTGAGGCCAGGGCGTCGTGAGGGCGTCGAGACCGAGATTCACCGCGATCTCACGATACTGGCGCGTAACCGCGCCATCACTGACGCGGTGGTGGTGAGCGCGGAGGAGGACCTCGCCCAGGTCCTGTCCGACGTGCAGGATCTGGGCCTTCGGGTCACCATCGTCCACGTCACGGTGGACGGCAACTGGACGATCTCCCGGTCACTCCGCCAGGAGTGTGACGACATCATGGAGCTCACCAGTGCGCACCTGCGCCCATACGCCGAGCTGATCTCCGGCGCCGAGCCCGCCCGGGCGGATGAGCAGTACCCGGCCGGGGTGCTGTCTTCCCGGTCGGCCTCCAACGGCCACTCGAACGGCAGCGTCGGCTCCTACCAGGCGCTGCCCTCGGGAAGCGGCCACTCGGGGCCGCCCTCCATCTACACCGCCCCGGTCGTGGCCGAGTACCAGCGGCCCATGCAGCCCATCGCGCCGCAGCACCGGGATGAGCCCGGGCCGCAGCCGCCGGTCCGTGATCAGCCCGCGGCCCCACCGGTGGCCTACGGCCGTCCGGAGGTGGTCGCAGGTTCGGAGCGCACCGAGCCGGGCCGGCCCGACACCCCGCGTCCCGAGGCGGTACGCGGTGACGCTCCGGGTGATGTCCTGCGGGGAGAGATGCCGCCCGACGGGATGCGGGGCGGCTTCAGCCAGCCGGGCTTCGACGGCTCCGACGCCGGCCAGCGCGGCTGGGGCCGGGCGGATCGGAGCAGGGGCGAGCCCGGCATCACCTCGCGGCCCATGGCGGGCCGGGGCGACGTCGGTGACACAGAGGCCGCTTCCCGGCGGGACCTATACGGGGCGCCGGCGGCCATGCCGTTCCGGGGCGCGCTTGCGGCGCAGCCACCGGCTGACGATGACCTGCCGGGCCGTGGAGGCGCCGGGAGCCATGGCCGCTCGCTGTCCCAGGGGGATCAGTCCTTGCCGCCCGGGTCGGGCCAGGTACCGCTGCCCCCGTCGGGCGCTGAGGGCCCGACGGGTCTCGCGGGCCTGCCTGGGCGGGAGCGCCCGGCACCCGGTGAATACTCCGGGCGGGTCAGCGGCCCGGAGGAGTCGTCCAGCTACGGCTCCGGCAGCACCCAGGATTCGTTCCGCGGGGAGACGCTCGACCCGCGTCGCGGTACCGCGCCGTCGCCAGCTCCGTTCCGCCGGTCGGGCGGCGCGTCACCGGGTCAGCCATCCGGCCCGGCGCCGGGCGGACCGGGGTCGGCGGGCCCGCAGGGCCCGTCGATTCGGCTTGGCGCACACGGTGCGCCGGGACCGCAGAGCCTGCCCGGTTCACAGCCGGGTACGCCCGGGCCTGGTGCCCCGATGCCGCAGATACCCCCGGGCCCGCCGGGCCCGCAGGCTTACGCCCCGCCGCAGAACGGGCCCTACAGCGGTCCGCAGCCGGCCGCCGCGCCCGGAGGACGCCCATCGTCGGGCCCGGTCTCGCTCACCGACGCGGTTCAGTCGGCACACGAGGAAGGCCGGGAATTCGGCGAGTCGGTCGCCCGCGAGGCGCCCGCGCTCTGGCTGGAGGCCGTCCTGGCCCGTAAGCCGCGCATGCCGTCCGACCTGGAGGCGCGCCTCCTGCAGGGATCGGCGCTGCCGATCGACTTCCTGCTCCACGATGAGGTCCGGCACGCGTTGCGGCGCGGCTTCTGGGATGCCCTGGAGAGCTCGAGGCGCTGATTAGCACGCGGCGGGCGGCCCGGGCTGGGCCGACGTGACGGCAGGTGGAACCGACCGACGGGACTACGGTGAGCGATCCAGACCGCGGCGCGGGCGCGGCCGCAGGTAACAGCCGGAGTACGGCCGCCGGCGAAGGGTTGGATATGGGGGACCTGGGTAGGTCCACAAGCATGGTTGTCCTGACCGATGACCTGTTCGACGAGATCGAATTCGAGGCCGCTCGTTCCGGTGACTACCGGCGTGCGGCGCTGCGCATGAACCATCTCGCCGCGACGGCCGAGCAGACGGGAGGCATGTCCCGGGCTGAAGCGTACATGCGGGCCGGTGACCAGTGGCTGCTCGCGGACGAGCCCGCCATCGCCGTCGAGCGTTACGAGCTCGCCATGGCGGACGGTGGGGCGACCTTCGCTGACCCGCGTGCCCCGCTGGCTCGGGCGATGTTCGCGCTCGGGCGCCGTGATGAGGGACGGGCGCTGATCCGCGAACTCGATCACGAGGGCGCCGAGGGGAAACGCGATCCGCGGACCTGCGACCTGATTGCCGAGTTGCTCGCCGAGCAGGGTGATATGGACGGGGCGCTGTACTGGGCGACGGCCGGTGCGGACGAGTGCAAACGGCGGGGTGACCGCGCCGAGCTGCGGCTGCTGCTCAGCCTGCGCTACCGGATCCGCAATGATCTCGGCCTGCCCGAGGATTACTACGACCGGCTGCTGGATGAACTGACCGCCGACGGCGGCGGCCCGCGCCTGCGGCCCGCCGGGGGGACCGCCGACAGCTAGTCCGCAGACGACGGCAGCCCGCCGACCGCTGAGGCCGGCGGGCTGCCGTGTCAGTTACCAGGGCGGTCAGGCCTGTGCTGCTACCTCCCGCGCCGGGCGGATGGTCAGGGCGTCAGCTGTCTCGTCGACGTCGACCACGACCTGGTCGCCGTCCGCGATCTGCCCGGAGAGCAGCGCCCGGGCCAGCTGGTCCCCGATGGCGGACTGCACCAGGCGGCGCAGCGGCCGGGCCCCGTAGACCGGGTCGAAACCAGTCAGCGCGAGCCACTCGCGGGCCGCCGGGCTGACGGTCAGCGTAAGCCGCCGGTCGCCGAGGCGCCGGGCCAGGCGGGCCACCTGCAGGTCGACGATCCGGCCCAGCTCGTTGGTGCCGAGCGCGTCGAACACGATCACGTCGTCCAGCCGGTTGAGGAACTCCGGCTTGAAGGTGGACCGGACGACGTTCATGACCGCGGCCCGCTTGGCTGTCTCGTCGGTCATCGCCGGGTCCGCGATGAACTGCGAACCCAGGTTCGACGTGAGGATCAGGATCGAGTTGCGGAAGTCCACGGTCCGGCCCTGGCCATCGGTCAGCCGGCCGTCATCGAGCACCTGAAGCAGGATGTCGAAGACCTCCGGGTGCGCCTTCTCCACCTCATCCAGCAGGATGACGCAGTACGGCCGACGGCGCACGGCCTCGGTGAGCTGGCCGCCCTCTTCGTAGCCGACGTAACCGGGCGGCGCGCCGACCAGCCTGGCCACCGAGTGCTTCTCGCTGTACTCGCTCATATCGATGCGGATCATGGCCCGCTCGTCGTCGAACAGGAACTCGGCGAGCGCCTTGGCTAGCTCCGTCTTGCCCACGCCGGTCGGGCCCAGGAAGAGGAACGATCCGGTGGGCCGATCGGGGTCGGCGACCCCGGCCCGGGCCCGGCGGACGGCGTCGGAAACCGCCTGCACCGCGCTGGCCTGCCCGATGATGCGGTGCCCGAGCTCGTCCTCCATCCGGAGCAGCTTGCCGGTCTCACCCTCGAGCAGCCGGCCCGCGGGGATGCCCGTCCAGGACGACACGACGTCCGCCACATCGTCCGGGCCGACCTCCTCCTTGACCATCGGGGTCTCGGCGGAGACTCCGGTGATGCCGGACGCCCCGATGTCTCCGGAGTCTCCGCGTTCCGCGTCGGAGGCGGCCGCGCTGGCCTCGGCGAGCTCGTGCTCGAGCGCGGGGATTTCCCCGTACATCAGCCGCGAGGCGGCCTCGAAGTCCGCGTCGCGCTGAGCCCGCTCGGCCTGCCCCTTCAGGTCGTCGAGCCGCTTCTTCAGCTCGCCGACCCGGTTCAGGCCGGCCTTCTCCTGGTCCCAGCGCGCGGTCAGCGCGGTGAGCTGCTCCTGCCGGTCGGCCAGGTCGGCGCGCAGCCGCTCCAGCCGGTCCCGGCTCGCGGCGTCGGACTCCCGGGCGAGGGCCAGCTCCTCCATCTTCATCCGGTCCACGGCGCGCTGCAGCTCGTCGATCTCCACCGGCCGCGAGTCGATCTCCATCCGCAGCCGGGAGCCCGCCTCGTCGACCAGGTCGATCGCCTTGTCCGGCAGGAACCGGGCGGTGATGTAGCGGTCCGACAGCGTCGCCGCGGCCACCAGCGCCGCATCGGCGATCTGCACCTTGTGGTGCGCCTCGTAGCGGCCCTTCAGGCCTCGCAGGATCGCGATCGTGTCCTCGACCGACGGCTCACCCACGTACACCGGCTGGAACCTGCGCTCCAGCGCCGGGTCCTTCTCGATCCGCTCGCGGAACTCGTCCAGCGTGGTGGCTCCGACCATGCGCAGCTCCCCCCGGGCCAGCATCGGCTTGAGCATGTTGCCGGCGTCCATGGCGCCTTCAGCGGCGCCCGCGCCCACGACGGTGTGCAGTTCGTCGATGAACGTAATGACCTGGCCGTCGCTCTGCTTGATCTCGTTCAGGACGGCCTTGAGCCGCTCCTCGAACTCGCCTCGGTACTTGGCCCCGGCCACCATGGCCCCCAGGTCGAGGGCGATCAGGCGCTTGTCACGCAGTGACTCGGGCACGTCGCCCGCCACGATGCGCTGGGCCAGTCCCTCCACGACCGCTGTCTTGCCGACCCCCGGCTCCCCGATCAGGACCGGGTTGTTCTTGGTCCGGCGGGACAGCACCTGGATGACCCGCCGGATCTCGGCGTCCCGGCCGATCACCGGGTCCAGGGCCCCGTCCCGCGCCTGCTGGGTCAGGTCGACGCCGTACTTCTCCAGCGACTGGTAGGTCTCCTCCGGGTTCTCGCTCGTCACCCGGGCGCTGCCGCGCACCTGGGTGAACGCCTCGAGAAGCGCGTCCGGAGTGGCGCCTGCGTCGCGGAGCAGCGTGGCGGCCTGCCCGCCGCCGGCGGCCAGGCCGACCAGCAGATGCTCGGTGGAGACGTACTCGTCGTTCATCTCCCGGGCCCGGGCGCTCGCGGTGTTGATCACCGCGAGCAGCGGCCGTGACGTCTCGGGCGCGCTGAGTGTCTGCCCGCTGGCGCGGGGCAGCCGGCTGAGCCGGGCCTCTGCCTCCTTGGCCACGACGGCCGGATCCGCGCCGACGGCTCGCAGCAGAGGTGCGGTGGTCCCGCCGCTCTGCGCGATCAGCGCGACAAGCAGGTGCAGCGGATCGACCTGGGCGTTGCCGTCCGCCGCAGCGCGCCGGACGGCGGCCGACAGTGCGTCCTGGCTCTTCCTCGTCAGTTTGTCGTCCATGTAAGGCTCTTTATGCTCTGTTCTCTAGCTTTTGGTTGTCTGGATCGTGCCGGAGCGCATCGCTGCCGGCGGCGGCCATTCAGCTTGTGACTTGGTTCAGCTCCCGGCCGCGTGCGGGCTGGCGCTGGCGGCCTCGTCGGTGCCGCCATTGGCGGCCCGGGACCGCTCTCCGCGCCCCGTGGTGCCGCCGGGCGCCGCCGGATCCGGTCCGGCGGCCGGTTCCCAGACGGCGACTCGCGCGTTGCGTACCGGTACGATCCCGGGGCCCTCCCGGCCCTTCCTGAGCAGGTCAGCCAGCCGCGCGGCCACCGACCGGGTGGATTCCAGCTCCACCCGGAGCTGCGCGACCTCGCTGTGCAGGTCGGCGGCCAGGCGCCGCGATCGGTCCAGCTCGTCGTTCAGCTCCAGGATCCGCTTGATCCCGGACAGGTTGACTCCTTCGTCCTGCGAGAGGCGCTGCACCTCGCGCAAGGCCAGGACGTCCCGCATGGAGTAACGCCGTCCCCGGCCTGTACTGCGGCCGGGTGACACAAGCCCCAGCCGGTCGTAGGCCCGCAGCGTCTGCGGATGCAATCCGGACAGCTGGGCGGCGACGGAGATGACGTAGACCGGCGTCTCGTCGGACATGTCATACGGGCTTGTCATGTCATCTCCTTCTCGCCCTGTTCATTGTGTTCTCCTCTTCCTGGCCGGCCTTACATTCCCTTGGCCCGCAGCAGGAGTGCCTCCCGCGGGTCCTCGCCGGCCGTTGCCTCACGCAGGTCTTCAAGCGCCTGCCGACCCTTAGTGCTGACGTTCTTCGGCACCATCAGTTCCACGGTGACGAGCAGGTCACCGTAGGTGCCATCCGCCTGGCGCACTCCCTTGCCCCGCACCCGGAACGTCCGGCCGTTCGGGGTCCCGGCCGGGATCCGGACGGTCACTGGCGCACCGCGGTGCGACGGCACCTTGATCTCCGAGCCGAGAGCGGCCTCCGGCACCGTTATGGGCACGGTGACGGTCAGGTTGCCGCCCGACCGCCCGAAGACGGGGTGCGGGGTGACGCGCACCCGTACGTACAGGTCCCCGGCCGGGCCGCCCCGCTCGCCCGGGGCTCCCTTGCCTCTCAGCTTGATCCGCTGACCGTCGGCCACCCCAGCCGGAATCCGGGCCTGGATTGTCCGCGTGCTCGTCGCGTGGCCGCTGCCGCTGCACGACGGGCACGGGTCGTCGACCACGAGCCCGCGGCCCCGGCAGGTCTTGCACGGCTCCGAGAAGGCGAAATTGCCCAGATTCCGGCTCGACTGCCCGGTCCCCTCACAGGTCGGGCAGACCTTCGGCACGGTGCCGGCCTTCGCGCCGGTGCCGTGGCAGACCGGGCAGGGGCCGTCGCCGGTGAGGTTCAGCGGGACGGTGGTGCCGTCGACCGCGTCCCCGAACGAGAGCGTGGTCTCCGTCTCCACATCCGCCCCGCGGCGGGGCCGGGTCTGCGGGCCCGCGCCGCGGTTGCCGAACATCCCGCCGAGGATGTCGCCGAGCCCGCCCCGGCCGGCCTCGCCGGTCCCCGCGGTCCCGGCGCCGCCGAACAGGTCGCCGAGGTCGAAGCCGCCGAAACCGCCGGCTCCATTGCCCGCCGTGCCTGGGCGCCCGGCCGTTCCGGGAACCCGGAAACCGCCGCCGCCGAAGAGCGAGCGTGCCTCGTCGTACTCCTTGCGCCGCTTCTCGTCCGACAGGGTGTTGTAGGCCTCGGAAATCTCCTTGAAGCGCTCCTCAGCCTTACGGTCGCCCTTGTTCGCGTCGGGGTGGTACTTACGGGCTAGCTTGCGGTACGACTGCTTGATCTCGTCAGCTTTTGCGGTCTTAGGGACGCCCAGGACCTTGTAGTAGTCCTTCTCTAGATAATCCTTGGTGCTCATCGGGCGTGCTCATCGCTCCCCTCGCCGCTCGTTACTCGTCGTCCCGGTTGTCCGACTGTGCGCCCGGCTCCGGGGCACCGTCGGGCCCGGTGGCCGGCTCCGCGACCAGAACCCGGGCCGGCCGTAGGATCCGGTCCCCGACCTTGTAGCCCGGCTGGAAGATCTCCGCGCAGGAGACCTCCGCGACGTCTGGTGAAAAGGAGTGGGCCAGCGCCTCGTGGATCTTCGGGTCGAATGGCTCTCCCGGCTCGCCGTACGTCAC
>Ga0187851_10002026_pt1 | contig 18482 bp, 16 predicted proteins | sample June2016WEW_6_10_FD_132997 | JGI IMG/M metagenome (GOLD analysis project Ga0187851, IMG submission 132997) | Peatland microbial communities from SPRUCE experiment site at the Marcell Experimental Forest, Minnesota, USA - June2016WEW_6_10 | ecosystem: Environmental > Terrestrial > Soil >...
ATGGATTCCAATCCGTCCGATCTCGGCGGGTTCAAGGAAATCATTTTTTCCATCATTGGCACGGACGTTTTCAAGCGGCTGAAATACGAGAGCGGCGTTCACCGCGTCCAGCGCGTGCCCGCGACCGAGGCACAGGGCCGCATCCACACCAGCACCTGCACCGTCGCCGTTTTGCCCGAGGCGCAGGAAGTTGACATCGAAATCAATCCGGAGGAATTGGAAATCAACGTCTGCCGCGCGTCCGGCAAGGGCGGCCAGGGCGTCAACACCACCGACTCGGCCGTGCAGATCATCCACAAGCCCAGCGGCCTTATTGTTCGCTGCGCTGATGAACGGTCGCAGCAAAAGAACCGGGTGAAGGCATTGAAAGTCCTGCGCTCGCGCCTGTTGGAACGCAAAGTAAACGAGGAAAACGCGAAATATGCCGCGCAGCGCAAGGACCAGATCGGCAGCGGCGAACGCAGCGAAAAAATCCGCACCTATAATTTTCCACAAAACCGCGTCACCGACCACCGCGTGGAAGTGACGCTGTACAACCTGGCGAACTTCATTGAAGGCGACCTCGACCCGCTGATCGAACCGTTGATGATACATGATTTGGAGCAACGATTGGAGGCGTTGAAGACGTGACGCGTGATGCGTGACCAGCCTTCGCTACGCTTCGGCGCGGCAGGCACGTTACAAGATTCGCCGCCTTCTGCTGTTGCTATCCGACAACTTACCCATGATTAAAGGATTAATTTTCGATTGCGATGGGACGCTGGCCGACACGATGCCGTTGCACTGGCGGGCCTGGAACATGATCACACAGCGCTACGGACTGCATTTTCCCGAGGACCGTTTTTATTCGCTCGGTGGCGTTCCGGCGCGCGACATTCTCAAGTTGCTCGCACAGGAACAGGGCCGGTCGCTCGATCACATCGCCGTCGCGCACGAAAAAGAAGAAACCTATCTGACGACTCTTTCACAGATTGAGCCGATTCATGCCGTGGTGGAGATTGCGAAGGCGCATTACGGCAAAATCCCAATGGCGGTTGCGTCCGGCGGCACGGAAAAAATAATCACCCTGGTGCTCGAACGCCTGAAAATCCGGCATCTGTTCGACGCCATCGTCACCAGTGAAATGGTGAAAAACCAGAAACCCGCGCCGGACATTTTTCTGGAGGCCGCCTGGCGCATCGGCGTGGAACCGAAATTCTGCCGCGCCTACGAAGACACCGACCTCGGCATGACCGCGATTCGTTCCGCCGGAATGGAAGCGGTGGATGTGCGTGAACTGATCGCCAAGCGCTGAAGGCTGTCGGGTTTGTAACTTATCCTCGTTTAGACATCATGGTTTCGTCGTTGAGTTCGTGGAAAGTACTTCGATGGAATCGAGAATCTTTCGCACTTCAATTGCGAGTTTTTCTTCGTCTCCATCCAGTCGGTGGACATCTTTCGGCTTCAAGTTCGCGTCACGTTTGATGCGCCCTACGCAAAAGTAAGCAAATCCATTAGAGCCGAAGACATCCCTCCGGGAATAAATCCAAAACGCATTTGTCATTTGGCTTGTCTGTAAATGTTGTAAATTTATCCATTCAGACGTATTCGTACTAGATTTAGGATACCACCTTAGGGATTGTTCCTCGGTGCATCTGCGTGCCGAAATTACAACTCTGTATTGGACGTCCGCTACGGGATTCTCCACGAGCGGGTATCCCAACAGCAACCACATCTGTTTTTGGTCGTCGATGTCTGCTTTCCAATTAGGAAGTTGTATTTTCAATCCGATTTTGGGGTAAGAATGGAGCTGCCATTCGCCGGATTCTTTCTGCGGAGAGACTCCGTCTTCGGCTGAACCATTAAGAAACAAACACAACGTCAGAAATGCAGTTAGAAGAGAAGCCTTCATATTCGTACTCAACCCTGCCCCAGCTTTTTCGACTTTTCCGTCGCGGCGCGGACGGCGCTCATCACGGTGGCGCGCAGCTTGCCTTTTTCCAATTCGTGCAGGCCTTCAATCGTCGTGCCGCCGGGGCTGGTGACCTGGTCCTTGAGCGCGCCGGGATGCTGGCCGGTTTCCAAGACCATCTTGGCTGCGCCCAAAACCGTTTGCGCCGCAAGCTTCGCCGCAATGTCGCGCGGCAAACCGGCCGCCACCCCGCCGTCGCTCATCGCCTCGATGAATTGATAAACATAGGCCGGGCCGCTGCCGCTCAAGCCCGTCACGGCGTCGAGCAATGGTTCCTTCACCTGAAACGCGATGCCGACGGCGGAAAGAAGTTTTTTGGCCAGTTCGCCGTCCGCCGCCGTCGCGGATTTTCCGAGCGCAAACGCCGCCGCCGCCTCGCCCACGAGCGCCGGCGTGTTGGGCATCACACGAATAACCCGCGCGCCGGCAGGCAGCGCCGCTTCCATCCTGGCCAGTGTCACCCCGGCGGCGATGGAAATCAGCAGATGTTCATTGGTGAAATGGCCGCGCTGTTCGGCCAGAACCCCGGCGACCTGGTCGGGCTTCACGGCCAGGATCAGGACGCTGGCGAATTTCAAAACGTCGGCATTGGACGCGGTGGTTTTGGCCCCGGTTTCCTTGGCGAAAGCGGTGCGCGCCGGAGATGATACATCGCCGGCGATGATTTCCCTGGGGAAGACGATTTCCGCGCGGACGAAGCCGCGCGCCAGCGCTGTGGCCATTTTGCCCGCGCCGAGAAAGCCGATGGTGAGTTTGGTTGCCATGGAAATTGTGTAGCAGGCCGTCCTGCCGGGCGAAAGCGAAAACGCGCCGTTGAATTCGCAGCTTGAATTTGCGCGAACACAATCTATTTTAAGTCCGGGAAGGAAAGTTGTTGAATTTATAATTTTTACACCATGGCAACCCGTCAAACATGGGACACGTTTGAAGCGATGAAGCTCGCCGCCGAAGAGGGCGATCCACAGGCGCAGTGTTATCTCGGCGTCTGTTATCAAAACGGCCAGGGCGTGACCCAGGACTATCAGGAGGCGGTGAAATGGTTCCGGCGCGCGGCGGAACAGGGCGATCCCGTCGCGCAGTGTTATTTCGGCGTGTGTTATTTGAACGGCGCCGGCGTGCCGCAGGAATTCGGCGAGGCAGCCAAGTGGCTGCGCGAAGCGGCGGAACAAAACGACCCCGCCGCGCAATTCAACCTCGGCATGCTCTATGAAACCGGCCAGGGCGTGACGCAGAATTACGCCGAAGCGGTGAAATGGTATCGCGAAGCGGCGGAGCGCGGCTACCCGGCGGCGCAATTCAATCTGGGGGTCTTTTACGAGACGGGCCAGGTTGTGCCGCAAAATTTCCAACTGGCTGTCAAATGGTATCGCGCCGCCGCCGAGCAGGAATGCGCGCCCGCGCAGTGCAATCTTGGCCTTTGTTACCAAACCGGCCGCGGCGTGGAGGAAAATCAGCAGGAGGCCGTGAAATGGTTCATCCGTGCCGCGCGGCAAGGCGACAAAACCGCCCAGCACAACCTTGGCCTGCACTACGCCTCACAGGAACCCACCGAGGCCGCTGAAAACACTGAAACCGCCGAAGAATCGCCGTGACCATCAGCGGGCGAGTTCCGTCAGTTTCGCGTTTGCCCGTCCATCATCGATCATTGCAGCAGCCAAATCCCAGCCCGCAACCAACGACTTCGTTTTGCCCGCGACGAACAGCGCCGCCGCCGCGTTGAGCAGGACCACGTCGCGCTTTGGCCCGCGTTCCTCGCCGCGCAAAATGCGGCGGACGATTTCCGCGTTCGCGTTGCGGTCGCCGCCGATCAAATCCGCCAAAGCAGCGCGATGCAACGGGAATTGGTCCGGCGATAAAACGGACGCGGCAAACCCGCGTTCCTGGTAAAATTCAACCACCGTGTTTGGCCCGAGCGTCGAGAGTTCGTCGAGACAACCCTTGGCCGGGACCGCTCCGCACACCACCATTGCGCGCCGCACGCCGAGCGACTGCAGCACTCGCGCAATCGGTTCGCACAATTCCGGCCGGGGCACACCGACCAGCATGGCCGAAGGCCGCGCAGGATTCAGCAGCGGCCCGAGGAAATTGAAAATCGTGCGCTGGCCGTGTTCGGCGCAGAGTTTGCGTGCCGGGGCAATGTGTTTGAAGGCGGGGTGGTAATCAGGCGCAAAGAAGAACGCAAAGTGCCGTTCGCGCAATGAACGCGCGGCTTCCGCCGGCGTCAAATCAATCCGCACGCCAAGAGCCCCGAGCACGTCCGCACTTCCGGCCTGCGAAGTAACCGCCCGGTTACCGTGCTTGGCGACGGTCACCCCGGCGGCGGCGCAGATGATGGCTGCGGCGGTGGAGATGTTGAACGTGCCGAGCCGGTCGCCGCCGGTGCCGACGACGTCGAGGATTTCGCGGGCGCGGGTTTCGGCATCCAGCGGCGGTGAAATGGATTTGTCGCGCAGGGCGCGGGCGAACGCGGCGATTTCGCCAGGGGTTTCGCCTTTTTGCGCCAGCGCGGCCAGGAAGGCGGCCTTGCCAGCGGCCGGAATTTTTTCGTCGGTCAATTGTTCAACCGCGAGGCGGATTTGTTCGTCCGCGAGCGGACGTGCGGCGGCAAGTTGCGGAATGAGCTGTTCAAGCACGGGGCAATTCTAAGCCACGGCGCGCCCGGCTCAAACCGAAAGTGTGCGCCGATGAAAGCATGGACAGTTGCGCAAAATCCAGTAATCTGTCAGGCGCTGGCGCTGTCCGAAATGGCAGCAGCAGGCAAATTGCAATTGTATGGCAGAAAACCGGAGCAGTAATTGGATGAAATGGATCATCGTCATCGTGGCCGCCGGCGTGGTCATTGCCGGCAGCATCTGGTATGTCAAACACGGCCATAACACCGCGCCGGATTACCAGACGGTCGCAGTCATCCGGGGAGATTTGACGCAGGTGGTAACCGCGACGGGTACGCTTAATCCGGTGGTGAACGTGACGGTGGGCAGCCAGATTTCCGGACGCATCAGCAAACTGAACGTGGATTTCAATTCGGTTGTGAAATCGAACGAAGTCATCGCGGAAATTGATCCTTCGACATATCAGGCGGCGGTCGAGCAGGCCAGCGCCGACCTGGCCAACGCGAAGGCGAATCTGGAACTACAGCAGGTGGAGGCGAACCGCACCAGCGATCTTTTCACCAACAAACTGGTTTCGGGTTCCGATTACGACACCGCCATCGCCACATTGCACGAGGCCGAAGCGATGGTGAAAATCAAGCAGGCCTCGCTCAGCAACGCGATGGTGAATCTCAACTTTTGCAAAATCCTTTCGCCGGTGGACGGCGTGGTCATTTTGCGCGCGGTGGAACTGGGCCAGACCGTCGCCTCCAGCTTCAACACACCGACGATTTTTCAAATCGCGAATGACCTGACGAAAATGCAGATTGATTCGAGCGTGGCCGAAGCCGACGTGGGCGGTGTGGCGGAAGGCCAGAACGTGGACTTCACAGTGGATGCGTATCCGTTCCGGAATTTCCACGGAATCGTCACGCAGGTGCGGAATTCGCCGACGACGGTGAACAACGTCGTGACCTACGACTGCGTCATCGGCGTGACAAATTCGGATTACAAATTGAAGCCGGGCATGACGGCAAATGTTTCCATTATCATTGCCCAACGGGAAAATGTGTTGACCCTTCCCAACGGCGCCCTGCGTTTTCGTCCGCCGGAAGGCGCCGTGGTGGAAACCAATACGGTGACCCAGCCAGCTACGAACAATGCCGCTTCCGCCGGCAAGCCCGGCGGGCAAGGACGGCATGGCAGCGGTCACGGTCGCGGCGAACGCCTGGTTTTTCATACGGTGTTTGTGCTTTCCGGTAAGGGCGAGGAGCCGAAGTTGCAAGCGATGCAGGTCAAGACCGGCATCAGCGACGGGATTTCGACCGAGGTGCTTTCGGGGCTGGACGAGGGTGCGCAGGTTGTGACCGGCGCGGCTTCAACCGCAACCCAGGCGGCCAGACCCGCGAACCCGCTAGGCGGTGGTTTCCCCAGAATGCGTTGATCCGATTGCCGTGCAGACCAATCCTGTCATCAAGCTCGCGGACATCCACAAGGTGTATCACACCGGCGAAGTGGATGTCCACGCGGTGCGCGGGATTTCGCTGGAGGTTTTTCCGGGCGAATTCGTGGCCCTCATGGGCGCGAGCGGCTCCGGAAAAAGCACGCTGATGAACATGATTGGCGCGCTCGACCGTCCGAGCGGCGGCAATTATCTGCTCGATGGCATTGATGTCTCCACGCTCGACCGCGATGCGCTCGCGGACGTCCGCAATGAAAAAATTGGTTTTGTCTTCCAGGGTTTCAACCTGCTTTCGCGCACGTCGGCGCTGGAAAACGTCGAGATGCCGATGCTTTATACCCGGCACCGCATTCATGCGCACGAGCAGCAAACACGCGCCGTGCATGCGCTCGAACTGGTTGGGCTCAGCCCGCGAGCCGACCACCATCCCAACCAGCTTTCCGGCGGCCAGCAGCAGCGCGTCGCCATTGCGCGCGCGCTCGTCAACCGGCCGTCCTTGTTGCTCGCCGACGAGCCGACCGGCAATCTTGACAGCCAGACGAGCATTGAAATCATGGGCGTGTTCCAACAACTCAACGATCAGGGCATCACCATCGTCATGGTCACCCACGAATTGGACGTGGCGCGTTACACCAAGCGCATGGTCGTCCTGCGGGACGGGAAAGTTGTCACCGACGAACCGGTAAAGAACCGATCATTCGCGGAAAAGGAGTTGCAGCAGCTTCGCGCAGCACAAGAGGCCGTCAAACTAGCAACATGAGAATCTTCGCCTCGCTAAAGATCGCCGGGCGGGCTCTGCGCCGCAACAAGATGCGTTCCCTGTTGACGATGCTCGGCATCATTATCGGCGTAGGCGCCGTCATCGGTTCGGTGAGCCTGACTTCCGGCGCCACCAAGCAGGTCGAGGACCAGGTCAGCAGCCTGGGGGAAAGCGTGATCACAGTGTTTTCCGGAAATTTCACCAGCGGCGCCATGCGCGGCGGCTGGGGCAGCGCGCCGACATTGACCGTGGCCGACGCGCTGGCGATTGGCGGGTTGAAAAACGTCGTGGCCGTCAGTCCCGAAGTGCGCGACCGCTCTCAAGTCCTCGCCAACGGTCTTAACTGGAACACGCAGGTGATGGGCGAATCGCCCGATTATCCGCAAATCCGCAATTGGGGCATCGCCAGCGGAACGATGTTTACCGATCAGGACGTGCGCAGCCTTGCGAAGTCTGCCGTGATCGGAAAAACCGTGGCCGACCAGTTGTTTCCGAATGAAAACCCGATCGGTCAGACCATCCGTATCCGCAATCTTCCCTTTCTGATCGTTGGAGTGCTCGCGCCCAAAGGCTTCAATCTTTTCGGCCAGGACCAGGACGACACCGTGGTGGTTCCTTACACGAGCCACATGCACCGCATCACCACCCGCACGTTTGTAAACGACATCCTTGTGGAAGCCGCCAACGACAAAGCCATCGACAGCGTGCAAAATGACATCACGGATTTGCTGCGCACGCGCCATCGGAGCAAGGAACAAGACTTCACCGTGCGCAATCAGTTGGAATTGATGCAGGCCGTCACGGCCACTTCACGCGCGATGAGTTTTTTGCTCGCAGGCGTCGCGGCCGTCTCGCTCGTCGTCGGCGGCATCGGCATCATGAACATCATGCTGGTGAGCGTTACGGAACGGACCCGTGAAATCGGCATCCGCATGGCCGTGGGCGCGCGCGCGGCCGATATCCTCGTCCAATTTCTGATTGAAGCAGTCACGTTGAGCGCGATTGGCGGTTCCATCGGTATTGTCGGCGGCGTTGGTTTTTCAGAAATTGTCGCCTACTTCAAAAACATGCCCACCGTCACCCCGTTTTTCTGGATCGCCATCGCGTTTATTTCCAGCGCCATCATCGGCATCATCTCCGGTTTTTACCCCGCCTGGAAGGCATCGAAGCTCGACCCCATTGACGCCTTGCGCTATGAATAGCGCGTGATCGCTGAAATTCTGTCTACGCATACCCCGGCGCTTTTTGACGCCGCCGTGCAACGCGCGGCGGAGTTGTTGCGCGCGGGCGAAGTCGTTGCGCTGCCGACGGAAACCGTTTACGGCCTGGCCGCGAACGCGTGGAATGAAAGGGCGGTCGCCAAAATTTTCCAGATCAAATGCCGGCCGGCGAATAATCCGATCATCGTCCACGTCGCCGGCGTTGAAATGGCAGGAGCATGCACAGACACGTGGCCGGAGCCGGCGGAAAAACTGGCCCGGGCATTCTGGCCGGGACCACTGACGCTCGTGCTGCCGAGCGCAACGGAAATTCCCGGCGTGGTCACCGCCGGCGGCAAGACGGTCGGTGTCCGCTGGCCGGGCCATCCGTTTATTCAGGCGGTGATTCGCGAATGCGGATTCCCGCTCGCCGCTCCGAGCGCGAATCTGTCCGGCCATGTATCACCAACGACCGCCGAACACGTGCGCCAACAACTCGGCGACAAAATTTCTTTGATCGTGGATGGCGGCCAATCGCAGGTCGGCATCGAATCCACCGTGCTCGATTTAACGGTGTTGCCGCCGCAGGTTTTGCGTCCGGGCATGATCCACGCTGAATCGCTGGCCGCCGTTTGTGGCGGGGCGCGAGGCGGAACGGGTGCTGCAAAAACCGGACAGATCTTGCGCAGCCCCGGCTTGTTGAAGAAACACTATTCACCGACAGCAAAATTGCTCGTCTTGAATTGGCAGGGTGATGCCGATTTGAACTCTCAACTCTCAACCCTCAACTCTCCGCTTTCCGATTGCCACGTCATTGCCCATACACGCATTCCATCGGCGGAACATTTTGCGCAGGTGAGCGTAATTCCGCATGACGCCGAGGCGTTTGCGCGGGCGATTTATGCGGAGCTGCACCGTTGCGACGCGGCGGGCGCGGGTCTGATTGTCGTCGAAGCGCCGCCGGAATCGCCGGAGTGGTCGGGCATTGCCGACCGGTTGCGGCGGGCGTCGGCGTAGATCTTCTATTGCGTTGCTTTCCACCGTTCCCGGTCCGTGAGGAACAGGCGTTCGGGCAGGAAGCCGGTCGGGGCGTTGCGGAGCGGGAAACCCTGTGGAATTTGATTTTGCAGCACTCCCGAGACGATGAAATTGCCCCAACTGTGTTCGCCGGCGCGTATCAGGTCGGAGGCGAATTTGCCATTCATCGTTTCGGGCGTGAAGTAGAGCGCCAGCACCGGCTTGATGTAATCGTTGATGGCAAAGAAATCATCCTGGGCATTCAGCGTCAACCAGACGCATTGATGGCGGCCATACCATGCGACCGCCCACGGCACGTCGCTCATCATCAGTTCATCTTCCTGCATCCAGCCGGCAACGTTCTGGATGTCCGGCGGATAATACGGCGGATAAACCACCGGCGTTACCTTGGGTAACAAGAGCGTGAAAATCATCGGCAAACAGGACAGTGCCGCGAACACCGCGATGACGGCGTAGCGCAATTGCATCGCCGGCAGTTTCATTTGTTCCAGGAACGTGTAGAAAAAACTCACGCCGTAGCAAAAAACCAATGGGACAAGCAGCACGAGCAGGTTTTCGGAGTTTACTTCCGGCGACTGACTCGAAAGTTCTGTCTGCCCCAGCGCCTGGACGACAATGAATGTGCCCAGGCACATGAGCAAAAAGTAACGCATCCGCCGCGTGGCCATCCCCCGAAAACCCAACAGCAAGCCGGCCAGGAACAAAAGGCTTGCCCAGCTGCCGCCCAGCTTGGGCAGGTCGTTTATCAAAATATCGTGCGCATTGCCCAGAAATTTCATCACGTACAGCCTGGGCCACAATGCGTGCGTCAAATCGGGATGCACCGACCGTTCCAGTTGGAATCGGGGAAACATCCCCGTTCCTTCAATGACGGCAAAACCTGCCGTGCCAAACGGCGTGCCGCTGACGGTGAAATTACGGATTACCCACGGGGTCAATATTATCACGAACGCGCCCAAAGCCGCCAACGCATGCAACACCCGCCGTTGCCCGCTGAAGAAAAACAGGAACAGCGTGACGGGAATAATCGTCCAGCCAAACGCATACCGGGTCAACGCCCCCGCGCCCGTTAACACGCCCGCCGCCAGGACCAGCCCCAGCAGCCGGGTCATACGCGGCTGAGATTCGCGCGCCTCTTCTTCGATCCGCAACACGCACCACGTCAGCCCCAGAAAAATCACCATCAGCAAAATCGTGGACAGGCCCGATATGCTGAATTGCCACAGCAATGCACAACCGATGGTTAGAAGCGCCGTCAGCCAGGCCACGTTCGCGTCAAATAATTTTCGCGCGAGAAAAAATGTCAGCACCACCATCACCACCAAAAGCACCTCATTGAACACCGCAATTTGAAAGTCTGGCTGATAACGCCAGAAATGACTGTTTTCGCTCCAGAACGGTTTCAAGAGTTCAACCGGGTACCGAAATGTCCGCGCGGTCATCAATCCGGCCAGCACCACCGGGTACACCGGCGGATTCGCCAGATCCGGATGGGGATGGGATTTGATTTGTGCGAAATCCAGGTTGTTGGTTGCCGGCGCCGCGGCGTGTTTGGCCTCGTTATGGCTTTGCACGAGGTAAAGACTGAACGGGCGGATAAACAGCGTGGTGTAGCCCCTGCCCTCCACGATGTTGCGCGCCAGTTGCGCCGAGTCCATCGCTTCCTGGGTGGCGAAATTCCGATACGCGCGCAGATTGTAAACCAACGCCAGACCCACAACGGCCAGGCTCAACATGAGCAACCGCAGATAACGCGACCCCGCGCCGGTCTCCGACAGGTGAATCAGTTTCTGAAGCAGTTCCCGCGGTGGCATAGATCAAAATCCTTCCAGATGGTATAGGTGCAATTTGCGATGAAATGTTCGCCGGCTCATGCCGATTTTTTTCGCCGCCAGTGTGCGATTGCCGTCCGTTTCTTTCAAGGCGCGAATGATTAATTGTTTCTCCGCCTCCCGCACCGTCAGATCATTTCGTGCCAGGGATGGCGCCAGATCGCCGGATTGCCCGCCCGCCCGCACTGGCGCCGGCAAATCGCGCGCCGAGATTTTTTCCCCGCGGCACAACACCACCGCGTGTTCGATGGCCGTGCGCAGCTCGCGCACATTGCCCGGCCACGAATAATTCATCAGCCATTCGAGCGCGTCCGTCGTGAAAGCGTTCAACGATTTGCCGTTCTCGTGCGCGAACTCGCGCAGAAACTTTTGCGCCAGCAGCGGGATATCCCCCGGCCGCTCGCGCAGCGGAGGCAGTTGAATTTCCACCACGCGTAATCGGAAAAACAAATCCTCGCGAAATGCGCCCGCCTTGACCTGTTCCTCCAGATTTTTGTTGGTGGCGGCAATCAGCCGGACATCGGCGGTCAAGGTCTTGTTGGAGCCGACACGCTCAAACGTCCTTTCACCGAGAAAGCGGAGCAGCTTTACTTGCAGCGTCGCGTCAATCTCGCCGATTTCGTCGAGAAACAGGGTGCCGCCCTGCGCCTGTTCGAACCGGCCGATGCGGCGCTCGTGCGCGCCGGTGAACGCGCCCTTTTCGTGGCCGAACAATTCGCTTTCCAGCAACGTCGGCGCCAGCGCGGCACAATGCACGGTGACCAGCGGCTGTTTCGCGCGCGGACTGAGCTGGTGAATCGCCTTCGCCACCAGTTCCTTGCCCGTGCCGCTCTCCCCCGCCAGCAACACCGTCGCACGCGTGGGCGCAACCTGCCGGACGATTTCAAAAATATCCTGCATCACGGGAGATTCGCCAACGATGTTTTCCAGGCCGAACTTCGAATCGAGCTGCTGGCGCAGTGAAACGTTTTCCGATTCGAGATTCTGCTGGCGCAACGCGCGCGCGATGCGCATCTCCAATTCGTCAATTTGCAGCCGCCCTTTGGCGATATAATCATCCGCGCCGCGCTTCATTGCGTCCACCGCGAGTTCCTCCGAGCCGTAGGCCGTCATCAATATGCAGATGGGCGGCCGGGCCAGCGACTTGGCGCGCGCAATGAGCTTCAAACCATCCTCGCTTGGCAGGCGAAAGTCCGTGAGCAAAACGTCAAAATTTTCCCGTTCGAGCAATTCCATGGCCGCCTTCGCGTCTTCGGCCACGTAAACGTCGTAACGATCCTCGAGCGCTGCGCGCAGTCCGTCGCGCGTCGGTTTCTCGTCATCCACAATCAATAATGTCGGTTTTTCAGTCACAAATTTTCAGCGTTGGGCGTCGGCGGTTTTTTCCTCGAGCAAACGCGGTTTGCGCTCATGCAACGGCAGCCAGATGCGGAAGGTCGTACCACGGCCAACGTGGCTTTCGAGTTCAATTCTGCCGCCATGTGTGCGAACGATGCGCTGCACGATCATCAGGCCAAGGCCGGTGCCTTTTTTCTTGGTCGTGAAAAACGGCTCAAAAATGTGGTTGATTTGTTCCTGCGGAATGCCGCCGCCCGTGTCCGCGACGCTCATCCAGACGCCATCCGCGCCTTCGCCGGTCTGTAACGTGAGTGTGCCACCCTTGGTCATCGCGTGCATCGCGTTTTTGACGAGGTTCACCAAAACCTGCTGCATTTGCGTGGGATCAATCGGCGTGGCGGGCAGCTGGCGCGCGAGCTTGAGTCTCACGGTAAGGCCGCGATTGTCGAGTTCGGGCTGGAGCAGCTCAACCGTTTTTTCCACCACGGTATTCAGCGAAGTCACCTTCAATTGCAGCGGCGCGGGGCGGATGGCCTGCAGAAATTGCGTGACAATGTAATCCAGCCGGTTGATTTCGCCTTTGGCCACACCCAGAAATTGCTCCAGTTTCAGGGAAATATCCGCCGCGTCCGCCTCGGCCGACAGGATTTGCGAGCGCGGTCGCGAATCCAATTTGGGAGTCGCGGCGTTCGTCCGGAGTTTTTTCAACTCACGCTCCATGAGTTGCAAATGAATGTGCAGCGCGTTGAGTGGATTGCCGATTTCGTGCGCGACGCTGGCGGCGAGCAGCGTGAGCGCCTGCACCCGCTCGCTCTCGATGGCTTCAAAGGTTTTCTGCCGCGCCTCGGTCGCGTCATGCAAAATGAGCGCGACGCCGGAACTGCCGGCGGCTTCGCCATCCAGCGGCGCGGCGTAGAGTCGCAAAAAACGTGGACGCGGATAATGCACCTCGAATTCGTGGCGGGTGATGCGTTCGCCGCCGGTGTCGTCCGCGCGGGAAATCTTTTCCCAATCCACCTCCGGCAGCAGGGTGGTGATGTGCTGTCCTTCGACGCTGGGTTGCAACCCAATCAACCGGGTGACGGCCTGGTTGAAATAAATGACATGACCCCGCTCATCCACAACCAACACGCCGTCTTCAATCGTATTGAACAGTGTTTCCAGAAAACTGCGCTCCCGCGCCAGCCGCTGGACAACCGTTTGCAGACCCTCCGCATCCAGCCGCCCGATGCGGCCAAGCACCTTGTCAAGAAAACTGGATTTGGGCGCTGGCATTGGACAAAATCAATAACTCAGAGTGACAATTTGGCTCAATTGGTGGGTTTGTCAAATCAAAAAAGGGTTTTGATGGCACACGTAAATTCAAATCTGGGAGGGATGCCGTGTTGGCACCCCAAAAATCGTTTAAAAAAATGGGACGGCGGTACGCTGTCCCTCCCAATGAGTTATCGCCACCTCACTTCCCATTCGCTGTCAGCGCCAGAAAAACGTCTTCCAACGGACCGGATGCGCCGCTTTGTTTGCGAAGTTCATCGCGGGTGCCCACGGCAATCAATCTGCCGTTGTGAATGATGCCGATGCGGTCGGCCATTTCCTCGGCCACGCTCAACTGGTGCGTGGAGACGAGCACGGTCACGCCTTTGACGGAGCGTTCCTTCAGCACATCCTTCACCACGCGGGCGTGCTGCGGGTCAAGACCCACCATCGGCTCGTCAATCACAAACACCTCCGGGTCGTGCAGCAGCGCGGACACGATGGCCACGCGCTGGCGCGTGCCGTGCGAAAGGCTTTCGAGCGGGAGATTCACGAATTCATCCAGATGAAAACGAGTGGCCAGGGCCCGCGCGTTCGCTTCGATGCCCGCGTCATCCATCCGGAACAACTGGCCGGTGAAGCGGAAGAATTCCCAGGCCGTCAGCTTGTCATAGAGAAACGGAAAATCGGGAACGTAAGCAATGCGCCGCCGCGCTTCCAGCGGTTGCAATTGCACGTCAAAACCGCACACCCGCGCACAGCCGGAGGTGGGTTTCATCAGGCCGGCAAGAATTTTCAACGTCGTTGTCTTGCCTGCGGCGTTCGGCCCCAACATCGCGAAGAATTCGCCCCGCGGCACGGTAAGCGTAACGTCATTGACCGCCACGAGGTCGCCGAATTTCTTGACGAGATTGATGAATTCGATCATGGCGTGCGTTTCAGGAACCGCCCAACTGGTCGAGCACCGCGGTCACGTCCCCCGGCAATTCCACGCGCAAAATTTCGCCCAGCGTGCTGACATAAATGACGATCGGATGGTCGAGCACCCGCGTTTCCAGACGATAGGCCGACACCGGCTCGCGGCCCACCATCAGCCGGTCGTGATGGGCTTCCCAATGGAGACTGCCGGTGAGCGTGGCTGACGTCTGCGGAACGGCCGGCAAATCCAGTTCGCCCAATAATCCGCCGCCGAAATCACCGGCGAACGAGCGCAACAACGTGTCGGAATTTTGCAGATCGGCAAAGGTGAAATCCCGCTCAATAACCGCGCCTTCGCCGGTGATTTTCAGATGGACGGTCTGGTTGGTGGCGGCGGAATGGATTTCCACCGCGGCGCCATGCGCTGACAATTTCAGGTTCAATTCGCGCCAGTTGCGGCGGGGTGAAAATTGAATGCGTCCATCGAAGTTGAACCGGTTGGTGCAGGCCCCGACACTCACGTTGCCATCAAACCGGACCTGGTAGCCGGCGCGCGCGACGATGCCTTCCGGCGGCGGATTGTCTTCATCAAGCGCAGCCATGGCCTGTTCGACGCTGGTGGAAAATTCAGCGAAGCCGGTCCTTTGGCCGCCCTGATAAACCGTGAGCAACGAGGTGTCCGGTGCGATCAAAATTTTCCGCCACACCAGATCCAGCGGCACGGAAACACCGATGCCGTGTGATCCGAATTCCGCGCGCCACAACAGCACGTTCATCGCAATCCAGAATGCCGTGATGGAAAGGAATGTGAGGCGCGGAATCATGCGGGCCAATCACGGCGGCGGAAGGTTCAGGACCTGGCCGGTGTGAATCCGGCTCAGGTTCACACCCGGATTCGCCGCCTGCAACGCGCCGAGTTTTACGCCGAATTTGCGCGTGATGGCCATCGCCGTTTCGCCCGCGACGACCATGTGCGTGCGCGGCCCGGCGGTCGGCTTTGGATTTGTGGGACGGCCTGTGTTCGCATCGGCGGGCCTGGTGGTGGAAATATTTTGCGCCGGTTGAGCGGACGTTGGCTTTTCGGCCGGCTCCGGCGCACTGTAAACCGGGGTTGGGGCCGCATTGGTTTTGGCCGCCGCCAGTTGGCTGGCATAATACGCGCGCCATTTGCCGACCTCGTCCTGCAACTGCCGGTTCTGCTCGGAGAGTTTTTCCAACTGTTGTTGCGCGGCGGGCGCGCTCGGCAGCGGCAGCACGTCCGCGGCCAGTTGCTGCTTGCAGCGGTAAATGCGTTGTTTGATGACATCCGCGTTGTCGGCATTGGGGTTCAACTTCAAATACTCCTGGTAATGAAAAATCGCCGCGGCGGGATCGGATGTCTTTTCGTCATAAAGCCAGCCGAGTTCAAAATGCGCGCTCGCGGAATGGGGATTCGCCTCGAGCGATTGCTCGAAGGCCTCGATCGCGCCCTGAAAATCCATGGCGTTGACGCGGCTTTTGCCCAGGACAAAATGCGGCTCTTTTTCCTCGCTCAACTGGCTTCGTCCCGACGGTGTGCAACCACTCAACGCGACGGCGAGCCACACCAGGCACGCGCCGCTCACCAACCGGATCCAAAGTGACATGGCATGAACCTAAACAAACCTTCCCGCTTGCGCAATCGCGCGCTGCAAAACCGGCTTGAGATTCCACGGCGCGGAGCGCAAGTTGATGCCGGTTGCGCGCGTGGCGGAATGGCAGACGCGCCAGACTTAGGTTCTATTTTGGGCCATTTTTCCTCGTTTCTCCTGCTTGCTTAAATCGCCACAAATACATTGTCTATATTGAATAAAAATCACTTTTTGTGCTTCAGCGTGAACCGTTCGAGAAAACTCTAAAAGTGGCACAAAAAGTGGCACAACTTCCCCTTGGCAATCGTGAGCAAACTTCGCTGTTTTCGTCTCAGCCGATCTAAACGCGATACTTCAATAGTTAGCAGTTAAGGACCTGGGAACCACAAGCGATAAAACCCGTTGGTTCCGGTCATGACGAGGGGCAGCAGGTATTGATCGCCAACCTGAATGGGAGAATAGGGAACCACGTTCCACGTAGCCGGCGCGAGACAGACCGAAGTCTCCAACACAAATCCCGAGTACCCGGCCATCGGCCACATGAACACGGCTATGTTGCCCGAATGCAACATCTCCAGGCCCGGCAGGCTAATCACATTGACCGGATTGGCCAGACCGATGTGCCCCAGCCCGTCATTGGCCCGCAACACCAAGTTCGAAACCGTCTGGGCAATCACCACCGACCCGGTCCACACACCTTGAATAAAGTTGCCGGAAACCGACGGGATGATCGCAACCCCGTTGGTTGAATCCAGATTGGCAAAGCCGGTAAAATCAGTGAACAGACCATTGGTCAGGTTTCGTGCCTGGATGCTGACGGCAAAGAGCGCGTTAACATATCGCGGCGATGGAATCTGGCTCCAAGAGAAGTGATCCACGGTAACAGTCAGCAACGCATTGGAACTGAGGATGGAACCATCGGCATTCGTCACCAGCACCGCGTAATTGCCTGCCTCGCCGGCCTGTACATTCGTCAACGTCAATGTTGTGTTGGTTCCTCCTGCAATTTTCGTCCCGCCAAAACGCCATTGATAACTCAACGGCACCGAACCCCTGGCAGCAACGCTGAATCTTGCTGTGCCGCCTGCAGTTGCTGTTTGATTGGCTGGCTGAGTAACGATTACTGGCCGGGACGGCGGAAACGGGGTTGTGTTCGTCAGCACAGAGAGTGTGGCGCCCAAGTAGTTCGCGCTGATCAAATCCACCTTGCCATCCCCATTGACGTCTGCCGTCGTAACCATGGCAGGATAACTCCCGACTCCAGGCGAACAAGCCAGCATAAAACCGCCTTTGCCGTCGTTGGTCAGCACCGTGAGCGTGTTGTCGCCACCGTTTGCGCTGATCAAATCCACCTGGCCGTCCCCATTGACATCCGCCGCCGCCAATGAACTAGATTCGGAACCCACGCTCGGGGTGGAGGACAGCACAAAGCCGCCGCTCCCATCGTTCGTCAACACCGATAGGGTGCTGTCACCTAGATTCACGCTGATTAAATCCACCTTGCCATCTCCATTGACGTCCGCCGCCGCCACCGAATAGGGCCCTGAACCCACGCTCGGGGTGGAGGACAGCACAAAGCCGCCGCTGCCGTCGTTGGTCAGCACAGAGAGTGTGCCGTCCCAGTAGTTCACACAGATCAAATCCACCTTGCCATCTCCGTTCACATCTGCCGCCGCGACTGATAAAGGCCCGGAGCCCACGCTCGGGGTGGAGGATAGCACAAAGCCGCCGCTGCCGTCGTTGGTCAGCACCGTAAGCGTGTTGTCCCCCCAGTTTGCGCTGATCAAATCCACCTTGCCGTCCCCGTTGACGTCCGCCGCCACGACTGAATGAGGATTGTAACCCACGGAATAAGTGCCTGAGATTGCAAAGCCGCCGCTACCGTCGTTGGTCAGCACCGTAAGTGTGTCGTCGTCAAAGTTCGCGGTGATCAAATCCACCATGCCGTCTCCATTGACATCCGCCGCCACGACGCTATTGGGATTATTGCCGACCACGGGCGAGGAAGATTGCATAAAGCCGCCTTTGCCATCGTTGGTCAGCACCGTAAGCGTGTTCCCGACTCCATTGGGACCGCCATCGCTATTCGCGCTAATCAAATCCAACTTGCCATCCCCGTTGACGTCCGCTGCCGCGACTGAATGAGGCATGTAGCCCACGCCTGGCGAGGAAGAAAGCGTGAAAGACACTTGAGCCTGCAGTTGGAAACTGAAAACACAAAAAACGATTACCGTAAGAATTGGCTTCATACTTTTCCTTCAATAATTGGGTTCCGCTCTGAAATCGCTATCGTATTGCTATTAAATCATCACTTTTGACGGTTGCAAGAGATTTTTATAAATAATAGTTAAAATAGTGGAAAGACAACCACTGTTTAATCTGACAGCGAACGCGGCGGGAGTCCACCTGCCTTCTAAATCCAAACCAGTGTTTTCAGAAATCCTCACCCATCTTCCACCATTGATTTCATTGGATTATTTCATCACGCATCATCCACCAAAATCCAGTTTTTGCATAAAAAACGGCAAG
>Ga0187851_10002028_pt1 | contig 18478 bp, 16 predicted proteins | sample June2016WEW_6_10_FD_132997 | JGI IMG/M metagenome (GOLD analysis project Ga0187851, IMG submission 132997) | Peatland microbial communities from SPRUCE experiment site at the Marcell Experimental Forest, Minnesota, USA - June2016WEW_6_10 | ecosystem: Environmental > Terrestrial > Soil >...
ACCTCATGCTCCCCTGGCGCACCGAGCTCCCCGAGGACGTCGAGATGGACGACGACGAGCCGGGGGCGGGGGAGTGGCGCCACTTCAACCCCGCCGCCTGATCGCGGCGTCCATTTCCGCCCAACTCGGCGTCTGCTCCGCTGCTCAGTTGGTCACGCACGTCAAGTGCGCTCCCTCCTTCCGCTGCTCGCATCCTTGATCTGAGCGGCCTGGACGCCGCTCCGCGGTGCCGGCGAGAGGCACCCCCCTCGTCCTGGTTCTCGCCTACTTGCTCTGAGCTGGACGTCTCTCCGCCCTGGCGAGAGGCGCGCTCCCTGGCCCCGCTGGCCGCCGCTTCCTTGCACTGAGCGGCCCGGACGGCGCTTCCGCACCGTCGAAGGACGCACTCCCCATCTGGATGCTGACCGCCGCTTCCTTGATCTGAGCGGCCGCGGTGCCGCGGTGGAGGGAGGGCCGCCACCTCCCCGCAACTCCGGCCCTGGACGTGGAAACGGCCCGCCGGTCGGAACCGGCGGGCCGTTAGAGGGGGGGTCTTGGTTAGCTGTCGTGCTTGGTCATCTGGGCGATGCCGACCGCCGGCACCGAACCCACGGGGGAGAAGACGGGAGCGGGCGCTCCGGCCGTCAAGGGCACTGTGGCCGGAGACTGCCGCCGCCAGGCCACGAGCTCGAAGACGAAGGTGCCGACCACGGCGAGGGCGGCGATCAGCAGGCCGATGCCGGCCAGCGCAGTGTAGCTGCCGACGGTCCACCAGCCGTACGCGTTGAGCAGCATGCTGCGGTCCGTGGTGCCCATGAAGACGGTCTCCCAGGTTGCCTGGTCAGCCGCGTTGGTCGGGTTGGCCCTGGCAGTGGTGGCCGCCGCGTCGTAGGTAGGCATCGCGCTGAGGTGGACCTTCATGAAGTTGTCGGCCCAGACCTCGGCCTGCGGGCCCGTGGTCAGCTGCTGCCCCGCGTACTGCCGCATGGCGGCGGCGTCGACGGCGGGAAGAGCCGTGATCTCGGGGCTGTTGGCGGCCGGGAAGACGATTTGCTGGGCGGCGAGCTGGGTGGTTACCGAGCTCTGGACGTAGGAGGATGCCCAGAGGGTGAATCCGGCGAGAGCGCCGAAGACGACGATCAGCCCTGCCTGGAGGGTGAAGATGCGCCAGCGAATTGCCTTGTTCATGGTGTGGTCTCCCTGGTGGTTGTCAGGTCGTTATGCCCCCATGCTGGGGGCAGCGCCCAAGTCAAACCAGGGCCAGCCGTCATTACTCAATATGACTCTCGGCCCTAGTGGCATAGGGTCTACAACCGGTTCGATGCATGACCTTGTCCTCCGGTGCCGGTCACGAAGGCGTGGGCATGATGCTTGGGTCAGGTCAAGCGAGGGGCCCGGCCCGCTTCACGGCATCAGCTGGCGAAGCGCCGGGGGCAACCGCCGCCGGAGGGCCGGGGCCCCTCCACCTGGCAAACCTCCCGGTCTCGCGCCCGGACGGTCCTGCCCCCCTCTCAGGGCGAGGCGGGCACCCGCCAGGTGACGACCGTCCCTCCGCCGCGGCGCGCGCTGAGCTCGCAGACGCCCCCCAGCGACTCCGCCCGGGTCTGCATGTTGTCTAGGCCGTGGCCGCGCCGGGCGTCCTTCGGGACCCCCACGCCGTTGTCCGCCACGCGGAGGGTGACCGTTCCCGAGCCGGCACGGAGGAGGACCTCGACGCTGCTCGCGCTGGCGTGCCGGACGACATTGGAGAGGGCCTCCCGAAGCGTCTTGAGGAGTTCCTCCTGGGTGGTCGCGTCGGTGGCCGCGTCAAGCGGGCCGTCCATGTGCACCTTCGGCGCAAAGCCGAGGGTCGCGGTCGCCTCGCCGGCCAGGGCGAGCACTCTTGCTCGCAGGCCCGCCTTCTCGGCATCGCGAGCCTCGAGGTCGAAGATGGTGATGCGGATCTCCCGGATGGTCTCGTCCAGCTCATCGACGGCCTGCTGCAGCCGCTCGCGAAGGTCGCTCTCCTCCATGCGGCCGACCAGGCTCTGGAGGCCCATCCCGGTGGCGAATAGCCGCTGGATCACGGTGTCGTGGAGGTCGCGCGCGATTCGCTCTCTCTCTCCCAGGACCGCCAGCTGCTCGAGCCGCTGGTGCAGCCGCGCATTCTCGATGGCGACCCCGGCCGCGCCGGCTAGCGCCACCACCAGGTCCTCGTCGGACTGCGAGAACTCGGCCGCGCCCTGCTTCTCGGTCAGGTAGAGGTTGCCGAAGACCTGATCGCGCACCATGACGGGGACCCCGAGAAACGACGTCATCGGCGGGTGGTGCGCGGGGAAGCCGGCAGAGGCGGGATGGGCCCCGATGTCGGCGATCCGCCGGGGCTTCGGATCGGTGATCAGCAGGCCGAGGACCCCCACTCCCTGGGGGAGGTGGCCGATGGCGCGTATGCCCTTTCCGTCGATGCCGTGGGTGACGAACTCGACCAGGCCGCGCCGCAGGTCGGGCTGATCCTGGCCGAGCACGCCCAGGGCTACGTAGCGGGCCCCGCTGACCGCCGCCGCCGCCTCGACGATTCGCTTCAGGACGTTGGGGAGACTGAGATCGGCGGAGAGCGCCACCACCGCATCGAGGAGTCGCGAGGTCCGGGTCACCTCGGTCTCGGTCATGAGTCAAAGTCTAGGGGGACAGACGGCGGCAGGGACCATCGGCTGGGGGTGCCGGCCCGAACGTCGCCGGTCTGGACACGTCGGGCAGCCCCGGGGAGACCCGCGGGACGGGTTCCGGTCCAGAGGCGACCCCGTTCTCGGTATCGTGTTCGGACCCGAGGGCGACAATGAGGAGGAGCCAATGACCACCAGCCAGAGACCGCTCCACGACCTCAGCAGAAAGGAGTGCCTCGAGCTGCTCCAGTACCACTCCTTCGTGGGCAGGCTCGGTTTCATCCTGGACGGCCGGCCGATGGTGCTTCCGGTCAACTACCTGGCCGACGAAGACGCCGTGGTTTTCTGCACCGCCGAGGGCACGGCGCTGGGTGCCATGGGCGAGGGTCACCAGGTGGTATTCGAGGTCGACGAGAGTCATCCCCTGGAGCGCGCCGGCTGGAGCGTGGTGGTCCGCGGGACGGCGGGTGTGGTCACCGATCCCGGTGAGGTCGAGGCGCTCCGGCGCGGCCCCCTGCACTCCTGGGTGACCCGGGCGCCCGAGCGCTGGGTCCGGATCACCATCGAGGAGGTCACCGGCCGGCGCCTCGGTCAGCGCTGAGTCAGATCGCCGCCAGGAAGACGAAGCCGAGCAGGGCCGCCGCGGTGATCACGAGCAGGGCGGTGAGGGCGGCCCAGGCGACGTTGTCGAGGTTGCGCATCAGATGAGCCATGGACGCATGGTCAATCGGTGCCGGTCCCTGCGCCAGTGTCCGTGGACCCCTCCGCTGCGGGCCGGTGCCGGCCTCCGGGCGGGTCTCCTGCCCGCATTTTGGGATCCATCCTAGGGCCGAAAGTCCCGAAACGGGTGAGGCGACTGCCCCTAGCTTGAGTGGGTCCTGGCGGGGATGCTGGGGGTCCATGGAGCGCCGCCTCTTCAGCCTGCGTGAACTATCCCGTACCCGCTGCTTCGACCTGCTCGCGACCCTGGCGGTCGGCCGGGTCGGGGTGAGCGTGCGCGCGCTGCCGGCCATCCTGCCCGTCGCCTACGTCGTGGCGGGGGAGCGGGTGGTCTTCCGATCCGTGCCCGGAGGCAAGCTGGACGCGGCGGTGCATCGCTCGGTCGTCGCCTTCGAGACCGATCGGTACGACCCGGCCGGTGCCTGGGGCTGGAGCGTCCTGGTCCAGGGGATGGCCTCGGAGATCTCCGGCGCGGCCGAGATGGCCGAGGTCCGGGGCCTGCTGCCCGAGGACTGGCCGTTCCTCACCGAGGACGTGGTGCGCTTCATCTCGATCGAGGCCACCTTCGTGAGCGGCAGGGCCTTCGGGGCGGTCCCCAAGCTCTGACCAGCGGTCGGCCTCAGGAGGCGCTCCGCCGGAGCGTGGCCGTCGCCGCGGCGATGAGCGCTACCGCGAAGGCCAACACCACGGCGATGTCGAGCAGGAGGGGGCCGGAGGTGAGCCCATTGCCCTTCAGCATCACGTCGCGCAGCCCGTCGACGCCGTAGGTGAGTGGCAGCAGCCTCGACACCACCTGGAGCCAGCCCGGTTCGGTGGCGACCGGAAAGACGATGCCGCTCAACAGCACCTGGGGAACGATCGCGAGCGGGATGAACTGCACCGCCTGGAACTCGGTGGTGGCGAACATGCTGAGGAAGATGCCGAGGTTCACCGCCACCAGGGTCAGCAGCAGGGTGAGCAGGACGATCAACGCCACGTCGCCCTGGTTGTGGACGTGGAGCGCATAGAGGGTGAAGACCACGACCTCCACCGCCTGCACCGTCGCCACCACCATGAAGCCGCCGATGTAGCCGACCACGATGTCGGCGCGCCGGAGCGGGCTCGCCATCAGCCGTTCCAGGGTTCCCTGGCTGCGCTCCCGGAGGAAGGCGATGATGGTGACGACGAACACGAGGAGGAATACGACCAGCCCGATGAACGCTCCCCCGAAGTAGTCGAGGGTGTCGAGACCGGGCCCGCCGTGAAGGTAGTCGAGGCTCGGTTCGAGCACCGGCACGCGCACTCCCTCCGCGGCCGCGAGGTTGCGGGAGGCGCGTGTCACCGATTGGTCGAGGGCCAGCAGCACCGGCTGGGTGAGGGCGGGCTGGGTGCCTTCCAGATGGACTGCCGGAGCGATGACGTCGCCGCTTTGGGCGCGCGCCGAGAGATCGGCTGGCAGGACGACGTAGGCCGCCACCGCGTCGGCGCTCAGGTCGCTTGCCGCCCGGGCCTCCGTGGTTCGGGCGACGTCGATCTCGGTGGATTGACCGAGGTCGGCGGCGAGGACAGCACCCAGCGAGCCCCGGTCGAGGTTGACCACGTCGACGGCGGGGAGGCTGGAACCGCCGCCGGTCAGGAAGTAGAAGAGGCCGAGCAGGATGATCGGCGCACCGAAGAGGAGCATCAGGGTGCGCCGGTCGTGGCGGAACTGCTGGAGGATCCGGAGGCTGATCGCGCCGGCGCGCCGCCCGCTCACGACCGGCTCTCCGAGAGCACCAGGAAGGCGTCCTCAAGACGCTCCACCCCGGCCAGCCGTCGCAGCTCAGCGGATGTGCCCTCGGCGAGCATCCGGCCGAAGCGCACCAGCCCCAGCCGGCCGCAGCGCTCGGCTTCGTCCATGACGTGGCTGGAGACGATGATGGTCGTGCCCTCGCCGGACATCGTGGTGAACTGCCGCCAGAGTTCGGCGCGCAGCTGCGGATCGACCCCGACCGTCGGCTCGTCGAGGAGGAGCAGCCGCGGCCGGTGGACCAGCGCGCATGCCAGCGAAACGCGCTGGCGCATCCCGCCGCTCAGCGTGGCCACCACCGAACGCCGCCGTGGGCTGAGGTCGACGAGCTCCAGCGCGTCCGCGGTGCTCCGCGCCGCCGAAGGCCGGTCGAGGTCGTGGACGGCGGCGAAGAAGTTGACGTTCTCCTCCACCGTGAGATCGGCATAGAGGGCGGGCGACTGGGGCATGTATCCGACCTCGGCGAGCACGGCTCGGTCGGGCAGACGGCGACCCAGCACGGTGACGGTTCCGGTGTCGGCGGTGATCAGCCCGACCAGGGAGCGGATCAGGGTGGTCTTGCCCGCCCCGTTGGGACCGAGCAGGCCGTAGATCTCCCCGGTACCGACGGTGAGCGAGACGCCGTCCAGGGCCCGGATCGACCCGAACGTCTTGGTCAGGCCTTCGACGGAGACGGCCACCGACGGAGCACTCATCTAAACGCCGCCTCGCCCGGCTTCATCGCTCGCAGCCATGCGGACGACAGCTCATCGGCTGCGGCCTCCAGCGGGATGTCGAAGCCGAGGGCCCGCTCGGCGAGGTCACGCGTGATCAGGTGCATCATCAGCGGGCCGACGAAGGCCATGAGCGCGATCACCGGATCCATCTGCCGCAGACGGCCATCCGCCATCTGCCGGAGCAGATACGCGGCGACCGGGCCGATGGTTTCGGAGAGCGCGAGCTGGCGCGCCAGCTCGGCGTCGACATCCGGTCCCGACAGCTCGACGAGCAGGGTGCGGACCAGTCCCACGTGGCCCTGCGCGCTCTGGACGAGGGCCCGTGCGATCACCGGCATCAGCTGCTCCGGAGGCTCGCCCGCGTGCTCGGCGAAGGCCAACGCGACGGGGATGAACGGCGCGTTGGCGCGCACCACCTCGCGGAAGAGGGCAGCCTTGCCGGGGAAGAGCCGGTACAGGCTGGCGCGGGAGACGCCGGCGCGGTCGGCGAGCTCATCCATGGAGAGACCCGCCAGCCCGTGCGCGCCGAAGAGCGTGGCGGCCTCGGCCAGCACGCGATCGCGAGCGCTCGGGTCGGGCTCGACCTCGAGGAATCGGAGCAGCTCGCCCCGGGACGCGACCAGACGGTAGACGGTGGCTCGCGACACGCCCGCCTGGTCGGCCAGGGTGGCAAGGGGCGGCAGTCCCCCGACGCTCAGAGAGCGTCGGGCAGCGCCGAGGATCCGCTCGCGGGCGCCTGCCTGTCGGGCCGCGCGACGCATCGGTGGGGCGGCTTCGGCGGCAGGCATTGCGACGATACTAGACGAGACGTCTCGTCTTGTCCAGTATCGTCAGTCCCACCCTCGTCGTTCGAGCCCACTCGCCGGGGGTGGCGCCCCCAGGAGACGGTGCACCGACCGCCGGTCGGCGCACCCCCGCGCCAGGAGCAGGACTCCGTCTCATACCCCCTTAAGGACAGCTTTGTCCTTAAGGGGTGCGGGGGATGCAAAGAGAGCTCCGGCGTCGCGTGCGATCAGTTCGGAGGGTGTGGGTTGTTGAGGATGAACTCTGACGCGGACCGGCTCCGAACGCCTCAGCCGACCCGCACCGGGTGGTGGTGCTCCGCACGGCGGAAGACCTGCACCGCCCAGCTGCTGGCGCGCTCCTGCTCCCCCTCCATCAGCTCCGACATCTGACCGGGCTTGACCAGGAAGCTCGCCGGGCGCGTGACCAGGTGGCAACCCCTCCGGCGGAGGGCACGGTAGAGGGCGAGGGCGGCAGTCCCGTTGAGCACGCGCAGACCCGGCTCCCGGGTGTCGAAGGTGGCGGCGGAGAAGCTCGGTCGCGGCGGGAGGTGGTCCAGCCAGCCTCGCACCCCGTCGGTCGGCGGGTGGAAGTTGCGGAGCACGTGAGCCGAGCTCTGGGTCCGGGCCACGTCGGCCCAATCCTCCCAGTGGTGGGTCGGCCCGCCCACGACCAGGAACTCGACACCGTCGAGCTCGGCGAGCGGGATCTCGTGCACCTCTCCGACGATGACCGGGCCGTGCACGGCGGCTTCGGCGGCGATGATCCGGGCCACGGCCGCGCTACTGCCCTGCGTCCCCTCGTACACGATCGCGGTGCGCATCAAGCCGATCCTCCTAAGGCATCCCAGGGTGGCCCCTGTGTTTCCCGCGCACCAGAGCCCAACGGCCCCTTTCCACCGGTGTCTCGGGGCTCCTTCGACGCGGTGGTCTCCGGCCTGCCCGGGCATGATGTTCGGGCTACGCGACCTCGACCCAGATCATCCGCGCCGTCTCGGGCGCGAGGGAGATGGCGTGCTGCCGGCCGCCCACGGCGAGGGTGATCTCATCTCCGTTGCCGCGGGGCTCGACGGTGACCTCGACCCCGGTGCGCACCCCGGCGGCCGCCAGCGCGCGGAGGAGTTCGAAGGATTCGTGCTCGATGATCTCGGAGATGCGCCGCACCGCTCCCGCCGCGCCCGGACCGAGCTCGGCGAGGGCGATCAGCTCTCCGTAGGGGGCCGTCCGGCCGGGGATGGCGTGACCGTGCGGGCAGGTCCTCGGCTCGCCGAGGGAGATGTCCAGCCGGTCGAGGACGGTGTCGGAGAGCGAGGCCGAGATGCGCGTCGCTTCCAGGTGAGCACTCGCCCAGTCCAGTCCGAGCCCGTCGGTGAGCCAGCATTCGGCCAACCGGTGGCGGCGGACGATGGTCTCGGCGGCCTCGCGGCCCGCGGCGGTGAGGGTCACGCGCCGGTCCAGCTCGGTCTGGATCCAACCGCCGGCTCGGAGCCGGCGGAGCCCGATGCTCACGGTCGGGGCCTTCACCCCGAGCCATTGGGCGATCCGGCTGGGCCGCACCGGCTCGTCCTCGGTGGCGATGCAGAAGATCGTTTCCAGGTAGCGGTCGATCGCGACCGTCCGCAGAGGCAGCGGGCTGACCCCCTGAGATCTCCCGTGGGTCCGGCTCCGAGGGGTGTCCCTTGGGGACCCGACATCTTGTCCGCGGACGTCGGCACGCTCGAGGGCAGGGGGTCGCAGCGCGCGGAGAGCCGGCCCCGCGTCCGCCTCGGGGATCACCGGGCGACCGCGCGCGCAGCGGCGGTCCCGGAGGCGCGCACCTGCGGCTGCCCGTCGCCGCCAGCGAACCGCTCGACGACGTGGGAGAGGAGGGCGCGCACGCTTGCCTGGGCGAGCCGGTGCAGGAGCACGCGGTCCACCTCCCGGCCGAGCGGCCCCAGTGGCGGCACGTAGCGGCCCATGAAGCTGATGGAGGTCATCGAGGTCCCCATCGGGGTGCACTCGAGCTCGGCGACCATGACGGGGAAGAGGCCGGTGGCGCCCGCAGCCCGCCAGCGCAGCGGCTGTGTGACCCGATCGGGCTTGAGCACCAGCTCGCCGAGTTCCGCCGAGACCCGCTTGCTGAGCCGGATCGGCCCAATCGCGGAGCTGACCCGGAGGCTCAGCTGCTCGCCCTCCTCATAGGCGGCGACCAGCAAATCCCCGAGCCAATCGGGCCCGGCGGCGACCAGCTCGTTGCGCACGTCGTCGAACGGCCGGTCGATCTGGACGAAGTCGGAGACGAGCATCTTCGCCAGCATCCCCGGCGGTGCCGGTGGGGGATAGGGGAGAGGGTCACCGTCCCCTCGGGCCTAAATCCCTTGAAGGGATCCGGTTCTTCGGCGGCGGCCCCGCGGGTGGCGCCGCCCGGCGGACCGGCTGCGGACACCCGGTCAGGTGTGAGCCTCGGGTGCCGCCGCCTCGTCCTCGTGGTGGGCGTGGAGCTCGTGCGCGGCCGCCCGGCGCGCGGCGCGGCGTTTGGCGCCGGCCTGCAGCAGCTTCTCCTTCTCGCTCTCGAGCGGGACGCGGTGGGAGGGGCGGGCAGGCTGGATGACCTCGTTGCGCCCCTTCCGGCGCTCACCGGACCAGAGCGCCGGCGGCGCGTCGAGCCGGAGGGCGAGCCCGTAGGCGGCAGCCTCGTAATTGACCCGCCATCCGTGGAAGTGCTTCCAGGCCTCGTTCTGGCTCCTCTCGAGCTTCCACCCCACCGACGCGAGCCTGCCGACCGCGTCGTCGAACTCGGCCCGGGTGAGCTGGATCGGGTCGGCCGGGTCGGGGTCGGGGGGGACGGCGACGCCCAGGGTGCCGGCCAGGTCGTCGAGGGCCACGTAGCCCATGCGCAGGAGCGGGCGCGCCGACGCCGGTGCCGTGATCGGTGAGAGGCTGAGGTGGAGCGCCGCCGCATCCATCACCGCGAGCAGCCCGATCACCCAGGAGCGCAGGGCCTTGGGGGAGCGGAAGTAGAGCAGCTGCGGGTAGGTGGTGTGGGTCTCGGAGACGTCGGCGGCCCACTCTGTCCAGCGCTCGTAGAGCCACCCGAGCCGCTCCTTGTTGTCGATCAGCTCATGCCGGATGAGCACCTCCGGGCCCCAGGCCGGGACGCCGCCCAGGAAGGCGAGCATGGTCACGAGCGTCTCCCGGCGGTTGAAGGCGGCATAGATGGTGGGGAGGTAGGCGATCTGGAGGGCCACGAGCACCAGGCCGCTCATGGCGCACAGGAAGCAGAGGGCGACGGGAGCGGCACCCCGGGGGGTGGTGAAGCCGAGGGTGAACATCGACGACCCGGTGATCTGGAGGGCTGCGCCGAAGCTCGCCACCAAGGGCCAGAAGAGGAGGGCGAAGCTGAGGAATACGAGGGCGACCCACGCCACCAGCAGGCCGATGAGGAGGACTGGGCCGATGAGGGCCTCGATGCGATCCCGGGCCAGGTAGTCGTCCACCCGGTCGGTCACGAGTAGGAAGGCTCGCCGGATCCCCCCCGTGATGAGCACCGTCAACCGGGGCGAGGTGGCACGCGGGACGACCAATGTCCCGAAGACGCTCCCCGCGGTGAGCAGCAGGACGGCGATGCCGGCGGCGAAGCCGGCCCAGCTGACGGCGGCCACGCTTCCGAGGATAGCGGGGAGGCCCCGTGTCCGCCGCGTTGCGGCGAGGGCCAGAGGCTCGAGGTGGCGCCGGTCAGAGTGCCGAGGCAGCGCCCGTCAGGTAGCGGATGACGTCGTCCGCGCCGTAGTCGTCCCGGCCGGCGGGGAGGAGGCCGATCAGCCGGCCCAGGTCGTCACCGCTCGTGACGATGGGCGGTTCCACCGTGCCGTCCTTCTGGACCTGGGGGTGGCCACAGGTGGCGAGCAGGCCGTTGCAGAGGCAGCGGCGTCCCGCCGCGTCCTCCGCCGAACCCCCCTTGGCGACGTAGGCCGGCACCGGCTCCGCCGCGCAGCGGTAGGTGATCGAGCCACCACCCGTCGACACCGGCTCGCGGAGGTAGCCGTTGTCACAGACCCGGGGTCGCGCCTCGTAGACCTCGGGCACCGAGACGCTGCCCTCCACCTGGACGACCTTGAAGGGGTATCCCGTCGAGGAGGCGCGCGGGTCGGTGCGGACCTGGGCCCCGCCCTCGCGGGCGTCGCGGATGATCTTGACCCGCAGGTCCGGATCCATCCCCGACTCCCGGGAGAAGGCGAAGAGGGTGCCCAGCTGGATCCCGGTGGCGCCCGCCCGCCGGGCCGCCGCGAGGCTCTCCGGGGAGCCGGTGGCGCCGGCCAGCCAGAAGGGCAGCCCCAGCTCGGCCATCCGGGCGGTGTCCGCCTGGTCCCGCCCGCCGTACACCGGCTGGCCGGCCTCGTCGAAGACGGTCCGTCCGCGGGGCGGTGCATTGTGCCCCCCGGCCAGTGGGCCCTCGACGATGAAGCCCTCGACGCTGCCGTTCGAGCGCCGCAGCAACATGGCCGCGAGCGAGTCGGCGGAGACTATAGGGAGGAAGGCGGGACGGGGAAGCTGAGCCGCGCCGTAGCCGACGCTCTCCGGGTCGAAGCGGAGCATCGGCACTGGCTCCTCGCCGGTGGGGCCGTCGAGGAGGCGCAGGCTGGCGCCCCGGCCCTCGGCGAAGGCGTCCAGGACTCCGGGGATCTCGCGGGGGATGCCGGCCCCCATCAGGATGCAGTCGACTCCGGCGAGCATGGCCCCGTAGAGGGTGGGCAGGGTCGGCGCCTTGACCTTCGTCAGCAGGTTGATCCCCACCCGGCCCCGGTGCCCCTCGCGAGCCAGGACCACCTCGACGAAGGCCGCGAGCACGGTGAGGTCGCGCACCAGGGGCCGCTCCACATGGCTGTGCATCCCCACCCGGCGGTAGGGCGTGGCCGCCTTCTTGCCCATCGGAACGAAGAAGCGGTCCAGCACGCGGCCGGCCACCCCCTGATCGGGGAACGCCTCGATGGCGCGGCGGAGGTGGCCGCCGGTGTCACCATCCTGGAGGCGGCGCGCCACCACGCTGTCGAGCGCGGTGCCCGAGACCACCCCCATGCAGGCGCCGTGCGAGGCGACGGCGCGGGCCAGCCGCCACCCTGAGATGGCGACACCCATCCCCCCCTGGATGATGCGCACCTGGTGCAGCCAGCCGTGGCGGCCATCGACCTCGTCGCTGAAGGTACTCACTCTTCTCTCATCGTCCCGGCTCGCGCGGCGCTTGGCATCGGCAACCAGGGCCAATTCGCCCTGACCCGCAGGGCCAGGTCCGGCCTTTCGGGCGTGGGCACCAGGGCTGCACGGCACTTGACCGAGGAGGGCTTTCAGCCCATCTGAAAGGGACCGCAGGCTCTCCTGTCCCTCGGTCACGGGTCCTTTCGGCCCACCGGCGGAGCGTCTACGGGTCGCCGCAGAGCGGGCCGGGAGGACCTTTGGTCCGCGTGAACTGACGGCTCTCGACCCTGTTGCCCCCGCCGCGCTTCTGGTTGACTCGTGAAGTCCTAAATCCAGGCAACGTGGTCGCGTCGCAGCGGCTCGTGCGGCGGAGGTGACACCCAACTTTGACTAGATCCGCGCGCATCTGCATCGATGGCAACGAGGCCGCCGCCCGCGTGGCCTATGCCCTCTCTGAAGTCATCTCGCTGTACCCCATCACGCCGTCCTCTCCGATGGGCGAGCACGCCGACGACTGGGCCGCGGCGGGGGTCCAGAACCTCTTCGGCGAGGTCCCCGACATCGTCGAGATGCAGTCCGAGGCCGGGGCCGCGGGTGCCCTCCACGGTGCCCTCCAGAAGGGCACGCTGGCGACCACCTTCACCGCCTCGCAGGGGCTCCTGCTGATGGTCCCCAACATGTTCAAGATCGCCGGCGAGCTGCTGCCCGCGGTGATCCATGTCGCGGCCCGCAGCGTGGCCACGCATGCGCTCTCCATCTTCGGCGACCACTCCGACGTGATGGCGGTGCGCTCCACCGGGTGGGCGATGCTCTCCTCCGCCACCGTGCAGGAGGCGCAGGACCTGGCCCTCGTCGCGCATGCCGCCACCCTCACCTCGCGGGTGCCCTTCCTGCACTTCTTCGACGGCTTCCGCACCTCGCACGAGCTCTCCAGCGTGACCCCGCTGGAGCACGAGGACATGGCCGCCCTCATCGACACGCGAGCCATCGAGGAGCTGCGTCTCCGGGGCATGAGCCCCGATCACCCGGATGTGCGCGGTACGGCGCAGAACCCGGATGTCTTCTTCCAGGGCCGGGAGGCCGCGAGCCCCTTCTACCGTGAGATCCCGGGGATCGTCGCCCACGCCATGGAGGAGCTGGCCCAGCGCACCGGACGGCGCTACGGGTTGGTGGAGTACGTGGGCGCCCCCGACGCCGACCGCGTGGTGGTGCTGATGGGGTCCGGTTGCGGTGCCGTCGAGGAGACCGTCGAGGTGCTGCGGGCGCGTGGTGAGCGGGTGGGAATGGTCAAGATCCACCTCTTCCGTCCCTTCCCGAGCGCGGAGCTGATCGCCGCGCTGCCGCGGACCGTGAAGCGCATCTCGGTCCTGGACCGGACCAAGGAGCCGGGTGGGGTGGGCGAGCCGCTCTACCTCGACGTTCGGGCCGCCCTCGATGAGGCGATGGACTCCGAGAATCCTCCCTTCGCCGTCGCGCCGCATGTGGTGGGCGGGCGTTACGGGCTCTCCTCCAAGGAGTTCACCCCGGGGATGGCCAAGGCGGTCTTCGACGATCTGGCCGCCGAGAAGCCCCGCCGTCACTTCATCGTCGGGGTCAACGACGACGTGAGCCTTTCCAGCCTGACCTGGGACCCGGAGTTCACCGCCCCCCGCCCCGAGGGCGAGCTGCAGGCGATGTTCTTCGGCCTCGGCGCGGATGGCACCGTGGGCGCCAATAAGAACAGCGCGAAGATCATCTCGGACGGCACCGGCAAGCATGTCCAGGGCTACTTCGTCTACGACTCCAAGAAGTCGGGCTCGATGACCGTCTCCCACCTGCGCTTCGGCCCGCAGCCGATCCGCTCCACCTACCTGATCACCGCAGCCGACTTCGTGGCCTGCCATTCTCACGGGCTGCTCGACCGGGTCAACGTGCTGGAGTGGGCCAAGCCGGGCGCGATCTTCCTGCTCAACTCCCCGTACCCTGTGGACGAGATCTGGGAGCGGCTGCCCGACCCGGTGCGTCGCACTCTGGTGGAGAAGCGGATCGAGCTCTGGGTGGTGGACGCGCAGCGCATCGCCTCGGAGGCGCACCTGGGGACCCGCATCAACACCGTCATGCAGGTCTGCTTCTTTGCCCTCTCCAAGGTCCTGCCCGTGGACGAGGCCATCGCCGACATCAAGGGGGCGGTGGTCAAGACCTACGGGCGCCGCGGCCAGACCGTGGTCGATCACAACATCGCCGCCATCGACTCCGCGCTCGCCGGGCTCACCCGGGTGCTGCCCGCGGAAGCCGCGGTTACCGGGGCGGACGGCTCCGCCTCTCTTCGCGACTTCAGTGACGCGTCGCGCTTCGTGCGCGAGGTCACCTCGGTCCTGATCGCCGACCGGGGCGAGACGCTGCCCGTCTCGGCGATGCCGGCCGACGGAAGGTTCCCCTCCGGCACCGCGCGCTACGAGAAGCGTGCGATCGCCTCCGAGATCCCGATCTGGGACCCCGTCATCTGCAGCGACTGCGGCAAGTGCGCGATCGTCTGCCCGCACGCGGCGATCCGGATGAAGGTCTACGCTCCGGAGGCGCTGGCGGAGGCCCCCGCCGAGTTCCCCTCCAAGGCCTTCCGCTCCAAGGAGCTGGCCGGGCATCTGCTGACCATCCAGGTCGCGCCCGACGACTGCACCGGCTGCGGCCTCTGTGTCGAGGTCTGCCCGGCGCGCTCCAAGACCGAGGCTCGTCACAAGTCGCTCAACCTGGAGCCCGTCCTCGAGTACAGCGACGTCGAGCGCACGCGGTGGGACTTCTTCCAGACCATCCCGGAGCTGGATCGGAGCCTGCTCGCCCACAACACCGTCAAGGGCGCCGCCGTGCTCGAGCCCCTCTTCGAGTTCTCGGGGGCATGTGCCGGATGCGGCGAGACCCCGTACCTCAAGCTCATCTCACAGCTCTTCGGTGATCGCCTGCTGATCGCCAACGCGACCGGCTGCTCCTCGATCTACGGTGGCAACCTTCCGACCACGCCCTGGGCCGCCAACCGGCAGGGACGCGGCCCGGCCTGGGCAAACTCGCTCTTCGAGGACAACGCCGAGTTCGGTCTCGGCATCCGCATCGGCCTGGAGGCACAGCAGCGGGCCGCCCGTTCCCTCCTCCACGGCCTTTCGGCGGCGGTCGGCGAGCCCCTGGCCGACGCCATCCTCGGCGCCGCCCAGGCGGACGAGGAGTCGGTCTTCGCCCAGCGCGAGCGGGTCGTCTCGCTCAAGGAGCGTCTCGCCACCCTGAGCCCGGCGGGCGACGCCCTCGCCCGGCAGGCGGCTCAGCTGAACGTGCTCGCCGACAGCCTGGTCCGCAAGTCGGTCTGGATCGTCGGCGGCGACGGCTGGGCTTACGACATCGGGTTCGGCGGGCTGGATCACGTGCTCGCCTCCGGTCGCGACATCAACGTCCTGGTGCTCGACACCGAGGTCTACTCCAACACCGGCGGGCAGGCCTCCAAGGCCACCCAGCGTGGCGCCGTCGCCCGCTTCGCGGCCTCCGGGAAGGGCACTCCCAAGAAGGACCTGGGCGCCACCGGTCGCGCCTACGGCAACGTGTACGTGGCCCAGATCGCCATCGGGGCCAACGACGTCCAGACCATCAAGGCGCTCATGGAGGCCGATGCCTGGCCCGGACCGTCGCTGGTGATCGCCTACTCGACCTGCATCGCGCACGGCATCGAGATGTCGACCTCCATGACCCACCAGAAGGACGCGGTGCGCTCCGGCTACTGGCCGCTCTACCGCTTCCACCCCACCGTGGAGGAGGTCGGCGAGCCCCTCACGCTGGATTCCCGCGAGCCCTCCATCCCGGTCTCCGAGTTCGTCAGCTCCGAGGTGCGCTTCTCGTCCCTCGCCCGCAGCGATCCGGACCGCTCCCGTGACCTGATGAAGCTCTTGGAGCGCGATGCCACCGAGCGCTGGCGCTACTACAGCCAGCTCGCCGGTGTGCACCGGACGCTCGTCAGCGACGGTGTCGAGGACGAGCCGGAGGAGGACGGCGGGGGCGCGGACGGCAGCGCAGAGGCGACGGCCGCCGCGGCCACCGATAGGGAGATCAAGCCGTGAACCCGAGCGCCGTCGACCTCACCACCTCGTATCTCGGGCTGACCCTCAGGTCTCCACTCGTCGCCTCTCCCAGCCCGCTCACTGGGGACATCGAGTCCGCCCGCAGGCTGGCCGCGGCCGGGGTGGGTGCGCTGGTGCTCCCCTCGCTCTTCGAGGAGGAGATCGTCGCCGAGGAGCTGAGCCTCACCGCCGCTCTGGAGGCGGGGGCCGGGGTCAACCCCGAGGCGACCAATTACTTCCCGCCGGTCGAGGGCGCCACGCTGGCCGACCGCTACCTCGCCAACTTGGAGCGGATCAAGTCGGCGGTCGACGTCCCCGTCATCGCCAGTCTCAACGCCACCTCGGTGGGGGCGTGGAGCCGCTACGCGGAGCTGGTGGCGCGGGCCGGTGCCGACGCCGTCGAGCTGAACGTCTACCGGGTCGCCGCCAACCCCCATTTCGCTGCAGCGGACATCGAGACCGCCAACCTCGAGTTGATCTCCGACGTCTGCGCCAAGGCAAAGGTGCCGGTGGCGGTGAAGCTTTCGCCGTACTACTCGTCCATGGCCCACTTCGTCCACCAGGTGATCCGTGCGGGCGCTGCGGGGCTGGTGCTCTTCAACCGTTTCTACCAGCCCGACATCAACCTGGAGACCATGGACGTCGAATGTCGCCTCCAGCTCTCCACGGGCGTCGAGCTGGGGCTGCCGCTGCGCTGGATCGCCATGCTGCGTCCGCAGGTTCCTGACTCCGTGTCACTGGCTGCGACGTCAGGTGTCCACGAGGGCAAGGACGCCGCCAAGGCGCTGGCGGTTGGCGCGAACGTGGTGATGATGACCTCGGAGCTGCTACGCCTGGGGCCCGAGAGGGTTGCCGGAGTGGAGACGGAGCTGCGCTCCTGGCTTGCAGAGCACGAATACGATTCGGCCGCCCAATTGCGCGGATCGGTGTCCCGGGTGACCGCGGAGGCCGGCGAGGCCTTCGAGCGGGCAAACTACATGGCTACCCTTCGCTCTTGGGTTGGCGTGGGTGCCTGACCAAGGAGGTGACCTCATGAAGGTTTGGATCGACCAGAAGTACTGCACCGGAGACAACCTCTGCGAGGATCTCTGCCCGGCCGTCTTCGCCCAGCTCGACGACGGGCTGTCCTATGTGAAGCAGGATGGGGTGGTCCTCGACAAGCCCGGTGGCAAGGCGAGCATGGCCCTGGTGCCCACCGAGCACGAGGACGCAGTCCGCGAAGCCGTCGCCCAGTGCGCCGGCGAGTGCATCTTCATCGAGGAGTAGCAGATGACCGTGGCGGCCGCCGCCCCTCCTGCCTCGCCCGCTCGCGATGACAAGCGCTGGCGTCAGGTGGATGTCCGCATCCGCCGTCTGGGGGCGAGGCCGGATGCCCTCATCGAGGTCCTCCACACCGTGCAGGAGGTCTTCGGATACCTGGACGACGATGCCCTGAGCTACGTGAGCGAGGCTCTCGGCGTACCGCCCAGCCGGGTGCTGGGAGTCGCCACCTTCTACTCGCACTTCGTGCGCAAGCCTCAGGGAGAGCACACCTGCGTGGTGTGCATGGGGACGGCCTGCTACATCAACGGTGCGGGCGCCATCCTCAACCGTATTCATGACACGCTCGGCATCGACGCGGGTGCCACCACTCCCGACGGCCGGATCTCGCTGCTCCGGGCGCGCTGTCTGGGGGCCTGCAGCATGGCCCCGGCGGTCGTCATCGATGACGAGGTGCACGGACGGCTGTCTGCCGATACCGTGCAACAAATGCTGGAGGAGCTATGACCGAAGCGGGCACTCCGACCCCGGCGCGCCGGCGCCGCCAGGACTCTCTGATCCCCGCCGGTCCGGTGCGTGCGTCTGCGCACGTCTGCATGGCCGCGGGCTGTCTGTCGATGCAGGCCGACACCGTCTTCGACTCGCTCTGCGATCGAGTGACCGCACGCGGCCTGACCGACGTCGCCGTGAAGCGCGTCGGCTGCCTGGGGCTCTGTGCCGCCGGGCCACTCGTCGCAGTGCCCGAGACGGGGCGTCTCTTCGATCACGTCACGGCCGGCGACGACGCCGCCCTGGACGGCGTGGTCGACGGGCTCGCCGGCGGCGAGGGTGGACGCCCGATCGCCACCGACCCCTTCTTCTCCCATCAGGTGAAGGTGGTGCTGGAGCACTGCGGCCAGATCGACCCCGAGCGGGTCGAGGACTACGTCGCCGTCGGTGGCTACGAGTCGCTGACCAAGGCGGTCACCACCATGACCCCGGCCGAGGTGCTCGGCGAGGTGACCCGGAGCGGGATCCGCGGCCGAGGTGGCGCCGGTTATCTCACCGGCCTCAAGTGGACCACGGTCGCCAAGACCGACTCCCCCCAGGGGAAGTACGTGGTCTGCAACGGGGACGAGGGGGATCCCGGTGCCTTCATGGACCGCAGCGTCCTGGAGAGCAGCCCTCAGCAGGTGCTGGAGGGCATGGCCATCGCCGGCTACGCGGTCGGTGCCAACCACGGCTACGTCTACGTCCGTGCCGAGTACCCGCTGGCGGTCAAGCGCCTGACCACGGCGATCCGCCAGGCGGAGCACGCCGGCCTCCTCGGTCCGAGGATCGCCGACACCAGCTTCAGCTTCGACGTCGAGATCCGCATCGGCGCGGG
>Ga0187851_10002029_pt1 | contig 18477 bp, 10 predicted proteins | sample June2016WEW_6_10_FD_132997 | JGI IMG/M metagenome (GOLD analysis project Ga0187851, IMG submission 132997) | Peatland microbial communities from SPRUCE experiment site at the Marcell Experimental Forest, Minnesota, USA - June2016WEW_6_10 | ecosystem: Environmental > Terrestrial > Soil >...
GCCATCCCGAATATCGGCGCCACCATCACCGAAGCCAATCGCCTGTTCCAGCAGCGCATGGAGCAAAGTGAAGTGTTGAAACAATGGTGGAGCGAGCACCAACCCGCTCCGAATGAGCCTTCGATCGACGACATCGTTCAGAAGATCAAAACCTTTACCGATGGCCTGGGCAACGAAATCGTCTTCGCGATGACCGTGGACGAAAACGGCGTCAAGGAGCCGTTGTTCCTGGCCGAAGTTACGCAACCCGGTTTGAAAGACACACTGCAAGCCCAATTCCAGGCCTTGAGCGCGAACCAGCACGGGATGTCGCTCACCATTCATGAGAGCGCGGCCACTATGACCACCGCGACGCCCCCGAAAGGCCTGCAAGCTTACATCAACAAAAACATCATCGCGCTGTCCTCCGCCACGCATCCGCTGCAGGAAGTGGCCGGCATCGTGGAAGGAGCTTCTGGAAGCGAGAGCTTCGAAGACACGCGCCTCTATAGCGACGTTATGCAATCCTATCAATCCGGCGCCGGATGGCTGCTCGCGATTGATACGGAACAAATGTTCTCGGATTCCGTAGATCGAAGAGAGCGTCGTCAGACCATGGTAGCTTCCACGCCAGATCAATCCGGAATCAAGGACCTGCGCTACGTGTTGTTCGAGCGCAAGGATGTGGCAGGACAAGTAGACAACCAGGTTTCACTGACCTTCAATCGCGAGCGCACAGGCGTGGCATCCTGGCTGGCTGCTCCCGGCCCCATCGGCTCGCTCAACTTTGTTTCTCCGGATGCCAGCATCGCGGCCGGGTTCGTAATCAAGAATCCCCACGCTTTGCTGCAGGAGCTGATGAATACCGCCAAGGCCGACAATGCGCAGAGCAACGAAGCGCTGTCTGACATCAGCCGAGCGGGCTACCAGATCATCAACGATGTAGCGAATTCGCTGGGCGGAGATATTGCCTTCGCGATCGACGGTCCGATTCTGCCCATCCCAAGCTGGGAGTTCGCCGTCGAAGTCTACAATCCTGGCCAGTTGCAATCGGCCATCGAAGCGGCCGTCAACTATGCGAATCAACAATCCAACAACCCCGTCAAGCTGACTTTGACCAACACTCAATCCGGTGCGCTGACCATCTACACCGTAAAACCCAGCACCGGCGTATTCGAAGCCGACTACACTTTTGTCAACGGATACCTGGTGGCAGCCGCCAATCAAAACCTGCTGCAGCGCGCCATCCAGAACCAGAGCACCGGATACACGCTGACCAGCTCCGCGAATTTCCGGAACCAGATGCCGCGCAACTCCAGTACCAATATTTCAGGTGTGATTTATCACAACCTGGGTTCGGTGCTCGGCAGCCTGGCCGACGGATTGAACGCCACCAGCGCCGTATCGCCGGCGCAAAGAGCAGCCATTGCGCAACTACAAGCCAACAGCACGCCAGGTGTAATCTGCGCCTATGGCGAACCGAGCCGGATTCTGGTTTCATCCACCGGCTCATTCTTCGGCCTGAATCTCGATACGCTGGCCGTGCCGCAAATCTTGGGAAATGCCATGCTGGTACAGAAGAAACTTGGAACGCAAGCTAAGAAATGACACCGGTAATCGAGCTCGAAGGATTGGGAGTACGCTTCGGTAAGAGGGACATCCTCAAAGGCCTGACGTGCTCCCTGTCCGGACGGACCATCGGACTTCTCGGCCCCAATGGAGCCGGGAAGTCCACACTCATTAATACCCTCCTCGGTTTCTATCAACCTTCCGCCGGCACGGCTCGTATTTTTGGTTACGATATCCGCACGCAGACCAAACAAATCCGCAGCGTAGTCGGCTATATGCCGGAAAACGACGCGTTCATCGCGAACATGACCGCCGTCTCATTTATCCGGTTCATGGGCGAACTATCAGGATTGCCATCCGAAGCCGCGCTCGAACGCGCTCACGAATCCTTGTTCTATGTAGGCCTGGGTGAATCGCGCTACCGCAGAGTAGGGACCTATTCGCTCGGCATGAAACAGCTCGCGAAGTTGGCGCAGGCCATCGTGCATGGCCCCAAGCTGATCATCTTGGACGAACCCACCAATGGCCTCGATCCCCCGGCGCGCCAGCGCATGATCCGCATGATCAAGGAAATGCGCCAGGTGCACGACGTACATATCGTGCTGTGTTCGCACCTGCTGCGCGATGTGGAAGAGATCTGCGAAGAAGTGCTGATCTTGAAAGACGGCCGCATCGTGCATTATTCAAATCTCGAAGAAGAACGTCGCGCCAATCGTCACTTCGTTGAGATGGAACCCGTGGGCGATAGCGCCGCATTCGCGCTCGCGTTAGAGGGGATGGGATGTGAGTGCGCGCTCTCCGCGAACCGATTGAAGGCCGTGCTCTCGGACGGCATGGAAATCCGCGACATCTATCGTTTGGCGGCCGAGCGCCAAATACAGTTGCGCCGCCTCAACTACCGTCGCGATACGCTGGAAGATATTTTCCTCAAGGCCATGGAGAGCAACACCAATGGCAGTTTATAAACGCAGCTATCGCTCTTACACCGGGCGCCTTACGCCGCCCTGGTCGCGCTTCTTTGTCTTGACGCGCTATGCGTTGCGCGGCATGTTCCGCTCCAAGTTCCTGACCACGATTTTTGTGCTGAGTTTTTTCAGCCCGCTCATCTGTGCCATTCTGATTTACTTGAATCACAACGCCGCCATCTTGAACATGGTGCACTCCCGCCACAATGAGGCTATAAACGTCAACGGCGATTTTTTCCTGGGATTTTTAGGCGTCCAGGGCGCCATCGCATTCTTCCTCACCGCGTTCATCGGGCCGAATACCATCGCTCCCGATCTCGCCAACGGCGCGTTGCCTCTCTATTTCTGCCGTCCGTTTTCCCGCGCCGAGTATGTGCTCGGGAAGCTATGCTCGCTGTTCTATCTGTTGTCGTTCATCACCTGGATTCCCGCCTTGATCCTGTTTGGAATCGAAGCGAACCTCTCAGGGCCAGGCTGGATGTGGGAAAATCGTTCGCTCGCCTCGGCGATCCTATTGAGCTCCTGGATTTATATTTTAATGATTTCGCTCCTCGCCATGGCACTCTCCGCCTGGGTGAAATGGCGGATCGCAGCGGGCGCGCTCATCCTGGGCGTCATGTTTTTGCTATCCGGCTTCGGCGCCGCCATCAACGCTGTGATGCAATCCAACATCGGATTTTACATCGCTCCTGGCCCGCTCATCACCCGCGTCTGCGCCCAGCTTTTCGGAGTGGATGCGCGGATCGACATCCCGGTTGCGGGCGCTTGGATCGCTTTGCTCGCCATGTGCGGCATCTGCCTGGCGCTATTGGCAAAGAAAGTACGCGCTTATGAGGTAGTACGCTGATGCGCGCGAATGATCGAGTGGTGTTTGAGAATGTCTCCAAGTTCTATGGAGACGTGCTGGGCGTCAACCGCGTCAATCTGTCCATCCCGCCCGGCATCACCAGTCTCGTCGGACCCAATGGATCCGGCAAAACCACTCTCATGAACTTGATGACCGGCTTGATCCGGCCATCGCGCGGCCACATCAACGTGCTCGGCATCCGGCCCGATCAGCCGGAGGAGCTGTTTCGCTATGTCGGCTACTGCACCCAGTTCGATTCGTTCCCAAAGGGTTTTACAGGCTACCAGTTCGTCTATTCGTATCTGCGTTTGTATGGCTGCGCCCACGCCGAAGCCGAAGATCTTACATGGCAAGCCATCCAGCGAGTGGGCATGGTGGAACCGGCGCGCCGTAAAATCGCCGGCTATAGCAAAGGCATGCGGCAGCGTATCAAACTCGCTCAATCCATCTGCCATGGGCCCAGCGTCCTGGTGCTGGATGAGCCCTTGAACGGCCTCGATCCTCTGGTCCGCGCTGAAACCATCGCCCTGTTTCGCGCTTTGGCGGAAGATGGCATGCACGTCATCATCTCGAGCCACATCCTGCATGAAGTGGATCAGATTTCGGATCAAGTCATCCTGCTGAGCAACGGCTATGTGGTCGCCGAAGGCAAGATCCGCGGCGTCCGCAGCGAAATGCAGGAGCATCCCATGCAGATTCTGGTGCGTTGCAATCGCCCCGGCGTCCTGGCCGCCAAAGTCTTCGAGCAGGATTCGGTAGTGGAGGCCCAGATCCACAAAGACGGGCTCGGCGTGCTGGTGAAGACCCGCGATCCGGACAAATTTTATCTTTTGCTGAATCACATCGCCCAGAACGGCGTCACCATCGAATCCGTAGCGCCGGCCGATGACGACGTAAATTCGGTATATGAATACCTGATCGGTTCCGAGGAGGCTGGCCGATGAATCCGCTCTGGATCACACAAATACTGGCGGTGCTTCGGTTGGAAATGCGCAAGACATTTCTATCCAAGCGCGGCTTCTGGATTTACCTGCTAGCCTACCTGCCCGTGGTCCTGTTCACGGCGAAATCCATCGTGGAAATTAAAATGGGCCGAAAACCCGATTTCGGCCAGGACACCAACGTCTTCGCTACGCTGTTCCAGCTTTTCTTTCTGCGGCTGGCCGTTTTCTTCGGGTGCCTCGGAATTTTCATGAACTTGTTTCGCGGCGAAGTCCTGGATCGTAGCCTGCACTATTATTTCCTCGCGCCCATTCGCCGCGAGGTGCTGCTGGCCGGAAAATTCCTGGCCGGCGTCATCGCTACCTGCCTGATCTTCACCTCGAGCACCGTGCTCCAAATCGCGGGCCTATACTGGTCGCACGGTTGGCGAGTTTTCTCGGATTACCTGATGAATGGCAACGGCCTATCGCACATGGCTGCCTATTTGGGCGCGACCATCCTAGCGTGCATCGGCTACGGCAGCATTTTTCTCGCCGCGGGCGTAGTGTTCCGCAATCCGCTGATTCCCGCAGCGGTGATTCTGGTGTGGGAGTCCATCAACAGTTTGCTGCCGTCGGTGTTGCAAAAAATCAGCGTGATTTACTATCTGAAATCCCTGTGCCCCATCCAGATTGTCCCTGAGTCGGGCACCTTTTTCGCGATGCTCTCGATCAACGTGGACCCCATGCCCGCCTACATCGCCGTTCCCGGCCTGCTACTGGTCTCAGCCGCTGTCCTGGTAGCCGCCAGTTTCCAGGTCCGCCGCATGGAAATCAACTACGCCACCGAATAACCGCTGCTCGCTCTCCACTTGACAACCAAGTGAAAGTGCGCCAGACTATGATGTCGGACGACATCACGATTCGCGAGACCTCGAGTCACATTGACCACGTCTCCTTCCAGATTGTGAGTCCCGGCTACTTTCGAACCATGCTCATCCCTCTCTTTCGCGGGCGCGATTTTCAAGCGGCCGATCGCAAGGGGTCTGCGCCCGTCGCCATTATCAACCAACACTTGGCGTCCCTGCTTTCGCCCGGTCAGGATCCGGTTGGAAAGCATTTTGATGGATGGAATACCCAGAACATGCAGATCATCGGTGTCGCAGGCAACAGCAAATACCAGAACGTGCGGGAGGGCGCGCAGCCCCTTGTCTACCTCGCTTTCGATCAGCAAGGGGAGTGGGCGCCGCTGGAGATTCGTTACCGGGGTTCATCTGGCCAGGTGGAACACGGGGTCCGCCAGCTCGTCAAAACCGCCGCGCCAGGCTTCGAGGTCTTTAGCGTTTCCTCCATGGCCTTGGTGCGCGACACTATCATTGCGCAGGACCGCTTGTTGACCTTCCTGTCCACGCTATTCGGCGTTCTGGGGACAACGCTCGCTTTGGTTGGTATCTACGGGCTGATCTCGTATTCGGTCACGCGGCGCACGCGCGAGATTGGGATTCGCCTAAGCATTGGCGCTCAACGTCGCGACGTGCTTTGGCTCTTCCTCCGTGAATCCACGTTGCTGGTGGCTGGCGGCACGCTGATTGGATTGCCGCTCGCCCTTCTGCTGGCGCGCTTCCTTCGCAGCATGCTGTTTGAAGTGACCACGTCTGACCCGCTGGGAATCTCGGTCACGCTCGCGATGATCGTCCTCGGTGGGTCGCTCGCATCGTTTATCCCAGCCAGCCGCGCCACTCGCGTGAATCCGGTGCAGGCTCTGCGCTACGACTAACGCTGCGCAACTGGAGACAAATCCCGGTAAGAATAACCGGTCTCGAGATTCGTATACGGCTTGCCGTCAACTTCCACGTACGGATACACGAAATAATTCAGCGGATCGCCTTGCTGCCTCGGCGTCAAGACTACATCGCGGCCCTTGGAAAGCTCCACGCGATTCTCATCGTGCGCGCCAAAGAAATACTCACGCTTAGCGGGATTCTTAGCGGCTTCCGACGCATCCACCGGTATCCATCCGATTCCTTTTGCGTAGAACTCCGCCCAGCAATGGTATCCCGCAATCTTACCCGCGCCACGCTCGGCCGGCAGCGGGAACCCGATTGCGAATCGCGCCGGAATGCCCAGGGCGCGCGCATAGCCGATGAAAATGGCGTGGAAATCGGTGCAGTTCCCGCGCCGGGCATCGCAGGCATAGTAGATGTCGCCGCGTCCCCAGCCCTTGCCGGTTTTGTCGTACTTCACCGTCGACACAACATGGTTGTAAATCGCGCGCGCCATTTCGAGATCGGTTTGCGCATGCGCGGCCTCCACCACTTCGCGCGCCCACGTTTGGATCTGGCCATCGATGGGCACCAACCGGTCCGGTTTCAGCCAGCGGCTGAGATCGTCCTCGGGCGCTACAGCGTTCTTCACTGAAACGATCGGTTGAATCCGCTCCAATCGGACTGCATGGAATGTGAGCGTCACTGGAACGCTCGATTCTTTCGGTTGGTCGATCGCGAGATGCAGCATCGTATTGCCCTGATCGCCGGTCAGGATCTGATGTGGATAGGGCGTCTCCACATGAACTTCCAGGATGCGCTGATATGGATCGTCGTGGGGAACGGGAATCCAAACCTCCAGCTTCTGAGTTCCCGCCGGGATGTCTTTCACCGTGGCTTTGTATTCGAAAGTGAAGTCTCTCTGATGAACAGGTTCGGCGGCTATCAAAAGACTCGCGGCAAAAAGCAGGGCAAGGCGCATGGGCCCATTCTAGCGTGCCCAAATATGGCAGAGAATGAGAAGCATGTATTTCGCCGACTTACGCCAAGACATCCGGCACGGGCTGCGCGTGCTGGCCGGTTCGCCGGGATTCACTGCGGTCGCACTGATTTCACTCACGCTCGGAATCGCCATCGCAACGTCGGCTTATAGCGAAATGAACGGGATGATTCTCCGCGATCTCCCCGCCGTTCCAAATCCCGATTCCTTGGTCGCGCTGCAGTTACCGGCATCATATCCCAGCTACAAACGCTATCGTGAACTGACCGGCGTGTTTTCTTCCACGCTGGCGTACCTCGCGCCAGTCCCATTCGGCGTGTCGATCAACGGGCATACGGAGCGGACTTGGGGACATCTGGTCACGCCTTCCTATTTCTCCACGCTCGGCGTTCGTCCGGCGCTGGGCCGTGTATTCGATTCGACGCAAGATCAATCTCCGGCCGTGGTGGTGAGCTACCGATTCTGGCAGAATCATTTGGCGTCCGACCCGTCCATAATCGGCAAGACTCTCCACATCAATGGACAACACCCTGTAGTAGTGATCGGCGTGGGGCCGAAGGATTTCCTGGGAGCATCGCCCGTGCTCTTTGTGGCTGATCTGTGGATGCCGCTTTCCACAGACGCCAGGATCGCACCGGAGCTGGCCGGAAACGCGCTCGAACGTCACGACCTCAATATGTTCCAAATGGTCGGGCGCCTGAATCCGGGGATCACCGTCGATCGCGCGGAGGCTGAGTTAAACGCCGTAGCCGATCAATTGGCGCGGGCTGAAGAATTTCAGGCTGACAGAAGAGATCAGAGCCGACGCGTGATGCTACTCTCTGCGGGAAAAATGTTGCCGATCCGGAAGCAGGATCTGCCTTTCTTCAAGGAGTTTCTGATGGTGATGGCGGGTCTGGTAGTGCTAATCGCCTGTTCAAACGTCGCGAACATGATGCTCGCGAGAGCCGCCGGGCGCCGGCGTGAAATTGCCGTGCGGTTGGCATTAGGCGCGAGCCGCGCACGCCTGATGCGCCAGTTGATGACGGAAAGCATGCTCGTCGCAGCGGCCGCCGGAGTGCTGGGCTTTATCGTGAGCGTGTGGCTGATGCGCTGGGCATCGCAAATGAGAATGCCGTTGCCGATTCCAGTCAGCTTCGACATGAACCCGGATGCCCGCGTGCTGATATTCACATTGGCGCTGACGGTTTTTACCGGCTTGGTATTTGGCCTCGCTCCGGCGCTTGAGACCACGCGAACCGATCTTGGTCCAGCACTGAAGCAGGGCGGCAATATCCAGCTTCGCAGGCACCGCCGCTGGAGCCTTCGCAACGGGCTGGTGCTGTGCCAAATGGCTGCGTCATTGATGCTGTTGTTGATCACGGGATATATGGGGCTCGGCATACAGAGCAGCCTGGGATTCCAGCAAGGATTCAATCCCCGAAATCTGTACCTGGTGGCTCTCGATCCGATCCGCGATGGATATTCCGGCGCGCAAGCGACGGCATTTTTTGAGAAACTGCTGGATCGCGTGAGAAGGCTGCCTGCGGTCACTGCCGCAAGTCTCACCGACACTGTTCCGGTGGCAATGTCCGGCAATGCGGGCGTAACCGTTTCCATGGCCGGCAAAAGCACTGGCGACGCCCTGCGGCATATCGTGGGCGAGGGTTACTTCGAGACCGCCGGCATTCCAATCCTGCTGGGCCGCGAATTTCGAAGGCAGGACACGACCGACTGCGTGATCGTCAGCCAGGAGTTTGTGCGCAGGTATGGGAACGGCCGCGACGTGTTGGGACAATCCGTCGAGATCGGAAATGGGGAAGTAGCACCGGCCCTGGGCGCGCTACCAGGCACGTTCGATCTTCGTCCGGAGTTATTGGGAAGAGAACGCCGCACCTACGAAATAGTAGGCGTCGCGAGGGATCTGGCGGAGGATTTCGTCGCTCAGAAAAAGCATCCCGTGATTTATTTCCCGCTCCGCGCCGCCGATTTCGCGCGGCCTTCGTTGCGCGGCGTCACGCTGATGGTGCGGGCGGTGCCAGGAGTGGATGCCATCGGCGCGGTGCGCCGCGAGATCGCGACGATGGATCCTTCGCTCACGCCTTTCGACGCGCGTAGCATTCAGGAACAGATCGATGAGTTTATGTCGCCGCTCCGCGCGGCCTGCTGGAGCTACGGGTTGATCGGAGCTTTCGGATTGATTCTGGCCTCGATTGGCTTGGCGGGTGTGACGGCTTACGCTGTAAGCCAGCGTGGCCGCGAAATCGGAATTCGTGTAGCGTTGGGCGCTCAGAAAAGCGATGTGCTCACGCTGGTGATGACAGAAGGAGTGGTGCTGGTGACCGTTGGTACCGTCGTCGGGCTGGCTGCCGCATGGGCTGGAATCCGCGTGCTGTCCGGACTTTTCTTCACCGTCGCTAGCGTCGAGAGTTCCGATCCGCTGTTGTTAATTGGTGCGCCTTTGCTGTTGGCTAGCCTGGCGCTGCTGGCCTGTTATCTGCCGGCGCGAAAATCGATGCACGTCGATCCGGCTGTTGCGCTGCGCCAGGAGTAGCGTCTAAAAAGTCAAGCGAATTGCTAACTGCAATTGGCGCGAGAAATTCGCTTGTCCGGTGATCTGCCCAAACGTGCCGCTCGAAAAGTTTGTGTTGGGCGAATAGAAATACGGCGAATTGAAGGCGTTCAGCGCTTCGGCTCGGAACTGGGCCCGGGTGTGTTCGGTGAAGTCGAAGTTCTTGAACACCGAAAGATCCCAATTTTTCTCGCCGGGGCCGCGCAGGCCGATGGTCCGGGGCGTGTTCCCGAACGTCCCTTGCGGCGCCAGAGAGAATGCGGCGGGATTAATGTAGTCGTAGATGCGCTGTTCCACGCTGCCGCTGGTGCCGGGCGCAGTACTGGTGGTATTGGGACGCTGCGCGCCGTAGCCGTAGGCAGAGTTCAAATTCGTCTGGTAGATCTGCAGCGGAAAGCCCGTCTCATACACGGATACAGTGTTGATCACCCATCCGCCGACGAGATAATCGAGCGCCCGGTTGCTGACGTTCCAAAGGTCTTTGCCTCGTCCGATCGGCAATTGATATGAAATCGAAGTGGCCCAGCGCAGTGGGGTATCCACGTTCGAGAGACTGTACTCGGCAGCAGTGTCGTATGGATTTTGAGGAGCGCCTTGTGCGCCGCCGTTGAGCGACGTGCCGACACCACCGCTGCTCTCGTCCATATTCTTGGACCAGGTGAACGTGCTCAGAAAGGTCAGGCCGTGGCTGAAGCGTTTCTGCGCCTTGATGACCATTGAGTTGTAACTGGCGTGGTTGTTGTCGCCGAAGATTTCGTTGATGCCGGTGTAGGCTGGGAACGGTAATAGCAGCCGGAAAGCACTGATGGTGGGACCTGATAGGGTACCGCCGGCAACCGCGGGAACGTTGGCAAACGGGTTTGGAACCTGGGCGTTCAGAGCGGCTGTGCCCATGGAGAGGTAGCTAGGATTCAAAGCGTCGATGTTAATGGTGGGCTGGCCCAAGGTGAGATGCGTCGAATGCGAGCCGACATAGCCGACCTCCAAGGCGATTCCAAAGCCGATCTGGCGTTGTACATCTACTGAGTATTGGTGAACGCGAGGAGACTTAGTCTCGGGATCGACCAAGGTGAAATTCGACCCAATGCCGGCGGCCGCGCCGAGAGTATTACCAACCGGCTGAAGCAGTCCGGCGGGAAATGGATTGGTGAGAACGTCGGTGGTCGACTTGCCGGTGTACTGCGTATTGTTGGCGTAGCCGAGCGTGGCGAGCGGCCCACCGAGGTAAATCTGCGGCGCCCAGAACAGCCCGTAGCCGCCTCGGACTACGGTTTTGCTGTCGAGCTGCCACGCGATGCCGCCGCGCGGTCCCCACTTGTTGGTATTGTAGTTGCCTACCGAATCCGGCGCACCGCCTACGCCTGCATACTCCGCCGCGCCTTTCAAGTCCAGGCCCGGAACCTGGGACGCGATGGCACTGGCTACAGTCTGGTTAAATCCCACGATCAGGCCGTTGTTCGCCTCCCTGACTCCGCCTTCATGTTCCCAGCGCAATCCCGCATTGATGGTGATCTTGTTGTTGAGACGGAAATTGTCCTGGATGAAGGCTCCATAGTAGGGGATGATATCCGTCAAAGTGGAAGCCGTGTCCGCTTGGCGATTATAAGGCAGGCCCAGAAGCAGATCCGCCAAGTCGGTGCCGCTGTTGCTCGCGCCCAAGGAACTGTCTGTATTGAACGTGTAACAACCGGTGGTGCAGTTGATGCCGGCGCCGGAAGTCGCCAGGCGGCGATAGTCAAATCCCATTCTCAGGCTGTGCCTGCTGATGAATTTATCAACGGCCACCGAGAAGTTATGAGAAGCTTCGTCGTAATAGTCCCAATCGCCCGTATCGCCCAACGAATAGAGGCTGGACATATTGATGGCGGGGAACTCGGCCGCGACTGGCGAGACTTGACTGGCCCAAGCCGGGCTGAATTTCAAGGAAGCGACATTAAAGCCTTGTGAGCTGTTGTAGTCGAAATTCGGAAAACGGTTGAAACCATAGCGCAACGACAGGACCGTGGAAGGATTGATGGTGAAGATGCTGTTGACCGCGGTGGCATCCACCCGCCGCAGCAGGCGCCATCCGGACTCTGTCGAAGGACTGTTGAACCAGGTATCGCCCGGCTCGAGCGAATAGTAGCGGGCGTAGCTCAAGCTCATGTGCCACCAAGTGGTGAAGTCCTCATCGAGCTTGGCGGTATATTGGACCGCTCGAGCTTTGATCGAAGACGCCAGGGCGATGTCGGAGGCGCCATAATATGCCGGAGCCGACGTCGGAACCGGGTAGGTATTCGCGATCGCTTGGCCGACCGGCGTGATCATCGAGGCCGGTATTATGTTGCCCGCGAATGGAGCGCCAGTCGAAGGGTTGAAGATAGTATGCAGTCCACCGCCGGGGTCGAAGCTCTTCGAAAAATCGCCCGTTCGTTCCGCGAGAGTGGGAAGGTTGAAATCCGCGGAGTCGGATGAGGCGTCGTCATAATGCTCGGTTCCCAGGAAGAAGAAGGTGCGGTTCTTGCCGTCGTAGATCTTGGGGATGGATATTGGGCCGCCGAAGCTGGCGCCCCAGGTTGTGTTGGGCTGATTGGTGATCGGAATTCCGGCCGCATTGCTGAAGAACGCGTTGGCGTCCCAATCAGTGCGCCGCACATGACCGTAAGCGCTGCCATGGTAGCTGTTGGTTCCCGACTTCATCAGGGTGTTGAACATGCCGCCACCGGTGCGAGCCATTTCGGCGTCGTATGTGTTGGCCTGGATTTTCACTTCCTGCACGGATTCGAGAGTGGGGATGATGATGGCCCGGTTGTTCGCATCCGTAATTGGAATGCCATCCAGCAGATAATTGTTGCCGCGGACAGGGCCGCCGGCGATGGAGATCATGGAGGAGCCGCTCTGATCCTCCATGCGATTGTAAGCCGGAGGACCCACCTGTACGACGTTCAGCGAGAGCTTGGACATCATGAAAGGATTGCGCCCCAGATTGGGCAGATCGGAGAGCTTCTGATTATCTAAAACCTGGCCTTGGGAAGCGTTGGATGTTTCCACCAGCGGAACTTCGGTGGTAACCAGCACGCTTTCCGTCACGGCGCCGACCTCCAGCTTTGCGTCGACGAGCACGAATTCCTGCGTGCCGACCGTGATGTTCTTACGTTCGAACTTCTTGAAGCTGGGACTTTCAACTACAAGCGTGTAGGTTGCGGGGACAAGCTGAGTGAACTCGAAAGCGCCGTCGTTATTGGTTGATGCGGTTCGAGCTTCACCCGTTCCGTCATTGGTCAACGTTACTTTGGCGCCGGGAATCGCCGCGCCCAGCGGATCATCCACGGTGCCGCGCACGCCCCCTTGATACGACTGGGAAAGAAGCAGCGAAGCCGCCAAAGCCAGAATGACGGTTAGAATTGCAGCCTTTTCGAAGTGTTTTACGAAGGCTGTTACAGGGAACCAATGCCCGATTTGATCGGTGCCGCGTGTAAACATAGTTCTTCTCCCTTCTTCGGTTCGGATGGCCGGCCACAGATCGGCTGCCACCGAACCACCAGTTAAGATGCCGGTTATTGCAGAAAAAATAGGCCCAAACTAGGGGTCCTGTGAGATGTGAACGGCTACGCGCTACCCGACGTGGGGAATTTAAGCTACCAGTTACGACTACAGATCGATTACGATTTCTCGACTAGAGGAGGGAGTATAGCACTAACCCAACGAGGGAAGCAATAATATTTTAACCTGAACCTCAAGATTACCTCGATAGCCGGGGATTTGTGTATTGTGGACTACGCCCACTACGGGAATGTAACGTGCGCACGCATGCAGGAATCACGCGCTATGGGAGCCAGCCGTTCGGACTTCCCGCTAGCCTCCAACTCCACATCAGGAACGAGGTTGAGGTGAGGTCGATGGCGGGTTCGGTGGTGCTGTAGGATTGCACGTTGTCTTTATAGATGGCGGGACTTGACGGATCGTCGAAAATCTTGTACGGATTGCCGCCGTCGGCCGGACACTTGATCATTCCTCCGACCAGTCCTGAAGTGGCCGCGAATGCCGGACCCTCTGACGCCGCGCCCCACAAGACGGGTGTGCCCCCGGAGCTGCCATTCAGCGCTCCGGCCAAATTCGCCACCTGATGCTGAATGCAGTTCGGGAATGTCGATCCATTGCCCACAATGAACGAGGATCCCCACGCGTTCGCGCCCAAAATATTGGCCATCCAACGCTGGGAATAAGTATCGTACTTGCTGTCGCCAGTGAGGTAATGCGCTTGGCTGGCCATCACGGAAATGCCCGCACCATGCGAGGTGGTGTCAGAATTCCAGGGATCACCGAAACCCCAGGGGTCAGTTCCGGCCTGAGTAGTCGCATCGCCAACCTGTTTTAGAAACTGATTCTTGATCCCCGCTTGAGTTACGGCCAATCCATTCGGATTGCCGGCCAGGCGCAGTGCCCGATACAACTCGAAATGCGCGAGTCCGCTTACGTCGTAAAGATTCAGAGTGTCGGCGTTGCCGGTGCTGTAGACATTGTTGATGTAATTATTGGCGAACTGGGCAGCTTGTTTCAGATAGAACAGGGCGTTCGTCTGAGCCAATCCGGAGGGAAGATTGGCTGCTGCTCCGGCGGACTGGAGCGCCAGGTACAGCTCGGTAGCGCCCAGTTCCATGTCGTCCGACCAGACGGTTTCGGGATAACCGTCGAACGGAATTATAGTAAGCAAACAGCCGGCGGTACAGGTGCCGCCGTCCACCGAGGGAGCGGGTTCCGCGAACGACGTATCGGCGAGCGCGAAAATGTCTTCCGCATCCTTGAGACACTGATTCGCGAGATCCGGTTTTGAGGTGCGGTTCAACTGATAGCAGAGCGCGAAGTCCGCTGCCAAACGGCCCGCCAGATTGGGGCTGATGGGCGATCCGGCGGGCCCGGCGACGAACACAGGCCGGTGGCAGATGAAACTTGCGTCAGCGCTGCACGCGTCCCAGTTGTCGTCGGCTTGCGGAAGGCGCCAGATGTCGTAGTCGCTCAGATTCGTGAAATTGAGCCAATCCTGGCTGTTGCCCACCTGATAGTAGAGCGTCCGGGAATTATCGTCCCACATCTTCATCAGAAATTGGACGCCGAATTCCGCTTCGCTCGAGAAATCGGGCGACGACGGAGCGCCCGTCGCATTTCCCGCGTATGAAATCGAAGCCGGTGGAAGGGGCGGATTATTCGGGGCGTTGGGACCCATCTGATTTGGGAAATCTCGAACTCCGATCTGCTGAAGCGCGACAGTGTAGCTGATGGTCTCGACGTATTTCATGTAGTCGCCCGCATCCCACCAGCCGCCGGATGCGTCGATGACTTTGCCCGTGGATGTTAGAGGGGTTCCGGTGGTAGTAATCAGGTCGTCGCGGTTGAGCGGCGGAGTCTGGTATACGGTAGCGCTCTGATCGTTGAGATGGCCGGGCGCAGTACGCAACGCGTTTGCGATGTAGTTCGGGCCGTCGCGCTCGGTCTCATAGAAGAATTTCGTGTTCAACAACAGGCCGGGATAAAGCACCGCCGACGCGTTCACCGCGAAAACGGGCGAAGTAGCGGCGGGATGCCCAGGGATGGAGATGGTGTAGGTATCGCCTCCCGGGACCGTGAAATCGAGAGCGTAGACATTGTACGTCAAGGTCGCGCTATTGGTCCAGGTGCCGAGCAGCGCGCCGATGGGCGCCGTCACCAAAGTCTGTCCGGATGAATTCACCACTTGAAAATTGGTGGACGAACCCCCCGTCTTCGACATTAGATAGGCGCGGAAAGGACCCTTGCCCGTTTCATATCCAACCTGGCTCACTCGCACATATACGGACTCGGCGCTGGCGACGGGGACAGCGGCAAGAAGCGTGGCGGCGATAGCGAAAATATTGCGGCGTTGCATGGCGAGAGTATACACCGTGGGACAAGCCTCCGGCTTGTCCTACTTCGCTGCGATTGGCTCACCTTCGGTGGGGAATTCGAACAGCTCTCCGCCCGTGTGTACCAGCATCGTTCCTGGCCCGAACGCTTTTCCACCGTTCGAGAAAAACACCGCGCCGTCGGTGGATTCTCCCGAGTTTAGTTTGGTAGAAACCAGGGCGATTGCCGCGGCTGCTGCTCCAGCCTTCAACCGGAGCGGCATGCCTACCGCTAACGCGTCCTCACGCCGCCGTTCATAGCCGTTGCTGGATTGCATTTTGATGTTTCCGTAAAGCTGGTTCTCATATGTAGTTACCAACTTGATGACATCATGACGGCTGGCCTTGGCGATCAACGAACTCACGACCGCGACAGCGGGAGTGGCTTGCAATTCGCTTCCCTCCTGTTTGCGGTAGCTGAAATCTTCCGGTTTCACCGTCCAGGAAACTGGTGAGCCATTCGAAATGGATACCTGGACGATGGAATAATCCTTTACGTGCGGCGGCAGGTAAGCGAACATCACCGTCACGCCGCCCTTGGTCATGGTTTTGTAGTGTAGCCCGTTCGATTCAAAATCGATTACCTGGGCGTCGAGCAATGTGAACACAGCCAGCCCCAGGAGCGAGCGAAACCTCATAGTTACATGATAGACGAGTGGATCTTTCGGAGCCGCGACCGGGAGGGAGCGTTACGAGCAGACGGTAACACCACAGCGGTCGTGGTGGCGCTTCCTTCCGGTCGCGGCTCGGCTAGTGAGTGGAGCTAGTGAGTGGACGTTTCGATCTTGTGATAGTTGGGATAGGCCGGGCGCTTGGGCGTTGGCACCGGGTGCGCGGCTAGTTCTTCCATTACCACCTGAACCGCTTTCTCCAATTGAGGATCGTGACCGGTGCGAACTAATTCCGGATCCATGTCCACTTCAATATCCGGCGTGATGCCGTGATTCTCCACTTCCCATTCGCCATTCGGATTCCAAACGCCCGAACTGGGCGCAGTCGCGAAACCGCCGTCCATCAGTTCCGGGGACACGGCTCTGCCCACCAATCCGCCCCAGGTGCGCTTTCCGATCAGCTTGCCGACGCCGGCGCGGTGGAAATACCAGGGCATAGCGTCGCCGCCCGAGCCAGCGAATTCGTTGATGATCATTACCTTGGGTCCGAAGATGGCGCCTTGCGGCTGCGATTCATCCGCGCCGTCGCGCGTGGCCACCAGGCTCATTAGCGGACGCTTTAGATACTCGATGATGTCGGTGGCCAGCGCGCCGCCGGCGTTGAAGCGTTCGTCCACAATGGCTGCTTCCTTGCCCACTTGAGCGAAGAAGTACCGATTGAAATTGATATATCCGCCGGTGGCCGTGTCGGGCATGTAGATGTAGGCCACGCGTCCATTGGTCATTTGATCCACCTTGCGGCGGTTGTCCTCGATCCACGCCAGATTGCGCAGCCGGGCTTCATCTGCAACCGGAACCACAGTGACCTCGCGCGAGCCTGCGCCCGATGGATCCGGGCCCACTTTCAAGACCACCGATTTGCCGGATGTGTTTTCGAAGAGGCTGTAGACGTTATCGCTGGAGCGCAGCTCTTGTCCGTTCACAGCCAGCAGATATTCACCGGCTACCACGTTGACACCCGGTTGCGTGAGCGGTGCTTTCAACTGCGGATTCCAATTCTCACCGTTGAAGACACGCGCAAAGCGATAGCGGCCGTTTTCGATTTTGTAATCCGCGCCGAGCAATCCGGTGGGAACGTGTTTCACGTCGGGCGAGTCGCCGCCGCCCGCTCCGAGGTGGCCGATAGTGAGTTCGCCCAGCATTTCCTGGAACAGATAGTTCAATTCATTGCGCGAGCTGATGGATTCCAGATACGGCTCGTATTTCTTTTCGGCGGCTTCGAGATTGAGCCCGTGATAGTTGGGATCGTAGAAGAAATCGCGCTCGATGCGCCATACTTCGTGGTACATCTGTTTCCACTCCTGCCGAGGATCCACGCGCACTTGGATGCTCTCCGTTTTGAGCGTGCCGTCGCTCGCGGGAGTGGCTGGCGCGGGCGGAGTTGGCGGAGCACCGGATCCCGTGGCCATTGGCTTGGGCGCGGCGATGACCCAGCGCTCGCCCTGCCGGTATAGCATCTTCTCTCCGTTTTGCGAAATCTCGAAGCTACGGACTCCACCGATGGCGACATCCGATTTGCGCGTCTTCAGATCGAAGCGATGCACCGTTAGATCCAGCGGGCCAGTCTGCGTGCCAGGGATCGGTGTGGGAGCTTCGATGGCAAACAACACGCCGGTCTTGCCAATCTGCAGACCAGTGTAGCGGCGAGGGGGCAAAGGCAGAGCGAGAATTCGCTGGCTGATGTTGTCGAAATCGATCTGGACAGCCACTTCGGCAGGTTTCTTATCGTCGTCCTTTTTGTCGGCGGGTTTCGCGTCCTTCTCCTCATCGCTTTCGGGCGCAAGCGGCGAAGCTTGGCTCTTCGAGAGCACGACTACGTAAACGCTCCGGCTCACGGGTCTTGAAAAGCTATGAATATCGGGCTCGAGCGAGGGGCCGGCGTCGGTCGAGGCGGTGAAGTAGAGATATTTCCCATCTTTATCGAACGCCGGATAGCGGCAATCGCTCATGCCATCGGTCACTTGCGTGGCTTTGCCATCGGCCAGCGAATAGACGTGGATCGCGGCCATATAATTCTTGAGCCGCCGCTCGTAGGCCAGCCATTTGCTATCGGGCGACCAGACCGGCGTCAGATCACCGGCCCCTGCCCAAGTCCAATAAAGATCTTTGTCCACTTTTACCGGCTTCTTCTGATCCAAGTCGATATACCAAATGGTGAGGTGACTGTCGACATACGCGATCTTCTTGCTGTCGGGCGACCAGCGCGGCGTGAAGTAGAACCCAGGCTTTTCGCCGAGCACGATTTTCTTCACTTCTCCTAGTCCGCTTTGTGGCGCGAGATGCAGCGCATATTCGCCGGATTCGTCCGAGAAATA
>Ga0187851_10002033_pt1 | contig 18468 bp, 19 predicted proteins | sample June2016WEW_6_10_FD_132997 | JGI IMG/M metagenome (GOLD analysis project Ga0187851, IMG submission 132997) | Peatland microbial communities from SPRUCE experiment site at the Marcell Experimental Forest, Minnesota, USA - June2016WEW_6_10 | ecosystem: Environmental > Terrestrial > Soil >...
TAGAACCCGAGTCCAGGATCGACCAAAATTCTCTTAAGCCCCTCCTTGGCCGCCAATTCCGTTTGACGCAAGAAAAAGTCCTCCATCACCGGAATGACATTCTCCAAATCGAAATCACCCGCCTCCCGCGCGTTGCGTCCCTGCACATAACAAATGATGACGCCGGCGGAATGTTCCGCCGCCAGGGCGAAAATCTCCGCCGCATCCTCCCTGCCGGTCAAATTGATCACCTTCGCCCCCGCTTCCAAATTCGCCCGCGCCACCTCTTTTTGATACGTTTCAACCGACACAATCAACTGGGCCGCCGCCAGCGCCTTGACCACCGGAAGCAATTTCCTTTGCTGAGCGTCTGCCTCCAGGCGCCGGGCATGGGCCAGCGTCGATTCCGCTCCCACATCGATCATTGCCGCCCCTTGGGCGCTCAGAACTTTGCCTCGCTGAACAGCCGCCGCCGTCGTCAGGCACACGCTTTCCCTATACCACGAATCCGGGGAAAGATTGACCACACCCAGGATCGCTGGTTCCGAATTAAAGGCGAAAAACCGGTCCCCGAGGGAAAACTCGCGCACCCTGCTCGCCGCCGCGACGCGATGTTCCTCCAGCAACCCGGCCAAATTCTCCAAGGACAGCATAAGACCGCAAAACTAGGCCAAAACCCCCTCAAGGAAAACTATTATTTCGATTGACAACAGCACGGGACTCTGGCTTGATGGACGTCTATATTGGGCTAACGTGCATGGCTAATAAATCGCGAAGAAACGGCGCTGCAGCGGGTTCGGGCAACACGACGAGTTATGATGCCCATCATAACGTGTTGGCCAAAGCTTACGGCCCGCAAGCCGATTTGCGCAGAGAACTGGCCGACTCAAAGGCCGCCGTGGCGGAACGGACAGAGATTCTTAAAATCTTTGCCGATTGCGGCGACCCGCAGCGCGCCTGGCTTCTGCTGGAGGATTATTTCGAGAAGCTCTCCCTTTCGCGGAAGGATTTCACCAGCCATGATTGGTGGAGCAAGCTCATTTCCGCACAAGGCAAGAAGCGGCTGGAGGAAACGGCCATTCTTTTTCTCCGGGCAAATCGCCCCGTGCCCGCCGAGTTGCAGCCCCACGCCAACTTGCGGCGTTTTGCTGAAATCGAGCACCGTGAAAAAGAACAGCACCTCGTCCGGCAGCTTGAACACTGGCTCTTTCCCTCCGCCCCGGCCCATCTCGACTCGCCGAGAGCCACCCTGCGGGTGGTTTGCGAACCAAAGCCGGTCAGCGTGGGTTCGGCCTTGCATGGTTTGTCGGTCAGCTTCTGCGTCTCGCGCCTCCGCACTGGCGAGAAGGCCAAGACGCTGGCAGAACTGGCCGACCTGACAGCGCGCGCCGCGCACGAGCAGGAACTGTTTTCATTTGCCGACTGGGAGTTCATCGAATGGCTGGCCCAAACCCGCGCCGACCCCGGAGGGCTTCGACAATCATTGGTTTTGACAGGATTGGAATTGTTGCAATGGCTGGTGCGCTGGGGCGACAAGGGCCGGCTGCAATTCGCCGGGACCCAGGACACCGTCGCTTTCCACGGGCACTTGGCCGAACTGGAACCGCGACTGGAAAAGGTCAATGGCGAATTGTTCTTTACTCATCAACTGGCCCTGCCTGGCGGCGAAAAGCAGCCCTTCGCCAGCGCCCAATTCTTTGCCGGCCGGCCGGCCGTGGTTTTGGTCGGACGTGTCTTTTATCTGCTGCGGAGCGCGCCGCCGGACGATCTGCTCAACTCCTGGGCGCAACAGAAAGCGCTGCCGGTCAGCAAATTGAGCCACCGGCTCTTGACCCAGTTGCGCAAAACCCAATCGTGCCGCGGCATGGATTGGGAACAGCTCTGCGTCGTGCATCGCGCCTTGCCGCGTTTCACGTTCGAGTTGGTGGATGACTCTGTGCGCCTGCGCCTGTTGGCGCGGTGCGAGGCCGAGCAGCCCCCCTGGCATTGGAACGGTTCGGAATGGGATTGCGACGCGCCTCGGGTCGAGTTCGATGGGAAGCCCAGGATTCTGGACGATCCGCGCCTGGACAATGCCATTCAATGGTTGCGCCGTTTGGATTGGTTCACCGCTGAACCGGGCGTTTGGGTGGGTGACGCCAATGATAATTTTCTCGGCGCTCTTGCCGCGGCCTGGCCGGAACGGCCGCAGGAGGCCGAATACCTCGGCAATCCCGCCTTTCACCGCTTATTCCTCGCTTCCCGGCCTTTGCGGCCACGGCTCGCCGTCAAGGGCAGTGGCATCGATTGGTTTTCCGTGTCCGCTGAATGGGAAACCGAAGGCGTCAAACTCACCCCTGCCGACTTGCAGAGGCTGCAATCGGCCACCGGGCGATTCGTGAAATTACCCGACGCCGGCTGGCTTGAGCTCGACACCGCCGCCGTTCAGGCCGCGCACGAGGCCTTCGCCGATCTCGGCGTGGACGGACTTGCCCCTGTGCCGCAACGATTGGGATTGGAACAGGCCGCCCATCTGGATGAAGACGGCCTGCAACGCTTTGGTGAATCGCCGGCCGCCCAGGCCCTCCGAAAGAGTCTGGCGGAGTTTAGCGGCATTCCTTCCGAGCCCCTTCCCGGAAAAATCAACGCCGAGCTGCGCCCCTATCAGTGCACCGGCTTCGATTTCCTTTGCCATCTCAGCCGCCACAAGCTTGGTGGAATCCTGGCCGACGACATGGGCTTGGGCAAGACGCTGCAAACCCTCGTTTGGCTTGCTTGGCTCAAGGCCAACAATCGCCCCAACCGGCCGGCGCTCGTGATTTGTCCCGCCTCGGTTGTTCACAATTGGCAACACGAGGCCAACCGCTTCACTCCCTCCCTCAGCGTTCTTATCCTGGAAAGCGGTGCGGCCCGCCATAATTTGCGCCGCTGCATTCCGGAACATGATTTGATCGTGACCAATTACGCCCTCTTGCGGCGCGACTTGGAAGCCCTGCAAAAATTTTCCTTTCGGGTCGTCATTTTGGACGAAGCCCAATTCATCAAAAACCCCGACGCCCAAGTGACCCACTCGGTCAAGCAATTGCAGGCCGATTACCATCTGGCGCTGACCGGGACGCCCCTGGAGAACCGTCTGCTGGATCTGTGGAGTATCGTTGATTTCGTCCAACCAGGCTACCTGGGCAGCGAAATGAAGTTCCGCGAGAAATACGAACCGCATGGCGAGAACGCGGCCGATGAACAGCGAATCGCACGGCGGCGGCTCTCCGCCAAATTGCGTCCGCTGCTCTTGCGCCGGATGAAGCGGGAAGTGGCGAAGGATTTGCCAGAGCGCATTGAGCAACGGCGCGATTGCGAATTGGGCGAGGAGCAGCGCAAGCTTTACCTGGCCGAATTGCGTCGCAGCCGCGAGCAGGTCATGAACGTTGTGGCTGAACGCGGGATGAAGAGAAGCACTATTCATGTCCTGGCGGCTCTGACCCGGTTGCGGCAGATCTGCTGTCATCCGCAATTGGTGGGCAACGATTCGGCCTCCGGCAAAACCGAGACACTTTTCGAATTGCTCGAACCGCTCATGGCGGAGGGGCAGAAGGTCCTGCTTTTCAGCCAATTTGTTCAAATGCTGAAAATCCTTGAAAAAGAGTGTAGCGCCCGCCAGATGCCCACCCACATGCTCACCGGGGAGACCAAGAATCGCCAGGAAGTCACCCAGGCTTTTCAAGATGATCCCAATGGATCGGTCTTTCTCCTTAGCCTCCGAGCCGCCGGCACGGGTTTGAACCTGACCACCGCCAGTTATGTCATCCTGTATGATCCCTGGTGGAACCCGGCTGTCGAAGCCCAGGCGATTGACCGTTCCCATCGCATCGGCCAGACCGCCACCGTCAACGCCTACCGCTTGATCGCTCCTGGCACGGTGGAAGAGAAAATATGGGAATTGCAGCAAACCAAGGCCCAGACCATCGCCGATGTGCTGGGCGAGCAGGGCTTCGCCAGAAACTTGTCCCGGACGGACCTGGAGTTCCTGTTCGCCGAGGACTGATGCTTCAATCAGCCTAAAAAGCTTTATCCATTTATGAAGAGCCTGCCGACAATTCCAAGCCTGAAAACCAGCGCCCCTCGCAACCGCCTGGTCGGCGCCATGCCTGCGGTTGGTATTCGCCCGACAATCGATGGCCGCTTGGGAGGCGTTCGCGAATCGTTGGAGAAAACCACGATGAACATGGCCAAAGGGGTGGCCAAATTCATCGAATCCACCATTCGCCATTCCAACGGACTTCCGGTCAAGTGCGTGATCGCTGACCGCTGTATTGGCGGCGTGGCGGAAGCCGCGATGGCCGCCGAAAAATTCCGCCGCGAAGGCGTGGGCGTTTCGCTGACGGTCACGCCCTGCTGGTGTTATGGTTCGGAGACAATGGACATGGATGCCGGCATCCCGAAAGCCATTTGGGGGTTTAACGGCACGGAACGGCCGGGCGCGGTTTATCTGGAGGCGGTCAGCGCCGCGCACACGCAAAAGGGCTTGCCGGCTTTCACCATTTACGGACGCGACGTGCAGGACATCGGGGACACGGTTATTCCCGGCGACGTTTCCGCCAGGATTCTCAGCTTCGTCAAAGCCGGTCTTGCGGTTGCGACCCTGCGCGGCAAGTCCTATCTCTCGATCGGCGCTGTCTCCATGGGCATTGCCGGTTCCATTGTGAATCAGGATTTCTTCGAAGACTGGCTGGGCATGCGCGTCGAATGCGCCGACATGACCGAATTGACGCGCCGCATCGAGGAGAATATTTACGACCCGGAGGAGTTCAAGCGCGCTTTGGCATGGACCAAAAAGAATTGCATCGAGGGTGGCGACCGCAACAAAACCCCGCACTCCCGCAAGCGCAAGGACTGGGAATGGGAGTTTGTCGTCAAGTGCGCCATGATTGTGCGCGACCTCATGATCGGCAACCCGCGACTCGCACGGCTCGGCTTCGGCGAGGAGGCGCTTGGCCACAACGCCATTCTTGCCGGCTTCCAAGGCCAAAGACAATGGACTGATCACTTCCCCAACGGCGATTTTTTGGAGGCAATCTTGAATTCGTCCTTTGATTGGAACGGCATCCGCGAACCTTTCCTGGTCGCGACGGAGAATGATTCCCTCAACGGCCTTGGCATGTTGCTTGGTCATCTCTTGACCGGCACCGCCCAGATTTTCGCCGACGTGCGCACCTATTGGAGTCCAAACGCCGTCCGGCGCGTGACCGGCAGGAATTTAACGGGCGCGGCGGCCAACGGGTTGTTGCACCTGATCAACTCCGGCGCGGCGGCCCTGGATGGCTGCGGCAGGCAAATGCGCGACGGCCTGGCGGTGATGAAGCCATTTTGGGAAATTACGCCGCAGGAAGCGCGGGCCTGCCTCGAAGCAACGTCATGGCCGCCCGCGATATACGAGTATTTTCGCGGCGGCGGTTTTTCCAGCGCCTACGGCACGCGCGCCAACATGCCGGCCACCATGTTCCGCATCAATCTCGTCAAGGGACTGGGGCCGGCCCTGCAAATCGCGCAAGGCCAGTTCGTCGATTTGCCAAAGGAAATTTACTCAGTGCTCGAGGCGAGGACGGATCCCACCTGGCCCACCCACTGGTTCGCCCCAAACCTGACGGGCAGGGGAGTATTCCACGACGTCTATTCCGTGATGAACGCGTGGGGTGCGAATCATGGCGCCATCAGCTACGGCCACATCGGCGCGGAACTCATCACCCTGGCCGCGATGCTCCGCATGCCGGTTTACATGCACAACGTGCCTGAGGAGGAAATCTTCCGGCCAGGCGCGTGGACGCCGTTCGGCACCGCCGATTTGGAAGGCGCGGACTTTCGCGCCTGCGCGAATTTCGGTCCATTGTATCGCAAAGCATAGGTAATACTGCCTATTTATGCCGAACATAAAACCAAGCGGAGCCGCTTCAGACTGCAATAGGGCAGGGGAGTCCGGTTCCTCCAGGACAAGCCTTTTCACCATGCCCGATGGCAGGAACTTGATCTTCACTTTCATCCTGGTCAGCTCCCTCTTTTTCCTGTGGGCGATTTGCAACGGCATGATTGACGTGATGGACAAGCATTTTCAGACGGAATTGGGACTGAGCAAATCACAATCAGCCTGGGTGCAATTTGCGCATTACCTGGGATATTTTCTCATGTCGCTGCCGGCGGGCATGCTCGCAAGCCGGTTCGGCTACAAATGGGGTATCATTGCCGGCTTGCTGATGGTGGCCGCGGGCGGGTTCTGGTTTCTCCCGGCGACGCACTTTAATACGCTGGCTCGCGCCGGCAGCCTCTCCCCGACGACGGCGTTTGTCGGATACTTGGCCGGCGTTTGCGCCATTGCTGCCGGACTGACCTTCCTGGAAACAGTGGCCAATCCTTACACGACGGTGCTGGGTCCGAAACAATACGCCGCCACGCGCATCAACTTGGCCCAATCCTGTAACGGGGCCGGCTGGATTTTCGGACCAATCATTGGCGCCATATTTTTCTATTCCAAAGATGACAGCGGACGCTCCACAGGTAACGAGACGCTCTACATTCCCTATGTGACAGTCGCCATCGTGGTCCTCGTGCTTGCGGTGGTGTTTTACTTCGCTAACATCCCGGATGTCAAAACCGAGGATGACTACGGCTTGGACGAAGACGATGGGGCCGTAGAAGGTGAAGCTGCCGAAAGGAAGGTGAACCGTGTGCCTGTTTATTTTCTTATGTTGATGAACTCGGCGGTGCTTGTCGGTGTTTTTGCAATGATTCTGTCGTTGATTCTCTCGGCCGCCAACTACAGCCAGAGCATCGTTTGGATCGCTTCAGGTATGTTGTTCGCCGGCGCGGCGGTGGCCCTCGTACCAATCGCGAAGAAGATTTCGCATCACAGCGTTTGGACCCATCCGCACTTTTCTTCCGCCACGCTGGCCCAATTCTTCTATGTCGCGGCCCAAGCCGGCATATTCAGCTTTTTCATCAATTCCATGACTTCGGATCCCAAGACTGGGTTCTCGATGGTTCCGCCCATTCCCGCGTCGTGGGACCAGGCCATGACCAATATCTCATCCAGCGCCAGGCATTTTGTGGAGTCGCTGCCGCACTGGCTGGGCTGGGCTATTCAGTGGCTGCCTGGCTGGTTGCTCGGCTGGTTTGAAACAAACAAGTACGGCGTTCTTTGCATCAGCGACAAAGGCGCAGCCAACCTTGCTTCCCTCGCTTTCGTGTGGTTCTTGATCGGTCGATTCAGCGGGGCCTGCCTGCTCAGCAAAGTTTCCGCCCACAAGATTCTTGGATTTTATGGAATCATGAACGTCATCGCCTGCTTCCTGGTTTTCCTCAATTTGGGGTGGTTTTCTGTAGTCTGCATCTTCCTGAGCTATTTCTTCATGTCCATCATGTTTCCGACCATTTTCGCCCTTGGCATCTACGGGCTGGGCGCACGCGCCAAGAAAGCCTCCGGCTTCATCGTCATGGCCATTATGGGCGGCGCGATCCTGCCTAAGCTGATGGGTGCCGTCGCGGATAAATACGACATGTCGCGCGGATATATCGTGCCGCTCTTCTGTTTCGCATTCGTGGCCTTCTACGGCTATTGCTGGCCCAAATTGAGCAAGGCCGAAGGGTTGCATGTGGTGAAAAATGCGGGCGGACACTAACCGGTCTTGGGCGTAAATACAGTGACGTTTGACGTTGCTGCTGCTCCCCCCGGCTTTTTAATTGCCAACCAGCGCATCCTTGAACCCCGGCAGCCAGTCATGTTTCTCAACGTCATACGCCTTGAAAATCACTCCAAAGTCGAAGTAGCACCAACTGAAGCCATTCGCCTCAAACTTTTTCCGCACGCTCTTCGTCCACGTCACCCGGCTTTGATTGTCGGCCACGGCAATGGACCCAAACTCACCAAATGTGACCGGTCGCTTGTTTCTCGCCGACCAGTCTTTGACGAGCTTGAGATCGGCGTTCACAACAGCCAGTTCCTCCGCAGTGCCTGACCATGTCGTTCCCAGCCATTTGTCGGAGCCCGCCACCCAATGCGCCCCCTGATGGGTGAACGGGTAGGGCAGGTAGTACCTCACGCTCACGATCACATTCCGTTCCCCATCCGGAATGGCCAGTTTTTCAATTGACCGGTGGAATGCGTAATCAGCCGCGTCAATAATCAGGGTTCTGTCTTTGTCTCCCGACCTGACCACCGCGAGGATTTCAGGAATCAAATTATTCCACTTGTCGGATGTGAGCTTGTCATGCGGCTCGTTCAAGACCTCGAAGAACAGTTTCTCGCGGCTGTAACCGCTGTAATGCGCGGTCAATTGCCTCCAGATGAAGAAAAACAGCTTCCGCAACGCTTCATCCTCCGGCTTTTCATACAGCCCGTTGAAGTGATGAATGGTAATGATGACAGCCAGCTTCCTCTTCATACACCAACCCACGATGGTGTCCACGCGCCGCAAAAACTTGACGTCGATCAGACCGGAAGTTGTACCGCTGACATGGGCCGGCCAGCAAATCGGGAGCCGGACAGAATCAAATCCCGCATCGGCCACGGCCTGGATATATGATTCCTGAATTGTCAGCCCCCATTCTCCTTCTTTCGGAGCCTCGAGGGCGTTGCCCAAATTCATTCCTCGCCCGATGTTCCTGTTTCGAGCGAATGCTTTTGATCCATCCACGTCGTTGCCGGGTATATCTGCGGCGGTCGCCGGGAGGAGCAGCAAAAAAATCAACAGGCCGGCATGTAACATCGTTTTCACAGGTTCACCGGCGGCCCCAAATCAAGCCAATGGGTCGATAATCTCCAGTCCTGCCGGCTCGAAACGTCGTCGGTTGTGCGTCGCGAGCACATGGCCGTGAAAAAGGGCAGTGGCGGCAATCAATGAATCCTCGCACGTCATGGTACGATTCTTGCTTTTGAGATCGGCGAGTAACTCTTTCCATCGCAGCAACACCGGCTCGGTCAACTCTTCCGTGGCTGGAATAAACTTGCGTCTGGTCTCAGCCAGCCAGCCGGAAAGACTGACGCGATGCGTGGAGGGCGCTCGATCGAGTCCAAACTGCAGCTCGGCAAAGGAAACCACACTCAGAAAAATCTCCGCCTCATTCTCCCGCACCCAGCCCTCAAGTTTGAAAGGCACTTGCTTCCGTTCAAGCAGCGACAGCAGGTCCGTGTCCACCAGAAAGCTCATTTGAAAGGAAACTTATGGCGGGCCGGGGGGCGGATGGGCCGGGGACAGCGGGCGAATTGAGTCAGCAAGCCGACAGCGCCGCGCCGTTTGGCCGGTTTGGGTGTCAGTATAAGGCTGTTCTTGCCATCACGCATGGGACGGACCTCGACCACGCCGCCTTCCAACAAGCCCGAAACACTCCGCCACCATTTGGGCAGCGTGCTTTGGCCTACTTTGGATACAGTCATCGAATCCAAATCTTTCATGTTTTAAGGATTCCTTAAACTCATCAAGTTGTCAATCCATCGAAAAACTGGGCACTGACTCATTTTGAATTTTATGCCCCCTTTACACTGTTCCAATCTGCGTGAAATTCACTCATGGTTGTATGGGGGCTTTATGTTTAGGCGGGGGTTTTGGTGGAATCCTGAAGCCAAGGGCGAAGACCGGGGATCGCTGGTTGTCGCTGAGTGTGACGACATAAGGGACCGGCTGATTCCCGTAATAGAGGCCAGCCGCCGGTTCAGCAAATCCCCTCCTGATTGGGGTAGTATAACCTATTGTATCGCCATGTATATAGACAGAGTTTCCGCCGTGGTTGGGAGTGGAGGCGTCGGTGGTGGCGGAAATGCCTGGAATTGTCCATGTGACCATACCTGTAGCAAAATTGGGTTCGATGGAAACTTTATCAACGTCAAGAGTCCAGTCCATGATTCCATTCTTAAAGATCTTCTTCTGAAGGATCATGTTTTGGCCATAGAAAAACACCGCATATCCAAAGGGGAATACGTCCGAAAGCTGCCTTTGGGTATATTCGGTGCCTTCGATAAAAGGATCTTTTTGAGCTGGCGCTTGGCTTGGAGCCGGAATCGATTGGCTTGCTCGAAAATACAAAAAAGCAAACACAGCCAAAATCAAAACAGTCAATATCCAAAAGCCATTTTTGGCATAACGATATGATTTCTTTAAATAATGAAGCGCTGCCGCAAGACCAAATTGCACTGATAAATAATAACAAACGATTGCACATTTATGATATTCAATTTCAGTAAAACCCGACCCCAAGGCAAAAAAAATCACACCGCCCAAGAGTTCATAGATTCCCCCTCTTTGACCGTTACCATTGTCATATCCTTCTTGGCTGGCGTTATCGTCGGGGCTTCGCTGGTCGCGGCTTGGAGAATGTGATGCAATGAATGCCTCCCACTCACACACTTTTGATTCGTGCAGACGAAAAGCAGGGCCGTCCATTTCAATACTTCGATATATCAACCCCCTTTCCAATAACTGCAAAAAAAGGCTTTCTGCTTCAACCATTGTCATTTTTGGGGCAGACGGGTCGGGATTCTCAGGCGTCAACACTCGTGGTCGCCAATACATGTTCCCGCCTCGGCAAGACCACATCCACTCAACGGCTGCGAGAATATTCGATGTTGCACCTGAATTTGACATCCTTAAAATGTGTGCAATTTTCCAATCGTTAAGGGTGCGTAAGTTAACGGGTAAACCCGCGTTCCTTACAATCGCGGATTGGGAGTCCGAGACTCCTCGCATCCATTTGACAGATTATGAGGTCGTTTTACCGCTTGTCGCCGCCGAAAGCAACGCTTTCCGTAGCCAGTCCGAGTTGGACTGGCCGGAACCGCGTATTGCCGCATTGATCTGCTTCGCCTCGCCGGGAGTGAACCTGGCCGCAAAGAGCATCCCCTTGGCATTTTTTATGCCAATCTTTGGTCTGCCGATTCTTTTTTTCATATTTTTGTTAACAAAAACTCTTGACGGAATACTACTTTGCGTCAACAATAAATGCAACATAAAAATTGATATGGCAAACAACTTGAAATTTGAGAAGAAAGTGGCGGTGGTTCACATGCTGGCGGAAGGCTCAAGCATCCGGGCCGTGGAACGAATTACCGGCGTTAAATTGAACACCATTATGAAACTCGCCCGGCGCGTCGGGGATGCCTGCGCAAAGATCATGGACGCCAAAATGCGCGGGCTTGCCTGCAAGCAAATCGAGGTTGACGAAATTTGGGGATTCATCGGGGCCAAGCGCAAGATTGCCGATAAGGTTGGAGCTTACGGCGATGTCTGGACATTCATTGCGCTGGACGCGGACACAAAGCTGATTCCGTCATTTGTTGTTGGCAAGCGCGACACCTATCATGCCCGCACTTTCATGGCGGATTTAGCCAGCCGCATGTCGCAACGGGTACAAATTACGAGTGATGCATTGAAAACATATCCAGAGGCAGTTGAATACGGATTTGGCTCTGAAGTGGATTACGGCCAACTGGTAAAAACCTACGGCCTGGTCAACCTCAACAAAGACGCGGCCAGTAGGTATTCGCCCGCAGAGGTCGTTTCCACTGAAAAGACGGTTATTTCGGGGATGCCCGACATTAGCCGCGTTTCCACGTCGCACGTTGAGAAGCAGAACCACACGTTGCGGATGCATTGCCGCCGGCTGACCCGGTTGACGAACGCTTTCAGCAAAAAGTTTGAAAATTTTCAAGCTGCGGTTGCGCTTAATTTCGCATATTATAACTTTTGCAAGATTCACGGCGCAATCCGATGCACCCCGGCAATGGCCGCTGGCGTCGAGAAAAGCATCTGGACGGTCGAAGATTTGGTCAAAGCCTGTGGCGAGTAAACAATCCATTGAACGCCTTAAAATGGTCGTTGAGCACCTGCATAAATGCCGGGCGGCATGGATTCAATCCGTGCCTGTCCATGAAAGATTTCGCGGCCAAACAGTTTGGCAAGGGGTCGTTGAGGTGTTCGACCTAGCCGACCACCCAAAAGCCAAACGCTGCTACGGGTGGTCATACGACGAACCGGAACAGTTTATCACCATCCTGGAGCTTCCCCCCGTCGATTCCGCCCAAAGTGCGGTCAAAGTCGGGGTGGCGTATCAAATCAAAAAGTCCAGAAAATGAAAGAGGGAGGCAAAATGAGTCACTACCAAAAACTGGCGTTAATTGCGGGGACGAGCGCGAGAATGTCCATCGGGAAGGATTAGGACTCTTCTCGGCCGGGGCTTTTCACCCGACAATGGCCATTTCGATCTCGGCTGGCGTCATCGTGCGCTTGATCCTGATCTGATTGGATACCCCTTTGACGCCTGCCAGCCACTCGACGGCGTTTTCTGCGTAGTTCTTCTGATAGCACCACTCCACTTCGCCCTCCAGTGTGATCCAGCCTTCATGAACCATTATCCCAACGGTTCCTTTCGGCACTGTTTTGGACAAGTAGATTTGGTTTGCCGCAGTGGCGGCGATTTCCTTGTCCGTCGGGCGCTGGGAGCCTGGCGGCTTGAGTTCGATACCGCCGGTAATTTCTTTCACGATGGCCGCCCAGTCGGCCTCGCTCACACCATTCCCCTTTTTTCCCTCGAGTGCCATCGCCCAATCTTTCATGAAGGCGCCGATGTCTGTGACCTCTACGCCGCGCCCACATTTGAGATGCCCACGCGCATCCTGCTTTGGCGCTGTTTCACATTTCTTTATTGTAATCTTCATCCTGGCTTTCCTCGTTGGTATTGCAGTCAGCTGACCATCGACGAAAACATCGCAAAATTGCTTTAGCTCGTATATGGGGTGAACACCCCATAGCCACGGATTCCGGGAAGGGGGCCGAATGCCCGTATTCAGTGCGGCGCGGAAAGCTCTTCCAGCTTGGCGCCTTCCCGCTGCAAGACGACGGCTTCGACCCGCGGCACATACATCTGCGTCTCTGCGGGCAGATGTCTGGCAATGTCGTCGTAACTTCGCGTTTTATGGCGATCCAACTGCTTTTGCACAGTGCCCTCTCCAGCGTCGTAAGCGGCCAACGCCAGGCGCCAGTCCTGGAATCGATCGAAAAGATACTTCAGGTACCGGGCCGAGGCGGTTGCGCTGGCTTCGGTCTGAAATCGTTGATCGCGCGGCCATAAGGAAAGTCCGAACCGTTTGGCGGTGTCGGGCATCAATTGAAACAGCCCCGCCGCTCCCGCCGGACTCTCGGCGCGGCGGTCAAATGACGATTCCACTTCCGCCACCCAGACCAGTTCCGGGGGAACTTTTTGACTGGCAAAAATCGGCTTCAATTGCGGCACATACTCTTTGGCGGCGGCGGACCACGGATGGCTTGAGACTTTTCTGACCCAAATCTCGCGTTCCGCTTGCGGCGACGGATTTACACGCGGTGGCGGTGGCTGGTTGGTTTCAGTTTTGGGCTGCGGAATGGTGAGACTGATTTCATCGGCAACATCGAGATAATCCATTTGCGCCGCAAGCCAGGCGGCGTAAGGCCGGGTCTCTTCGCGGCTTTCCAGCAACGGCAGCAAAATGTGCGCGGGTTGCCTGAGCGCCGCCAAATCCACCACATACTCGCCTTGAAAGCGTTTTTGGGCTTCGCGGAGAAATTGCTGCACCGCCGGATCCTCCACTTTGGGCAGCGCGTTGAGGACATTGGTGTCGAGATTGGACTGCGCCCACTGTTGCGCGTCCTGCATCAACTCCGGCAAGTAAACCGTGTTGTCATCGGCCCGGGCCAACAGCATGCCCGCCATCAGCAACGCGCAGCCAAAGCATTTTTTCGCACACATCGTTTTGTTTATATTCGTCTTGTTTGCCGGTTGCGCAACCGGGGCGTTTTACTGACAACGTCGGGTTATACCCCATGGCGAAGACGTCTCCTCGGCCTCAAGCTGAAGACCGGCATTCGTGCGGACCGCAGTAGCGGCGGTTGAGCGGAGGTGGATCAAGCGTCCTCCTGCGGTCCGCCGGACGCCAAGAGGAAATGCAAACGCAAAAAAGCAAACGAAAGAACTACTATTATGCTGAAGACCGTTAAAACCCTAAAGGGTTTCAAGCTGGACTGCCTTGATGGCGAAATAGGCCGGGTCAAGGAATTCTACTTCGACGACCGGCACTGGACCATCCGCTATCTGGTCGCAGACACTGAAAACTGGCTCCCTGACCGTCAGGTGTTGATCTCCCCATACGCCATGGTCATATTCAATAACGATGGCGTCGATCGAAAGATCGAAATCTATTTAACAAAGAGGCAGATCGAGGACAGCCCATTTCTTGACAGCGACAAGCCCGTCTCCCGCCAATTCGAGAATGCCTTCCTTGGGTATTATGAATTCCCGGCGTATTGGGGCGGCCCATGCCAATGGGGTTTTTATTCACATCTCGAACATGATCGTGAAAAATGGAAGGCATCCGGCCAAATTAAAAAACCGTTGCCAAAAGGTCACCATTTGCGCAGCACCGACGCGCTCACCGGCTTTCACCTCCAGGCCCTCAACGGCGAGATTGGCCACGTCGAGGATTTTGTCATCGATGACGAGACATGGGCGATTCGTTATTTGATAGTCAATACGCACAACTTGTGGCCGGGCAGAAAGATCCTGTTTTCACCGCAATGGATCGAGAACGTTGCTTGGGTCGAGTCCAAAGTCTTCGTCAACCTTTCCCGCGAGGCGATCAAGCGGTCGCCGGAATACACGGAGGAGTTTCTGCTCACGCGGGATTATGAGACGGAACTGCATCGGCATTATCATCGCAAAGGATACTGGGTCGATGAACTGGTCCAGAGTAGTCGTTGATCCAGCGTCGGGTAACACCCCATGGCCAATTGCGGCCCGTCGCTTAAATTGGAACAGCGGCCGGCGTGATCAAAACGATGACGCCCAAGGTTGCGGCAGTGGCCCAATAAGGGAGCTGCCAGATTGCTGTTGACTGGCGCAAAAAAGCTCCGGCTGGCGGTGAAGAAAGAATTGGAAGGAATATTGTGAAAATAGTTGTCGTGTTTTGTAGTGTGATGATCCTGCAGGGGCTGAATACTTTCGGGCAGACGAATGCCGTGCCGCCAACGAGCCATGTGCCTCCGCATCCTGAATTGCAAGGACAGAAGGCGGCTTCCAAACCCAAAAAGGTGGGCACTCTTCCCGGAGGCACATTGTCTCATAATGCGGGAATTCAACCGCCTCAACTGAGCACATTCCACCGCATTAAACGCGAGAGCTTGTTGACGCCGCAAGAGGCAAAGATTGATTTTGGGGCGGATTTGCAGGCAATTTTTCAGCCCGAGAACGATCAAATCGGCGAAACCCGCATTCGTGACACCATCGTCACAATTTTCCCGACCGGCCACTGAACTGGTGGCGGCAGGATTCAGCCGTAGGGTTACACCCCATGGCATAGCACCGACCAATGGCGTAAATTTGTATTGTAAAGAAACAAATGGAAAGAACTTGCTTATGAAGAAACTCATTACCTCATGCCTTGCCGCCGCAGCCCTTGCGTCGCTATCCGCCTGCTCAAGTACGAATGGAACCAACGCAACACCCACAACCAGCACGGCCTTCAGGCCGGACTCGGGGCCTCAGAGCCAGGTGGCTTTCCCCGACAATTTTGGCACCACGACGCGGCCAACCGCTACGCCTAATCTGCCCGGCTCCAATTAAGGCCTGCCCTCTCGTAGTATCGAACCCTCGTTTTGGACCGATAAAATGAATCAATTGAAACACATTTTCCTAAGTATCATCCAACTCCTCAAACAGGCTTGGTTCCTGCCTCAATCTTTCGCCCATGCCCGGGAACACAGGCGACAGTGGCAGATCGTTCGGAAAGAACATGAAACCGACCGCCTCGACCGGCTCGACCGCCTGCGCAACCCGTCAAAGTATCTGGGAAGGTGATGTCCTCCACCTCATCAAGCCCCCATTCGCCGCAGCGACGTTGCGGCTTTTATTAACACCCCGCTTCATCGGGGTGGTTGTGCGCTACGATTGTCAATGGAACCGCTTCAGCGGTTTTGTTGGTTGGCGGTGACGATATTGTTGGCCGACTGCTTGCCCTTAACGCCGTCGTCTGGTGTTGGTGTGTTGCCTTGGTTAAGCCGCACGATCATCATCTCCCTTTTCTCTTGAATTACGCGCCTTGGTCATGCGCTTCGGAGAATGAACTTTGAGTCGAGAAATGAGTGGAATTCACTTATTATGAGCGACTTGCAAAATAGGCAGGATCTCAGTTTTCAATTATCCATTGTCAATTGTCAATTAGGCCGAGGCAGGTTACCCTCATCCCACGTGAAAGGATTAAAGTGAAACCACCCCAACTGCCCCAAGCCCTGGCCTGCGCCGTTCGGGCCGCCCGCCAGGCCGGAAGCCTGATGCGCCGCAATAAAGGCTCCATCAAGAAAATCAACAAGCAGTCCCGGCACGACATCAAACTGGAACTGGATGTCCTTTGCCAGAAGCTGATTGAAAAGACCCTCCTGACCGCTTTTCCGCAATCGGCGGTTTTGGGCGAGGAAGGCGTGGCCGGTATGGCGGACGCCGATTGGCGTTGGGTGGTTGACCCCATCGACGGCACGGTCAATTTCACCTATGGCGTCCCACATGCCTGCGTCTCAATCGCATTGCAGCGGCGTGCCGGGCCTTTGGACGATTTCTCAACGGTCATCGGCGTCGTTTACGATCCTTTTTGCGACGAGTTGTGGACGGGGGTGCTGGGCGGTCCGGCGCGGCTGAATGGCCGGCCCATTCACGCCAGCCGCAGAACCGTGCTGGCCCAGGCCATCGTGGCCATTGGCTTTGCCAAAGACGCCGCCAGCCTGCGTGAAAATCTTCCGGTCTTCAACGCCCTGGTCGGAAGAGTTCGCAAGATTCGGATGATGGGCGCCGCCGCTCTCTCCCTCTGCTTTGTCGCCGCCGGCAGGTTCGACGCCTATATCGAGTCGGGCATTCACTTGTGGGACATCGCGGCCGCCGGCCTCATTTTGGAATGTGCCGGCGGGGAATTCTGGCGCCGCCCCATTGCCGGAACCCCACGCTGGCGGATGCTGGCCAACAACGGCTTGCTCCGCCGCAAACTCGAACGCATCGCCCGCGCCGCCAGAAAGGGCCGATGATTTCCGTTCCTAATCTTAATCCTTAGAGGGTGAAGTGAAAAATGCTTGGTTGCGGCCGGGTGCCGCCCTATAGTTTAAGCCATGGTTCATGTAGGCATCGGATATGATGTGCATCCGCTGGTCACGGGCCGAAAGCTCGTGCTGGGTGGGGTGGATATTCCCCATCCCAAGGGGTTGGATGGCCATTCCGACGCCGATGTCCTCATGCATGCCGTCTGTGACGCCATTCTGGGCGCGCTGGGCGAAGGCGATATTGGCCAGTTTTTCCCCAACACCGATCCTCGATGGCGCGGCGCGGCAAGCAAAGTCTTTTTGCAGGAGGCGGCGCGCCAGGTCAAGTTTCGCAACGGCAAAATCATCAACATCGACGCCACCATTATCGCCCAGCAACCCAAAGTGACGCCGCACGCGCCCGCCATGAAAATCAACATTGCCGAAGCGCTGGGCATCCAGATGCAACGCGTCGGCATCAAGGCGACGACCAACGAGCGCCTGGGCTTCATCGGGCGCGAAGAAGGCATCGCCGCCATGGCCGTGGCGGGCGTTGATTTATCGGAGGAAAGCTGATGCCGAAAGCGGAGATCAGTTGGAAACGCACCACGCCGGAGGGGGATACCCTCCAGTGCTACGCCCACCACGTCGGCAAACAATGGATTTTCTACCGGCGCAGAAAACGATTCGATCAATGGGCGGAAGTCGAACATCCGCCATTGGAAGATTGGCTGGCGCTGCTTGATTCGGTGCAACGGCGCATCAACCGCCGCTTGCTGCGCCCCGAGGCCGAAGTCCTCCTGCGTAAAACCATTTTGGAGCGATTCCCCGGCACAGAGAGCGAGCTGCTTGAGCAAAGGAAACGTTTTGCCTGACCCTCTTGCGATTCCATTATGAAGCAAAGCCCGCTCATCCTGATCACGCCCAGCACGGAAAGAAAGGGCGCGGAGTTCGACGACTCCTCCATCAGCCTGTCCAATTGTTACGCGGACGCCGTCATAGCGGCCGGCGGCCTGCCCCAAATTTTGCCCGCGACGACCTCGCGCCCCGTCATTGCCGAGGCCGTGCGGCGATGCGATGGCGTTTTGATGACCGGGGGCGATGATATCGATCCCAAACTCTATGCTGGCGACCTGCCCAAGGTTCTGGCCAAAACCGTCGGCCCGCTGGAGCCGAACCGGGACATTTGGGAGAAGGACGTGATTGCCGAAGTCTTTGCGCAGCACAAGCCGCTCTTTGGCATCTGCCGCGGCCACCAGATGCTCAACGTGGCGTTGGGCGGGACGCTGGTGGTCGATATTGCCACCCAGGTGCCAAACGCCTTGAACCACAGGCGCATGGACCACAAAAACGAACCGGTCCACGATGTCAAAGTCCTGCCAGACACCCTTTTGGCCAGGCTGGCCGGAAAGCAAAGTTTTGCAGTCAACAGCACGCACCA
>Ga0187851_10002034_pt1 | contig 18467 bp, 17 predicted proteins | sample June2016WEW_6_10_FD_132997 | JGI IMG/M metagenome (GOLD analysis project Ga0187851, IMG submission 132997) | Peatland microbial communities from SPRUCE experiment site at the Marcell Experimental Forest, Minnesota, USA - June2016WEW_6_10 | ecosystem: Environmental > Terrestrial > Soil >...
ATGGATTCGCGAATGGCTTCGATGGCCTGCTCGCCGGGGAGGACCTTGGAAATGGCGAAGAAGCAGGTTTGGAGAATCGTGTTCATGCGTGAGCCCATGCCGGTTTCGCGGGCCACTTGATAGGCGTCGATGATGAAGAGCCTTGCTTTCTTGGCGATGAGGTGAGCCTGCACTTCGCGCGGCAGCTGATCCCAAACTTCGTCCTTGCCGTAGGGGCTGTTGAGCAGGAACACTCCGCCGGGAACGAGCGGGCTCAGCATGTCGTAACGCTCGAGGAAGATCCACTGGTGACAGGCTACGAAGTTTGCTTTGGAGACCAGATAGCTCGACCGGATCGGCTCGGGGCCGAAGCGCAGGTGCGAGACGGTCATGGCGCCAGACTTCTTGGAGTCGTAGACGAAATAACCCTGGCCGTAATTTGCCGTGTTCTCGCCGATGATCTTGATGGAGTTCTTGTTTGCGCCGACCGTACCGTCCGCGCCCAGGCCGTAAAACATGGCACGCACCACGCTCTCGGGCTCGATGGAAAATTCGGGGTCGTAATCGAGGCTCGTGTGGCTGACGTCGTCGCGGATGCCGACGGTGAAATGGTCTTTGATCTGCGCACTGGGCTTGGCCAAGTTGTCGTAGACGGCCTTGACCATGGCGGGGGTGAATTCCTTCGACGACAGACCGTAACGGCCGCCGATCGTTTCCGGCGCGGTTTTCAGGTTTCCGTAGCCGAGTTTGATGCCTTCCTGGATGCCGTTGACCACGTCGAGATAGAGCGGTTCTCTGGCTGCGCCCGCTTCTTTGGTGCGATCGAGAACGGCGATCTTGCTGACGGTGGGGGGAAGAGCTTCGATGAAGCGCTTGACCGAGAAGGGGCGATAGAGCCGCACTTTCAGCAAGCCGACTTTCTCTCCATGACGGTTGAGATAGTCGACCGTCTCGTGAGCAGTTTCTGCGCCTGAGCCCATCATTACGATTACGCGGTCGGCATCGGGTGCGCCCACGTAATCAAAAAGATGGTAGGCACGCCCGACGACCTGGGCGAATTTGTCCATGACCGCCTGGACTTTATCGGGACAGGCTTCATAAAAGGGATTGCCGGCTTCACGCGCCTGAAAATAGACGTCGGGATTTTGTGCGGTACCGCGCAGCACGGGATGGTCGGGAGACAGCGCGCGCTGACGATGCTCGGCGACGCGATCCATATTGATGAGGGCACGCATGTCGTCTTCGGTGAGCACTTCGATCTTGTTGACTTCGTGGGAGGTGCGGAAGCCGTCGAAGAAATGCAGGAAGGGGATGCGGGTCTCGAGCGAAGCCGCGTGGGCGACGAGCGCCAGGTCCATGGCCTCCTGCACGGAGTTCGAGGACAGCATGGCGAAGCCCGTGGTGCGGCAGAACATCACGTCGGAGTGATCGCCGAAAATCGAAAGTGCGTGGGCGGCAACCGTGCGGGCGCTGACGTGAAACGCGGTCGGCGTCAGCTCACCGGCGATCTTGTTCATATTGGGGATCATCAAGAGCAGGCCTTGCGACGCGGTGAAGGTCGTAGACAGGGCCCCGGTCTGGAGGGCGCCATGCACTGCTCCGGCGGCTCCGCCTTCGCTTTGCATCTCGATCACGTGGGGAATCGTGCCCCAGATGTTGGGGACGCCTTCTGATGACCATTGATCGGCCCACTCGCCCATGTTTGACGAGGGCGTGATGGGGTAGATGGCAATGACTTCGTTGAGGCGGTAGGCGACGTTGGCGACGGCCTCGTTGCCGTCCATGGTCTTGAACTTACGCTTCATGACGTTCCCTTCTGGACTTCGAAGACTTTTCTATTGACCCTGGCCGTTCTGAGGAAACGGACATATAGAGGATGACTGATCAGGGGCCGTGTTGTCGGGAACATGGCTCACAGCGACGTGTGATCTAGATCACACTTGGGAAAACGAAAGCCCGACAAGCGCGTAAGCGGCGGTCATCAATGCCCGGCGAGCGCATTGCGTGTCTGCCTAGACATGCCGCACGAAGGTCTGCCCTTCCGCAGGTGCGGTGCATCCCTTCGAGATCGTCAAAGTGACTGCCGAAGGTCTCGGCTGACGCAAAAAGGGACCAAGGATCGGGCCTTCTTTCCCAGTCGATTGTTCAAGCCGGGGAGCGTCAAGGACGACTGTCCTCCGGCCAAGAATGCGCCGCGCCAAGAATCTCCGGACCCATGGCCTCATTCTCTTCTCGCAAAAGGCGAATCGGTCTCCGGAGTCAAATCTGTTGCGGGATGATCCCAAGATCCTTGTACGGGGTTTCGCATCAACTTGGCCAAGATACGGGTCCCGATTTCTCGGTCGTGATTGACATCTGGAACGGCTGGTGTCGGCCGATTCGCATGGAACCGACGACGATTGCAACGTCAAAATTGGTCTTCGAGTGGCACTCGGGGCTTGCGAGGCTGATCTGCTCCTTGAATTCTGTAAATCACGTACCATGTCCCTGCCATTAAGGCGCCGGAAAGCAAGCGCATGAATGTGTGCATGGTAGCGAAGTAGCCGGCATAACCGGCGGCGCCGATCACCTGAAGGAGCAATCGTCCTGCGGAGCAGGCGCGATGAAACTTGGGCGACAGCCGCTCGTGCCAAGCGCGCACGCGATCAAGCGGCTCTTGAATCGGCGTTGCCTGTTCTCGGTGTCCCCCAAGGCTGACTGCACCGCGCTCCGCCTGGTTTATCCGTAAAGGCTGGGTGCGCTCGTCGAATCCGTTCTCCGTCATACGGGTCCCAGGTAGCCTCCCGGAAGAAGAACTCAAACAAATACGTGCAAACCCGATTGAACCGGAAAAGTTGCCCGGTCGCGATTTCAAAAGTCATCCCAAGGGGGTGTCGTTTTTCCCCAAGGTCCGGCGGAATCGGTTCTCGGCCAACCAGGGGGAGATAACCCGCACACTCGGTTGAGGTTTCTGCCTGGTCTGGATTCCCTTCGATTTGCCGGAGCCGTAAGGCGGGCATATCGGGATGCCGCTGGTGCTGCCCTATCACTTCAAAACACCCCTCGCTCTGAGCCAACTAGCTCGTTCCACTTCATACTTCACCGAATGCTTGAAGAAGAACCAGCCGAGCTCGGCCGTTCAAGAGTTTGCTCTTGGCCGGGCAAGATGGGTTGCGTCGATGACCAAACCGGCTCATGCCGGAAATGTTTTTGACGCCCAAGGATTTGCAGCGGCCCTGCAACTCGCTCAAGGTGAAGAACACGGGTAGCAAAACCAAACCATTACAAGTTTGCGGATCGTCGAAGCTCTCAGGCGGGATTTCCAAGTTCGGAGAGTCTCCCGTGGCGATTCTGCTCGCAGGGGCGTGATTTTGGGCGGCGGTAAGAAGTACAAATTCTCGAGCACGAACACCAGTTTGGGCAGAAGGTGGATCGGCGCGACGAAAGGAAATTAAAGGGCCCGCGACCGGGAATGACTGGGCAATAGCTCAGTTTGGGGCGCACCCTCAATGGAGGACTTTAGCGCCTTGGTCACTTCGCCCGCGATGTCGTCCTGCACCATCAGTAGGTCATCGAAGGGTCGGTCGTAGGTCTCCGTCCACACGACATAGCCGTTCTCCGCACGAACTAACCGCGCTGCAACTCGAAGCCTGTCGCCAGATTTGCGCACGCTTCCGTCCACCACATATTCGACCGCGAGAGCCTTCGCAATCTCGCCAATCGGCACCTGCTTGTCTTTGTAGTAAAACGACGAAGTCGCTGACGGCACCTGCAGCCCGGGCACCTTACTGAATCTGTCGATCAATTCTTCCGTCATCCCGTCGGCAAATTCTTCCTCTTTCATCCCCTCGGTCAAATCAAGGAATGGCAGCACGGCGATAGATTTCTGCGGCCGCGCCGCAACCGCGGTAGGTGTTCTCGGATCGTTCCTTGCGCTCTTGCCGAGAACCAGGCAAGCAAGAACCACGATAACAACCGCGCCCACGAGGAACGGCGCACCCCTCGTATACCAGACGGCGCGGTCCGGATCTGCCTCGGCCCTGGGAGGATCGTCAACCTGGGGGTCCGTCCACGGGCTGACTCGGGCGACCATACGATACCCAAGCCGGGGAACGGTCGCGATGTATGCCGGCTGCTTCGGGTCGTCGCCCAAGACGCGGCGAAGCGTCGTTACCGCCTGATAGACCGAGTCCTGCGTAACGGTGACCTCTGGCCAGACCTGGTTGAGCAGCTCCTCAACGCTCACGACCCCGCCCGCATGCTCCGCGAGGCACAACAAAAGCCGCATCGACCGTTCCTCAAGACGAACGGTCTTCCCGTCCCGCGAGACCTGCCCGGACGAACGGTCGACGCACCAATCCCCAATACGAAGCTTCGTTTTGGCCGGGTCTTCCATCTTCAATCGAGGTTCCTACTTTGATGCCGCGAAAAACTGGCGCCAACCGATTATAAAGCCCCTGTTTCAGAACTATTCAGAGTGTTTCAGGCCTGGCTCAGGACTTCTTGCGTCTCACCGCAGTATGGTGTGACAGCTTTTCAGACCTAGGTCGCATTCGTTGTGCAAGCGAGCGATCGAATGTCCGAACTTCGGCTTCGCCACCCGTCTGGTGAAGCCGCGTGTCCTTAGGAAGTCGTGTGTCTGTTTTTCGAGGGAGGCCTTCTATGATCTCGGTGTCGGAACCCATGGGAGCTTCAGCAGCCGCAAGTCCAACCGTGAAAAAGCACGTTGTTCTGGCAATTGCCGTGGGTGCGTTTCTCGGCGGGACTGTGAACCTCCTCTGGGTCTGCGTCCAGGAAGGCTGGGATATTCCCCTCTACATTGCCGCCGGGTTGATCGGGCGCGAGGCCACCCACGGCGGAGCCGGTACCTGGTTTCTTGGCCTCGTCCTGCACTTCTTCATCGCTTGCACCTGGGCCACGGTCTATTACTTGGCCAGCCGCAAACTTCCATTCCTCACGGAGTATCCGCTTATTGGCGGCCTGAATTTCGGCGTCTGGGTCCAATTGTTTATGCTCCTCGTCGTGCTGCCGCACTCCGGCTTGCACGGCACGGAGCCTGTCACGCTCTATGGCTTGGCCGTGAAAATGGTAGTCTTCGGACTGCCCGTTGCGTACAGCGTTCGGCACTTCGCCCCCGCGCAAGCTCCTCGACAAGTTGTTCCAAGCTGAATTTTACGTTGATACCGCTTCCGGACCGGCGGAGAAAAGCAACGGTGCCGTTGGCCTTGCTGCTCACGGGATCCCGCCCGACGTTGGTTTGGATGACATTGCACATTGGAACCGCACTTTGTCTCGAGATCGAGATCACAAGTCCGCCAAGATCTGTGAAAAGCCAACTATTGCACCCGTTTGAGGTCTTGTATCCATTTGGTTTCCCAGCTCTTACCACCCTCCGCCGACAATGCCTGCTCCCAGTGACAAGAGCTGGGAGTGATCTCGGACCATATGAATCGCATGCGGATTGGTTTGCCGTTCCACATTTCGTCCGCGTAGAACGGTCCTACGCCATCGTGGATGTTGCCTCGCACGAGCGGATCCAGCGGTGCCAGCGGCGTCCTGCTGTCGAGCGACCAGATCGACCATTGCCGCGATTTGGCATCGAAGGAACGCGGAGCCACGCCGCGATAAGTGCCGCCCGGAACCTCGAAGACGTCGTCGTCGACATTAGCATAGCCACCCATCAGTGGCCGGCCGAACAATGTCCCTTCGAATTCGATCCACTCGTGATTGTTCGCGAGGCGCTCCTTCAGCTTTCGATGATGAACTCGCCAGCGCCCCACCAGAAAATCGAATTCATGGAGTCCGGGCAACACCGGTTCTGCATGACTTATCTGTTCTCTCAAACCCGGAGAGGACTACGCTAGACAGAGTCCCGACGCCACTAGGCTAGGCCCAGACTCAGCCATACAATAACCGCCATGTGCTGATGTAATTCCACGTTCGACTCCTCTTCGTACCGAGATAGCGATGCTCCGCGCACGCTGCAGAGGACTCGCGCGACTCCTGTGTGAAGGGAGCCGGCTGCTCGAAGGCGGCGAAGTAGCGCCACTGTTCAGCTCGCTTTCTCCTCGGCGGCGCGCTTTCGGAAGGCTTCTTCAGGGTCGGTCAATATATCGACCCACTTCGGGTTAGGCGAAGCTTCGGCGTCGTAGTTGTCGTGCCAGTTCCACCATTGGTATGGCGGGGTCTGGGGGTAACCCTCCGGCGAGTCCTCCCAAGTCTCCTGGCGGCCGAGGGGCGTAAGGTCGAGGTAGCTCCAGGTGGTCCCCATCGCCTCGTCGCCGCGGCCATTGATGAAGTATGTCCGGAACACCCGCTCGCCCTCGCGGAAGAACACATTGTGGCCGTGCCCTTGATCGACGCCGAAGTCCTTGTCGAAGCTGTCGGTCATGGTGTACCAGGGCATCTCCCAGCCCATCCGCGCTTTCAGGCGAGCGATGTCGGCCTGCGGCGCCCGCGAGGCATACACAAGTGTGGTGTCGCGAGCGTTCAGGTGAGCCAGGTGGGCGACTTGATCGGCGCCAAAGGAGCAGCCGCGGCAGGCGTGTTCGGGCCAGCCAAACACCCCTGGCTCGAAGAAGGCGCGATAGACGATCAACTGGGGACGGCTCTCGAACAAATCGAGCAGACTTACCTTACCCAGGGGTCCGTCGAATTCGTACTTCTTTTCCAATGCCATCCAAGGCATCCGCCGGCGTTCCGCGGCCAGCGCGTCACGGGAGCGGGTCAAGGCCTTCTCCTTTACAAGGAGCTGCTGCCGCGCTGCCTCCCACTCCTGCTGCGACACGATCGGGGGTGTCTTTATCGCAAGATGCCCATCCTTGGTTCCCTCTGTGCCCGTTGCCATCTTATTTCTCCTTTGTTTTCTGAAACACACCGAGATGATTCGCTCTCATCAATTTTCTGAGCTTGGCGATGCTCACCGCCAGAATTCCTCCCGTGGATCCAACTCCGGCGACCATTACTGCCGCGCTTGCAACGCATGCTGGGCACATATTATCCCTCCACATTTCGAGTTTTCTACCTGCGGCCCTCTAGCGCATCATGACGCGTTAATTCCTACTCGGCGCTGAGCCGTTCGAGCCGCGCTTTAAGCCAGTCCTCTTCGGCAACGACCTGATTGCGCATAGTGACCTCTTATACATTCTGGCGATCGATTGTGCACGTTGACATTTTCACTGCACCGAGCTGGTTTCAAGATTGCGACTCGATGCCGAATCTAATCGGCGGTATGGCCAGGGCGAGGATGAGGTCCGCAAACGTCCAGCCCTACTGTCTCAGGCTTAACCGTGCTCGGGCAACAGCAGCCTCTAGTCCCGCACGCTTACGAGTTCTGTCTCGGCTCTGTTCGGGAACTCTTCTTCCCGGGCATTCTGATACGTTTCCGGAAGGCTCGACTTCTCAAGCCCGACAACGTGCCGCATTGTCGGCCTCCCCTGCACGGAATGGTTAAAAAGCCGCGAGTCGTATTGTTCGCGCCGACGACGTTCCACTGATTTCTGGTTCTTTCCAGATCGGTTGCACGGAGCGACCCCGATGTCGGCAACACCTCATTACCACACCCGACTTGGCCAAGTACTCCAGATTTTATGCAATCGTGCTCGCGGCGAGATTGAGAGAGAACCCCGCAATTGAGGAAGAGCGCAATGGGGCAAACCAGCCGAGGTTATTGGACGGGACTGGGAGCACGACTGGGCCAAGACTTCAGATCGGGATTAACCCGCGTCGGATTCCGAGGGTAACCGCTTCAGTGCGGGTGGAAGCACCCAGTTTTTCGAGAATCGAGCTAATGTGGAACTTGACCGTGTGCTCAGAGATTCCGAGACGCTCTGCGATATCTTTGTTAACGCGTCCCTCCGCCAACATTCTGAGCACTTCCGTTTCGCGGCAAGTGATCTCTTCGGACACCGCAGCTCCAACTTCGAGCGGCTGATCACCATAGATCGCGGCCAAACTCTCGGCGTTCGGTACGCTCAGCAACACCAGCCCATCATAGGCGGCATAAATAGCGGAGAGAACTTCGTCGGGATCGCTCTCTCTGGACAGTATTGCGCGCACGCCGTTCCGCAATAGGCGGGAGATCGACCGCGCGTCGCCGACCCCGGTGAGCAGGACGATCGCGGCGTCGGCTATCGGCTCAACTAATAGATCGCGGATTGAATCGGAGTCGATGACAATAACATCCAAATCGGATCTACGGGCCAATGACCGAAGATTCGAAAGAGCACCGAAGCTTCCCGTCAATCGGAACTCGGGCTGGCTGCGGATGATGCTTTCGAGGCCCGCGCGTCGGACGGCGGAGGCTGTCGCCGCCGCAATTCGGATCAAGCCTCCGCCGTTTCGTTTCGACATTGGTTATCGCGACCTTTGGCCCAACGTGATTGAAACCGGCTTAATCTCGCCCGCGCGAATCACCCTGATCTGCAGAACATCTTCGACCTTCGCGGTGGCAAGAGAATCCTGAATCGTGTCCACGTGTTCGACTGTCTTTCCGTCCACCTCGAAAACAAGATCTCCCAGCAACACTCCTGCCTTTTCTGCGGGTCCATCTTTTTCGACATGCATAACAAGCAGCCCGACCCGGGCTTGAGCGCGCAGCTTCGAGTGCATATTTTCCGGAACCTCTACCGGCTGCATCCGAATGCCCAAATAGGGTCGAGCGATGTGCCCTTTTGCTAGGAGTTCCTCCACGACGCGATTCACAGTTGCCACCGGTATCGTCACGGCCCGTCCGTGGGCGAGGCCTCGCGTATTCACGCCAACCACCTCTCCCCTGGCGTTCAGCAGTGGTCCACCGGAAAATCCCGGGTACAGGGCGAGGTCGACCCGAATGTGCTGATCGAGCTTTCCGCCACGTCGGCTCTTCCACTCGCCGCTGATGCCGCCAATGATCCCGCTGCTCGCCACGAGCCCTCCGCGCCGGGTGCGGCCGAGCGCGAGAACAAGATGGCCGAGCCTCAGGCCTGCCGAGTCGCCGAGTTGGGGAGCGTTTGATCCATCTTCGATCCTCAGGACCGCGATGTCGGTACTGGGGTCCCGTCCGGCCAGTTTCGCCGAGACCACGCGACCACCGTCGAGCAGGACTGTGATGTCTTCGTCGCGTTGCACGCCGTGATGAACCGTTACGATTACGCCCTTGTTCCATTCGATGCCACTGGTCGGCATCCAGCGTCGGGCAAGGACGGCGACGACGCTGCCGCCAACTTTCTCCGCCGCGGAGGCAAATTCGCTTGAGATTGCTTCTAAGATTGAATTTGTCATATCTGTAAAAATCCCTTTCCTGAACTGTGAGAATAGGATCGAGGATGGCAATGAAAAGCGCATCCGCCAGATGGCTAGGTGGAAACCAGACGGTTGGCGAGGCAACCTCTTGCGACGTTTGAGGAATGGGCTCTAGCACCCGGATACCTCAAGGAGGTGTGGGACGGAGGGCTAATTTAGTCTGCGAATCGCTTAGCAAGTGAACCAGCCTTCAAATCTCAATAAATACACGAGTCGGGCCACCCCTCATCGTGATCCAGTGGGAAGTGTCACTCAGTACATGTCGACCCCCAGCACCTGTCGGTACCAACTTCTCGGGGAGCTCAACTGTCCCTGACTGTCTTGTTACTCCAAATTTGGAGAGTGGGATTGAGTGCTTCACCCGCAACCTCGCCGTCATCGGTCGAACAAAATGGACTCGCTATCTCACAAAAGAGGTTCAGCCGCTTCGGTCGTGAGCTGCCGAATTTTCGGCATATCTGCCAAGATACTGCATGTACGCGCAGTGCTTCGGGCTTTTCCGCGTCGCAGGATGGTTTAGCGGAGTCGTGGGTGGTGGCGGCCCGCTTCGAAAGTCGTAACAGGCGTCGATTGTCTTCTCCGGGGTCTCAGCGAGCCATTCTCGCCCTAACAAAACAGTGCTGGTTCGCCAGTAGACAATACCGTCGTTGTGGAAAGTTTTCAGAAAGTTTAAGATTTTTTCTTGCGTAATCAAAGCCGAGTAGTGATAGACTGCGCATCTCACCGGAAGTTGGGGACCCCAGGGTTTTTCAAATCTGAATGTCTTGGAATTTCCTTCGCCCTCGGGGCCGGGAAGATTCCTGGAGGATTATATGCCCAAGGATTCGCCAACTCAGTGCTTGATCTCTCCTGCTCTCCTATCTTTTGGTTCCTTACCCGGCGAACCTGCGTCGAGCGTCGTCGCTGGTTGTTGTTTTTCTTTGTGGGAGCGCGCCAATGCTCAGACCAGCCCGCTCCCGCAAAAAATGCGCTGCTCATAGTCCACGAAGTGGAGACAGTGACGTCTAGGGAAACAACCAGATTTCATGCGGAAATCTCCAACGCAACGAATGGGTCCTCATACAACAGCACCGACCGGCAAGCCTGCAGCTGAAGTGCAAAACGGAAATTGCGGCTTAATGGATAGGCAAGAGAATAGGACAGACCATGAACTGGACATCGCCAAAGGACAATGGGATTGTTAGATCAGCTGCAGTTACATCCATCCCGCGGCGGCACTGGGAAGCTTGGAGGAGGTACATCGCCCTAGTTTCGGTCTCCCGCAGTGCTTTCTATCGAATGACCGCCCTTTTGGCTTTTGTCGCTTGTGTCACGGTTTGCGCCTGCGCAGTGTTTCTATTAACCATGCGGACTCAGCCGCTAGAGGTCGACTACTGCCGGGCTACGTTTTTCAGTACGCCGGTTATTGGACAGATACCTGGGATACTCCATTACATCAGTTCCATGTATTTCAATTGGACCGGAAGGTGGGCTGGGGTGGGAGTTGAGACTCTCCTGTTGACCACGAGCCCGCTGCCGGGTGCCTACCCGTGGCTGGTGTTCACGTTGATCGCCACACAGTGTTTGCTGGTGTACTTGGCAATTCGGTTATTAGGTGGCAATCCTCGTCGAGCGATGTATCTGGGCGCAGTCATCACTTCTGTCTACTGGGCGAATATGCCCGGCCCTCAGGAAGGCATGTTTTGGATCCCGGGGGCCGTCGAAAGCCAATTGCCCTTGACCCTTGTGTCGCTTCTGTTTGCGTTAGTTCTATCTCGGCGCCCGACCAGTACCGAACAATCAACAGTCCTTGCAACCATCGGGGCATCCGTCTTGGGATTCGTGACACCGGCGTTTCACGAACTGGCGGGCGAAGTACTCGTTCTCGCTCTTTCCGCCATTACGGCGATTGCCTTCTTGTCGAAGAGCACTCGCAGGAAGATGTGGCTGATCGTGTGGACGGCATCGGTGATAGGGTTCGTGGTGGTCTTAATTGCGCCAGGGAACTCCGTTCGCATGGGATGGACGGGATGGCCCGGGACCCCCCCTAGTATCGTGCCCGATCGAGGCAGCTATTTGGCGGCGATCAAAGGGACGTTGTGGGCAACAATGCATTCCGTTCTGCCATGGTGCCTCGACTTCAAGCACTGGCTTCTGGCAGCCTTGCTCTGGCTCGATCCTTGGGTCGCGGCCCTACGGAAGAAATTCCCAGGCTTGAATTCGTTCCGTGCTGTCGCTGGGTTTTTGCTTGTTTGGATTTCGTTAATCTCGCTGGCGATCGGAAGCGCAATTTTTAACCTCGGTTCCCAACCTCCGGGAAGAACCATGAATTTTATATACGGCATTTTTCTAATGGGCTGGATAGCATTGGCTTTTCTGGTGCCACGACCTAATCCAAGTTTCTCATTTCCTCCAGCTTACCGCGCCGCGACGCTGTCTATAGCCTTGTTTCTGTTGTCGGCGCTAGTGGTCACCTCCGACAATACGGTGGGTAGCATTGGCGACATCGTTCGGGGACGCGCCAGAGCGTGGGACGAGGAACTGAATCGTCGATCCGCACTGCTGAAATCGGCGGACCGAAATGCGGATGTTCTCTTGCCCCCGCTTTCCGAAAGCCCTAGAATTCTTCCCACGTACGACGTCTCAGATAGCCCGAACGGCTGGTCGAATCGGTGTCTGTCGCAATATTTCAGTGTCGGTTCGGTTCAGATCGCTAAGACCTCGAAATAGGGCAAGTTTTCAGATCGCCATTAAGTAGCCAACGTTACAAACTACAATCTTTCCCCTGGATGCGGGTTCGGATTCAATCAAAGACGCTGCCCGCAAGCTAAAAGCGAAGCGGAAAACGGCGCTTCGCCTGTGCATAGAGGGGTTCGTTGAGGGTTGCATCTTAGCGCGAGGTTGGAACACGACTAAAGACGGAGTGCCATATAACAATATCTACGGTCATGTTTTCCGGCTGGCTGACGGAAAAGTTCGCCGCCGGCGGCCGTGTTTCGGTTACCGCTGCCGCGTGTTTTCTCTTGGCTCCGTCTCCCGGAAGCACGCGTTACCTTCTTGCCAACCATGACCGATCCTCTTGAGGTTTGCCCATTTTGCTTGCGCTCGGTTCAATCTGGAGATACGCAGACCAACCGTCTTGCGGATGACGCTCTATTTCATGAATTGCCAATGATCGCCGGCCATAACCAGGGTTGCATCGTCGGCAGCATTCGAGCCCAGCGCTGACGCGATGCCAGGGTAAGCCGTCTTCATCTCCGGCGAATTGGCCCAGGCGGCAACATTGGCGATTTGATAGTGGTAAGAGACGGCGACGGTCTTGACACCGGCGCTACTGGTGCTCAAAGTCGAATTGTCGATTGACGTGACCTCGCGGTTTCCGTAGCAGAAGTTGCCGTATCCTGGCTGCGTGGAATCGGGTGTCCAGGACGTCCGGCCCTTCTCTGACAGGTCGTAATTGTTTACCTGCTTCGACGCGACAAGCAGCACCTTCTTCTCGGCTGTGGTGCGGTTTAGCAAGCCTTCCTGCGTCAGCGCGTCATATCCTTCAGTCTTGGCATCGTCCGACGTTGCCGCCTGGACGGGGAACTTTTTGGGCTGCGACCAGATGCAAACCGGAAAGGCCTTGAAATGGCCGTTGATCGCCGCTTTGTAGCTCATGTCCGTATCGCTGCCGTTGTTACATGAGGTCGACATCAGCGCGATCACACCCAAAACAACGGCGTGAGCCGCCGTTCGACCAACAAGCATAGGATCTCCTGTTCACACCAGTTCGAATTACAGGCTCAAACGCCGCCCCGAAAACGAAGCGGCGTTTGAGCGATGAAAGTTAATGAATGTTAGGCTGCGGCTTTGTTCGGCGCGCCGCTCAATAGATTCGTGGCAATTTTCCGTAGCCTGTTTTCCGCGCCCTGTTCCTCGGCCAAGGATTGCTTGAGCAAGCTGACAACCTCTTTTTCGCCCATCTGTTCCGCCAGGCTGATTGCAGTCAGATACCCGGCCATCTCGTAGTGCTCGACACGGCCGCCGGCGCCGATGATGCCCAGATCAAGGACGGTTTCGTCTCCCTCCTCGCTCAATACCTCCGCGCCCTCCTTAATGCACCCTTCCATGCCAACGCACTTCTTTCCGCTCGGCTTGATTTCCAGGATCTCGGCGATCCGTTCGAGCCGCTGCACCTGCGTCTCGGTTTCCTTTAAGTGTCCTCGAAATGCGTCCTGCAGCGCAGGATCATTCGACCCCTTCGCCATCTTGGGAATGGCCTTCGTGAGCTGTTGTTCAGCGGAATACAAGTCCTTTATTTCGTCTTCCAGCAGGTCCTTCAAGACTTCTTTCTCAGCCATCTTTGAACTCCTTGTTGTTGAATTGTTTGGTGTCGCGTAAACAGCGCCTGTGAATTTGTGCGCCTTTCAAACAGTCAGTGACTCAGAAGCGCGATGAGAATCACAATCGGAATCGGTACGCCCAAGAGCAACAAAATGATTGACCGCATAGCGCCTCCGCTTATTCGTTATTGAACTCCATCGTCAAATCGTCATATGGTCGCGCTGCTTGCCGCCGATGGTCCCTGCATAGCTCGCAGAAAATGCGCCGCTGAGCAGTGCCACAAAGAGCCACAACGACAGATGGGCAAGCGTCTTCCGCGCGCGCGCGGCGGATTCCTGAATCTCCGAGAAGACCGCAGTCACACGTTTATCCGAGTCCGACGGATTGAGTCCGGTTCGTGCGCTCACGAGCTCAGCCAAATAGGCCCTGTCTCCGTCGGGCATTGCACCCTGTTGCAGGTCGTGAGCAAATGTCCGGGATACCTCAGCTCGGTCGCTTGCATCGGTCTTGTCCGCGGCCGGACCATTGCCGCGCAGCAACGTGTCGACGAAATATGCGTTGGGGTTGAGGGAAGAGTCCTGGCCAGAGTCAAATTGGCTACCGGTTCGCTCCGCACCTGCAAAGGATGCCGCAGCCGATGCCAGGAACCCGGCTGTTATCACCATCCCAACTGCCCACACCAACAGACCGTGAGCCGTATCCCGGAAATATACTTCGTCCGAGTGTACGTTGGTCCATTTTGTGCGCAGCCGCCCTCCGAGATACCCGCCGAGTCCTGAGACGGCAATCTGCGTCACGATAAGCCATGCAATCGCACCGGCGCCGACCGCCGCGGCCGACGCGCCATTATGCGTCCATGGCGAAACGGCAGAGAATCCAAGCCCGGTTCCGAGTGAAAGAAGAATCAGCGAAAGAGAGGAGGCGACGAAAGCACCGCTAATAACTGCAGCCCAGGACACGGCAGAGGAAGAGGCCTCATTTTTCCCGGCGTTCAAGGATATCTGTCGGTCTGCAATCGGCCACGATGAAGATTGTGCCGCCATTAAGTGCCTCCTCACTCGAGTACGAGACTAAGAAGCACTCCGGCCCCGATCAGTTGCTTTTTAAGTTTCAGTTGCGAAACCTTTTGGCAACGAGGGTTAGCGGAAAGCCGACCCAACACTCTAGGCTCGGTGTCGCTTTTCCCCAAGGTTCGGCGGAATCGGTTCTCGGCCAACCTGGAGAAACCCACACACGCGGTTGAGACTTCTGCCTAGTCCGGATTCATTTCGACCTGCCGGGGGGGCAAGGCAGGCATATCGGGATGCTGCTGGTCCCGCCATATCACGTCAAAACACTCACCTTCGCTTTGCGCCAACCAGCTTGTTCCATCTTCATACTTCACCGAATGCGGGAAGAACACCCAGCCGAGGACGGCCTGGGCGCTCGAGGCGCGAAGGCCCGGCCTTTCCAGAGTTTGCTCCTGGCCGGGCAAAATGGGCTGAGTCGATGACCAAACGGTGTTGAACGGCCGCTGCAAATCCTGGGGCGTCAAAAACATCTCCGGCATGATCCGCAAACTTGTAATGGTCTTGCGGCCAGTGTTCTTCACCCTGAGCGTGAACTTGTCTGGATCCTTCCAGAAATCTCCGCCCACAAAAGCAACTGGGCAAGCACGCGTTGGCGGCGCCGCGACGGTGTACACCGCCATCATTCCCGCTTCCATGTGATCTTCCACATGGCAATGAAACAGCCAGGTTCCGGGATTATCTGCGATCATGTCAACCGTCTTCATACTTCCAGGAAGAAGTTCGATTACGTCCGTATTCCTCGTTCCTTCGGTGACCGTTTCGCCATGCCAGTGCGGAGTGTGCAGGTCGATTTCGTTTCCCATCCCCAGCAAATACCAGCGCACTTTCTCCCCTTGCTTCATGGTCAAACCGGGTAGATTGCCGAAGATGAAGCCATTGATGGCATAAAACTGCCCGGCCGGCTTGCCTCCCATTTCATCGAAGATCATGAAGGAGGCGACAAATTCGCGGTCAACATCTTTCGGCGATCCGTCGGGGTTCGCTTTGCCTTTGGCGGTGACGATGATCGGTCCCAACAGACCGGCATTGATCTCCATCGCCGCGTCCACGTGCGCGTGATACCACCACACGATTGAGCTCGGCTGCCCCGGTCCCGGCCCGCTGGCCGCATTGGCAAACCAGTGATACGTATATCTGGCGCCGGGAGCGACAAAGCCTCCTTTAGCTACGGGTAGATACAAAGACCCTTCGTTGCTCTTGTCGTAATGCAGTCCGTGAGGATGCATATCGTGACCACGCTGGCTGCGGTTCAGAAAATCGACAACCACTTCGTCGCCCACTTCGGCACGAATCAGGGGCCCCAAGATTCCCAGCCAAACGGGTTGCGGCCGGGGAGTGGTGAAGGTGCCGTCCGTATATTCGACGAAGCGTGTCTTCGGCCATTGCAGTTTGAGCCACGGTTGCCGGATTGGCGTGGCTGTGAGCAGATCGTGGCCGCTGGGGGCGTAGTTCCAGGTGACGTCTTCGGCAGCAATGTAGTAGTGCCGAGTCTCTGCCAGGCAGCAGGAACCCCAGAAAAACACAAACCACAGCCCAAACGCCAGCCGGATTCTCACGGCTCATTATCCCATTCCGGGGATCGTTCTGGAGTGATCCCCCAGCCTCGGATTCGAGGATCAATTGCGCTCCGACGGCATCGAGCTGTTCGAGTGAGAATGACGGGATCGCCTCTCGGGCCGCCGAGGTGCCTTTACCCTAGCCGATGGCCGATCTGTTTTAGCCGTAACGGCCATGGCCTAGACTAGGGATGCGTCACTCGAGAGATACTCGCCGGCGCTAGCCCATTCGTGGCAAACGTCGCAGTGACGGAAGTGTTGGCGGTAACCGTGATGGAACAGGTGGCAGTGCCGCTGCAACCCGCCCCGCTCCATCCCGCAAAAGTGTAGCCGCTGTTCGCAGTTGCGGTAAGGGTGACGTCGGTGCCATAGGCAAAAGAGCCGAAACAACCGTCGCCGCCAGGGCGGCACTCGGTGATGTTACCAGGATTGCCCGCGACCGATCCGGAGCCGGTGTCGCCCGAAATTGTGACCACCAAAGCTGGAGGGTCGTTCCAAATTGCCGGCGGAACGAGACTGCACTCGCCGTCCTGGAGCTGGATGGGCGGCGTTGGCGGACTCGCCCAGGGTTTGTTCACAAAATCAAAAAACTCGGTCATGTCCATTTGCGAGCCGTCGCGCGCGGTGAGAGGGGGCAGGCCGAAGCGGGTCTCAACCATCTTGAGTACGGCCGTCGTGTCGCGCACATTGTGAGAGACGAAGTTCTTCACCGAATAAGGCGAAATTACGATCAGCGGCACCCGATACCCGGTCCATGCGAAACTACAAGTTCCGAGCCCAAGCGTCTGCCCGGCTTTGTCGCAAATGTCGCCGGGAACCAAATCGAAGGGCGAGAGATAGTCCCCGGGGGGCGTCGCCGGTTGCGGAGGCACGTGGTCATAGAAACCACCGGCTTCGTCGTAGGTGAAAATCATGGCCGAATCTGTCCAATTGGGGCTGGCCATAAGGTCGTTGATCAGACCGGCTGCGTAGTTGGCTCCGGCTTGCACGTCAGCCGGGGTCGAAGTATCGAGATCGTTGGGGTGCTCATCGAGTGACGCGGCCGAAGCGGGTTCAATCAGCGCGAACTGGGGCAAGGTTCCATTCGCGGCGTCGACCGCAAATTGCGTCACCGGGACAATATTTTGCAACAAGTCCGGACTCTGGCCGGCGGTATTGATGATCGTCTGTTCGTAACTGAACATGTTGATATAGGAACTTTGAATGAGACACTCAGCATTCGCGTCCGAAATATCGTTGTTACACGCGGCTCCCGTATTCGGATTAATGGTGCCCTCAGAGTTGACATAAATCTTCCAGGTGATGCCGGCATTCTGCAGGGCCTCAAAAATCGTTTCATTGGTAAGGGGGCCATAGGGGGCTGCCAGGGGATATGCGTGTCCGGCAGAAGTGGCGGCCAGTATGTACATTCGGTTGAGCTGAGTTCGATCCATCACCGGAGCAAACCATGTGTCCGACGTCCCAAAGTTGGAGGCCATGAAATAGTAGTAATTCAGGTCCGTCCAGTCAAAATAACCCATGGCGCGTACCCCGTTGACATCCATAAGCGGAGGGACTTGCGATTCAGCGTCATACGCGGCGGTGAAAACGAATCCGTTCAGCGGGGGAGGATTTTCGGCGGGTTGGTCACCCTGGTTGGTGTAGTCCCAATCGTTGTGGGCTTCATCCCAGAAGGGGCTCTGCTCTTCCTGGCACTCGGATGCGAAATGAAAGGAGGCGACGGGATTGCCGGGGGTAGGAGTGCATATTCCATCCATGACCGTCGGATCGCAGCCCGGGTTGGTAGGTGGTGCCGGGGTTACGCCATTAACCGGGGGATTGAATTGCGGCAACCCGTTGAAGGTCTGACCACCTGTGTCATATCCATTCGCCGACCAGTATCCCATCATTGCGCCAAAGTAATGATCTAAAGACCGATTCTCCTGGGCGAAGAGGATGATGTGATTCAGGGCTGCGTAGGCGTTTCCGGGACTGAAGGTCGCGGTTACGGACTCGGCTGCGGTCACGGTTATGCTGCAGGTGGCCGCTCCCGTGCACGCACCGGACCAACCGGTAAACATGCTATTCGTTCCTGGAGTTTCGCTCAGGGTGACCTGAGTGCCCTGTGGAAAGCTTGCCGAGCACGTCGTCGGACAGTTGATTCCAGCCGGGTTGCTGGTCACGGTTCCCGTGCCCGTTCCCGCCTCGGTCACGGTCACTGCATAACTCGGAAGCGCGGGACTGAAGGTCGCGGTGACGGAATCGGCTGCGGTCACGGTGACGCTGCAGGTTGCCGCTCCCGTACAGACGCCGGACC
>Ga0187851_10002035_pt1 | contig 18458 bp, 22 predicted proteins | sample June2016WEW_6_10_FD_132997 | JGI IMG/M metagenome (GOLD analysis project Ga0187851, IMG submission 132997) | Peatland microbial communities from SPRUCE experiment site at the Marcell Experimental Forest, Minnesota, USA - June2016WEW_6_10 | ecosystem: Environmental > Terrestrial > Soil >...
AGTACACCTCTACTCAAAAAGGTCAAGGAAACAACCAAGTTCTACTCTAATAAAAAGTACAAAACACTCAAAAAGGTCAAGGAAACAACCACTAAATTACCAAATAACTCTAGGAAGTCCAGTTTTTCCCTGTAGGGCAAAAGGTCATCAAAATAACCCTTTAGGGGTCTAGTTTTTTAACGTTAGCCTATAGATATGTAAAAAAACTTTTAAATGAAGTCTAGTTTTTTGGAGTTAGCTATATCCCTCATTGAAGTTGGGGAGCCCTAAATTTGAACATTTATCTTTACCAAAACAATTATAATTATGTGTTCAGAAGGGTTCTTGGCAAATGGATCATTATGGCAAAATATGATTCTAATAAAAAGAAGGAAATACTAGACAGAATGGACAGGATACCTATCTGGGCATTTCCTGCATCGTTCATAGCGATAATAGGCCTTGGTTATTTCTTTGCATTCTTTGACATTGCAGATATTGGCTTTGCGATGCCTGCAATAGCAGTTCAATTCCATCTCACTGGATCTGAAAGCCTTTTCGTTGCATTGGCTGTCGGACTTATCGGATATATAATTGGCTCATACACCATTGGAAGATTAGCGGACAAGCATGGGCGATTGAAAACACTTCTGCTTACCATGGTATTGATTGCTATAGGATCATTCGGCGATGCGTTAGCCACTGGAATAATAACACTTTCAATATGGAGATTTGTAACTGGCATGGGAGTAGGTGCAGATCTTAATCTTGTATCAACATACATAGGGGAGCTTTCACCTTCTGGAAAAAGGGGAAGGATGTCAGTAATGACGTTTCTGATAGGCATAGTAGGTCAGGCAATAACTCCATTCGTTGCTCTTGCACTTGTGCCTAATTTTGTCATAGGATGGCGATTACTATTTGTAATAGGTGGCATAATAGCCGCAATTGCAGTTGTTGTAATGTCCCAGCTCGTTGAGTCGCCAAGATGGCTTGTGGAAAACGGAAGATACGAGGAAGCGGAAAGCATTGTGTCGAGAATGGAGCAATTTGTGAAGATGAAAGGCATCAAGCTAAAGAAATCGGCAACTGCTGTGATGAAAAATGTAAAGCAGAAAGTTTCATTAAGCAAAAACGAATACAGATCAAGGCTTGCGCTGTTTGTTTCAATATGGTTCTTCTGGTACATAGGCAACTACGGCTTCCTTGGCGATGCTGCTACATTGCTTTCAACGCACAGTATAACCATAGCCAATTCGATACTCTTCCTTGCTGTTGGTGCAATAGGCTATCCAGTTGGTGCATTGATTATGCTTTTGCTAGCGGACAAGTTCGAGAGGAAGTGGCTTATCCTGTCTTGCACACTCATATGGTTTGCGGGGATGGCGCTCATAGGCTCGCTGGCCAGCTCAGGAATAATAATGCTAGGCTCCTTCCTTGCATCGTTCTCATTGGGATTATTCCTGCAGATTGCCTATACATTTACTGCGGAAAGCTATCCCACAAAGTCAAGGGCATCCGGATTTGCATTGAGCGATGGTATAGGACATATGGGTGGTGTAATCGGTGCACTAGCGCTTCCAATACTTGTAATGCAGTTTGGGTTCGCGTTCGGATTTGTTGCAATAGGCACAACAGGATTGATTGCAGGTTTTCTCGCTCTTGCGGGACCAACAGCATCAGGGCGCAGCCTTGAGCAGATATCTGGATAATAATTATAAAAATGCAGTTCTGCAAACTAAGCAATAACTTCTTATAATGAAAGCGATACAGTATTTTTATGATGTTTCTAAGCGAACCCAGGGACTTCAATCCCAGGTTCGATATTGTGAGCTGCTTTCTTGAATATGAAGGTAAATTTCTAATCCTTCACAGGTGCGACAACAAGAGCGAGGGAAATACCTGGGGAGCTCCTGCAGGAAAAATGGAGAAAAGTGAGGATCTTATTGATGCCACTGCAAGGGAATTATCTGAGGAAACGGGCGTTCTTATTCCTAGAGAAAAATTCAAATATTGGGGAAAGACATTCGTGCGTTATCCGGAATATGATTTCGTATATCATATGTGCTCTGCAGTATGCCCTCCTAATGTAATAGTTAAAATTAATCCGAAAGAGCACAAGGACTTCAGATGGGTGACTCCGGAAGAGGCGCTCAAAATGAATCTGATAATGGATGAAGACACGAGCATAAAAATATTCTACAAACTATCAGAATATCTCTAGCGACTTATCCTTTTCCAGAAGGCCGAATTCCGCTATTTGCGATGAATATTTTGCTATTTCCCTCAATAATCTCTTATAAAGTTTCTCCACTTTCAATTTGTCTATCTGCGCTTTCAGATCATTTTTTGCTGCAGCTATTTCCACTATGGTTTTCTGGTCGCCGCGGAATCCCTTGTCTGATTTTTCAAAAATCTCACTAAGCTTGTCTATTATGTCCATGTTGATTTTGTTCATTGATGGAACAACGGCCAGGAGATTGTCTGCTATATTATCAAATAAAATTACGGTCTTGTAATACTTTATCATGTCGCTTGGCTGCACGATGTTGATGTACCTTATCGCAAGCATGTAGAACCTGTCAACAAGCTCCTCAATTTGAACTACTGCATTAAGATTTTTCAGCTTCACGTCAACGAATTCCTGGAGTATCAAAGATCTGATTCGCGACAAGATTTTATCTATGTCTATGTCCCTTATGCTGGTAAAATCCTCTATCTGTATCTCATTGTTCGACTGGTTTATTATCTCGAAACCTGGACACTCGTTCCGTATCTGCTTTTGTATCTCGGATACCTGCTTTTCCGTAAGCGTGTCCTTTGAGCGTATTGTAAGCTTGGTTATTCCGTTTATGTAATAAAGTCCGACAAATCTAGAAAGAAGTTTCCAGTCAGTGGATTTGTCTATTATTTTTACGAAAGTTTTATTGGGCATTAGTTTCGATGACAAAACCAATTCGCCTCTGTTGTTCTCGCTTAGAAATACTGTATCAGAGCTTTTTAATTTATTTTTTTCGATCCATTTCTTCGGAAGTATGATTGCATTGCTGCCGCTTCCGAATTTGAATATGTGCTTTTCCATATGGATATACTATATATCTATAATATATATACTTTATCCCTAATGTATATATACAAGGTTACACACCGTATTAGCGGTGATACCGTGGCAACTTTGTCAATACCTAATGCTATTATGCAATCCCTGAGAAACAAGCAAGATGCTGTTGATTTCGAAAATCTAAATGCTCTCAATTCAAAATTGAAGTTGAATATGCTAAAAACCATTCAGAATGCACAGACTGGCCATCTTGGTGCGTGCTGCTCCAGCACTGAATTATTCTCAGCACTATACTTTACTGACATATTAAATATCGACAGCAAAAACCCCAGGAATCCTGATAGGGATTACGTGCTTGTGAGGGGGCATGTCGGCCCGCTGAGATACAACCTATTCTCGATGCTGGGTTGGATGAATGAGGATGAAATGAGCCATTACAGGGAATATGGCACAAGATTGCAGGGACATGAGGACATGAACACAACTCCCGGAGTTGACCTAACTCCCAGCGGAAGCCTGGGCATGCTTCTATCCTATGCTGTAGGTGCAAGATATTCATTTAAAGAAAGAAAGCTCAAGAACAGGATTTTCTGCTTTTTGGGAGACGGGGAGGAACAGGAAGGAAATATTTCAGAGGCGGCAAGACATGCTGCTAACTTGAAATTGGATAATTTAATAGTAATAATAGACAAGAACAAGAAACAGCTTTCCACAAGCACAAAAACCGTAGATGCTGCAGATCTAAGCACAGTTTGGAAGGGATATGGATGGAAAGTTCTGGAAATAGGCAACGGCCATGATTTAAGAGAAGTATACAACTCATATAAAAAAGCGATTCATGAATCGCATAATGGTCCTGTATGTATAATTGCACATACGATAAAAGGCAATGGCATAAGAGGCGCAATTGAACATAGAACGGGCTATCATGTATTCCACAATAGCTCTGCTGATGATACTACACAGGAGTTTATGCCAATAGAAGACACAATAAATGAGCTATCCCAAACAATGGATGGCTTGAAAGTCAGCATTCCATGCAAGTCAATAGCACCTAGCAATCATACGTTCATCCAGCAAGTTAATCCTATTCCTGAGTTACAGGCAGCATTTCAGCCTGAGGAAAAACTTCAATATCATTACTTGACCGAATTTTTAACAAAGCTTTCCGAATACGGGAAAAAAACACCCATATATGTTTTGACTGCAGATTATCCGCCAAGGCCCCTTGTTTATGAAGGCGGATTTTCAATACCAAATCTGAAATATTGCAATGTGGGCATAAGAGAACAGCATTTGCTGGGGATGGTTCATGGCATAAGGACTGTGGAGAGAAATGCGGAAATAATTGTATTATGCGGCGATGCGTTTTTGTATAGGTTTGCCGATCAGATGAATGTTCTTGCCCAATCAAAGGACAAAGTTACGCTAATTTCAGTTGAGGCAGGAATCAGTGGCGCCAGGAATGGTTCAACGCATCAGTCATCCGGGCAACCGGGAATTGTAACTACCATGCCTGGAATTAAAATGCTGGAACCCGCATCAGGATTGGATTTTACCTATGCACTAAACTATTCTTTGCATGTCGATGGACCTACCTATGTAAGAATGAACAAGGCATTTACTCCATTTGATTACGGCGGATTTAGAAAAGGCCCCTTTTATGAGATACCAATAACGTCCAATATTCCAGATCTAACAATGGTATCAAGCGGAATGCTGGTAAGGGAGGTATTTGGTGCGGCAAAAATGCTTGAATCAAGCGGCATTAATGCTAGAGTTTTGAACGTAATAAATCCTAAGGAACTTTTCGGAATATCTGAACTTATAGTGCAGGGTAAGCCGCTTTTCATATACTATAATGGAAATCCTCTGATACTAAGCACCTCGATAACCAGGGAGCTAGTAAAAGGAAATAAAATGCCATCTGGTCTTTTCGAAAACGGATTCGAATTGGGGACAACAGGCTCTATAACTGATTTAATGAAACATTTTGGACTGGACAAGGAAAGCATAGTGCAGAATGTTACGAGCATTCTAAGGGCATAAGCGTGTGGTTAATTGAACAATACAAAAGAGATCAAACAGGATAAATATTCACAATTGGAAAAGGAAGTCAAAGCTAGAAGAGAGTCAGCTCATAATTATAATGGAATCAAGAGAATGGTCATTTCTGCAGATATTCAGGCAAGCCTTTCAAAGTTGCCAAAATACCTCATTGTTGCCGAGGAATTACGACTTGGTGAAAAAAGCCGTAATGAACTCCAAGATCTTTATAATGAAACAATTAATCCTTTAATTTTAGGACTTTTTGCAATGAGGACTTTAGTGATCGGTATAAGGGCCAAGTTTGGTTTTGGTGATAACGTGGCTCCAAAAGAAGTACTATCTAATGAGGAAAAAGACATGGCCATAAACAAATTCACCAAATTTTTAGATAAGAAATTAAACGAAGAGTGCCTAAAAGATAAAACGAATATAAAAGCCGTTATAATATATCCATTGATCGTAGCTACTATAAATACATGGAGAAAATTTGATTCAGAATTTGCTGATAATCTTATAGAAAAAATAAAATCAAATGAAACTGATGAACGGTTGAAAAAAATAATAGCAATTATAGATATACGCAATTAGATTCGTTGAATTATTTAAACTTTAGTACCAAAAATATTCATGCACGGCAAAATCATGGTCAATGGTAATCAAATAAAGCTAGATTTGGCCATGCCAAATAATAAATCTGATTATGGTATAATTTTCATAAGTGGGATAGCAGGAGATGGGCTTTCAGATAGGTGGAAATTACTTGCAGAAAAATTCAAGGACAATGGCTTCTACTTTTTAAGATACGAAAGCTGGAAAAAAGAGAAAGAACTAGGAGAATATACTATCAAAATGTTTCATAACGAGATAGATGAATTGATATCTATTCTGAAGAAGAAGGGCTGCAATAAAATAGGTATAATCGGTAAAAGCTTTGGAGGAGGTTTATCTCTAATTTACCTGAATAAAAAAATAGACAAAATGGTGTTATTTGCTCCTGCAATAGGTATCTCAAGCAATAATAATATCAATAAATGGAAGGATAAAAAATTAAGCAAGATAAAATCCCTGACTGATATAAAATTAGACGATAAAATTTTATTTTTTCATAAAGAACCAATACTGATAATTCATGGGACAAAAGATGATGTAATCCCAATAGGGAATTCAATGAAAATGTGCAAAAAACATGCTAACATGAAATTGGAAAAAATATATGGTGCAGATCATTCATACAGAAACCCAAAACATGCGAATAAAATAATAAGATTATCATTTAATTTTTTTAAAATAAATTAAAACTCTAAGTATTAGTCAAAAACAGATGTTAAGAAAATTTTACTTCAACCTTTTCCTATTTTCCAAATCCAACTCTATTTTTGTGCTATGACAATTCTAACATTAAGTTCTGGCACTATTAGTTATATATATTTGAATATCCTAATACTATTGTGATAACATGAATACAAAACGTAAATTTCCAGTAGTAAACGAATTAGCTGCTAAAGCACTTATTGGAATAATGATTGTTGCGGTTCCAACACCACTAAGAGGGCAAACAACAAATAATACGGCAGCAAATCAAACAGTAAATAATACAAATAGTATAGAAAAGCGAGCCAATAATTTAAAATTAAGCGAATCACAATTACTTGACTATTTTGGAATTGGAAGGAAGCCTGAAAATTCAAATGTGTTTATTGTAGGAGAAGGATGGAAAGGTCCAGCAGTATATAAGTTTATGGGAACAGGTGATACTACATATTTTCTCAAGACAGAACTAGAATTAGGTAATTGTTATTATCTCATATATGGAAAACAAATGGCAGAAAATGGTGTATTATTGCCAGTAGATCCAAAGGTGAAAAAGGCAGTAGATAAAGCAAACAACCCAAGACTTAAGCTATTTAGAGGTGCCATTGGTGTTGTAGAAGCACCAGCAAGAGCTGTAGGGGGAATTTCGCCAGGTGGCGTAGGGGTTCACAAAGGACCTGTAAACGGAGGTGTGACTAGTCCAGGAGTAGAAGCTGGAAGTGCAGGTACTGTAGCGCCTACAACCAAAACACAACCGCAAAATACGACATCTGTACAGACAACAAATCAACCAACAACTGATCTTACATCAACTGACCAGATGATAAAAAATCTAGAGAATGCGCTAACTCCAGAGCAACTGCGAACCTATTTTGGAATTGGGAATATACTACCTTACAATGTAACTCCAGAGAAATTTTCGCAATCAGGCGGATGGCAGAAAAAGGGCATATACAACTTTGATAGGGAGAAGTTTAGCACACCACCACTTGATAATCAGGTGCAGCTGGCTTATTGGGAATATGCTATTACTGAACAGTTAAGGCGCGCAGAGGAAATTGCAGATAAACCATTAGACCCTGCAATAAAATCCGCAATAGATAGGGCGAGAGGAAACTCTAAATAAAATTTGGATTTGCATAACTTGAATTGAAGATAGTGTTCTAGATTTGAAATTCTTTCTATAGAATAGAGATAAATCTAATCCAAATAATTATTTACTTATTTCTTTTTCCTGAACCTTTATTCTTTGTAATGAAAAGCACAAGCAGAATTGCTATGATTATTACTAATGCAAGAATAATGAAAACGTAGCTACTATTGGATTGGTTATACTTTATTGCACCTCCAGGGTTGCCTGTGAATATAGTTGATGTTGCTGTAGATACAATTGTAGTTGCAATTGTTGATTGCTGGGTTGTAGTGGCAGATGACGAAGTTACTGTTGATACTGAAGTAGAAGTTGTGGAATTTGATTTCAAGTTAAGCGTAAAAACAGCATGATTTACTGCTACTCCAGTGCTGTTTCCATTTAATGTAATGTTCCATGTTGTCTGATTTACGCTATGGTCCAGGAAAATATACATGGTTCCATTAATTGTAGGATTACCGAATTTATTGCTGAGAATTACGCTAACATTGTGTGAGCTAAGCTTCACACTGTTTACCACATAAAGGTCAGTGCTGAATGAATAATAACCGCTAATTAATTTAAGACTATAATTTACAGTAACATTGCCTCCTGGTAGTACATTTGCCGAATATCTAGAAAGCGTAATGTTCTCTACACCTGTAATTGTTGCATTACTAAACGCTCCAAACAACATCAACATTATGCCAAAAAGCATAATAAAAGATATCTTATTTACCATTATATCTGTAAATATTTCTATGTAAACTATTAAGAAACTTATTATAAATAGTTCAGCATAGTTCAACTACAAAAGTCTTAAAAAGCTCTAAAAAGACATGGTATAATGGAAACTTTCAAGAAAACTACAAAGAATTCAGTGGCATTTGTAATCTATAACAAAGATCATACAAAATTTCTTGCAGTGCAAAGACCTTCTAATGATGAAGACCTTCCTAATGTGTGGGGATTGCCTGCAGGTTCACTAAAAGACAATGAATCATTTGAAGATGCTGTGATACGAGCAGGTATAGAAAAACTTGGCGTGGAATTAGGAATAACAAAAGAACGAAACGAAGGTAGTATAGAAAGGAAAAATTTCGTATTATTTATGAAAGAATATGAAGTTGAAATTGTTGGAGGCGAACCAAAAGTTCCTCAACCTATTTCAGGTATTACGCAATATCAAAATTGGAAATGGGCAACAGCTGATGATTTAGTTGAAGCTGCACAAAAAGGTTCTTTGGGTTCTAGACTTTACCTTGAAAGCGTAAACCGTACTTGGTAAATACTGTCAATTCAATAAAAAGCAGAACTAATCAATCTATATAAAACTTAAATACGATATATTCTTGAATTCTATGCAATTTAAGCAGCTCTTCGAAGGGGTTTATCTAATAGACAACAAGCTTGCCACTGCCAATCTTTCCAGAGGCAAGAAAGTATACAATGAGGATCTTGTGGATAACGAGGGAATTGAATACAGGTCGTGGAACCCCTACCGCAGCAAGCTTTCAGCTGCGCTTCTTAATGGACTGAAGAACATGCACATAGTCAAAGGCAGCAACGTCCTTTATCTTGGTGCAGCTACCGGCACTACCGTAAGCCATGTGAGCGACATTGTTTCAAATAACGGAAGAGTCTATGCAATCGAGCTTTCCGAACGCAATGTTAGGAACCTTCTAGAAGTGTGTGAATCGCGCAGGAACATACTGCCAATACTTAGCGATGCAATGGCAACAGATAATTACGTTGATGTGATCGAGAAGTGCGATTTCATCTATCAGGACATATCTGCAAGGAACCAGGCTGAGATTCTCCTTGAGAATGAAATATTCCTGAAAAAAGGAGGTTATGCCTACTTCATAATAAAATCCCAGAGCATAGACATATCCATAAGCCCTAAGGATGTTTACAGGAACGAACTGGAAAAGCTCAAGGGCAAGTTCGAGCTTGTGGAAAGTCTGAGCCTTGAGCCCTACGACAGCATGCATTTATTCGCTGTGCTTAAAAAGCTATAGTCCTATAATTGAATTATCATGGGTTAGACAATGGCCATTACGGATTATTCAAATAGATTGCAGGCATTGGAGCAGGATGCACATCTGCTGATATGCGATTATTGCGGAGTTGAAACACTATCAATAGGCGACATTGGCATATGCTCGAACTGCGAGTGCATAATAACCACATCCAAGCAAAATCTTGAAGGAACCGACCATCTTTTGCTGGGATCTCTTAACTCCATACTTGAAAACACGGCCAAGTCAAATTATGGCGCTGTTGTTGAAACCTATAATGGTCTAATTGCTGAGAGAAAACTGCCGCAGTTCCTTTATGCTGCCGCCCTTTCCCACATAAAATACTCAAACCATGAGATTACACTCATAAACTACCTAAAGCCCGGATTCATGGACGACAATACTGTTCACAGGAACAATGCGGCAAAGCTCGCATCTTCTGCAAAGAAACTGCTCACAAAAGCGATAAAAATGGCCAAGGACGAGCTGGCAGAGTCAAAAGGCTCCATGAACCTGCAGTATACGCTGTTCCTTGCGCAATTGAAGATGAACATGCTTCGCGCATCAAAGTCCAGCCTTGATGAACTGAAGAAGCTTGCCAGTGATACTACTCAAGGGATCAACAACGAATATGTCTATAATTACGCATCCATGATATTCGAGGCAAAGCGGGAAAAGTATGACTCTGTAACAAAAATCGCAAAGAGCCTGATGCTAAGGGAGAGCTTTTCAATAAATGCCTATTATTACACTGCCCTTGCGTTTTTCAAGGAAAGAAAGCTTGCAGATGCAAAGGCTCTGCTTGATCTATTGAATAACAAAATAAGCAGGAACGAAAGCCTTGAGGCACTCAGCTTCGAAGTAGATTACCAGATATCTACTTAGATATGAATATGAACTGCATCTTGCTTTTGTCGTCCAGTATGCAGAAACCGAACCTCTCGAATTGTATTATCTCATGATCATCGAGCCGTGCAGCATAATTCTCAACATAGCCTTCATTTATCCTCAAACTTTTTGGATTGAATTCACCTTTTTCATCAAGCGGGCTTCCAGGCATGAATATCTTGCATGGTATGTAATTACCATCGCTCACCCACTGCACTCTTTTTGTATCTTTGCTGAATTCCATTTCAGTTAAATTACCCACAAGTCCATCCTTTTCTCTTTCAACTTCAACATTGAAGAGCTCTTTGAGTTTTATTACTTCATGATCCTTCAAGTTTGATGCATCTTCTCCGCTTATGTAGAATCTATTATTGATTATGTATTTTCTGGAACCCAAATCATTTGACGGATGCAGCTTGATTTCTATTTCTGCAGATTCAAAGTTCTTTACTGTCAAATCAACAGGTCCTGGTATGTAATAAAGCCTTTTTGCAGTAGGATCTATGAGTTTCTTGTTCTCATCCAAAAGCATCGATATGTCTACACTGCTCTCTGCCTTGCTCATTCCGAATCTAAGGACGAATTCCCTAATTGCTTCTGGCTTTATGCCTCTTCTTCGCAATGCGCTTATAGTGATAAGTCTTGGATCATCATACCCTTTGATATAACCATCTTTTATCAATTTGTTCAGTTCACGCTTTGAGGTTATGTTGTCTTTGATTGGTATTCTTGCATGAAGGTGCATTCTTGGCTTCCGCAATTGCAGTGCATCAAGAACCATGTCATATAGAGGGCCCCTTAATTCATATTCCTTTGTCCTTATGGCATCTGTAACTCCGTTTATGGAATCGTTTATCGGAGTATTGAAATCGTAAAGCGGCCATACTATGTATTTTGTACCCTGCCTGTAATGGTTTGCTTTTTTTATTCTTAGTATTGTTGGGTCGCGCAATGCCGTATTGAGCGACTTCATGTCACCCTTGAATCTTATTACTATTTTTTCCTCATCGTATTTGTTCGCAAGCATCATTTCAAACTTGTTCAAATTATCTGAAGGAGAGGCATTCCTGTGCTTGCATTCTGTTCCTTCGAACCTGTATTTTTTTATTTCTTCTCCATTGCACTCGCATGCATATGCGTTTCCCGATGATATCAGCATTTTTGCATATTCATATATTTTTTCCATGCTGTCGCTTGCAAAGTATTCCTTGTCAAATTTTATTCCCAGCCAGTTAAGGTCCCTTCTAAATGCATCGACAAATTCCTGGGATTCCTTTTCAGGGTTCGAGTCATCGAAGTAAAGGAATATCTTGCCTTCATATATTTTTGCAAATTCCTGAGCTAGATATGCTGCATTGGCATGCCCTAAGTGCATATAGCCGCTAGGCTCTGGTGCGAATCTTGTTGCAAAATCTCCTTTAACTGCTCCTTCGAGAACCATCTTTGGTTTTGATGTTGTTTCAACTTTCTTCTCGTATTTTTCATCAAACTCCTTTTCATAATTCTTGTATTCATTTTCAAGCTCCCCTTTTGAAAGAGAATTTACTTCATCAATTATCTTTTGTATTGCTATTCTCAGTTCGCCTGTCTGGTCTTTTGGTACCTCTCTTATCACTTTGCCGAAGACGTTCTCCATTCTGGCTTTTCCGTAATCAATTGCATTTTTTACCGCATACTTTCTTATCATGTCATTGATTTCTTTTTTTATGGGCACTATATCATCATGGGTTATAGCTTATTTTTATCTGGTTATTGTACACGCTTCCGTTTCTTGTAAGAAGTGCAGATATGCCTACATTTATTGTGCTGCCTACGCTTTTCACATTGTTTAGATAAACGGAGTAATTCCTGCTTGTCAAATGTATGCTTATCGGAGTATTGGTATAGTAAAGCGTTGCGCTGGCAGGCAGAGTTATCTGCGCTGTGGAACCTACATTTATCGAATTCGAGTCTTTTGATGTGTTGTATATCTCTTGCTGCAACTGATATGCGGTAATATTATTCAAAACCACTTCAAAGCTGTTATTGGTGTATATGTAATTATCAACAATACCGTTTGCCTCAAGCGAGGAAAGTAAATTCGTCACGTTGTTCTTCGAGGAATTGGTGCTGTTCGAAAATGTCACGTATGTTATGTAGCTGTAATTTTCTATTATCGCATTGACGCTTCCAGTGGAATAGAATGTTTGCTGCGATGCGACAGTGCTGGTGCTCGTGCTTCCAGCTACGTTGTTATTGTTGAAGGAGGCATAGGCAGAAATGAATATGACTGCAATAAGTATGGCTCCAATAAGCAATATTATACTCTTTGTTTTAGATTGCATAGAAATCACTATGTGGTAATATACGTTATAATTCTTTCAAAAGTATTTTATTGGTATAATATAAAGCTATTTTGATTAATTGAAGGTAATATTATGGCATTCAAAGATGGAGACTTTTTGGAAGTAGAATACACAGCGTGGACAGCTTCGGATAACGGCATGATTTCAACAACGGACGAAAAGAAGGCAAAGGAGGCAAACCTTTACGACAAGAAGGTAACCTACGGCCCTGTCCTTGTGGTACTGGGCTCGAACAGCGTGATAAAAGGGCTTGATGCCGCTCTTAGGACAATGAGCTTAAACGAGCAGAAAAAGCTTACGTTCAAGCCAGAAGAGGCATTCGGCGAAAGAATAGCTGACTTGGTAAGAGTTATGCCTCTATCCGAATTCAAGAAAAGGGACATGGATCCATATCCTGGAATGCAGGTTAACATGGACAACATGACAGTAATAGTAAAAAGCGTTAATTCAGGTAGGGTGGTAGTTGATGCAAATCATCCCTATGCTGGACAGGAAATAATATACGAGATAAAAGTAACAAAGCAGCTCACAGCGGAAAAGGAAAAGGTAAAGGCGCTTGGCAAAACCTATAATGTTGAGCCATCGGAAGTTGAGCAAAAAGAAAAAGCAATACACGTAAAATACAATAATACAGTGAAAAAGAACGCGGATTATTTCGTAGGAAAGGCAAACATGATTGCATCGGTTTTCACTTATTTCAAGGAAATAGAAAAAGTCAACATAGAAGAGGAATACCTAAGGCCTAAAGAAGGGGAAACTCCAGAAAAAGAAACGGAAGAGGAAGAATAAATAGGATCCTATGATCATCTATCTAATAAGACACGGAGAAACTACTGGGGACGTAGAAGATAGGTATGGTGGGGATTATGATGATAATCTATCTCCCAAAGGCATAAAAGAATCCAAAGACCTTGCAAAAAAACTTAAGAACAAGGGAATAGAAATAATTTTTGTTAGCCCAAGAATAAGGGCTTTAGAATCTGCAAGTATTGTTAATAAGTCATTGAAATCAAAGTTAAAAATTGTTGAAAATCTAAAAGAACGCAACAATTACGGCATATTAACTGGTTTGGTAAAATCTGAAGCGAAGTTGAAATATCCTAACGAAGTTAAGGAATTAGAACGTGGATTTTCTCATAATGTAAAGAGTTCCGAGAATTATAAACATTTCAAAAATAGAGTTGTAAAAGCATTTACTAATATTACTAAAGAAAAATATGGTACTATAGCTGTTCTTACACATGGAGGACCCATAAGGTGCATCCTTAGAGAAGTGTTGAAATCAGGAGAACTCAAGAGTTTAGGCGATTGTGCAGTTTTTGTAATAGATAAAAATAAAAGCAAATTTTCATTAGTAAGTTTGCATGGGGCCAAATTTTGATTGATAATTTATTTTGAATGCCTCTTGATTATGTATTCCTCGACTATCTCGCTTGCTCCATGTTTGTAATTTACTCTTGGGTTGAATCCTAGTTCTTTCTCTGCCTTTGATATGTTGAATAACCTGTTGCTTGTGATTCTGCTTATGTGCTCTGCCGTTAGCTTTGAACTCTTCCCTTTCAATTTGCTGGAAATTGTTTTGTAATGCGCCATAAATGTCGCCAATGCAGGAGATATTTTCTTTGTTGGTTTAGCTACCTTTAGGTCATTGGCAAGCAGGGCAAAAAGCTCTCTCTGCGTCTTTGTGTCTCTTCCAGCAACAAGGTATATTTCTCCTTTCTTGCCTTTGTCCTTTGCCAATACCAATGCCTGTACAAGATCATCAACATGAATCCACTGTATCATGTTGTCACCAGTTCCTATCAGTCTCATCTTGCCTTTTTCTATTTGCGATAATACGAACTGAAAACCATCATTAAAGCCGGGTCCGTATATTACCGGTGCCCTAAGCACTATTCCATCCTTATCAAGCACTAACTTTTCTGCAATCTCCTTTGTTTTTCCGTAATGGCTTGAGGGATTGCACGGCGTTTTCTCATTGGCAGGATTGTGCTTCATCTTTTTTCCATATACGGAAGTTGTTGACTGAAAAATGAATTTATCTGCTTTCGAAAATTCAAGAAGGTTTTTTGTTCCATTCACATTCACGTCATACATTAGTTTTTTCGGAACAGGGTTATAGTCTACCATTGCAGCAAGATGATAGATTGTATCTGCACCCTCCACCGCTTTCTTTACTGTAATCTTGTCTAGAATATCACCTACAACTACTTCAACTCCTTTTATCTCAGTTTCCTCTTTGCTAAGAACACGAACTGTTTCCCCATTTTTTACCAACTCTTGGACAAGGTGCTTTCCCAGATGCCCTGCTCCTCCAGTTACTAATATCATTGTATCAATTTACTCTTTTTTCAACAAGCTCCTGCCTTAGTATTATGCTGTATCTTGATTCCATTGGTTCTTCCGTATTCATTTCAACCTTATGGAATGGGTTTTTCAAGTCTTTATAGGAACCTCTCATCAGAGTCAGGTCTCCTGGCTCTGCAGTGTAAGATATTTCTCCGGCTCCATCTCTTGACAATGCAAAATATATTTTTGCTGTGCCTTTTAGGGAGAATATGCCTATTAAATTCAAATCCCTTTTTGGATCTCTATGGTAAGAGATATGTCCATTTTTTGGATACTTGTGCAAACCTATGGAATTTACCATATCTACTTTTTCAAAGCCAAATTCTTTTCCAATCCTGTTGTAAATAACAATTGTGTACAGCTTTGCTAATTCTCTGATATTCTGCAAATGATTTAATGTAATTTCGGATCCGTTTGAATTGCTTCCGCTGAAGTAAACCTTAGAAAAATTCTGGGTTGCCCTGCCTTCCACAGGACTAGCTTTTTTCAGTGCTCCCATGGTATCAAGCCCCAACGCCTCTTCTTTCAATGCGCGCAGGAACCTGTTGTTCAAAAAATTAGGAATATGAATTGCGCCTATTTTTTCCGGGTCGAACAATTCTGCGTATCTTTCAGTGCCTTCAACAAAACGGTCCAGATTGACCCTTACTGTTTGCATTGGCGCACCAGTTGCACTAGGATTTTATGTTTATTGCATAGGTGCTGTTGATCTTAACACCAAGCAGTTTGGCTATTGACGACTTTTCCGCATTTATTATTATCGCATAGCCGCTCCACTTTGTCGTAAGGTCCTTAGACCCGCAGCTAGGACATGTGTCCCCGTGGCTTATTATCAATCTGCAGTTTCTGCATGCTTTTTCTTCCATATGATCACTTTATCTCTTGTTGCCCCTTCTCGGCTGGCCCCTTGGGGTTCTTGCCTTCATCTTGTCTCCCTCATTTATCCATTCCTGTTTTCCGAGCCCTTCGGGCTTCATTGTGAGCGCTATCTTTGAATCTTTTACAGAGTTCTTCATGCTTACTGTTGATATTTTTGCGAATACCATGTCTCCCTTCTTCAGCGTTCGGCCGCTTCTCTTTGATACAAACGCTGGTACTTTTCTGTCAAACGATAAGAAGTCGTTCGTAATCTGAGACACGTGCACCAGTCCGTCTATTGGTCCTATTCGTATGAATGCTCCGAATTCAGCCAATTCTGTCACTTCGCCTACTACTACCTCTTCTACATAGGGCATGTAGGTGAGCATGTCAAATTCAACATCATGATGTGTAGATGGATCTCCAGCAAATATGGTTCCATCACTTATGTTCCTTACCTTGAAAACCGCTACTATGACTCCCAGATTCTTCTCTATGGTTCCTTCATACTTCTTTTTCAGTATGTCAGTAGCTACCTTTTCTATGTCCTTGTCAAAATACTCAGGAGGCATCTTGAACGTGTCTTTTACAGAATATACATAATACATGGTCTCACTCAAAATAGTTTCAAAATTCCGCTTTTCGATATTTTATATACCTTGACATTGATTAGGGAAAGCTTTTTTGCAAGAATTGTATCGTTTGTTATTACAATGCAATTCCTGTCCCTTGAAGCAGAATCTAATATATACTTGTCAGGATATACGCTTATATTATCAACATTAATCTTTTTAGCCTTTAGCTCCAGGAGCGCAACCCTGGCTCTAATGCCTTTTGCACCATTGGTATTGGAAAACTTGGTCAATTCCTTTATTATGCCTCTAGATACCGTGAGTTTGTATCCTGAAAACTGCTCCTTTGCCCTTTCGAATACGTTCCTATTGTACGTGAAACCAAACAGTATGGAGCTAGTGTCTATTATTACCCTTTTCAAATTATCACTTGAGCTGCAATTTTCCTGCCTTGAGCATCTTCAGTCTTTCCTTCACTGCAAGCTTTCTCTCCCGCTCAAGGCGCTTTTCAAGATAAGTCCTTAATATTGTTGCATTGTTCCTGTGCTCTTCCTTTGCTGCAAATACAAGCGTTACTGGATCCGTTGCCTCTGCTATTCTAATCAATTGCTCAATGGCCCTGTTGTCCCTGAGCTCCTCGAGGTATCTTTTCTTGAACTTGAGCCATTTCTTGGGATCATGCATGTACCATTTCCTGAGTTCGTCGCTGGGCGCAACGTTCTTGAGCCATATGTCGACGTTAGGGGTATTTCTTCTAATGCCTCTCGGCCAAAGCCTGTCAACGAGTACCCTTCTCCCGTCAGTAACTAGAAACCTCTCGTAAACCCTCTTGACCAGGATCATTTAACCATATAATAGAAGCAACTATCTTTTAAAAACTTTTCCTATAAGCTATTGCTTGGAAAAGCAAGCAATATTTGCTCAATCTTTCTTTTCCTCCTTAAGTCCCATTATCGCATTTATGAAATCTTCCTTGATAAGATTGGGTGTTTCCACTCCCAGCATGTAAAATACGCCAACGGCATTGCCTACGAACTTCCTCTCAAGCTCAACTCCGCTCAGATGCTTTTCGATAAGAGAAAGCGCATCATCTGGCTTTATTGTAAAATCGCCGCTGATCTTTATGCTCAGTATTACGTTGTTCTCGACTTCTGCGTCTACCGTTATGAAACCCATTTTAGTTGCATAGGTATTGGTCATTCGCATAATACTAATTCACAATAAGATTATAAGATTTTGTGTATTATACTTAATTAGTAAAATAACTGTCTAATGTGATCCCTATGCCAGAACCCCTGCAGGCCCAAATGAGCCCTTTCGAAATATCTGATATAACTCAAGAGACTCCAGAAGTAAATGGATTCAAGTTTAAATCAGTTGACAATAAAATGAAAATAAAGTTTGATCCTGGAATGTTTGTAATGCTAACTTACGTCAATAATGAAACAAAGGAAAAGATAGCAAGGGCATTCTCGCTTGCCTCTGCTCCCAGCGAGAATTTTCTTGAATTCTACATAAGCATGATTCATGGAAGATTCACATCACATCTCGATACTGCAAAAGTCGGCGACATATACTATGTCAGCGGTCCCCATGGCCAATTCAAGTTCGTTCCAAGTGAAGACAAGAAGGTACTTTACCTTGCAGGGGGAACAGGCATAGCTCCTTTCATTTCAATGCTTAGGGAAATAAAACTTCTTTCTTCAGATAATGATGTTTCGATAATATACAGCATAAGATACCCAAACGAAATAATAAGGAAAGAAGAACTAGAGCAACTTGAAAAAGAATTGAAACTGAAGACAACAGTTACTGTGACTAGGTCAAAGGATGGAGATGGCTGGAATGGCGAAAAAGGCCACATAAACGCCGACATGATAAAGAGGGCATGCCCAG
>Ga0187851_10002038_pt1 | contig 18440 bp, 17 predicted proteins | sample June2016WEW_6_10_FD_132997 | JGI IMG/M metagenome (GOLD analysis project Ga0187851, IMG submission 132997) | Peatland microbial communities from SPRUCE experiment site at the Marcell Experimental Forest, Minnesota, USA - June2016WEW_6_10 | ecosystem: Environmental > Terrestrial > Soil >...
CATAACCTTCGAGCGGGCGGATGCCGAAATGTTCCTCGAAAGCCGCCGCCAGCCGGTCGGGCAGTTTCTCCGCGCCGGTCATCACCACGCGCAGGCTGCCGAACTCCTCCGCGGAACAGCCGCGCAGATAGAGTTGCAGAAAGGTCGGTGTGGCCAGGAGGAAGGTGAGTTTGTGCTCGCGAACCAGCGGGCCGATGGCCCGGGCCTCGAGCGGATTCGGATGATACACGACGCCCACACCCAACACCACCGGCAGACAGAGAGTTCCGGTGAATCCAAAGGAATGGAAAAACGGCAGAACACCCAGGACGCCATCCCGGTGATTCAGTCCGAATATCTGCTCGAGTTGCTCGACGTTCGAACCGACGTTGTAGTGGCTCAGCATGACGCCTTTCGGATTGCCGGTGCTGCCGCTGGAAAAAATGACGGTGGCCAGATCATCCAGGCGGGTTTTTCGTTCCGCGCCCAGCAGCCGCTGCACCCAGCGGTCCGGCACCAGCCACGCCATCAGCGCGGCAGCGAGCTTCTCGCCGAACCCGGGTTTGGCCGCGGCTTCCTCCAGGAAAACGGTTTCGCCAGGCACCTTTAGCTTGAGCTTGTCGAGCAATGCCTTCGAGGTGACGACGGTTTTGATGTCACATTGCCGGATACACGAGGCGAGGGTTTCCCCCGACACGGTGTAATTCAGATTCACGGGCACCTTGCCGAGCAGCATGGCCGCCTGATTGACCAGGGCGCCGGGCACGGACGGCGGCAGCAGCAGACCGACCATTTTCTGGCCCGACCAGATTTTCCGCAGCCGCCGCGCGAGAAAGAGGGACCGCACCAGCGCCGCGCCAAAGCTGACCCGGGGATTTTGGGCGTCCGCCATGGCGAAACGGAACGGATGATTGCGCGCCGTTTTGATGAAGGCGATGGGCAGGGGACGCAGGCGCGCTTTGCGGGTCTGCCAGGCTTCAACCAGAAGTTCCTGCACCGCGGAGCGCACCTGGAAGTGGGTCGCGGTGGGCGGCAGCGGTTGGCCATAATTGATGGTGATGGGATACGGAAAACGCCGCGGCAGTTTCCAGAGGAAACGGCCCTGGTCAAAGCTAAAGATGCTGCCCCACACCCCGTCAATGGCCACCGGAATGATCGGCGCGGGCACATCCTTCATGATGCGCTCGAAACCGCGCCGGAACGGCAGCAGGTGGCCGATGCGGGTGATTTGCCCCTCGGCAAAGATGCAGACGACCTCGCCGTTTCGAATCGCCTCGCTGGCGGTTTGCAATGGTTTGATCATTTCGCGCGGGCGTTGATCGGAGGAAATTGGAATCACCCCCAGGATTTTGGCGAAGGGTTTCAGGTGCGGCAGTTCGTACTGTCCCCGAAACATCATGAACCGCACCTGCCGGTCGGTGGAGGCGAGCAGCAACAGCGCGTCCACGAACGAAGCGTGGTTGCAGACGAAGAGTGCGCCGCCTTTTTCAGGGATGTGGTCACGTCCCAAAACGCGGATGCGGTAGAGCGAATGGGTGGCGCACCAGAGGACAAACCGCAGCAGCGAATCCGGCATCAGCCTGACGCAATAAATGGTTCCCGCCAGCGACAGCACCGCGCCGAACAGAAAAATTTGTGGCGGTTTCAGATGCAGCGGAACCGTGAGCAGATAATAGACGCCCGAGGCGAGCAAAATGCCGACCCAGCTCAACAACGCGGCGGTGGCGATGACCTGGCCTTTTTTGTCGGCATCCGGGCGGTGTTGGATGATGGCGTTGACGGGCACATTGTAAAGGCCGCCAAAGAATCCGAGCAGACCAAGGCTCCACGTGAAGGCGGCGACGCCAAACCCCGCGTGGGACAGCAGCGCCGCAAAAGCGGTCAGACCGGCCATGCCCAACGGAATCAAGCCGTATTCGATTTTTCCGCCGGACAAAAATCCGGCCGCCAGACTGCCCGCGCCGACGCCGACGAGCATTCCGCCCTGCAAATAGCCGCTGTGCCGGTCGTCAAAATGGAAAATGTCCTTGCCGTAAAACACGACGGTCAGCTGCAGCAACATCGCCAGAAAGGAGAGGAACGTGTTGCCGACGACGCCGAGAAATAAAACGCGGTCCCGGCGGATCGCCCGGAATTGTAAGAGGAAATCGCCCAGAAAGTTCGCGCGGAATTTTTTATGGGGGTCGGCGGCGGGCAACCGCCGGATGCCGAGACACAGGGACAAGCCAACGAGCGCCAGCGCGATGAGGATGGCGCCGGAGAGAATCTGCCGTTGGCCAAAAACATCCGAAAGCATTCCGGCGAAAATCGTTCCCGTGATGGCCGCGGAAAAGGTGCCCAGGCCGAAAATGCCGTTGCCCCACGACAATTTCTTTTCCGGCAGCAGTTCCGGCAACATCCCGTATTTTGTCGGACCAAAAATCGCGCTGTGGGTGCTCATCAAAAAAACGCCCGCCAGCATCAGCGGAATATTGTCGAGCCACAGGCCGGCCGAGGCCACGGACATGATGCCGAGTTCGGCACATTTGACGGTGATGGCGACACTGCGTTTGCTGTAGCGGTCGGCAAAGAATCCACCGGCCATTGAAAACAGGACAAATGGCAGCGCAAACACGGCGCCAACCAGCGGCACCAGCGAATCGCGTTTTTCCAGCGACAAACCCATGCCGACGATCAGGAAGGTGACCAGCCACCGGAGGACGTTGTCGCTGAAAGCGTTTTGGAATTCCACGACGAACATGAGCCAGAAGCTGCGAAGGGCGTCTGGCCTCTGGCGTCCGGTATCTGGCCTCTGGCTTTCGGTCACGCCGTCAGACTATCCCTTTGCGCGCCAAACTGTGAATTGAAAAACTTTGACCGGATATTGTTTGAAACAATGGCGGGTTCAGTCATTTGGAATCAGGATCCAATTCGAAAGTCCTTGAATCGGTTTTTGCCGACGGGCATGATCCTGCCCAGCGCGAATCCGCTGCTAGAAAACCCCGCGGTTTATGTCGTTTCATTTCAAAAAAAAGGAATCACCGACCCGGGCAGCGCGGCGTTTGAGCCGCGAGCGGATCGGCTACGCCCTGGGTTACCTGCGAAAGCGCGACCGGCGGGAGGCCATTTACACAGTGCGCAAGGAGATCAAAAAGGTCCGCGCGCTCCTCGAGCTGGTTCGCGAAAGGATGGCGGGTGACGTTTATCGCAAGTGCGTAAAAATATTGCGCGCGGCGGCAAAGCATTTCCGGGACCCGCGCGACGCGCAAGTCCGGCCCCGGACGCTCGAACGGCTGGTGGCGCATTTCAAAGGCCAGCTCCCGGCGCATTCGTTTTCCGGCATCAGAAGAATTTTGCGCCGGAACCGGCGTGAGGAAACCCGGGAATTTGTGAAAGGCAAATCCTCGGCGGTGGTGGCCGGCCGGTTGCGGAAGCTGAACCGGCGGGCCGGGGATTTGAAGGTCAAGGCGGAGGGCTGGACGGCCTTGGGATCGGGTTTGGAGGAAAGTTACCGTCGCGGACAAAAATCACTCGCGACGGCGCGCAAGGAGGCATCGTCAGAGAATCTCCATCGCTGGCGGAAACAGGTGCAGGACCTCTGGCATCAGCTCCGCCTGCTGGGTCCCATCCAGCCGGAGAGCCTGAGGGCGTCCGCCAGTGAGATGAAAAAGCTGAGCCGGCATCTCGGCGACGATCACGACCTGGTCATGTTGAGGCAGTTCGTGGTCCGCCGTTGCGCCCGCAAGTGTGCGGGAGAGGTGAAGTTGCTGAAGGAATTGATCGGGTTGCGTCAAACCGAGTTGCGCACCGCCGCGTTGGCGCTCGGCGCGCGCTGCTATGCCGAGAAACCGTCCCGATTTTGCGGGCGGCTCGAAAATTACTGGCGCATCTGGCGCGCCGGGAAAGAATCCAGGAACTGATTATCCGCTTCACAAATCGACTGGCTGTGGGGACGGATCCTTGGCAGCGCTTTGATTGATCAGGTGAACCCCGTTCCCGCCCTTTCGCTATTTAAGCCGGTGAATCAGAATCTATCGGAACTCTTTTTCTATGAATCAGTTACGTGATGAGGAGAAAAGCTTACCGATACAAGTGGTTCCCTTATATTGGCATACCCGGTGCTGTTTGGAGGTCGGCAAGGACCGTGGAGCAGGGGAATTGCCGCCAAATAAGTAAGCTAAAAATGAACGCCGAAACCAGAAAGACCAAAAGCATCGTTTTTGTAGAAGACAATCCCGTTGTGCTGATGGCTTACAAAAATCGTCTGCAACGGGAAGGATTTCACGTCGAACCGGCCTTGGACGGGGTGGAAGCGATGAAAATTCTCACTCAGTTTGTGCCTGATTTGTTGGTCCTCGACCTGATGTTGCCGCGACTAAACGGCGTGGAATTGCTTAGATTCATCTGTGCGGATCCTCGCTACAAAACAGTTCCCGTCATCGTCCTTTCCACGAATTCGATCATGGATACGTCCGACGATCATGTATTGGAACGTGCGAACAAACGCCTCCTCAAAGGTTCCTGCACCCCCGCCATCATGCTGCAAGTCATCCAGGAATTGTTCGCCGATGGCACCCCCTCGACCGAACCGAAGGCAGGAACGGTTGCGCCTGACCGGCACGTCCCGGTTTGAGGAGATTTCGAATCGGCGACGAAGGACGAAACGTCTCAAGCCATGCCGGGCCGGGACCGTGGCCATGAACGGAAGTGTCTTCACGGCGGCGCAGACCAATCGTTCGCGCCAGCAGCCATTCCAGCCCGTCCCAGAAACGGATTCCATCCAGCAGCGGATTCAAAACATTGGTGACGGTGCAATAATGGCTGTTCTTCGGGTCGGTATGATGCAAGGCATGGTGTCTGGCGGTTTGCAAAATGTTCATGTCCTGGAGAAATGAAATCAGGCGCCCATTCTCCTTGCGGGTGCGATGCGCCCATTTGTGAAATTCATTCGCATTGGCGGCGAGCATGGCAAACAGCCAGACCGGCCAGGTCAGCCAGCCCAAAATCCACGCGCCGGCGACCAGCAGGGCCGCGAGCAGGGCCAGATCCCACGAACTTTGCCACCAATTATGCCGGGTCATGTAACGCGGGAAATGGTGATGAACGGTGTTTGGCCGACCAACGATCCGGCCGATGAGCGGCGTGTCTTCGCGAACGTAAGCGTCCTCAAACCAATGGACGACTCCGGCCACAAACTCGGCGACGAGGGCAGTGATGACAATTTGCAAGGGGATCATGACCATGGTTTTCATAGGGATTCTTTCTCAAAGCGGGGTTTGGTTGTGATTGCCGGGCGACGGGGTCCGCAGGCGGCAATCCCGGTGTCCGGTTGATTTTGCCCGCATCCGGTTGCGGAAATCTGATGTCGCCGGAGGCACTTCCCGGGCCGGCGGCAATAGACGCGTTTTTCATGTCAGCTTTTTAACGCAGCTTGCGGCCGGGGCGTTAATTGATAAAACTTGCGCCGACATCGGCTGGGTCAATGAACGTTCACCATCTGGAGTTGTTTTATTACGTGGCCAAACACGGCGGCATCATGCCGGCGGTGCGGAACATTCCCTATGGCATCCAGCAACCGGCGGTCAGTTCGCAAATTTTGCAGCTGGAGGAATTTCTCGGCGCGACCCTGTTTCATCGGCGCCCCTTCGCGCTGACCGGGGAGGGTGAAAAATTATTTCAGTTCATCCAGCCGTTTTTCGGCAATCTCAGCCGGGTTGCCGATGAACTGCGCGGCGGCCGCGCTCGGCTCATCCGCATCGGGGCGTCGTCGATTGTGTTGCGCGAGCATCTGCCGGGATTGTTGCAAAGTGTTCGAAAGAAATTTCCCGGATTGCGCGTGGCCTTGCGCGAGGGTGATCCCGCGGAGCTGGGGCAATGGCTGGAGGAAGGAGACCTGGACCTGGCGGTGACGCTGATTGAAAAAAAGATGCCGGCGGGATTTCATTCGCTGAAGTTGATCGAGTTGCCGCTGGTGCTGCTGGTGGAGCAGGGCAGTGACCTGGCATCGGCGGAAGAATTGTGGGGGCGCGACCGGATTGCCGAACCGCTCATTTGCCTGCCTCCGGCGGAGAGTATCACGAAAATCTTTCAGGAACAATTGCGACGGCGCGCCGTGGACTGGTTTCCGAGCATCGAGGCGGATTCGGCGGAATTGATCGAGGCCTACGTGGGCAACGGATTGGGCATCGGCGTGTCGGTGGCCATTCCCGGAAAGGCGGTCTCGTCCAAAGTGCGGACGCTGCCATTGGCCGGTTTTCCACAAATTGTCATCGGTGTTTTGTGGCGTGGTCGCATGACCCCCCTGCGGCAGGCGTTTCTCGACGAAATTAAATCCCGCGCGAAAAAGTTCGCGTGAATGGGCGGGTGCCGGTCTAAAAATGTGCGCTCGTTTAAGTGCGCACAAATCCTTTCCCGATCGTTGCCTTTTTCAACTGCCCTCCGCCTGGACCGGTGCTGGGGATGCGCCGGTTCCCGCTAATAGAAGGATATATCCAGCCACGACTCCGTTGGACGGGCCTCAAAATTGTAAAGCCCGTGAACATTTTCAGTCAGGGGCTTTTGCCCCAGGTGGCTGATCGTGGCCGATTTACGGCCATTTCCAAGACAGCGCGCCTTGGGTCAGGACAAACCGGCGCGAGTTTGGATTAATTTTTCCGCGCCGCTGAATCTGGCGCGGCGATTGCTGAACCAGCGAAGCATCTGTTTGAAAGCTGCACGTAACTAAAACTAGACGACTAAAAAATGCAAATCGGCTTGCCATTTCTGAACGGTGTCGTGGGAAAAAAGCGGAACCAAATGATGTCTATCGATTTGGGGGCCCGCACGACCAAGGCCGTGCTTTTGGAGCGGCGCGGCGAGGTGTTCGCCTTGCTCCGTTACGTGTTGCTGGACGCGCCGATTTTCGAAAAAACTCTTTCCCCGGAATTGCTGGCGGAACATCTGAAAGCCGTTTACGAAGCCTTGGGGGCCAAAACCAAATTTGTCACGCTGTCTGTCGGGGTAAATGACGCCATCGTGCGGCCGGTGGAACTGCCACAAATTCCAGTGGACGAGATGCGATTGGTTTTGAAAAACAATACGCGCGGTTATTTGCAACAGGACCTGCCCAATCGGGTTTTCGATTGTCATATCATTCCGCCCAAAGTGTCGTCCAACCCGGCCGACGCCGGCAAGGCTGGCACCATTCCCAAATTGAAGGTGTTGGTGGCCGGCGCCAAAAAAGAATTGGTGAGCGATCTGCAAACTGCGATTCGGGGCGCAGGCCTCGTGGCCGACCACATCGTGCCCGGTCTGATTGGCCCGGTGAACGCCTTTGAATTGGCGATGCCGGAAGCATTTGTGAATGACTCCGTCGCCCTGGTGGACATCGGATTCAAAAATTCTTCAATTTGCATTCTCCAGCAGGGTGAATTGGTTTTGAGCCGGGTGGTGGGAATTGGCGGCGATAAATTGACGAGCGGATTGGCGGAGATGATGAGCATCAGTTACGCCGAAGCCGAAGGCATTAAAATCGGCATGGCTCCGGAAATTCAGTCCACGCTGGAAACGCACGTGTTGCCGCTGGGTCGCGAATTGCGGGCGTCGCTCGATTTCTTTGAACATCAGCAGGACCGGCCGGTGTCGCACGTTTATGTTAGTGGCGGTACCGCCCGTTCGGAACTCATCGTACAAATGCTGCACAGCGAACTGGTCGTGGAATGCAAATCCTGGAACCCGACAGCTTCCCTGCAACTGGCGTTGTCGGGGCAGCAGGCTGTCGAAATTGAACACGTCGCACCGCAATTAACAGTGGCCATCGGTGCCGCGTTGGCCGCCTTCTGATTATGCCGATACGTATCAATCTACTGGCCGAAGCTCAAGCTGCCGAGGACTTGCGCCGGCGCGATCCCATCAAGCGCGTCATCTTTGTGGCGGTCCTGGTGGTGGCCTTGATGCTCGTGTGGTGGAGTTGGCTCCAACTGAGAGTCATGGTGGCCAATCAGCATCTGTCCCAGGTGCAAGCGGAAATCCAATCGCACACCAACGCGTATCAGGTGGTGTTGGTTGGCCAGAGAAAAATTGCTGAAGCCAAGCAAAACCTGGCGGCGTTGCAAAAATTAACCAGCAGCCGTTTTCTGCAGGGCAATCTGTTGGAGGCCCTGCAACACGCGACCGTGCCCGGGGTGCAGTTGATGCGGGTGCGGGTGGACCAAACTTATGTCGCCACGCAGGCCAGCGCTTCGGTAACCAACGACACGGTGGTCATGCCGGGTCGTCCCGGCACCGTTATGGAAAGTATTGTGGTGTCACTCGATGCGCGGGATTTCAGCGGCAGCCTGGGTGATCAAGTCAACAAATTCAAAGATATTATCAGTCGACAGCCGTACTTTCGGGCTGAACTGGACAAAACAAACGGGGTTCGTCTCACCAACCTGTCCCCGCCCCAGGTCGGCCCGGATGGTAAACCGTCTGTCATGTTTACCGTGCAGTGCAAATACCCCGATCTAACGCGATGAGAAGACTATCCAAAGAAAAACGCAACCAGCTTGTTCTGGTGGCTGTCTGTGCTCTGGCCGTACTAGGCTTGATGTGGTTTGATTTGATTCAGCCCCGATATGCGGCGCTCAAGCTAGCTGCGGAAACTCAAAATACCGCCGAAAACCAGCTTGAAGGCATTCAAAAAGCCATCAAACGCGCCAACGCCGTAACCGCCGACCTGACCGATATAACCCAGACGCTTTCAAATTCCCAAAGCGACATCGCTTCCGGTGACCTTTACTCCTGGACCTATAATACCATCCGGCTTTTCAAGTCGTCGTATCAGGTGAACATTCCTGACATTGGCCATCCGGATGTTGAGACGATGGATTTGCTGCCGTCTTTTCCGTTCAAACAGGTCAGGTTTACCGTCACCGGCACGGCTTACTACCATGACCTGGGCAAATTCATTGCCGATTTCGAAAATGCGTTTCCCCATATCCGGGTCGTCAATTTGGAACTCCAACCCGCCGATGTGACCGGCAGCAATGAAAGACTGTCCTTTAGAATGGACGTCATTGCCCTGGTACAACCCACCTCTTCATGAACAGAAAACGACCAGAGCGCCGCCGGGACCATGTTCGCGTGAATACGCTGGCTGTTTCATTTTCGATCGCCTGCGCGACCGTGCTGGCGGCCAATGTCGATCCGGCAATCCACGCCGACCAAACCGAACCACCCCATTCCGCGTTTACCATTCCGGCGGATACCAAGGAAGGGCGCGATCCATTTTTCCCCGACTCCACCCGGCCCTATGAAGCAGCCGCGGCCGCCAATCCCAAGGTGGCCGACGTAACGTCGCTGGTTTTGAAGGGTTTTTCCGGATCGCTTAATAACCGGCTGGTGATCATCAATAATCACACATTTGCCGCCGGCGATGAAGGCGATGTCATCACTCCCGTCGGTCGCATTCATCTGACCTGTATTGAAGTCAAAACCAATTCGGTTGTGATCGAGGTGGGAGGCCAGCGGCATGAATTGTTTTATGCAAATCAGCCTTGATCCGGGATGGCGCGTCATTTTTAAAAGCATGTTCAACGGTTCATTCCCTGGCTCACGATTCGGGCGATTGTTTTCGCTCCGAGGCGCCGGGCGCAAAATCCGATTTTCCAACACGAACGACCAGCGGCCTGGCCGTTCACCAAAAACCAAAAGCCTGGGCCTTCGGTGGGGTTGGCTCGGTACCTGCTAAGTAGCTGACCATTGGACCAAAAGCCAATAGAAACATAATTATGAAATCGAAACTGCTAATTGCCACGCTGCTTGTGGGACTTGTCTCACAACGGTGGGCTTTGTCTCAAACTGATACGAACGGTGTCGCGACAAACCAACCCGCGACGAGCGAGTCCGTTTCCGCGACCCAGCCCACGATCGCCGACACCAATGCGGCGGCGCCGGCCGTCGGCACCGATGCCGCCCCGGTTGCAACCAGCAGTAACGAAACTACCAGTGTTTCCACCACCACCGTGACGACCAGCAGCAACGAAACTGCCGGCACGGTCACGGTTGCGGTCACGAACACGACGGCGACGACGAGCACGGAACCTTCCAGTGTGACGGACACCAACACATCGGCGACGAACACCGAATCCGCCAGCACCGATGCCACCAATGAAACTGCCAGTGCCGATACCACTGCGGCGGCCGCCGCGCCGGCCGTGTTGCCCATTCAATTCCAGGACGTTCCCATTACCACGGCCATTGAAAATCTGGCCCGTCTGGCTGACATCAATTATTTGCTCGACCCGAAAATCGGCTATGGCCAGCCCGACCAAAATGGCCAGATCAAGCCGGAACCGACGATTTCCGTGCGCTGGGAGAATGTCTCCGCGCGCCAGGCGTTGTTGGCCGTGCTGGACAATTATAATCTCGAACTCATTGAGGACGCGAAGACCAAAATTGCACGCATCAGCATCAAAAACCCAAATGCGCCGCCGCCACTCGTTACCCGGGTTATTCAACTCAAATACTCCAGCGTCTCCAATATGGAGGCATCCGTGGAAAGCGCGCTGACCGACAAACGGAGCCGGGTGGTGTCGGATTCGCGCACCAGCCAGTTGGTTGTGGTCGCCACCGAGAGCGAGCAGGATGCAGTGGACACACTGGTGGAGCAGCTTGACAAACCCACCCGCCAGGTCCTGATTGAAACCCGCCTGATGGAGGTTTCCAGCTCGCCCAGCACCGTCAAAGGCATAGATTGGACGGGCACGCTGAGCGGGCAACATGTTTCGTTCGGAAATAATTTGAATGCGACTCCAACCACCGTTTCCCCCGGCTATACGGGTTTCCCGATAAATCAAGCGATAACGAATGGAGAATCGCCGGAACTCGGCATCAACCAGGAATTGGCCAATTTGGTTAATAAACCGAACCTTGCCGCTAACACGGCCGCAGGTTTTGGATCAACAGCTTTCCTCAATGCTGACGGCGTAAGCGCGGTGCTTTCTTTCTTGAACTCAGACGCGGACGCGCAAACCATCGCCACTCCTCGCGTCGTGACGCTGGATAATGAACCCGCCCATATTGAAGTCACCCGGGCCTCACCTATCTTTGCCACGACTGCTGGCACGCAGGGCTCGCCCGGCGGTTCACAAGTGACTTATACCAATTTGGGAACCATCCTGGATGTCACTCCGCGTATTTCCGCCAATGATTACATCTGGCTCACGGTTCAGCCGGAAGTTTCCAGTGTGGCTGATACCGTCACAAAAATTGTCGCTGGTGTGGAAAACCAGGCGGATGAATATGACGTACGCAGAGTCACCACCCAGGTTCTAATTCCCAACGCCAACACACTCGTCATGGGCGGCTTTATCAAGGATAACACCCAGAACCAATATACCAAGGTCCCGGTGTTAGGCGATATTCCGGTATTTGGATATGCTTTCCGATCTGAAAGCAAAGGTATCGTCAAAGACAATCTGTTGATTTTCATCACTCCAACGATTGTCAAAGACGCGGACTTCCAACCGACATCAACGGAGTTTTTGCAATCCAGCTCGTTGGGGCCCAAACCGTCCATGAATCCTACCACGATGTGGAATAGTGCCAAACCTCGCGACTGGAGCAATCCGAAGAATACGGATCCTTATTACAACGTCGCCAACCAGCCGGCGACCGATTGGCCAACGACACCCAACAGCGCGGCCGGGTCGTCAACGGCGACAAACACAACGATTAATATGAATCCTTAATCGTAATTGGATTCTTCAAAGGCGCGCCCGCCCGGGCGCGCCTTTTTCGTTTTCAATCCGGTGCATTTTCGTCAGCCACCCGTTTCAAATAGTCAAAGGAATAAATCCCCGTTGCTTGTCCGTCTCCCCAAACCGGTTGAATGGCATAACCGCCCACAGCGACAAACCGAACCCACTGGAAAGCCGGCGGGGTCAATGGCCGGTCGGGATGCTGGTACACGTTCCCCAACAGGTCCGCTTCGCCCTGGCACCCGGCGCAGGGACAACTTCGCCTTAATACCTCCAGCGGGATGAAACTTTCACTGTCGTTTTCCCATTTGATGGCCAGCTCGGTACCAATGGCTTGAATGTCCCGCGGTCGCATCAGCGCCTCTTTAAACGGCGCTCAAAGGCGGTCAGCGTTTCCGGACTGACATGATGCTCGATTCCTTCGGCGTCCATCTCGGATATTTTCTCCGGAATGCCCAGCGAACGCAAAAAGGCCACAACAGTTTCATGCCGTCGTTTGCACTCGGCGGCCAGCCGGCGGCCGGCGTCGGTCAGGAAAATAGCCCGATAAGGCCGGGTGGTCACGTAGCCGGCCTGTTGCAACCGGAAGAGGGTTCGATTGACGGTCACATGGGTAACGCCGAACCTACGCGCCAGGTCCACCACCCGCGCTTCGCCCAGCGAGTCCGCCAAATCGGCGATGGCCTCGACGTAATCCTGCGCGACCTCCGTGGCGCGGTCGCGCCGCGACCGGCGGAAGTTCTCGGCCTGTTGCGCCGCCAGCCCGGGGGACGATGTGGATTTACGAACGGCACGCCGCATAACGAATGAGAATAGATCCCCGGGCGCTCTTTAGTCGAGGTTTTAATTTGTACCTCAGGCTACATTGGGGTTGACAATGGGCCGATTAAAATGTATCCAAAGCTACATGTTTTTGTTTAAGCTAAAAAAGACCCGACTTGTGCTGGTGGCGGTTCTGGGGGTCGCGCCGGTGTCCCGCGCGCCGGCGCAGGACACGCCCCTGCCGGATAAAAGCGGTTACAATCTTTTCAATCCCGTGCCGGAAGCTTTGATGCGCGAAATGAGTCCTGACCGGCCCGACGAGACGGAGTCCGCTTATACGGTGGATGCTGGCCACTACCAGTTGGAAATGGATTTTGTCAATTTCACCTACGACAAATTGAGCGGCACGACCACGAAGGCATGGGAGGTTGGCGATTTCAACTTCAAGGCCGGATTGCTCAACAACGTGGATGTCCAGCTCGTCTATGACAATTACCTGAACGTGCAGACGACGGACGGCCTGGGTAACGCCGCCACACAGTCCGGCTTCGGTGATTTCACCACGCGGCTGAAAATCAATTTGTGGGGCAATGACGGCGGGGCGACGGCCTTTGCGCTTCTGCCTTACGTCAAGTTTCCGACCAGCACGGACCACCTGGGAAACAACGCCGTGGAAGGCGGCGTGATTTTTCCTTTGGCGGTGAGTTTGCCGCATGATTTCGATCTGAGTTTGGAAACGGCGGCCAGCTTGATGAAAAATGACGAGAACGGCGGGTACCATGAGGAATTCATCGCTTCCGCCAGTCTTGATCACCAGATCATCGGGAAGTTAAGTGGTTTTGTGGAATGGTTCAGCGACTTTACCACGGAGCGTCACGCCGGTTGGGTGGGAACCGTGGATACCGGCCTGGAATACCTGGTGACGAAAAACATCCAGTTGGATTGCGACTGCTACTTTGGGGTGACGCCGGCGGCGGCCGATTACAATCCGTTCGCCGGAATCACCGTGAGATTTTAACGCGGGAATAGGATTTTATGAGCGCAGACAATAATGCACCAAAGGACTTCCATGAACCTGCGGTGGCCAAAGTCACTGCGGTTTCGCATCCCGGTGCCATGTCTCTGGAAGGAATGCATGGCAGTGTGACGGTGCCTGACCATAAAGCCGGCTTCTGGAAGCAAATAGCGGCCTACTTTGGCCCGGCGGTTTTGGTCAGCGTGGCTTACATGGATCCGGGCAACTGGGGAACCGATCTCCAAGGCGGCGCCCAGTTTAAATACGGACTGCTGTGGGTGGTCGGTCTGGCCAGCGTGATGGCGATTTTCCTTCAAGTTATCGCCGCGCGGCTCGGCATCGCGACCGGGCGCGACCTGGCCCAGTGCTGCTATGATTGGTATCCCAAATGGACGCGCGCGCCGAACTGGCTCATGGCGGAACTTGCGATCGTCGCGTGCGATTTGGCCGAAGTCTTGGGCGGCGCTGTGGCGCTGAATATGTTGTTCCACATCCCCATTTTTTGGGGAGTCATTATCACAGGCGTCGACGTGCTGTTGCTGCTGTCGATGCAGCGTTTCGGGATGCGGACTATTGAAGCCATAGTGCTGCTGCTGGTGGCGACGATCGGTGGTTGCTACTTCACTGAGATTTTTATTCTGCCGCAGACGCAGCCCAGCTTTCTGGAAATGGGCCGGGCAATGATTACGCCCACTCTGAGTTCGGCTAGAATGGTTTATGTGGCGATCGGAATCATCGGCGCAACGGTCATGCCGCATGTGCTGTACCTGCATCCCGCATTGGTGCAGAGCCGTAAATTCCAGAAGGATGACGAATCAATCCGAAAGGCGATCCGCTTCAACACCATTGATGTCACCGCCAACCTGTCGGTTGCTTTCCTGATCAACGCTGCCATCCTGGTGCTGGCGGCGATTGTCTTTTACGGCAAGACCAGCGTCACCGCCGCCGGTGGGCAGGTGATCCAGTTCAACGATTCAACCGACTGGATCCAAGCGGCCAATCTGACTTTGGCGCCGTTGATGGGCACGGCGGCGGCGAGCGTCCTTTTCGCCGTTGCCTTGCTCGCCAGCGGGCAAAGCGCCACCATTGTCGGCACATTGGCCGGCCAGGTGGTCATGGAAGGCTTTATGCACTGGAGAATCAAGCCGTGGGTGCGGCGGCTGATTACCCGCTCGTTGGCCATTATCCCCACGGCCATCTATATCGGCATCCGCGGGGCCAATAACATCAACGATCTGATCGTCCTGAGCCAGGTGGTGCTGGCGCTCCAGCTTCCGTTTGCGATGTTCCCCCTATTGCACCTCGCCAGTTCCCGCAAGCGGATGGGACAATGGCGGCTGGGCTGGTTTCTACTCATCGCCGGGTGGGGTTCGGCGTTGCTGATTACGGCCTTCGACTTTTACGGTCTGCCGGATGCCGTGAAACAGGCTTGGCAGGTTCTCAGCGGAGGATAGACTACAAAAGGCTGACCCATGTATAAAACGATTCTCGTAACGTTGGATGGCACATCGACCGACCGCGCCATCATCGAGCACATCAAGCTGCTCGCGAAACTCGCGCAGAGCCGCGTTGTGCTGCTGCACGTTGCGGACGGTTGGGCGGCAAGAATTTTTGGACCGGACGCGATCAGCCCTGAGGTCACCGAAGATACCGCCTATTTGAACAAGGTTCGGTCGGAATTTCAATCCGCCGGTATTCCCGCCGAGTCAGAGCTGGCTTATGGTGATCCGCCGAAGGAAATTGTCAAGTGGGTGGATCAAAAGGGATGCGACCTGGTGGCGATGAGCACGCACGGACACCGGTTCCTGGCCGACGTGTTTCTTGGGTCTACGGCAAGGCATGTCCGCCACAGCATTAAGGTGCCTGTGCTCCTGCTTCGGGCAAAGTGAATCATTTGCACCATCGCGCGAATTTTTCGGCATGGGCGGGCGCGCAGAAAAAATAACCGGCTCAGCCTTTCCCGGGTGGAGAATCTGCCGGGCGCTCGACCAGATGCAGCAGATTGCCTTCGAGATCTTCAAAGAACAGCACGCGCCCCCCGCCGGCTGCCGGCCGGATTTCTTTCGTAAAGGAAACGCCGCGTTTTTCCAGCTCGGCTTTGGCCGCCTCGATTGAATCCACGCGCAACGCGACGTGGCGAAAACCGGCCAGCTGGTTGTTGTCGCGTCCGGCTGGCGCGGATTCAGCCGCATAAATTTCAAACCAACCGCCCCGGGGCAGGGCAATCAGGCACGTCGGCGGATTCTGCCCGTTGTTCCAGATCTCCCGCGCGCCCAAAACGCGCAGATACCAGTTTTTCAGCGCCAGGGGATTGCTCGCGGGAATGGCAAGGTGGTCGAGGGAAATGTTCATGACGTTCGATGATTCTGCGTTGGCGGAAGGGATTGGTTGGGCGGCATATTCCGTGGCTTGAATTGGTTTGTGAGGATTGCCGAACTGCCTGCAACCGTCTCCATGGCCTGCTCGTTAAGGGTGCCGGCAAATTCCGTCGGGCCGCTGCCGCTGGTTCTGGTGTTCAACTCATTCACGTTGTTGTAGCTGGCCAGGCTTTCTCATATTCCAACCGTAACTTGTTGGCCATGCCTCCCAATTTCCCCAAAACACCAGCAAAGTGTCAAGATGCGCCCGACTGACCCGTTTAAGCAGGCCAACGAGCCGGAGTCTCCGGTACGATTGACCTTTCCTCACCTGCGCCGTCGTTCGCCATAGTCCATGTAGATGAATTGCAGGCTGCAGCCATACCAGAAGCCATAATAGAAGAACTTTATCCAGTCCTTCAGCGGCACCTTGACCTTGTTTCGCAGCAAGGGATTGCTGAGGGCGCCGAGCAGCCAAAGCGACGCCAGCTTGCGGTAGAACTTTTTCATGGGCATTTTCGTTGGCAGCAGCGTGTGCATGCCGTCATAAAAGGCATGTGGATCCGGGCAGCAGAATTCGCCCCGGTGCTTCTTCCACAGGTCGGTGCCTGGGGACGGCGAAAAGACGGTGAACGACACCTCCGCCGGGGCCACCGCCTTGACCGCCTGGCGCACCAGGTCAATGTCTTCCTCCGTATAGTCCGGGTTGAGCATCAGCGAGGCGTGCAACCCGATGTCCAACTCGCGCAGGATGGCGACCGCCTGCTGGTTTATTTCCGGGCTGGTTTTCTTGTTATATTCCAGCAAAATGTCCGGTCGCATGGACTCCAGCCCGACATAAACCAGGGATAGTCCCGCTTCTTTCCAAAGCTTGAACAGTTCCGGGTGGTTCACGATGGTGTCGGCCCGCGCCCAACTGGTGTAATGTTTGTGCACGCCCCGTTCCAGCAGCCGTCGGGCAATTTCGCCCGCCCGGTTGGCGTCAATGAACATCTCGTCATCGAGAAAATACACGTAGTCTTCGGGAATCGCCGCGATGTCATTGACGGCGTCGTCCGGTGTCCGCCGCATATACTGTCCGCGGGCGAGGTGATGGACCACACAGAAGGAACATCGAAACGGGCACCCCACGCTGGTGCGTGCGGCCGCCACCCGGGGAAACAACGTCGGCAACCTCTCCCCGCGCCGGCCGTGCCAGATGCAGTAGTAGGCGGAGCGGTCCACCAGGTCCAGGCGGGCGCGCGGGACCGTGTCGTACGGCGGCAGTTGCGGGGGCAAAGTGGCGGCCAGCTCATCGAATCGCGGCGAATTCGTCGGCAGGAACGCGTCCGATTCCGGCCAGGGCGCCTTGGCCTCCAGCAGCGGTACCAAAGTCCGCATCGCCGTGCCCCCCTCGCCGCGCACCACCAAATCAAACACGCCCGGCAGACGCAGATCCTCCGGCGCGAGCGTGGCATGTACTCCCCCGACCATCACCACCACGCCAGGCCGATGCGCTTTTGCCATCCCCGCCAGCCTCTTTACCGTGGCGGCCTCGTTGGAATAGGCTGTGAAACCGAGGACGTCCGGCCTGAATTCCTCGAGCGCCCGTTTAAACGCCCTCTCCGGCGACTTCTCGCAAGCCAGATCCAGGATGCGCGTTTGGTGCCGGGATGGAATACCTCCGGCGACAATTTCCAAGGCCAACGGTTCCAGGTGGAGGAAAGCCTTGAGCCGCCGGGCGATTTTCAGGGTGACCGGCGGGCGGACGAGCAGGAACTTCATCCCGGCACCGCTCTGACTGTTACGGTTGGTTGTCATCGGGAGCAGTGTTCCTGGACCCTAAGGTTCCGAGGCGGCCTTGCCTCCGCAAGGCCTGGCAAAACCAAAGCCGGGAGCCACGGCCATCCGTCTTCGCCCGAAAGCTATGACGGAAAAGGCCGGCGGCTGACTCACTAATGCAATCTGAACTCTCAATTTTCACATCTCAATCCAAAACTCAAAGGTTAGTCGCATGCCCGCTCTCAATGTAGCTATCGGGGTTGGCTTCGGCCTGCGGGGCCGTATCTACCAAGTCGAACTTAACATGAACAATCTGGCGGACAATCCACCAAATTTGCTGCGAGAAAGGCAAAAGGAGTCTGTCGTTCCCAAGCTAATGGGGTAGCGGCCACCCCCGCTCGCGATGTCGTTTATCGGCTCCGGCGGGCGAGCCGTGGCGCAACCAAGGCGGACGTGGGTGAGTTGGAAACGACGGACGGAGCAGTTTTCATCGGCAGACCACATCACCCAACGACAATGCGATCGCATTGCCGAACAGTTAAATAGTGTCCCAATTTGGTGGTAGGGACATCGCGCTGCGATGTCCTCGCCCGCGTAGCAGCGGGCGAAATGAATCACATCCCCCACGCAAATTCCACATCTCACCGCTAGCGCCGCTGAACGCGGCGCGGACAGCGCAGCGCGCCGTCCCTACCTGATTTAGGACGTTATGGGAAATGACGTTTGCTTGACGATGGAGCGGCCGCGGTTTTTACTGCGTTGCGAAATCACATGGCAAAATTGTTTCTTGGACTCGATTCCAGCACGCAAAGCCTGAGCGCGGTGGTGATTGATTACGACCGCCGCAAGGTGGTGTATGAGAAATCA
>Ga0187851_10002040_pt1 | contig 18423 bp, 17 predicted proteins | sample June2016WEW_6_10_FD_132997 | JGI IMG/M metagenome (GOLD analysis project Ga0187851, IMG submission 132997) | Peatland microbial communities from SPRUCE experiment site at the Marcell Experimental Forest, Minnesota, USA - June2016WEW_6_10 | ecosystem: Environmental > Terrestrial > Soil >...
AGTCGCGGCTCGGCAACGTAAGCCGCGGCTCGGCAACGTAAGTAAGAACCGCTCCTTTTAGTCGCGGCTCCGTAACGTCAGTCGCGGCTCGGTAACGTCAGTCGCGGCTCGGTAACGTAAGCCGCGGCTCGGTAACGTAAGTAAGAACCGCTCCTTTTAGTCGCGGCTCAGTAACGTAAGTCGCGGCTGGGCAACGTAAGTCGCGGCTCGGCAACTGGGCGGCACAGAACCGACCATGCGCCCAGAGGTAGTTGTAGGTCAACAGAGTGAACGCGCGCACCAATGCGCAAAGGAGATTCTCATTGCCATACGTAGTTGTCGGGAAGGAAAACTCGAGTAACATCGAGCTTTATTATGAGGACCACGGCGCGGGTAAGCCGATTGTGCTGATCCATGGATACCCGCTGAGCGGAGCTTCCTGGGAGAAGCAGGCGGCGGCGCTGCTGGCCGCGGGCCACCGGGTCATCACCTATGATCGCAGAGGATTCGGTAAGTCCAGCCAGCCGGCAACCGGCTATAACTACGACACTTTCGCGGAGGACCTGCACAAGCTTGTCGCGCAGCTAGAGTTACACGATTTTGCACTGGCAGGATTCTCCATGGGAGGCGGCGAAGTGGCACGCTACCTGGGGAAACATGGATCGAAGGGCGTGAGTAAGGCGGTATTCATCTCGGGGGTACCGCCCTATCTCCTGAAGGCGCCGGACAACCCGGAGGGCGTGGACGGCAGTGTCTTCGAGGGGATTCAGAAAGCCGTCGCCGCGGATCGCTACGCATTCTTCGGCGAGTTTTTCAAGAACTTCTATAACACGGATCTGCTGCTGGGAAAGCTTGTCAGCGAACAGGCCGTGCAGGCAAGCTGGAACATTGCAGCGGGCGCCTCGGCGACGGCCTGTCTGGCTTGTGTGGCGACATGGTATGAGGACTTCCGCCAGGACCTGAACCGCGTCGACGTGCCGGCGTTGGTTATTCAAGGGGACGCGGACCGCATTCTACCAATCGCTGCGTCGGGACTCCGGACCGCCAAACTAATCCCGGGCGCACGCCTGTTGACAGTGAAAGACGGGCCGCACTGCATCACCTGGACCCATGCGGACGAAGTGAATCGCGAGCTGGTGAATTTCCTTAAGTAAGGGATCGGGCAGAGCGCGGGTTCAGAGCCGCCGCATCTTCTTGGGTCAGGGCGCGTCACTTCGGATGCGCAACAATTGTCACAGTCTTTGCGTATCGCAAGAGGATCAGGGTTTTGTGAACGCCGGGTGCGGGCCCGCGTCAGCGGCGGATTGCAGCGCTGGATGATAAGTGTTAAGCTACAGGCTACAGATCTTCCGGTGAACATACGCGGTTTCGCCCATAAGGGCCTCAAGAGACTCTACGAAGAAGACAGCGCCAAGGGCGTTCCACCGGACACGGTGGACAAGTTGCGCAAGATGTTCGCTTTCCTCGACGGCATGGCGGATCCGGAGGAACTGCGTTCGCTACCAGCCTGGAAGGCGCACACGCTGGCCGGCGATCGGCGGGGCGCGTGGAGCCTGAGCGTCACCCGGAACCGGCGGTTGACGTTCCGCATCGACCGGGCGGAGCGCGAAATCTTCGAACTGAATTTGGAAGATTACCATTAGTGGAAAGGGGAGCAACCGCAATGCCCATGAAGAACCCGCCACACCCCGGAGATTTCATCCGCACGGAGATCATAGAGCCCGCGGGGCTGTCCGTGACGGCGGCAGCGGCGGCGCTGAGAGTTTCCCGCCCGGCGCTGTCCAGCCTGCTGAACGGCAAGGCCGGCCTTTCGGGCGAAATGGCCCTGCGGGTCGAAAAGGCCTTCGGCGTGAAGATGGACACGCTCATGCGGATGCAGGTTTCCTACGACATCGCCCGGACACGCAAGCGCGAGAAGGAGATCCGGGTGCAACGGATTTCCGCCGACGCTCACCCATGAGTTGAGTGAATCAGAGAGAGTAAGTTCCGGGATGGCGCGTGGGGGTGGCCGGCTATGGCCGGGAGGGAGGGCCTAGTCAGTGGATTCGAACAAGGATCTAGACAATTCCGATTGCCGGACAATACTTGAGAGCGTCCCACGGTGAATCGTGTCGTGAAGCGGAACGGGAACGGTGATGGTACTGCCATCGAACCGCTTCTGCATGATGCGATGGCTGCCGCGCTGGCGGACGGCGACGAATCCATTGGCCTCGAGGATCCGGCAAACATCCGATCCCGATAGAGCCCGCAGCTTACCCAACCGGGACCTCGACGTGCGTCACAAAGACCTCGGGGTGGAAGCGCCGGCTGACTTCCGAGGGGTCCGCTGTCTCGAAGAAAAGAGTCAGCGCCTCGACCAGATTGGCGCGGGCCTCCTCGATGGAGGAGCCCTGGCTGGCAATGTCGAGATCCGGGCAGAGCGAGACGAAGCCGTCATCTTCCCGTTCGATGATTGCGGTCAGGCGCAGAGGCGTATTCACGATTCGAGTCTACAATAGTCGACGCAGCCGAATCACGGACGGGGCGATCATGAGCAGACCGCTCCTTGACAGTCGCGGCTCAGTAACAAGCGCGGCTCACAAACGGGGGCGGACCTTCAGCCGCGCAGTATGCCGACCAGCGCGTTGACGAAGAGTGCGCCGAGGGCGGTAGGGATCATCACTTTCCAGCCGATATTCATGAGCTGATCGTAGCGGTAGCGCGGGAAAGTGCCGCGCAGCCAGATCATCACATACAGAACCAGGAACAGCTTGAGCAGGAACCAGAAGACGGGCGCGGAGGGTGCGTTCACGGCTGGGATGAGGAACAGCGCGGCCAGAGCGAAGAAAGCCACCGCCAGGCACACCATGGCGATGGTGTAGCCGCGGATAGGCTGCCTCTTTACAAGGTAGAGACAGAGCGCGCCGACCAGGCCGAAGACCACCAGCGGGCCGCCGTAATCGAGTGGCGCGGCGAGCCAGGCGACGCCTGGGAACGGGCGCAGCCAGCCACCCCAGAAGACGGTGACGGCGACGCTGCCGACGACAAACATGGCGGTGTATTCGGAGAGAAAGTAGATCGACCAGCGGAAGCCGCTGTACTCGGTGGAGTAGCCGGAGACGAGCTCGCTATCGGCCTCGGGCAAATCGAAGGGCGCGCGGTTGGTCTCGGCGATGGAGCTGATGAAGTAGACCATGAAGGGCACGATCATCAGGCCGAAGTTATCGAAGACGAACCAGACGTGGCGATGGAGCTGGGCGTTGACGATGCCAGGCAGGGAGAGCGTGCCGGCAGCCATGACGCCGGAGACCAGGGCCAGCGAGAGGGCCACTTCATAGCTGACCAACTGCGCTGCGCCGCGCAGCCCGCCGAGCAGGGAGTAGTGGCTGTTAGAGGACCAGCCGCCGAGAATGATGCCGAGGATGCCGATGCTCGAGAGAGCCGTGATCACGAGCAGGCCGACATTGACATCGATGACATGCAGCGTATTGGAAAAGGGGATGACGGCGAGGCAGGTGGCGGCGGTGAAGAAGGAGATCACGGGCGCGCAGCGGAACAGAAAGCCGTTGGCCGCGCCGGGAATGAGGTCTTCTTTGAGCAGCAGCTTGACGGCGTCGGCGAGGGTCTGCAGAACGCCGTGCGGGCCCACGCGCATGGGGCCGAGACGGACCTGCATATCCGCCAGAACCTTGCGTTCGAGCAGCACGGTATAGGCGACGGCGAGAGGAACGACGGCGATGATGACCAGGGTCAGCGCGAGGGGCAGGAACCAGGGGTTGGAAAGAATGGCTTGCATGAGTTGGCCTCTCAGCGAGTGATGCTCCACTGGGCGAAGCGCACCCACGGTTCGGGATACACGCCGATGACGAGCGTGAGCACTCCGGTGACGCCGAGCGCCACTTTCAGGCCGAGGCTGGAGGAGACCGGCTCCGCATTCTCCTGAGGCGTGGTGAACATGGCGCGCACGAGGCGGAAGTAATAATAGATGGCGACGGCGACGTAGAGCGCGGCGATGACGGCCAGCACGGTGTGGCCGGTTTCGAGCAGCGACAGGAAGATCAGGTACTTGCCGAGGAAGCCGGCGGTGGGCGGAATGCCGGCCAGCGAGAGCAGGAAGATCAGCATCCACAAAGCGTGGGCGGGGCTTTTCTGCATCAGGCCCTTGAGGTCGTTGATATCGTCGCCGGCGATGCCGCGACTGGCGAGCGAGGTCAGCACGAGGAACGCGCCGAGGTTCATGAACGCGTAGACCAGAATGTAAATCAGCACGCCCTGGATGCCCATGGCATTGCCGGCGATGATGCCGAGCAGGATGTAGCCGGCGTGGTTGATGGAGCTGTAGGCCAGCAGGCGCTTGGTGTTGGTCTGCGTGAGCGCCGCGAGGTTGCCGATGGTCATGGAGAGCACCGCGGCGCCGATAAGGAGAGGCTCCCAGGCCGCGCGGGCCGTGGCCAGCGGGCCGAGCAGCAGGCGCAGAATCAAGGCGAACGAGGCGGCCTTCGAGCCGACGGCGAGATAGGCGGCGACGGTGGTGGGTGCGCCTTCATAGGCGTCGGGAGCCCACATGTGGAAGGGCGCGGCGGAGATCTTGAAGAAAAGGCCGACGAGGATCGTGGCGACGGCGAGGAACACCAGCGGGTCAAAGGGATCGCGCGCTGCGACGGCGTTGCCGATGTCGCTCAGCCGCGTGGAGCCGGACAGGCCGTAGAGGATCGAGAATCCATAGACCAGGAAGCCGCTCGAGAAGCCGCCGAGCAGGAGGTACTTCAACGCGGCCTCGTTGGAACGCTGGTCGCGGCGCATGAAGCCGACCAGGATGTAGAACGAGACGGCCATGGTTTCGAGGCCGATGAACAGCGTGACCAACTCGTTGCCACTGGCCAGGAAGAACATGCCGACCTGGGCCAGCATGAGCAAGCCGTAGTACTCGCCGTGATGCTCGTCGCGGAGCTCGAAGTAGCGGTAGGAGAAGAGCGCGACCAGGACCGTGGTGGCGAGGAAGATCCAATGAAAGTACAGCGAGAAGCCGTCGATGATGAGGGCGCCGTGGAATGCTTCGATTGGCAGGCCGTTCTGTTCGACGAGGAAGAGCTGTTGCTTCAAGAGCGCGATGCCCGCGAAGGCTTCGCCGGCAAGCAGGAACCAGACCAGGTACCGGCGCTGCTTCGGTTCCGGGAAGATCCAGAAATCGAAGAGCAGAGTGGCGCAGCCGAACAGCGCGAGCAGGATGGCGGGCAGAAGGACGAAGTGATCGGTGGAGCTGTAATAGATGCTCATCGGATGCGAGCCTCCGCCTGAATCGGATGGAGCGGGAGCGAGGCCAGCGGCGTGTTGGCCGACTGGTGGACACGGTGAACGATCTGCGCGACGGGTTTGTCGAGGAGGTCGAAGTAGGGCTTGGGATAGACGCCGATGCTCACGGCCCACAGGATCAGCGGCACAAAGACGGCCCATTCGCGCCAGGTGAGATCGGGCAGGCCGCGGTTCTTTTCGTTGGTGATCTCGCCGAGCATGGTGCGCTGGTAGAGCCACAGCAGGTAGGCCGCGCCGAAGATGATGCCGAGAACGGCGAAGGCGGCCCAGATTTTATTGGCCTCGAATGCGCCCTGGAGGATCGTGAATTCTCCGATGAAGCCATTGAGCAACGGCAGGCCGGCGCTGGAGAGCATGGCGATGGCGAAGACAATGGCATAGTTCGGCATGACGTGCGCGAGGCCGCCGAATTCATGAATCTCGCGCGTGTGGCGGCGTTCGTAGATGACGCCCACGACAAGGAACAGCATGCCGGTGGAGATGCCGTGGTTGAGCTGCTGGATGATCGACCCGCTGAGGCCGCTCTGGTTGAGCGCGAAAATGCCGAGCGTGCAGAAGCCGAGGTGGCTGACCGATGAATAGGCGACGAGTTTCTTCCAATCCTGCTGCACCAGGCTGACCAGCGCGCCATAGAGGATGCCGATCAGCGAGAGGACGGCGAGAACCGTGACAATCGTTTTGTCCGCGGAGGCATTGGGCAACAACGGCAGCGAGAAGCGGATGAAACCGTAAGTGCCCATCTTCAGCAGGACCGCGGCTAGGATGACCGAGCCGGCCGTGGGCGCCTCGGTGTGCGCGTCGGGCAGCCAGGTGTGGAATGGGAACATCGGCACCTTGATGGCGAAGCCGATGAAGAAGGCCCAGAAGACCCATTGCTGCAGGCCCAGGGGCAGCGAGAGCTTCATCAGCTCGGAGATTTCGAAGGTGTAGCGGCCGAACTGCTGCGCGTATTGGAAGTAGAGCGTCAGGATGCCGAGCAGCATGAGGACGCCGCCGGCGAGCGTATAGAGGAAGAATTTGATGGCCGCATAGAGCTTACGCGGCCCGCCCCAGATGCCGATGATGAAGTACATCGGCACCAGCACCAGTTCCCAGAAAACATAGAACAGCAGGAAGTCGAGCGAGATGAAAACGCCGATCATGCCGACCTGCTGCAGCAGGAACATGGCGTAGTATTCCTTGACGCGGTCGTTGATCGAAACCCAGGAGCTGAAGATGGCGACGAAGCCCATGACGGTGGTGAGCATGACCATCAGCAGCGAGATGCCGTCGATGCCGACCAGGTACTGCACGCCCAGCGAGGGGATCCAATCGGCGCGCTCGAGGAACTGATAGCCGTCCTTCGCACGATCGAAGCCCAGGACCAGCGGCAGCGAAACGAGGAAGCCCGCGGCGGCGACGATGTTGGCCCACAAGCGGATGAGGAATTTATTCTCGCCGGGGATCAGCAGCAGCACCAGCAGCCCGACCAGCGGGGTGAAGAGGACGATCGAGAGTATGTGCGACGGCATGGTTTAGCGCACCCAGTAATAGCCGAAAATCAGGATCAGGCCGAGCACGAAGACCAGCGCGTAGCTTTGCAGAAAGCCGGTCTGCAGAAAGCGGATGGGGAACGAAAGCGCGCGCACGGTGAAAGCGCCCAGGTTCACGAGCCCGTCGACAATCCAGGTGTCCCACCACATCGAGACGGTCGAAACGAAGCGCGTGGCCCACGCCGTGCCGTTCACGCCGCCGTCGACGACGCCCGAGTCGAAGCGCGCGCACGCCGCGCCGCCGCCGAGCGAGAGGCCGCGCACGAAAATAAGGTCGTAAATCTCGTCGACGTACCACTTGTTGTAGAGCACGGGATAGAGCAGGCCGCCCGTGGGGCGCTGATCGGCGCGCAGCTTGAGATAAACGTAGCGGGCGACGTAGATGCCGCCGAGCGCGAGCACGATGGAGACGCCCATCAGGAACATTTCAGCGGCGTGGCCGGCGTGTTCTGCGCCATCGCGCGCGATGGTGCTCACGGGTTCGAAGACGGGCTCGAGCCAGTGTTCAAAGCTCTGGAAGAAGGCGGGCAGACCGAACAACTTTGGCACGCCGAGCCAGCCGGCGAGCGCGCTGCCGGCGGCGAGCACCACCAGCGGGACGGTCATGGTGCGCGGCGATTCGTGGACGTGCTGGCGCGTGCGCTCGTCCATGCGCCCCTGGCCGTAGAAGGTCAGGAACATCAGCCGCCACATATAAAATGCCGTCATGGCGGCCGTGATCAGGCCGACCACGGTGAGGAAGCGCGAGCCGAGCGGCGAGCTGTAGGTCTGCCAGATGATTTCGTCTTTGGAGAAGAAGCCGGCGAAGCCGGGGATGCCGGCGATGGCCAGCGAAGCGATGAACATGGTCGTGAAGGTGATGGGAATTTTGCCCTTCAGCCCGCCCATGCGCCGCATGTCCTGCTCGCCGCTCATGGCGTGGATCACGCTGCCGGCGCCGAGGAACAGCAGGGCCTTGAAAAAGGCGTGCGTATAGAGATGGAAGATGGCCACCCAGTATGCGCCCACGCCGGCGGCGACAAACATGTAGCCCAGTTGGCTGACGGTGGAGTAGGCCAGCACGCGCTTGATATCGTTCTGCACCAGGCCGATCGAGGCCGCGAAAATGGCCGTCGCCGCGCCGACGCCGGCGATGAGAAACGAAGTCTCCGGTGTCAACTGGTACAGCACGTTCGAGCGCGCCACCATGTAGACGCCCGCGGTCACCATGGTCGCGGCGTGGATCAGAGCGGAGACCGGCGTCGGACCCTCCATCGCGTCGGGCAGCCAGATGTACAACGGGATCTGCGCCGATTTGCCGGTGGCACCGATGAACAGCAGCAGCGCGGTCAGGCTCAGCAGACCGAAGTGCTGCTCCACGCCGAAGCGCGCCGACCGCAGCGCTTCATTGACGTCGGTGAACTTGAGCGAATCGGTGATCTGGTAGAGGAAGAACATCCCCAGGATGAAGCCCGCGTCGCCGATGCGGTTAACGATGAAAGCTTTTTTGCCGGCGTCGCCGGCCGATTTCTTATTGAAGTAAAAACCGATCAGCAGGTAGCTGCACAGGCCGACACCTTCCCAGCCGACGAACAACAACGCGTAGTTGTTGGCCAGCACGAGAGTCAGCATGAAAAAGATAAACAGGTTGAGGTACCCGAAGAAGCGGTAGTATCCGCCCTCGTGGCCCATGTAGCCGATGGAATAGACGTGGATCAGAAAGCCGACGCCGGTGACGACGAGGATCATCACCGCGCTGAGCGGATCGAGCAGGTAGGCGAAATCAACTTTCAACAAAGGCAGCCAGTGGAATAGCGTGACCTGGTGCAGCCGGTGGGGCAGGCCGGCGAGTTGGATGACGGCGCCGAGCGACAGCAAAAACGAAACGCCGACCGCGCCGGGCGAGATGAGGCTGATGGCCGCCTTGGGCAGGCGACGCCCGAAAAAGAGCATCACCGCCGCGCCCATGAGCGGCACCAGCGGGATCAGCCAGATGAGGTCGAGAAAGTTCATCGTCACTTCTTCTTCCTGGAGCGGCTTACCATTTCAGGAGATCGATCTCGTCGACCAGCACCGTCTCCTTATTGCGGAACAGCGCGATGAGAATGCCCAGACCCACGGCGGCCTCGGCCACGGCCACGGTGATCACAAAGATCGCGAAAATCTGCCCGTTGAGCGTCTTCAGGTGGCCGCTGAAGGCAACCAGGTTCACGTTGACCGCGTTGAGAATCAGCTCGATCGACATCATGATGACGACGACGTTGCGGCGCAGCAGAATGCCGAGGGTGCCGATGAGCAGCAGAGCGGCGCTGAGCACGAGGTAATGGGCGGTGGTGACGGGGTGAAACATTTTCGTCTTTTCTGGTTTGGCGTCAAACCTTCTTCCGGGCCATCATGACGCTGCCCACAATGGCCACCAGGAGCAACAGCGAAGCCACTTCAAACGGCACCAGGTAGTCGCGGAACAGCATGTCGGCCAGTTGCTCGACGTTGCCGCCCGCTTCGGCTTGGCGCGGCGCGGGCAGCGCCAGCAGGTCGCGGCCGCGCGTCAGGAAAGCGACGAACAGCGCGCCAACGCCGGCGGTGGCGGCGAGCGGAACAAGCCAGTGCCGGTGGTAGCGCGGCTGATGCGCGGTCTGGTCGAGGTTCACGAGCATGATGACGAACAGGAACAGCACCGTGATGCCGCCGATGTAGAGCACGATCTGCACGGCGAACAGGAACTCGGCCTTCTGCAGCAGGAACAGGCCGGCCACTCCGGCCAGCGATGTGACGAGCGCGATAGCGCAGTACACCGCGTTGCGCAGCGACACGGTCAGGATGGCGCCGACGAGCGTGAGCAGCGCGAAGCTATAAAAAAGAATTGTATCCAGCATGGGCGACCTGTCCACCAACCGGAGCCGGAGGTTCAACCCGGCCTGTGTCTCAAATGCGAACTGCCGCGAGCGCTCCTAGTACTTGTACTTAACCGGCTTCGGACCTTCCTCCAGCATCTGCCGGTCCCAGATGGCGCCTTCCCGCGAATAATTCGCCAATTCGAAATCCTGCGTCAACTCCAGACAATCCACCGGGCAGGCGTCCTCGCACAAGCCGCAGAACATGCAGCGCGAAATGTCGTATGTGAAAGTCACCAGATCCTTGCGCTTGGTTTCCGGGTTGCGTTCCCAGCCCACGACGATCAGATTCTCGGGGCACGCCAGAGCGCACAGGTCGCAGGAAATGCAAAGGGTCGCGCCGTTCTCGGGATTGATGTTGAGCCGCGGCGCGCCGCGATAGCGTTCGGCCACTTTGGGCCGCGCCGACGGATACTGCTCAGTCACGATCTGCTTCGGGTTCTGGTTGCGGAAGGTCACCCACAGACCTTCGAGCAGGTCCACGAGGAAGATCGATCTGAGCAACTTCTTCATCGGAGCGCTTCCGCCGCGAGCCCGGGGCACTAGCGGTCAACCTCCCCCAGGACAATATCAATGGTACCGATGATCGCCACCAGATCTGCAACCAGAGCGCCCTTCGACATCCGGTCCAGCGCCTGGAGATTGACAAACGACGGCGGCCGCACGCGCACGCGATAGGGCAGCGTCGTGCCGTCGCTCACGATATAGTAACCGAGTTCGCCTTTGGGCGCCTCGATGGAAACGTAAACTTCGCCCACAGGCGGCTTGATGACCTTCGGCACCTTGGCCATGATCGGTCCGGCCGGGATCGAGGCCACTGCCTGGCGCATAATCCGCACCGACTGCCGCATCTCCTCCATGCGCACGATGTACCGGTCGAAGTTGTCGCCGCGGTCGCCCGTCGGGATTTCAAAATCGTATTTTTCGTAGCCGCTGTACGGCTGCGCTTTGCGCAGGTCCCACTTCTCGCCGGCGGCGCGCAGCAGCGGGCCAGTCACGCCGAAGGCCTTGCAATCGGTGGCATTCAGCAACCCCACGTTGCGCATGCGGTCCACCCAGATGCGATTGCCCGTCAGCAGTTCCTCATACTCATCGGCCTTGGGCAGGAAGACGTCGCAGAAGTCGAGCACCTCTTTTTCGAAGCCGTCGTAAGTTTCGTACTGCAATCCGCCGATGCGGAAAGCGTGCGTGGTGAGTCGCGCGCCACAATATTTTTCGAAAATGTTCAGCGCCAGCTCGCGTTCCCGCATGCAGTAAAACAAGGGTGTGATCGCGCCGATGTCTAGCGCATGCGTGCCCAGCCAGATCAGATGGCTGGCGATGCGGTTCAGCTCGGTGAGGATCACGCGCACCACCTGCGCGCGCGGCGGCGCCTCGACGCCGAGAAGCTTCTCGACTGCCAGGCAGTAGCCCAGCCCGTTGGAGACCGAGGCGACGTAGTCCATGCGGTCGACGTAGGGCGCGAACTGCTGATAGGTCCGGTTTTCGCCGAGCTTTTCCACGCCGCGGTGCAGGTACCCGATCACGCAGTCGGTGCCCAGCACCTTCTCGCCGTCCAGCTTGACGATCACCCGCAGCACGCCGTGCGTCGACGGATGCTGTGGCCCCATGTTGAGGACGAGTTCGGTGGAATCGAGGAACGTCTCGGCCATGTCCTATTGTCCGCTCTCGATCCCCAGGTTCTCCTGAACCCAGCGATTGTCCATGTCGAGGATGGTGCGATCCTTGCGCAGCGGGAAGCCCGTCCACTCGTCCGGCATCAGGATGCGGCGCAAATCGGGGTGGCCGTCGAATTCCACTCCAAACATATCGTAGACTTCGCGTTCCAGCCAGTTTGCCGTCGGATACAGGTCCACGCTGCTGCGCGGGCGCTCGCCCTCCTTCACCCGGATCTTCAGCCGGATGCGCTGATTGCCGGAGAAGCTGTAGAGCACATAAATAATATCGAAGGCCGCTTCGCGCTTCGGCCAGTGCACGGCCGTGATATCCACGAGGTAGTCGAATTCGTGAATCTTGCGCAGCGAATCAATCACTTCATGCGCGGCGTCCGTCTGCGCGACAAAAGAAGGCTGGCCCTGATAGGCGATAAACTCCGCAACCCGCTCGCCGAATTCGTCCTGCAAGGCACTCGGCAGATCGCCTTCCCACACCGGAGGCGGTGGCGGAGGCGCGGCCGGTTTCGCGATGGGCTTGGCCGGCGCCGCGGGCGGCGTTGCCGCCGCGGCCGGTGGAGTTGCCGGCGCGGCCGGCGCTGACGGCGGCTGGGGTTGAGCCGGTGCGGGGCCGGGGCTCTGCGCCTCTTCGGGCTTCTGTTCCTCAGGCATCGCGGAATCCAGACTGAAGCACCAGGGTTATCATAGCCGTCGAATCCGCGTCAATGCTGCTTGGGGTAAACCAGACACTGAAGTCTTATATTATCAATGCCTTCCTGAATCCGGCAAGTGAAGCTCGCGTAATAACTTAGTCGTCGCCCCCGCGGACTCGAGCGATGAACTCGCCGCCAATCTCACAAGATCGGCCGGCTCGTCCACATCCGCCCACCATTGCGCCAGCGCGACGCTCAGTTCGCTGGCCCGGCAGGCGTCTACGGTCGCGGCCATTGTGTGCGGCGACGACCACGGGACTCCCTCGAACATGCCCGCCGCGATCCGGCGGCAGGCGATGCCCCAGAAGCCGCCGTCTTCGGCCGGGCCGAGACACACGTCCGCGTCGGCGTCCAACAATCGCGCGATATGCGCGGCCGGCAGATCGGGCGCATCCGTCCCCAAGATGGCCACCCGTTCCCAACTCCGGGCCAGCGCCTCTTCCAGCGCCGCATGGAGCCGTGCGCCTAGATCGCCTGGGCACTGCAATCGGCGCGGGCAGGTGAGCGTGGGCCAGGCATCGGTATCGGCATCGGTGTGCAATTCGATGGGCCAGCCGGATGACGCGCGGGCCGCGGCATCGAGCACGAACGCCCGGTGCAGGCCGAGTGCGACGGCGTCGCCATACTGTTTGGCCAGCCGTGTCTTGACCCGGCCGGAGATCGGCGCTTTGGCGAAAAGAACGACCAGGTGACGCAATCCGAGATTGTAGAATGAAATGAGCTCAGCGAGTTGGCAGGAAGGATTGAGGAGATGAAAAAGTGTTGCGCAGTGGCCCTTTCGGCCGCTTTTCTAATCACCGGTTCGGCCATGGCCGCGGACAAGAAGGGCGACGCGGCGAAAGGCAAGGAGGTGTTCGAGCAGTGCAGCGTGTGCCACTATGCGACCACCGATCAGAAGAAAATGGGGCCCAGCCTGAAGGGACTGTTCAAACGGCCCAAATTAGGCAACGGCCTGAAACCGACCGACGCCACCGTCCTGGACTTCGTCAACAAAGGCAAAGGCTCCATGCCGGCCTTCGCCAGCGTGTTGAGCGACGACGAGAAGCAGGATCTGTTGGCATACCTCAAGACGCTTTAGCGCGCTGGATTGACCGCCGCGGCTGCCTGCCGCTACTCTAAAAAGAGGTGGCGGTTCCTCACCGTCACAAGGTCCCTATCGTCTAGCCCGGCCTAGGACACCGCCCTTTCACGGCGATAACGCGGGTTCGAATCCCGCTGGGGACGCCATTTAAATAACTAGCTGCCCGGTTTGAGTCTTTGAGCTGCGGACAACGCTGCCCTCTCCGAAGCTATAATGCATGCTCATGTCTGCGTCCGCAGCTTCTCGTCCGGGCGCCAGTCGCGGCGCTTGCGCAGGGGTGGCGCTTCTGTCGGCGCTTGTGGTTTTTGCCTGGACCGCAGCTCGAATCCACTACGCGTGCGACGGCAACTGGACAGCGCTATTCTGCACCGGCACGACGCTTCGAGTACCGCCGGATCTGGATGCGGGAACGTATCGTTTTGAAGGCCACGGCTACGACGGCCAATTCTACAGATTCCTGGCACAAGATCCGTCGCTCCAAAAGGGCTACTACCGCTATATGGACGCGCCGCAACGCTGGTGCCGCCGGCTTCTGGTTCCGCTGGCGGCCTGGTCATTCGGCTTTGGGCAGCGCGATTGGATAGACGGTGCATATATCGCCTTGGAGTTGCTCTTCCTGGCGCTGGGCACGTACTGGTGCGCACGGTTGTTGGTGCGCCGTGGCCGTTCTCCGCTGTGGGGATTGCTGTTTGTGGTTGTCCCCGCTACGTTGACTTCCTTCGATCGCATGCTGACGGACGGGCCGCTCACGGCGCTGTTTGCCGGATTCCTGTTGTACTGCGAAGAGCAGCGCTGGAACCGTGTCTGGGTGCTGGCGCTGCTGGCGGCCCTCACACGCGAAACAGGCCTGCTGCTCGTCGCCGCATTGGTGGTGGATCGATTGTTGCGCCGCGACTGGCGCCAGGCCGCCTGGTTTGCTTCGAGCGGCATCCCGGCAATCGCCTGGTATGGGTACCTGGCCGCGCGGCTGCCGCCTGATGGCCCGGCATCGATGTTCGGAATTCCGGTTTGGGGCATCTTGCGGCGCCTGCTCTGGTTCCGGCCGTTCCCCGATCCGCGCGTGCAGTTGCTGATGCGAGTCACCGATTTTCTGGCCGTGCTGGGTCTGGCTATCAGCATGATCCTGGCTGTGCGCTGGCTCCTCGAGCGCCGCCTGGCGCCCGCGACTCTATGCGTCGGTTTGTTCGCCGCCCTGGCAGTTGTGCTCTGTTCGCCGAGTCACATGATCGAGGTATTTGGTTTCGGGCGTCCTGTTTCGCCGCTGCTGTTGTGGGTCATGATCGAGGCCGTCTCTCGCAAAAAGTGGATCGCCCTGGCGCCACCGCTTCTGGTGAGCCTGAGTGTCAGCGTGGCGTTTGCCAGACCGTTCGTCACGGTCATGCAGAGCCTCCTGCGACGTTAACCTGCATGTCTCCCAGTCGTAGCTTTCCCCCTGGCGGTCCTCCGCGAAAACCGCACGCGAAAACCGGGGACTGACGTCTCTGTCCTAGTGTCATGTCTCGCAGATTCTTTGACAATCGCCGGCCATTCACCGTGGCGCAGGCACTCGTGCCTGCCGCGTCGACACTCGTGTCGACGCTCGGCCGGCGTTGTCAATCCTTGACTGAGACACTACACTAGCCGCGCACTCCCCTCGCTATCCACGCACTGCATCGACTGCGCCGTGTGGACTTCAGCCGTCTCTCACCCGTGTTTCCCGAGCGCGAGCGAGGGGCGATGCGTGGACCGCGCTGCCAGCGTCGCGACTGGGACTATCATGAGGCTAGCTGCTTATGAAGAAGATACCCTGCCTGGTGCTGATCGCGCTGGCGGCATCGGCCGCCTACGCCCAGAATGAGAAACTGTTGTTGCGCGAGGGTTGGTCGATCCAACCGTCGTCGGCGGTTCGAGACACGGCCGCAAACGTGTCGACCCCGGGCTTTCCGGCCCGCGACTGGTACAAGGCGACGATGCCCTCCACGGTCGTCAGCGCGCTGGTGCGCAACCAGGTCTACGCCGACCCTTACACCGGCATGAACCTGCGCGCCATCCCGGGCACGACCTATCCCATTGCCGCCAACTTTTCGAACTTGCCGATGCCGCCGGAGAGCCCGTTCCGCCAGTCGTGGTGGTTCCGTACGGAATTTACGGCACCGGATACTTATCGCGACAAGACGCTGTGGCTGCGCTTCGACGGCATCAACTACCGGGCCAACGTATGGTTGAACGGCCATCAGATCGCCGAGTCGGACAAGATGGCGGGCGCGTGGCGGCTCTTCGAGTACAACGTCACCGGAGTGGTGCAGGCCGGCGCGAAGAACTGTCTGGCGGTGGAGATTTTCCCGCCAGAAGCGGATGACCTCGGTATCACGTTCGTCGATTGGAATCCGGCGTCGCCCGACAAGGGCATGGGGCTGTGGCGCGATGTGCACCTCGACGCCACGGGCCCGGTGGCGATCCGATTCCCGCAGGTGATCACGCGGCTGAATCTGCCCGCCACCGATAAGGCCGAGCTCACGGTCACGGCCGAACTGCGCAACGGCACCCAGCGCGCGGTGAGCGGAACGTTGAAGGGGACCATCGAGGCGCTGAGTTTCTCGCAGCCAATGGAACTGGCGCCGGGAGAGACGAAAGTCGTCACCTTCGCACCCGCCGGCTTCGCTCAATTGAAAATCGACCACCCGCGGCTGTGGTGGCCGGTGCAGGTCGGGCCGCAGAACTTGTACCCATTGCAGCTCCAGTTCGAAACGGGCGGGGCCATATCGGATCAGTACGCGATGAAATTCGGTATCCGCGAGGTGACCTCGAAGCTCGATGCGCAGAACCACCGCGTCTTTCAGATCAATGGAAAAAACATCCTCATCCGAGGAGCGGGTTATACCTTCGACATGCTGTTGCGGTCTTCGCCGGAGCGGCAGGCAGAAGAGCTGAACTACGTCCGCGACATGAACCTGAACGCGGTGCGCTTGGAAGGCAAACTGGAGAACGACCATTTCTTCGACCTGACCGACGAGATGGGCATCCTGGTGCTGACCGGCTGGTGCTGCTGCGATCACTGGGAGAAATGGGCGAACTGGAAGGAAGTGGACCATTCGATCGCGGCTGAGTCGCTGCGCGATCAGATCCGGCGTTTGCGCAGCCACCCGTCGGTCTTCGACTGGCTCAACGGTAGCGATAATCCTCCGGTAGCGCAGGTGGAGCAGCGTTATATCGAGATTCTCAAGGAGCTCAACTGGCCGAATCCCTATCAATCCTCGGCCACGCAGAGACCGACCGAGGTCAGCGGTGAGACCGGGCTCAAGATGACCGGTCCCTATGAATATGTAGCGCCCAGTTACTGGCTGTTGGACACAAAGAACGGGGGCGCATTCGGCTTCATTACGGAAACAGGCCCGGGGCCGTCCGTACCTCCTGTCGAAAGTATCCGCGCGATGCTTCCGGAGGACAAATTGTGGCCCATCAACTCCGCCTGGGACTATCACGCCGGGGGCGGCCCGTTCCGCGACCTGCACGTCTTCACCGAGGCGCTGAACGCGCGCTACGGAAAGCCGGACAACCTGGAGGAATACGCCCGTAAAGCGCAGGTGCTGGCCTATGAAAGCCAACGCGCAATGTTCGAGGCTTTCGGGCGCAACAAGTATATCTCGACGGGCGTGATCCAGTGGATGGCCAATAACGCCTGGCCGTCGATGATCTGGCACTTGTACGACTGGTATCTGCGGCCGGGCGGCAGTTACTTTGGCGCTAAGAAAGCCAACGAGCCGCTGCACATTCAGTACAGCTACGACGACCGCTCAATCGTGGTGGTCAATTCGTTCTATCAGGCGTTCCCAAGAATGACTGCGAAAGCCTGGGTTTACAACTTAGACATGAGCGAGAAGTGGCACCAGGAGGCGCGCGTCGACGTGACTCAGGATAGTTCCACGCGCGTCTTGAGCGTACCGGCGCTCACGGGTTTATCGAGCACCTACTTTGTAAGACTGGTGCTGGCCGATTCCGCGGGGAAGATTGTCAGCACCAACTTCTACTGGCTGTCGACCAAGCCCGAGGAATTGGATTGGGACAAATCGACCTGGTATGTCACACCGACTAAGAGCTATGCCGACATGACGGCCTTGAATACCCTGCCCCACGTGCCGGTAAGCTACCATGTGCAATCGGAAGTGCAAGGAGAGCAGGGCATCACGCGCGTGACTGTAGAGAATCCGTCCCACAGTCTGGCCTTCTCCGTACACCTGAAGGTAAGCCGGGGCGAAGAAGGCGATGTGGATCCCGACGCGCCGCCGCGCTCTGCCGAGATCCTGCCGGTGCTGTGGGAGGACAACTACTTCGCGCTGCTGCCGGGCGAAAAGCGCACCGTGACGGCTACCTACCACGCCGCGGATTTGGGGAAAGGCAAGCCTGTCGTGCAGGTGGACGGCTGGAACGTTTCCGGCGTCCGGCATTGAGGGCTTACTCGGTGTTCTAAGGAGGTTGCGTGCGGTTGTCCTCCTTGCGAGGATCTGTCTGCTCAAGTAGGCTGGACTCACTAATTCCATGACAAACCAAGCACCATGGCGGGATCTGCGCGTCGGCCTTTTCAGCATTGGCACGGACGCGTACTGGCCTCAATTCGGCGGCCTTAAAGACAAGTTAGAGGGCTATAACAAACAGGTCGTCGCGCAGCTTGCGCGCGCCGATGTGACGGTCGTTAATCTGGGTCTGATCGACACGCCGGAGAAGGCTCTCGCGGCGGGACACCGCTTTCGCGAGGCGGACGTCGATCTGATTTTTCTGCATGTCTCGACCTACGCTTTGTCCTCCACGGTATTGCCGGTGGTGCGCCGCGCCAAGGTCCCGGTGATCATCCTGAATCTTTCGCCCGGCGAAGCGATCGACTACGCCACTTTCAACGCGTCACGCGATCGCGGGGCGATGACGGGCGAGTGGCTGAGCTGGTGCCAGGCCTGCTCCGTGCCAGAAATCGCGAACCTCTTCCGCCGCTGCCGCATTCCGTTCTTTCAGGTGACCGGCATGCTCGAGAACGACCCCGCGTCGTCCAGCGAAATCTCCGCGTGGCTCGCGGCGGCACGCGTGGCGTTCATCATGGAGCATAATCGGCTGGGCGTGATGGGCCACTATTACGGCGGCATGCTCGACATTTACTCGGACCTGACGCGGCAGTGCGCAGGTTTCGGAGGGCACATCGAATTCGTCGAGGTGGATGAGCTGTCGGCGTTGCGGCGCGCCGTTTCCGAAAGCGAAATCGAAGCCCGGGTCGCGGCATTTCGCGAGGCATTCGAGGTGCAGCCGGATTGCCCGGCCGCCGAACTGCGGCGGGCC
>Ga0187851_10002041_pt1 | contig 18421 bp, 15 predicted proteins | sample June2016WEW_6_10_FD_132997 | JGI IMG/M metagenome (GOLD analysis project Ga0187851, IMG submission 132997) | Peatland microbial communities from SPRUCE experiment site at the Marcell Experimental Forest, Minnesota, USA - June2016WEW_6_10 | ecosystem: Environmental > Terrestrial > Soil >...
GGATCTCCCCGGCGCTAAATGCGTTCTTCAACTCCTTCTCGGCTCTTACGACGACACCCAACGACTCGAGTCTGCGGCAAAATGCACTCGACAGCGCGCAGCAGGTCGCCCAGGCGTTCAACCAATCCATCAATCAGTTGGATCAAGTGAGCCAGGGCGTTCAGCAGGAATTGACCGCGCAGGTCGGCCAGGTGAATCAGATCGCACAGCAGATCGCTTCGATTAACCAGCAAATCGAGGAGAACGCGGGCGCGGCCACCGATCCCGGATTGAGCGCGAACATGTCGCAGGCTTTGGAACAGCTTTCGCAGTATGCAGATGTGAGCGCTGTCAAGCAGGACAATGGTACGGTCAACGTCAGTTTCGGGCAGGCGTCCCTTGTGAGCGGGGACACCTCGCTGCCGCTGCAATTGGTCCCCGGCGCCGGCCAGATGGTGCTGGAGGACAGCCAGGGCAATGATGTTTCCCAGGGACTGCAGTCCGGCAGCATCAAGGCCGCCCTGAACATGACGAGCAGCGTTATACCGGCCACTGTGGCGAGTTTGAACCAGCTGGCGCAAAGTTTCGCCACGGCGGTGAATGGCGCCCTCGAGGGGGGCGTGGACCAGACGGGCATCCCGCAGGGCAACCTGCAGGCCCAAGACCTGTTCACCTTCAGTGCGGCAAATGGAGCCGCAGCGACGATCAGCGTGAATCCTCTGACCACGTCCCAACTCGCCCTGGCCGCTCCGGCGGCCGCCGGAGGAAACGCGATCGCCGTGCAGGTGGCGAATCTTCAGCAGGCCACCAATCTGATCCCCGGCCAAACGCAAACGCTGAGCCAGAACTACGCCAGCCTGGTGGCGCAGGTGGGGCAAATGGTCTCCAACGCTCAGAACGACCAGACCACAACCGAGAGCCTCACTGCCCAGGCGCAGTCGGCGCGCCAGAGCGTGCAGGGCGTCAGCCTGGACGAAGAAGCTATGAATCTGCTCGAGTATCAACGCGGCTACGAGGCGATGTCGAAGTTCGTGCAGGTCATTGATGAGATCACGCTGGAGTTGATCAACGATATGGTTCAGTGACGACTTGAGGACGGCACTTTTCGGGAGAGATGTTAAATGGACCTCCTAGTCTCCAACAGCAATGATGCGTTGTTCATCAACCAGCTCAATGTGCTCAATGCCGCCATGTCCCGGGCGCAACAGGAACTCGCCAGCGGCAAGCGGATACTCAACGCTTCCGACGATCCCGCAAGCGTTCCCGCGATCATACAGAACCAGGCCGATCTGGCGCGCGTCGAACAAAGCCAGTCCAACCTCAACACATTGAATTCGGAAGTTGGCATGGCCAGCGGCGATCTCGAGAATGCCGCGACCATCATGGACAACATCAGCTCGCTGGCCGCCGAAGGAGCCACCGGCACAACCAGCGCCCAGACACGGCAGGTGCTCGCCGGCCAGATTCAGGATCTTGAAACGCAGATTGTAGGGATCGCGAATTCGACGAATGAGGGACGATATCTGTTCGGCGGCGACAGCGATGCGACTGCCCCTTACTCGATCAACTACGCGAACACGCCGCCATTCACTGCCAACACGACGGCCCCAGCCACCAGATTGGGCATCGATGCGATGGGAAACACGTTTTCAATCGCCATGACAGCCACGGATATCTTCAACAACGCCGATCCCACCCAAAACATTCTGCAGTCCATCGAAAACCTGCGTCAGGGCTTACTGGCGAATAGCAGCCCGGCGATTACGAATGCCGTCACTCAGCTTTCCACGGCGGACCAACATCTGAATAATGTCCAGGCTTTCTACGGAAACGCGGAGAGCTCGATCACTTCTGCTCTCAGCGCTGCATCCACAATGCAATTGAATCTGCAGACCAACCAATCGCAGCTGACCGACGCCGATCAGGCGCAAGTGATTACGGACGAGCAAACCGCGCAAACACAGCAGCAGGCAATGCTGGAAATGCGCGCCCAATTGCCGCGCGGCTCATTGTTCGACATGCTCGGGTAGGGAACGCGCCGCCCGGCCACTCAGATGGCGCACCTCGGCTCGCACAGGCACGCCGATCGTGACGCGACAAGAGGTCTGCTCTCTGCGACCCCGAGGCGGCTTCGCCCAGTGCCTGTCCAGTCTGGCGCTGGCTGCGCGCTGATCAGCGTTGTTTCCCTCCGAGTCCTACAAGTTCCTCTCGAACCAACCGGCCTGTCGAATCGAATTCGAAGGAGGCGCTGAAGGGCGATTCCTCCGGCAGGCCGAACCGGAGATCGGAGACTCGAACCAGCGTTCCGCCTTCCAGTCGTGGGGAAGGGATGGCGCGCCAATACGGGTAACGCGTGAAATTCAGAAAAATGCGCCCGGTCTGGGAAGCTCGGACTGCACTTTCCTGGGGCAGCGGCAGTTCGGGTTTCAACAGCGCGCGACCGGCATCGGGGTCGTACTCGCGCAATAGGTCGACTGGGACAACATGCCAGGCTCTTTCCGTCTCCACCAGGCCTGTCCAGCGCCAGGGAGCGAAAGGCCCGGGCAGCGCTGCCACGCGTTGCGGGGCGTGAGTGTCGTAGAGTCTCGATTCAATCGTGGTGACCGCCTGGGCGTGCAACGCGCCGCGCAGGGCTATGAAACCACACACCAGAAAGAGAACCACCCAGGCGCCGCCGCGTCCCGATCCACGCCGGGCGCCGATTTCGCTGTCCACCAATCGGATCAGCAGCGGCGTCACCGCGCCTACCAGCAGAATCCCCCAAATCCATAGATCGACAATGTAGACCCAGTCCAGCCGATACCAGTGGTCGGAGAACGGGAGCAGGAGGCGGACGCCATAGGTGTTCCAACAATCCAGGAAAAGGTGGCTGAGAATCGCGGCAAACACGGCCAGCCAGGCATAAGAAAACGCCTTCAGCCTGGCACTGCGCTTGCGTGTGGCGAGCCACCAGATGGGCAGAGGCAGCAGGGCCAGCACGGGCGCCAGCGCGAAGGAGTGAGTCCAGCCGCGATGGTATTCCAGATACGTGAGCCTTCCGGCGACGGCCGTGACGACGTCGATGTCGGGTAGATTGGCTCCGACGATGACGAGCGCTGTCGCGCCTACACCAAGCCGATTCAATCCAACGCGGGCCAGCATGAGCCCGACCAGAGAGTGCGTAAGGTTATCCATGAGGGGCAGTTCCCGCCGCTCGCGGATTCCAGTCGCGCGGTGAAAGCGGGAGGATGACTATATTGTGGTCTATGGAAGGTTCCGGCCGCACGCTCGCTCCTCCGTCCGCGCCCCACGCGGGCCTCCACAAGGGCGGCCGAGTGACAACAGCCGCCCGGATGGCGGGCGAACAGTGACTTGCCGCCGCTCCCGCAGAAGAAGAACAGAAAAGACAGGAATTGCAGCAGACGCCGTATTTCGGTAAGGTCGGGAAAGGCTTCTATTATGATGCGTCATCGAGCATTCGGGTTAATTGTTCTTGCGCTTGTTCTTTTTGTGAGCCTCGCTGCGCTCTCGGGCTGTTCGAGGATTAGGCACGAGGATCGCGTGGTAGCCATGGGAACCGCGGTCGCGGTCGGTCAGTTGACATACACGGCGATTGAATCGGAATGGCGTGAAACGCTGGAATCCAGCAATGGCCAACGGATACCGCGGAACCGGTACCTGCTGATCAATGTTTCAGTCGTCAACAACGCTCCTGAGGAAAAGGCGGCTCCCCTGCTGCAGTTGGAAGATGCGAAGGGTCAGGTTTACCCGGAAATCAGCGAAGGCGGGGGAGTGCCCGAGTGGCTGGGGTATCTGCGTTTGCTGCAGACGAAGGAGACCCGCTCCGGTCGGCTCTTATTCGACGTGCCTCAGGGCGCCTACAAGCTACGAGTGTCGAGCGGAGGCGAACCTGAGAACGAGCAGACGGCGCTCATCGAGATACCGTTCCAGCTCGGCTCGGAAGTGCAGAGCGGTTCCTCTACTTCCGCTTTCGGCGACGTGGGGGCGAACCCTCCGCTGCCTGCGCCGGCGACGCCGGCGAAGAAGTAGTTGGACGAAAGGAAGGCAGCGTGCGCCGTCCCGGCAGATGGCTTCTGGCGGTCCTGGCGGTGCTCACTACCGCCGAGGCCGTACCATCCAAGTTGACGATTGTCAGTGCCGTTCTTCACGATCGGCGCGAAGATGGTCCGGAAATCCCAGCCAGCTATGAGTACGTGCCCGGCGAACTGCTCTATCTGAGCTATCGCATGGCCGGCTACACGGTGAAGAACGACGCGGTAGATCTGCGCTGGCAGATGTATTTGACGGATCCGGACGGGCTCCTGCTGGCGCCCATCTCGAACGGTGCGGCGCGGGACGAGGTTACTGCGCGCGACAAAGACTGGTTGCCCAAAGTCGAACAAACGGTCGCACTGCCGCCCGAATTGTACGCCGGGCTCTACGCCATCCATCTGCGCGTTGCCGATGAACTTGCGCAGTCTTCCGCCGAACAGGTCATCCAGTTTCGCGTGCATGGCCGCGCACCGGAGACGCTTCCGGGCATCACGGTGCGAGGCGTCCGGTTTTACCGCGGCGAGGACGACGCCATTGCGCTCGATCCCGCGACCTACCGGTCCGGGATGACGCTCTGGTCTCGCTTCGAGATCGCCGGCTATTCGCTCGCGGCGTCGAACGCATTCGACGTCGAGTACGGGTTGGCCGTCTACGGGCCGTCGGGGAACTTGTTATACGAACAGCCCATTGCGGCGCAGGAACACGATTCTCCGTTCTACCCGAAACGCTGGCTCGTGGGCGGATTCAGCCTGACCATCAGCGCCAACCAGGCGCCAGGCGAATATCGCGTCACTGTGCGCGCGCGGGACAAGCTGGCGAAGACCTCCGCGGAGCAGTCGGCGAACTTTCAGGTGAAGAACTGAGGCCTCCTCCAAAGTGGCGCGAACGTCCTTGAACCTGGACTCCAATCGCGTAGGCGCGCCGGACGTCCGCTACCAGGCACTCTCGCACGTCGAGCCGTTCCTGTTCTCTCTGGAGTGACTTCGGCCGATCAACTCGAGGGCGGCAGCCCCGAGCCGAAGCCGCCGTCCACTACGATGGACGCGCCGGTCACGAACGACGCCTCGTCGCTGGCCAGGAACACGGCCACGCGCCCCACTTCCTCCGGCCGCCCGATGCGCCACAGCGCGTGCAGTTTCCCGGCCGCGGCCCGCGCCGCCGCGGGGTCCGGCTGGGCTTGGAAATAACCTTCAGCCAGCCCGGCGTCGATGTAGCCCGGGCAGATGCAGTTCACGCGGATGCCCTCCTTGCCGTGGTCGATGGCCATCGCCTTGGTGAGTCCGATGATGGCGGCCTTCGTGGCGCAGTAACCGGCGCAGAACGGCTCCACGAAGAAGCCGTTCACCGACGACATGTTGATGATGTTGCCGCGCGTTTCGCGCAGCCGCGGCAGAAAGTACTTCGAACACAGGAACACGCCGCCGAGGTTCACCGCCATCTCGCGGTTCCACTCTTCAAACGTTGTGTCCTCAATCGTCTTGTTCACCTGGATGGCGGCGTTGTTGAACAGCACGTTCACCCGCGCGAAGCGTTCTATCGCGCGCGCCACCAGGCGCTCGACCGATTGCGGCTGCGAAACGTCGGTCTCGACAGCCAGGGCCGTGCCTCCCTGAGCCGCGATCAGGCCGGCCGTTTCTTCCGCACCGGCGGAATTGATGTCGGCCACAACGACGGCCGCCCCCGCTTTGGCAAACTCGATGGCACTGAAGCGTCCGATGCCCGCGCCCGCTCCAGTGATGACAGCGACCCGGTCTTGCAACTTCACGGTTTCGACTCCTGATGATTCCCTGCCTGCGACGCCGCGCTTCGGCTTTCCACCCCCGTCCCGGTGCCATGACGAGTGGACACCTGTTTGGAAGTTTGAGCCAGCAGAAGTTCAATTCTACCTGCGAACAACACCCGACAACGAGGCTGGCGTCGTCGCTGCTCGAATCGATTCGCGCCGGCGCCTTCCCGATTCTCTGCTGTCGAGATCCATAGGGCGCGGGCGGCGACTGGTTGACGGCGGCCCATGGTAAATCCAGCACTTCCATGTGCAGTTTCTGCGCTCTCGGCGCGTACATTTTGGTCCCAAATCGGGAATGAACCACTCGGCAGGCACGATCACCTTTGTTTTCTGGTCGTTGCAATTGCCACAGCCCTCTGGGGACGATTGGTATCGTGATTGCTCTAAAAGTCGGTCAGGAGTGTGATCATGAACCGTTTCTGGAATACTGCCCTGCTGTGCGCCGCCCTCACCGTCCCCCTAGCAATAGCGCCGACCGTGTTGCTCGCCGATGATCAGAAGGCCGCCCGCAAGTACCACGACAAGCAAAATAATGACGATCATGAATGGAATAAGCATGAAGATAAGGCTTATCGTGTGTATGTAAAACAAAACCATCACAAATACAGCGAGTTTTCAACGCTCAATGAGAATGATCAACAGAATTACTGGAACTGGCGTCATCAGCATTCAGACGCCCTGCTCAAGATCGACATCAAGTAACCTCGACTCCGCTCGTTCTCGCCAGGCTGGCTGATCTGGACGATTGCGCTATTAGTGTCCCCTTCGGGGATTGTGGAGACCCGCGCCTGTAGGCGAAGCAAGACTGGTGAAGCGCGATCGCGCGCGCTAGCGGCTGGTGAAGAATAGTAACCGGCCCAAGCAATGCGCGACCGCGCTTGCCCGCATTCGGATTCGTCCGGGGCGCGGTCTGCCTCAGCTCCCGCCAATTCCGGTTGGACCGAGCCCGCATTTTGCGTCAAGGGCCCACAGTCGCCGACCCCTCGTCTCTAGGGCGCAAGTGGTCCACCGCGCGGCGCGGTCCCAACTCCGCGAATCCAAGCTACGGCCGAGCGTTCGCTCCATCGGCTGGGACGATCCGCCGGTGAATCAGAGATTCCCCCACCGTTGTGCGCACTAGGATTCTCTGAGGATCCGCCCGGCATGGCATTGTTCCGCACCCGAAGCGCCGCCGTCTTCGGCATCGACGCCCAACCCATCGAAGTCGAGGTGGACCTCTACCCCGGCGGCTCCCAACGCGATTTCGTCGTAGTGGGGATGCCGGATCTGGCCGTCCGCGAGAGCCGTGAGCGGATTCGGAGCGCCTTGGCCAACTGCGGTTTCGGCTACCCCACCAAGTCGGTCACGATCAACCTCGCGCCCGCCAACGTGCGCAAGGAAGGTGCCGGCTTCGACCTGCCCATGGCTGCGGCGCTGTTGGGCGCAATGGGCATCGTGCGGCCGTGCAGCGAGACGCTCCTGACCGGCGAATTGTCTCTCGACGGCGGCTTGCGGCCCGTGCGCGGCGTCTTGTCGATGGCCGTTTGTGCCCGCAAGAACGGCTTCCACTCCCTGATTGTCGCCCGGCAGAACGCCGCGGAAGCGGCCGTCGTCGAAGGTCTGAAGGTTTACGGCCTGACTCATTTGGGGGAAGTAGCCGGTCTGCTGAACGACCCCGAGAAGTTTACTCCGGTCCAACCGGTCCTGCAGGATGGCGACTCGCACGGCGCTGATTGGCCGGACTTCGCCGATGTGCGCGGACAAGCCACGGCCAAACGCGCCCTGGAGGTCGCCGCGGCGGGCGCTCACAATCTTCTATTGGTTGGGCCTCCCGGATCGGGCAAGACCATGTTGGCGCGGCGTCTGCCGGGGATTCTGCCGCCGCTGAGCTTTGAGGAAGCGCTCGAGACATCGCAGGTCCACAGCGTGGCCGGCGTGCTGGCGCCAGATCAGGGATTATTGTCCGAGCGCCCGTTCCGTTCCCCGCACCACAGCGTCTCCAACGCCGGATTACTGGGCGGCGGGGTCGGCACGCCGCGGCCGGGCGAGGTGAGTCTGGCGCACAATGGCGTGCTGTTCCTCGATGAGTTCACGGAATTCGAGCGCAGCGCCCTTGAAATGCTCCGCCAGCCGGTCGAGGAGCGTTGCGTCACCATCGCGCGCTCGCAGATGTCCCTCACCTTCCCCTCGGATTTCATGCTCGTCGCCGCGATGAATCCCTGTCCGTGCGGTCGGTACTGCGACGGGACCAATTTGTGCAGGTGTACGGGTGCCATTATTCAGCGCTACCTGGGCAAGATCAGCGGCCCACTGCTGGACCGGATCGACCTCCACATCGAAGTCCCTGCGGTTGCCTATCAGGAGATGCGCAGCAAGACCCCTGGCGCGAGCTCCGCCGAAATGCGCGCACGAGTCGCAGAGGCGCGGGCTCGGCAAGCGGCCCGCGGATTCGTCAACGCCGAGATTCCGCCGGGTCGGCTGCGAGAGTTGTGTCCTCTTGATGAGGCAGGTGAACGGGTGCTGGAGATGGCCGTGCGACGCCTCGCGCTCTCGGCACGCTGCCACGACCGAATCCTGAAGGTCGCCCGCACGATCGCCGACTTGGGCGGCGTGGAACAAATCCAGATGAAGCATATCGCCGAGGCGGTGCAGTACCGCTCGCTCGATCGGCAGTATTGGAAGTAGCGACGCCGTGTCAGGATCGGGATAGGTCGTCACATCACGACCTGGCATTCTGAGCCTATGCCGCCAACGGAACGTCCGCAGATTGCGCCTCCCGTGTTGGCTGGCAACCGCCCGCCGCCCATCTGGAAGTAGTCATACCGCTCGGGGGAGGATTGTCGGCGCGGGCCAGGCCGGGGAAGGGTGGCTGGGAACATGCGAAGCGAACAAGTCCTCGTGTGGGCCCGAGGCTAATCGAATCGGTCGAGTTGTCCAGGTTAGCAGCGCAGGATTGCGCACATGCGGAGCGGGAGTTTTATACACGACCACCGCCTTCTGGTAGTAGTAATATTGGTCCTGTTCAGGACGATGCACGTGACGCCGCTTGAAACGCAGTGGAGCAGTTTCCGGGCTCACACGGACAATCGCAAGGGCGAGACTGATTCGCTTGTCGGCCACCTTGTGGCTATAGCGGGCCTTGCGGAGAGGGTTGCGAGTCCCTTCGGCGGTGGCGACATTGCTCGGCTTGCCGGGCTGCTGCACGACGTTGGGAAAGTCATTCCGGGCTTTCAGGAGTACTTGCAGCGCATCGAAGCGGGCGAACGCGTCACGAAGGGTCCGCCACACGCGGTCTGGGGAGCCGCGATCGCGTACTTGGCATTCGCCAAGCATCCCGCCATTTGGAAATGCATGGCTCTTCCCGTACTCGGGCACCACGGCGGGCTTTCTGATGCGAGTGGCGCGCCGTACAAGCCGACGTGCTCGCTGATCTCGCATGGGCCGAATTGGAGCCGGCTATGACTCGGTCGGCTCGCGATTTGTCGATTGCTCACGTCAGGAAGGACGGCGTATGCCAGACACTCGCCGAACATCTCCTGGAGGTCTCCGAGCTGGCGGAACGTTTCGCGGCGAAGATTGGCCTCGGGCCTGCGGGCGCTCTGATGGGACTCGCGCACGACCTTGGGAAGTACTCCGAGGAGTTCCAGCTCTACTTGCGGTCAGCAACGGGCTTGCTGGAACAAGACGTCGATTCCGATTACGTCGATCCGGAAGGCAGGCGAGGGAAGATCGATCATTCGACGGCGGGTGCGCAGGCACTTTGGGACGTGTTTTCAAGCCGAGGCGAAGTGCCCGGTGTCCTCGGGCAGTTCCTTGCGATTTGCGTTGCCTCCCATCACTCGGGTTTGATTGATTGCGTCGCGATCGACGGACGAGATCAGTTCTCGCGCCGCATGGCGAAGCGAGACGATCTAGTCCATAGGCGCGAGGCATGGCTGAAGTTGGACGCGGTCGTCGCCGAACGCTGGTCCCATCTGATTCGCAATCAAGAAGTGATTCCGGAGTTCCGCGAAATCGTCGGGCGCATCTGCAAGACGGCTCGATCAACGACGGCAATCGAGTTCGAAATGGGGATGCTGGCCCGGTTTCTCTTCAGCTGCCTGATTGATGCTGATCGGGTCAGCACAGCCGATTTCGAGTCGCCATCCGCCGCGAACCGCCGCCTCAACGGAGGGTGCCCGGAGTGGGCGAGCTTGGCGGCACGGCTCGAAGAGGAACTGGCCGGGTTCGACTGCGCGTCGAAGATCAATCGGCTTAGACGGACCGTGTCTGATTGCTGTCTTGAGGCTGCGGGCCGGGGGAAAGGGGCGTTCACTCTGACCGTCCCAACTGGCGGTGGAAAAACGCTTGCGAGTCTCCGCTTTGCGCTTCATCACGCGGCGCGTGAGGGGATGGAGCGCGTTGTCTACGTCATCCCGTACACGTCAATCATCGACCAGAACGCCGAGGAGGTCCGGAAGATCCTGGAGCCGAAGGGCGTCGACGCCGGAACCGTCGTTCTTGAACACCATTCCAACCTTGCGCCTGAACGACAAACGTGGCGGAATAAGATCCTGTCTGAGAACTGGGATGCGCCGGTCATTTTCACCACGGCGGTGCAACTGCTGGAGGCTCTCTTTGGCGATGGAACGCGCGGCGCAAGGCGGATGCACCAGTTGGCGAAGTCAGTACTGATCCTTGACGAGGTCCAGACTCTTCCGGTGCGTTGCGTGCACATGTTCAACAACGCCATGAATTTTCTTGTCGAGCATTGTGGCAGCACTGTCGTTCTGTGTACCGCGACACAACCGCTGTTGCATCAAGTTGATGCCGGGAAAGGGGTGCTCCGCCTGCGGGCTGGGGACGCTGAGTTGGGGCCGGACGTGGCTCCGCTCTTCGCCGAATTCAGGAGAAACGACGTGGCGTACCTTCGCAAGCCGGCCGGGTGGGCGGCAAGCGAGGTCGCGGAGCTAGCCCTTGCCGAGTGCAGGAATTCACGCAGTTGCCTCGTCGTTGTGAACACCAAAGCGGCTGCGAGAGAGTTGTACGATCTTTGTCGTTCGGCGAGCCCGGAGACTCTCCTCTATCACCTCAGCACGAACATGTGCCCCAAGCACCGGCGGGACTGCTTGGCCGAAATCCGACTGCGGATCAAGCCGCCCGAGCGACAGCCGGTCGTTTGTGTGAGCACTCAGTTGATCGAGGCGGGGATCGATATCGACTTCGGTTCGGTCATCAGGCACCTTGCGGGAATCGATTCGATTGCGCAAGCTGCAGGACGGTGCAATCGCCACGCCGCCCGCGCGACTGGGAGGGTGACGGTCGTTAATCCCGCGACATCCGTTCCAGATTCGCTAAGGGACATCCGGGTCGGTCAGCAGTGCGCTGAGCGGGTATTTCGCGAAGTCCTTGCGCCCGGTGAGTCGCGGGTCGATCTCCAGAGCCCGGATCTGATTCGGCGCTACTTTGAGTACTACTTCTTCGAACGCGCGAGGGAAATGGGCTATCCGGTGAAGCCGGCGCAGGCCGGCCGCGACGACACGCTGTTGAACATGTTGTCGGAGAACCGTCAGGCGGTCGATGCTGCGACACCGCGCCCGAGGATCTGCCTGAAGCAGTCCTTCATGACTGCCGCCCGGGCCTTCAGGGCGATAGATTCGCCTGGACAGGGTGTTGTGGTCCCCTACGGGGCTGAAGGGAAGGCGGTGATCTCGGACTTGTGTTCGGCACGCTCGCCGGAGGATCTGTCGCGGGCGATGCGGCGGGCACAGCAGTTCTCGGTCAACGTCTTTCCGTGGACTCTCGATGCGCTTACCAAGGCCGGCGCGATCCACGAAGTTCAGGACGGCGCAGGGGTGCTATATTTGGACTCCAGGTATTACCATCCGAAGTTCGGTTTGGGCCGCCGAAGCGAATCCGAAATGGAGTTCCTGAGCGATGATGACTGATCGTAACGGCATCGAGTTTCGTCTGTGGGGGCGGTACGCCTTGTTCACCGATCCGCTGACCCGGATCGGAGGCGAGAAATGCTCCTATCACGTCCCGACATATGAAGCCCTGAAGGGCGTTGTCAAGTCGATCTACTGGAAGCCCACACTCATTTGGTACATCGACGAGGTCCGGGTGATGCGACGCATTCGTACGCAGACCAAGGGAACCAAGCCGCTCGCGTATGGCGGCGGTCATGACCTGTCAATCTACACGTTCCTCACCGGAGACTGTGATCCGGCAACTGGCGTTCCTGGCGTTGAGTACCAAGTGCGCGCTCATTTCGAGTGGAACGAGCATCGACCGGAACTCGAACCGGATCGCATCGAGGGCAAGCACTTCGCAATAGCCAAGCGGATGTTGGAGCGCGGGGGACGTCAGGACATATTCCTCGGAACGCGTGACTGTCAAGGATACGTGGAGCCTTATCGATTCGGCGAAGGGCCCAGCGCCTATGATGGCGCGGGAGAATTGGGCTTCGGTCTCATGTTCCACAGCTTTGGCTATCCGGACGAGACGGGCGCAGAGGAGCTGCACGCCCATTTCTGGTGCCCCACCATGGTCGACGGGCAAATCGAGTTCCCGCGGCCAGAGGGCTGTCGGGTGACGAAGGTGGTTCGCCCGATGACCGCGAAACGGTTTGGGATCGACGAGAACCTGAAACGCGTCGAAGCGGAAGCAACCGAGATGGGGGCATGAGATGGCCTGGCTTCAGAAGCTCTATGAAACTTATGAGCGATGTGCCGGGGCACCTCAGTTCTCGGCCACACCGCTATTGCCGCTATTCCACACAGTCCAGCAGGCCCATGTCGAGATCGTCCTGGATGGAAGCGGGGCGTTCCTGCGCGCGCATTGCGTGCGCAAGGAAGACAAAGACACGGTCATTCCCGCTACGGAGGATTCCGCAGGCAGGACGAGTGGCTGTCGGCCCCATCCGTTATGCGACAAGATTCAATACTGCGCCGCGGACTATTCACGCTTCGGTGGTGGGAAACCGTCGTTCTATAAGGAGTATCACGGGCTATTGGGAAGTTGGTGCTCCTCGCCGCATTCGAACGTTAAGGCGCAGGCAGTTCTGCATTACATAGAGCGAGGAGGCGTTGTCTCGGACTTGGTACACGCCGGTGTACTCGTCTGCGGAGATACCGGAAAGCTGCTGACCGAGTGGCGTGGCGAAGGGCCCGCTCCGGAGATCCTCACACTTCTCCAGGCCAAGGAACGCAGCGGGCACCGCGAGAAACTGAAAGACCAGGGCGATGCATTCGTCCGTTGGCGTGTGGAAATACCGGGGGATCTAGTCAGCGCTGTCTGGGACGACCCGAGGACTGTTCAGTCCTGGATCGACTACTGCCACTCCAACGAAGAAAACCTGGGAGTCTGCCTTGTTACCGGCGAACGCGTGGCATTGTCGTCCAACCATCCCAAACGGATCCGCCATAGCCGCGACGGGGCGAAGCTGATTTCATCCAACGATCAGGGCGGCTTCACCTTTCGAGGACGCTTCGCGTCGGCCGAACAAGCCTGCGGTGTGGGGTCCGAGGTCACCCAGAAGGCTCATAGCGCGCTCCGTTGGCTCATAGAACGGCAGGGCTACTCAAGGCGGGGCCAGGAAGAAGTCTTTGTGACCTGGTCGATTGGGGGCAGACGGCTTCCGAGCCCGGCAATGAGCACGGCAGAATTATTCCGTGACAAGGACGACGACGTGCCTGTCGATGACCCGTCTGATGGTTACGCCGGCGATGCCGGACAGGAGTTCGCGCGTCGACTGAACCGTCTGATCGCGGGCTACCGAGCTGAATTCAGCCCGACTGAAGAAGCGGTGGTGATGGGGCTCGACGCCGCCGTGCCAGGGCGACTCGCAATCATCTTCTACCGGGAACTCTACGCCTCCGAGTTCCTTGGGCGCATTCAGGACTGGCACGAGAGATACGCGTGGATGCAGAAGTATTCACGCGCGCATACTTTTACTGGCACACCAGCCCCTAACGATATCGCGGAGGCAGCGTTCGGCCGAAAGATCGACGACAAGCTGCGCAAGGCCGTCGTTGAGAGCCTTGTGCCGTGCATCGTAGACGGACGGGTGGTTCCGCGGAGCCTCGTTGAGGCGTGCGTGCGTCGGGCCACTAACCGAGCAGCGCTTGATGCGAACGAGTGGGAGAAATGCTTAGGAATCGCTTGCGGGCTATTTCGCGGGAGCAGGCGAAAGGAGAATTATTCAATGTCCCTTGAAGAAGAACGCAAGACACGGGACTATTTGTTTGGACGAATTCTCGCGATTGCCGAGCATATTGAACTGCGTGCTCTGTATATTGCCGAGGAGAGCGGGGACACGAGCGCGTCCAAGCTCATGCACCGCTTCGCCGACAGGCCGTGCTCAACGTGGCGCAGTATCGAGATCGCGTTGGCGCCTTATCGCGCCAGATTGCGAGCAAAGCGACCACAATTGCTCCTGCGCCTGGAGAAGGAGCTTGACAGGGTGGTCGGGCAGTTCGGGACCGAGGACTTCGTTAGCGACGCTAGGCTGTCGGGCGAGTTCTTGCTCGGGTACCACTGCCAGCGGGCTGCGCTATGGAAAACCGAGCCGATAGAGAGCGGATCTGCGGACCTAGAGGAATCGAAAGGAGACGAGTGATGGCACGGTTGCAGAACAAGATCGATTTCGCGGTCATCTTCCAGGTGGTCCGCGCAAACCCCAACGGGGATCCGCTCAATGGCAATCGGCCGCGGACGGATTACAACGGCCTGGGGGAGATTACTGATGTTTGCTTGAAGCGGAAGTTGCGCGACCGTCTCATGGAAGCCGGGCACCCCATTTTCGTACAGTCCGACGATCGCAGGAACGACCCCTGCCGCAGCCTCCGGGAGAGGGCAGAATCGGAGAAGTTCGGCCTGGGGAAGCAGGCATTCGTGTTCTCTAAGAACAAGAAGGGCCAGAAGGGCAAGAGGAAAGCCGAAACTGAGACTGCGGGGGAGTTGGCGTCAGCTCCGGACGAGCTTGCTCAAATGCAGACGACGGTCGGGGCCGCGTGCGCAAAATGGTTGGATGTGCGGGCCTTTGGGAACCTATTCGCGTGGAAGGCTGGAGAGGGCAAGGCGGACGACGATAGCGCCGATGGCAGTGACGAGGCCAGTGGAAAGGGGGTCTCCATACCAATTCGCGGACCGGTCTCAATCCACTCGGCGTTCAGTGTCGAACCCGTCGAGGTCACGAGCACGCAGATCACGAAGAGCGTGAACAGCGAAGGTGATGGAACGAAACGCGGGAGAGACACGATGGGAATGAAACACCGCGTTGACAAGGGCGTTTACGTCTTCTATGGAAGCATGAATCCGCAGCTCGCGGAGAGGACTGGATTCAGCGAGGCTGACGCGGCGGCGATCAAGTCCATACTCCCGAAGATGTTCGAGAACGATGCGTCATCGGCCAGGCCCGAAGGCAGCATGCAGGTTCTCAAGGTCGTCTGGTGGGAACACGGCTGCAAGGCCGGCCAGTATTCCTCCGCGAAGGTGCACCGCTCGCTAACTGTCAAGCCGGACGGTCAGTTCGAACTCGCGACGTTGGAGGGATTGACACCTGAGGTGGTCGACGGCTTCTAGCGCCCTGTCCGCGTCGCGCGGTTCCCCGGCCCCGTGTTCTCCGACGACGACCTGATTCCGATCTCGGCCTTGCAGCACTACGCGTTCTGCCCGCGGCAGTGCGCGCTGATCCACATCGAGCGGCAGTGGGTCGAGAACCGGCTCACGGCCGAGGGCCGCGTGCTGCACGAGAAGGCGCACGCGGGCGAGTGCGAATTGCGCGACGGCGTGTTGACGGCGCGCGGACTGGCGCTCGTCTCGCGGCGGCTGGGATTGGCCGGGCAGGCGGACGTTGTGGAGTTCCACCTATCCCCGGATCCCGCCGGCGTGACGCTGCCGGGCAGGGTCGGGCGATGGCGTCCGTTCCCAGTTGAATACAAGCGCGGCCGTCCCAAGAGGGGCAACTGCGACGAGATCCAGCTCTGCGCCCAAGCGATGTGTCTGGAGGAGATGCTGGCTACCACGATCCAAGCAGGCGCCTTGTTCTATGGCGAACCGCGGCGGCGGAAGGACGTGGCCCTCTCCGCCACCCTCCGCGGCGCGGCCGAGCGGGCGGCCGGGGAGTTGCATACGCTGTTCGACTCGCGCATCACGCCGGCCCCCGTGAACGACGAGCGCTGCCGCAATTGCTCGTTGACCGAGGTCTGTTTGCCCGGAGCGGCGTCGCGCAAGCGGGTGCTCCGCTGGGTGGAGGCGCGACTGCGCGCGGGGGAGTGAGTTCGTTATGCGACGGCTACTCAACACGCTCTACATCACGACCCAAGGGGCATACCTGGCCCAGGACGGCGAGACGATCCAGGTGCGCGTGGAGCACGAGACGCGGCTGCAACTTCCCATCCACACGCTCTCTGGCTTGGTGTGCTTCGGCCATGTGGGCATGAGTCCTCAGCTCATGCACCTGTGCGCCGAGCGCGGCGTGACGATCTCGTTCCTCTCCGAACATGGCCGGTTCCTGGCACGCGTAACGGGCGAAACGCAGGGCAACGTCCTGCTCCGGCGCGAGCAGTACCGGCGCGCCGACAATGAGGAGTCCGCGCTAGCGATCGCGCGACTGATCGTGGCGGGCAAGATCGCCAACGCCCGCAGCGTCGTCCAGCGGGCCGCGCGCGAGCTCGACGGCGCAGCGGCCGAGCCCTTGCAGCCGCTGCCGGAACGGCTGGCCGGTTCGGCGGAGGAGGCGCTGCGCGCGACGTCGCTTGAACGGTTGCGCGGTATCGAGGGCGACGCGGCGCGGGCGTACTTCGACGGATTCGACGCGATGATCTGCGGGGATCGCGACAGCTTCCGCTTCTACGAGCGCAACCGGCGTCCGCCGCTCGATCCGGTGAATTGCCTGCTTTCGTTCGTGTACACGCTATTGGTTCACGACTATCGCTCGGCGCTGGAGACGACGGGGCTCGACCCGGCGGCGGGCTACCTGCACACGGACCGTCCCGGACGTCCGAGCCTCGCGCTGGATCTGATGGAGGAGCTGCGGGCGGCGCTCGCCGACCGGTTCGTGCTGACGCTAATCAATCGCCGGCAGGTGGCAGGGCCGGGTTTCCGAACGTCGGAGTCCGGCGCCGTTCTGATGGACGACGCCACGCGCAAAGAGGTCCTGGTGGCGTGGCAGAAGCGCAAACAGGAAGAGATCGTGCATCCGTTCCTCGACGAGAAGATCCCAATCGGGCTCATCCCGTTGGCGCAAGCGCAGTTGCTCGCGCGTCACCTGCGCGGGGACTTGGACGCATATCCACCGTTTTTCTGGAAGTGAAACGCCATGCTGGTGCTAGTGACATACGACGTCAATACCGAGACCGCCGCCGGGCGCAAGCGTCTCCGCATGGTAGCGAAAGCCTGCGAGAATCTAGGGCAGCGGGTGCAACACTCCGTGTTCGAGTGCCTACTCGATCCGGCGCAATGGACCGCTCTGCGGGCGCGGCTGTGCTTTACGATCGAACCGAAGACCGATAGTCTGCGGTTCTACTTTCTCGGGGACAACTGGCAGCGCCGGGTGGAACACGTCGGCGCCAAGCCCTCTTACGATCCGCAGGGGCCGCTGGTCGTGTGAGCGCGCGGAGGCCAAGCACACGGCGTTTTCAGGGGAGGTTCGCGCTGCTCCAAACTCCCCCAATTTCAGACGATTCTAGAGGCGCTGCCAGTTCCTCGTCGGCGGGAATGCGCTCCGCGAGAGGGGTCCGCGCAAAGCGTCGGTTTTCCGTCATGGATTCAATGTGTTAGGACTGAGGAGTCGCGCCCCGCGCGGGGCGCGTGGATTGAAACATCATTCCATGCAGATATGGTAAGAAGTACAACGTCGCGCCCCGCGCGGGGCGCGTGGATTGAAACTTGCTTGCACTGGTTATCGGCTATTTTGTTGGTGGTCGCGCCCCGCGCGGGGCGCGTGGATTGAAACTCCATTAAAGGAGTGAAGTTTAGAGTGCCAGCTGTCGCGCCCCGCGCGGGGCGCGTGGATTGAAACAGCTTGCAAGCGCGTGGTATTTTCTGCGGTACGTCGCGCCCCGCGCGGGGCGCGTGGATTGAAACAACGGAGGCGGCTCCGCTATCGCGGTGAACTCGAGTCGCGCCCCGCGCGGGGCGCGTGGATTGAAACGAAGAGGACGCCGCGGTCTGGCGCAGCGAAGCCGTCGCGCCCCGCGCGGGGCGCGTGGATTGAAACGTAACTCCGCCGATAATGCCAACCCATGCCCATCGGGTCGCGCCCCGCGCGGGGCGCGTGGATTGAAACACGCTCGGCAGCAAATCTGCCGTCGGCGGCGGCGGTCGCGCCCCGCGCGGGGCGCGTGGATTGAAACCGGGGCGCTGGAAGAAGATGCAGCGGCGGTGATGGTCGCGCCCCGCGCGGGGCGCGTGGATTGAAACATCACACTCAAAGGCTTGACCGTCGGATGCCCATGTCGCGCCCCGCGCGGGGCGCGTGGATTGAAACGAGATGGGCACGGAGTATGCGGGCGAGCGCACAGTCGCGCCCCGCGCGGGGCGCGTGGATTGAAACACCGTGAGCACGGCTGGTGCCGTTAGCGCTCCGGTCGCGCCCCGCGCGGGGCGCGTGGATTGAAACGTGGCGGATTCTACGTCGGGCGGGACGCCGAGGTCGCGCCC
>Ga0187851_10002042_pt1 | contig 18409 bp, 16 predicted proteins | sample June2016WEW_6_10_FD_132997 | JGI IMG/M metagenome (GOLD analysis project Ga0187851, IMG submission 132997) | Peatland microbial communities from SPRUCE experiment site at the Marcell Experimental Forest, Minnesota, USA - June2016WEW_6_10 | ecosystem: Environmental > Terrestrial > Soil >...
CCAGGTCGAACAGAACCCATAGCCCTTGGGGGGTGTAGTCGAGGGTTCCCGGCGGGGCGACGGTGGCGGCGTTCTCGTAAGCGGTCTCGAAGTCGCCACGGCCGGCGGCATCGAGGGCCCGCGCGTGGCATGCGCGCTGCGTCAGGATCAGCGCGCGTCGCGGTCCGCCCCAGCTGGCCAGCTGGCTGGCCAGCGCGCGTGTCTTGTCATGCTCGCCCCGGGCGGCAGCGACGAGTGCCTGGTAGGACAGCGACATTCCAGCGAGCAGTGGGTAGCCATGTTCCTGGCACAAGGCGGACGCTTCCGCTGACGTTGCGAGCACGTCGTCCCACGTTCCGGTAAGCCATCCATCGGCGCTCAGCAGCAGCAGTGCCTCGATGGCGGAAGTGACCGCGCCGCCTTCGCGGCCGTGCTGGACCGCACGCCACAGCGGGTTGCGGTAGTGGGGCAGCCGGTCCACGTACAGCGCCGCGGTACCGGTCCGGACGATGCGGGCCGGGCTGGTCTCGTGGTCCTGCTCGGCGATGCATCCCGCCAGCCGGCCGCCCACCGTCGCCATCAGCGCGCTCCTCCGCGCCCTCACCAAGGCATCCGGCTCCCGGCAGAGCGAACGTTAGGTGCGATTGCGAGAGGCTGGGCGGGCTGGCGGGCTCGCCGCTGAAGGCGGGTGCCCACTTGCAGAGGAACCGGGCTTGCAGGATGACGAAGTCATCTCCGCGGTCAGGTAATCAAGGCTGCTGGTGACCGCCGAGCGCGAGGCGGGCGGCGCTGACATCGTCCCGGCCGTGGCCCGCGTCCACAGCTTTGCGCCACTGGCGCGACAGCGCGGCGAGCAGTGGCAAATCGTCGCCGCCGGTGGCTCCGAGGGCCAGATCCACGTCCTTGAGCGCCCACTCCAGCGGGAACTCGGGGGCGAAATCGCCGCGCTCCATTTTGTGCAGCTTGGCGTCTGCGATCGGGGCGTCCAGCGGGCCGCCCTCGATGGCCTCGGCCAGCTTGGCATCATCGATGCCCAGCTGGCCAGCCAGTTCCAGAGCCTCGGCCACGCCCTCGATCAGGATGGACATGTAAGCGTTGACGGCCAGCTTCATCCGGCTGCCCTGGCCGGCCGCGCCGAGCCACACGGTCTTGCGGCCGATCGCTGAGAACACCGGGTCCACGGCTGCGGTCACCGCGGGCGGGCCGGACGCCAGGATGAGCAGCTGGCCGGTCTCGGCGGGGCCTTTGCTGCCCGACACCGGGGCGTCCACGAATATGACGTCGGGCCGCAGCTTGCCGAGACGGTTGCCGATCTCTGTCGTTTCCGCCAGGCCGATGGTGCCCATTTGCGCCCACACCGCGCCCTTGGCCAGCGCGCTGGCGACCCCGCCCTCGAAGATCACCGAGGTGACGACGGCGGCGGTCGGCAGCATCGTGATCACGACTTGGGCATCCTGCACCGCCTCCTCCGGCGACGCGGTCACCCGCGCGCCGTCCTCCGACAGCGGTGCGGTCGCCGCCGGCGACCGATCCCAGACCGTGGTGCGCAGCCCAGCCGAAACGAGATTGCGGGCCATCGCCGAGCCCATGATGCCAGTCCCCAGCACCGTGACCCGCACGTTCTCGCCACGGCTACCTGTAGCAGTCATGCTAGGTCTCCCCTCGCGCAGTCAAGGCAGCCCGCCGCGCGGCCGGCAATGCAGCGGAGCTGGATACACCTTCAGATGAGCACGCGGCAGGCTGGCCAGAAAGTCGCCGACCATGCCTCCGCGATGTAGCGCGCAGGCGGAACAGGTCTTATCCGCCCCGGCCACGCTACCCCGGAAGGCCTTCGGCGGCACATGCACGGGTGCGCCATCGTGCGGGCGCTTCAGTCTGGCCCGCTACGGCTACGGCTACGGCCCCGGTTCCAGGAGCCGCTCGAGGTGGATTTTCTGTACCGTAGCCAGCGAGGACACGGGCAGATCGTGGAGGAGTGCCTGTATCAGGGCGGGCCGGGCTCAGGAACCAGATTGGCCTTAGCGGCTGGCGGCACCCGGGTCAGCTGCAAGGTGTTGCTCACGGGGAGCTGAGACGCGGCATGGCTGGCTCGGGATCGGCGTCGTCGACGTGGGCGCCGTTGCGTATCGGGCTGTTCCGCACGCTGTGGATCGCGGCGCTGGTCAGCAACGTGGGCGGCTGGATGCAGACCGTGGGCGCCCAGTGGCTGCTGGTCCGTGGTCCTCACGCGGCCGTACTCGTCCCCCTCGTGCAGACCGCCGACGCCCTTCCCGCCGTTCTGTTCGGGCTGGCCGGAGGGGTGCTGGCGGACATTTTCGACCGGGTCAGGATGCTCGTCGCGGTTCTCGCCGGGATGACCGCCGCGGGCGGGGCTCTCACCGCGCTGACCGTCGCGCACCGGATGCCGCCGGCGCTGCTGCTCATGTTCACCTTCGTACTGGGCACCGGCGGGATCCTGGTCGCCCCCGCTTACCAGTCGATGGTGCCTGACATGGTCCCCCGCCCGCAGGTGCCCGCCGCGGCGGCTCTCAGCTCGATCAACATCAATCTCGCCCGGGCCATCGGCCCGGCGATCGCCGGGCTGCTGATCGCCCGGATCGGGGTGGCCGCCGTGTTCGGCCTGAACACGGCGACGTTCCTGGTCTACGCGATCGTGGTGGCATCCCATCCCCAGCTGAGCAGGATTCCTCAGAATCCCGAGCGATTCATCCCAGGGCTGCGAGCTGGCGGCCGGTACGTCCGCCACGCACCCGTCGTGCAGCGTGTCCTGCTGCGCGGGGCCCTGTTCCTGGTCCCGGCCAGCGCGCTGTGGGCGCTGCTGCCCCTGATCGCCACCCGCCGGCTCGGACTGGGCTCAGGCGGGTACGGCGTGCTGCTCGCTGCCCTGGGAGTCGGCGCCATCGGCGGCGCGTACATCCTGCCGCAGATCCGGGCCCGCCTCTCCGCCAACGCCCTGGCGGCCGCCGCGAGCCTGATTTACGCGTCGGCACTGGCCGCGGTGGCGCTGTCGCGTAACCTCGCGCTGACCATCCTCGTGCTGCTGCCGGCCGCGGTGGCCTGGACCGCCTTCCTGTCCAACGTCAACGCCGCGCTGCAGCTGTTCCTGCCGAGGTGGGTACGCGCCCGCGGCCTGTCGGTCTACCAGATGGTCCTGTTCGGAGCACAGGCCGCAGGGGCCGCGATCTGGGGAGTCGTCGCCGGGGCTGCCGGGCTGGTGCCCGCCTTCCTGATCGCCGCCGCCGTCATGACCGCCGGCGCGGCCACCCTCTGGCGCTGGCCCTTCCAGCAGACCGCAGACATGGACCGGAGCCTTGTGCGCTGGCCCGAGCCGCACCTGCTCATCGCCGCCGATCGCGGCGACGTCCCGGTCCTGGTGCGGACCATCTACACCATCACAGCCGAAAACGAGCAGCAGTTCCTGCAGGCCATGGCCCGGCTGCGCCAGTCACGACTGCGCACCGGGGCCACCGGCTGGGCCCTGTACCAGGACGGCCAGAACCCGCGCCTGTTCATCGAGCAGTTCAGCGTCGCGAGCTGGGAAGAGCACCTCAGGCAGCACCGGCAGCGGCAAACCGGCACCGACCAGCAGTACCACGACGACGCCGCCGCACTGTCCAACCCGCAGCCACAAACCGGCCACTACCTGGCCGCAGACGTCCGCGAATAGCGAGGGCCCGGGGCATTCCTCGCGGTCCACCGAGAGTGCGACAGAGCCTTTAGCGAGACAGTTGCCGTCGGCGTCGTAAACGAGCCCCTTGTCGCGGTCGCCGACCGAGTAAATCTTTTCGGGGTTGTCATAGAAGTAGCCGTCCATGTCGTAGAGGGTCAGCGACATCGATCCCGGCGACCCGCTCATACATCACTCTCATGCGCTCGCCCGCCTCCTGCAACGGCTCTTTCCGAAACGACATCCCCGTTCCCTGGACGCCCGGCCCGGCTGGTACCGCTACTTGTCAACACCTTTCAGGCGTAACAGGCTGATCTGACCCGCGGTACGGGTCGTCGCCGTCGCCAAATGCGTCTGCGATGCTTGCTGACCAAAGCGGCATCACTCGGGAGGAGTGATCGGGTGGCAGTACGGGTCCGGGTGCTCGGACCAATCGAGGTGACAACGGCCGAGGGAACGGTGGCAGTGGTGGGTCACCAGGGCGGTCTCCTGGCCATGCTGGCCGCTCGCGCCGGTGCGGTGGTGTCGGCCGATCAGCTGATCGACGGCCTGTGGGGTGAGCGGCTGCCCGACGATCCGAGCAACGCGCTACAGGGCCTGGTGTCTCGCTTGCGGTCCCGGTTCGGTGGCGACCTGATCGAGACCCGCGCCTCGGGCTATGGCCTCGGGGTCCCAGCTGACGAGGTGGACGCGGTGCGGTTCGAGGCGCTTCTGCGCCGTGGGGACGAGGCGCTGGCGTCGGCCGCGGTCATCCTGATTGACGAGGCGCTGGCGCTGTGGCGTGGCGAGGCGTTCGGCGAGCATGCCGATCTCGCGCCGTTGCGGGCTGAGGCGTCGCGGCTGGAGGAGCTGCGGCTGGTCGCGTCAGAGCGCCGCCTCCGCCGGCTCGTCGAGCTGGAACGGCTGGACGAGGCCATCTCCGGTCTGGAGGCTTTCGTGGTCGAGCACCCGCTGCGGGAACGGTCCCTCGGCGCGCTGATGGAGGCGCTGGCGCGCGCCGGCCGCAAGACCGAGGCGCTCCGGCGCCTGAGCGCTTACCGATCGACGCTGGCCGAGGAGTCCGGCCTGGATCCATCGGTTCCGTTGCTCGATCTCGAGCTGGCCATCCTCACCGATGCGCTCGGCCGCCCGGCCGACCCGGCCGGCCGCCCGGCGGCGCCGTTGTTCAAGATGCGGCTGCGTTCGTTCGAACGAGCACCGGGCGAGCGAGTCTCTTATGGCGAGTTGGGCGACGGGGCCCCGTTGGTGTTCCTGCCCGGCTGGGTGTCCCGGCTGGATGAGTACAGCAGCGGGACCGACCCGCGCGGTCGGCTGCTGGCGAAGCTGGCCGAGCGGCTGCGGGTAATCGCCTACGACCGTTACGGGACCGGGATGTCGGCCGGGCCGGTCGCCGACTTCTCCCTCGAGACCAGCGTCGAGGAGCTGTTGCGCCTGCTCGACGCGATTGACGAAGAGCGCGTGACCCTGTTCGCGTCTAGTTCCTCGAGCCCGGTCGCCGTCGCCGCCGCGGCTCGGGACACTCGGGTCGGGCGGCTGGTGGTGCTGTGCGGGTTCGCTTGCGGGCCGGCCGTGTTCCACAACCGGGCGGTGGCGGACTCGATGCTGTCCATGGTTCGCTCGGGATGGGGCGTGGGGTCGCGGGTGCTGGCCAACCTGTTGCTGCCCAGCAGGGAGGACGAGGCCAATTTCGCCCGGTTCCAGCGCCGGGCGGCCACTCCGGAGGTGGCCGCCGGCTTTCTCCGCCAGATGTACTCAGCCGACGTGAGCGGCCTGCTCGCCACGGTCCGCCAGCCGGCCCTGATTCTGCACTATCGGGAGGACCCGGCCATCCCGGTGGCCGGCGGGCACGAGCTGGCCCGCGGGCTCCCGCATGCCGAGCTCATCTTGCTGGAAGGCGCCTACCATCTCCCGCCGGCGGGGGACGTCGATCGCATCGCTGAGGCGACCGTCGCCTTCTGCGAGACAGGCTGACGCCAGTGCGCTGACGGCGCCGCGCCAGGTCAAGTTATTACCGTCGCCGTCATGACGACAACGACCGCCTCCTATGAGGCCAACCCAGCGCGGGGCCCGTTCAACGCCGCCTTCTTCACCGTGATGGGTAGCTATCTCGACTGGCTGATGCGCAGCCGCAAGAAGCGGGTCTTCGCCAACTTGCCGGATGAGATCGTCGAACTGGGGCCGGGGGTCGGCGCCAACTTCCGGTACCTCCGCCCGGGCATACGGGTGATCGCAGTTGAGCCCAACCCGGCCATGCACGCCCGGCTGCGGGCACGGGCTGCCAGCCACGAGATCGGGCTGGAGCTGCACGATGTGGTGGGCGAGCAGCTCGATCTGCCCGACGCGTCGACCGATATGGTCCTGTCGAGCCTGGTGCTGTGCACCGTGAGTGACCCGGCACAGGTGCTGGCCGAGATACGGCGGGTGCTGCGGCCGGGCGGGCGTTACGCCTTCGTCGAGCACGTCGGCGCCAAGGACCGTCTAGTGCTGCGCCGCATCCAGCGGCTGGTGCGCCGGCCGTGGGCGTGGGTTTTCGAGGGTTGCTCGTGCGAACGCGACCTTGCCGAGGTGGTAGCCAGCGCGGGCTTCGCCTCGGTCGAGGTGGAGGAGTACCGCGTCCATTCCCCAGTGCTCCCATTCAACACTCACGTGGCCGGCATCGCGACCAAGGGGGCGGAACAGACGGTGTCGTGGCGGCCGGGGGCCGGGCAAATGGGGTGACCGAGCCGGCACAGTTCGCCGTGCACCCTGCGGTATCCCCAGGCCGGGTTCTCGCGCGCCAGCCGCAATACCAGGTCGCGGGGTCGTCCAGATCGCGGGCAGCAGCCAGCTCTGGCCCGGCCGTGATGGTCCGGATGAGGGCATGGCCCCTGCTGAACGGGTTGTCGTGGACTGTCGGCAGGTGCCGGGCCAGCTCTCAGGGCGTGTGGAGGAACCTGTGGCTGGCTGGGGGCACCTGGTGACGGGGGCCGCCGGTCCTCTTCTGCTGCTGGTGCACTTGGTCTGCGGCCTGCAGTTGCTATGTTCGCCGGCGCCTGCGGGCGAGCGTAGCCAGGCCGACGCCGGCGGCGAACGCGCCGGTCAGCGGGAGCCAGCGCCGGGCGGTTGGGTGCGTGGCTGCGGGAGTGGGCGGGGGCCTTGCGGACTGCTCGCGCAGGCGGGCCATCGCCTCTGGCAGCAGGACGGGCAGTTCGGCCGCGAGGTCGAGGTAGTCGAAACGGTAACGGTGCCAGTGCTCTTGCAGCGTCTGAGGGCTGGGCAGCAGGATGTGCCGCAGCTCAGGCAGCAGGGGCTGGGCGAGTTCGGCGAGGTTGAGCTGCGGATCGACGATCATCGCGGTCGCCTCGAGGTTGACCAGGGCGCGTGCGAGCAGCATCAGTCCGCGCGGGAACACGATCCCGTGGCGTGCTCCCAGCGCGAGCTCGAGCAGCAGGAGGCGGGCGATCGAGAAGTCAGCTGCACGCTCGCCGAACCAGTCCTCGACTGTGTCTGCCAGCGCGGCGCGAAAGCCGGCCGGATCGGCGCCGGGGAGGAATTCTGATAGGCGCAGAAGCTGGTCGCCGACGGCCTCGTAGTCGCCGTCGAGCATCGCCCAGAAGATGAGAGCCATCCGTCGCCGCTCGCCGGGGTCAAGCCGCCCGAACATGCCGAAATCGACGAAGCCGATCCGGTCACCGGGCAGGAACAGCAAGTTGCCGGGGTGCGGGTCGGCGTGGAAGAGCCCGAACTGAAAGATCTGGCGCAGCATTGCTGCGGCGCCCGCGCGCAGTCCCGCTGCGGGGTCGAGGCCGGCCCGCCGCAGGTCGGCAGCGGGCGCCGGCGGCAGCCCCTCCAGGTATTCCATCGTCAGCACCCGTGCCGAGCTGCGATCGCTGATGACGGCGGGAATCACGATCCGGTCATCCCCGGCGAACAGCTGCCGCAGCCGCTCAGCGGTGCGCGCCTCACGCCGGAAGTCGAGCTCGCGACGCGTGTACTCCGCCAGCTCCGCCACCGCCTCCGAGGGCCGGAAGGCAATCGAGCCCGGCTGGTACCGTTCGAAGCGGTGGGCCAGCGTGGCGAGCAGCGCAAGATCACGCTCGACCTGCACAGTAATCCCCGGGCGCTGCACCTTCACCGCGACGCAGCGGCCATCGAAGAGCCGGGCCCGGTGCACCTGCGCCAGCGACGCCGCGGCGAATGGCTCCCGGTCAAACTCGGCATACAGCGCGCCGGGCGGCGCACCAAGTTCGGCCTCGACGATGGCCGCCGCCTCCGCCGCCGCGAATGGTGCGGCGTGGGTGTGCAGGCCACGCAACGCCTCGGCGTACTCCAGCGGAATGTAGTCCGGCCGCAGCGCGAGCATCTGCCCCGCCTTGACAAAGGTCGGCCCGAGCCGCTCAAGCGTCAGCCGCAGCCGCTCAGGCAGCGGAACGTCCACAGCCACATGGTGCGGGCACTGCCTGCCCGGCCGGAACGCGCAGACCAGGCGGCAGCGGGGCGAGACGCACGCGCTCAGGCCGAGGGCCTGAACGAGCCAGTCGAAGCCGCTCGCGGACAGGATGGTAACGATCTCCACGGCACGCGTCAGCTGTGCCGCGACCGCACGGGGCCCGCCTCCGAACCCATTCGCCGTCCTCACAGCACCTCCTGCGTCCAGGTCCGGGATTTCATGCTCTTCCCGGTACCTGGTGTACGCGCCCGCCAGGCATGTGCCCAGTATCCGGGCACCGGCTGCGATCACGCCTCGCCAGGGTCGCCCTGTAATCCTGGCATGCCGGGTCAGCGGCCCCGCCACGCCCGCATTTAGGGCCAGCGGCTGCGCCACCGGCCTGATGCAGCCGATGCCCGTACTCCTCATCAGCCGCGCCGGGGGCGGCGAAGATGGAGCGGAACCGCGGGCATCGTTCGGGGTGGCCGCCGGTCTCGGTCATCAAGGATCGGCTGGCTGCGGGCGGGCGGGCGGCGAGCTCGGCGCCGGGCAACCCCGAGGTGTTCGCAGCAGCGATCCGGGTCAGCGAGGGGCTGTGGCTGCACGCCCCACTCGCAGCCGCAGCCGCGGTGGTCAGGGCCGGTTGGCTTGCGGTTCGGCGTCCGGATCCGGCGCGCCGTCCATGGCGGCGTCAGGCGCGGACCCCGCGCGTGACGCGGGCTGGCCGTCACCGGCCTGATCGCGGGCCGCGGTCAGCATCTTGGCGAGGGAGCCTGCCGCCAGGAGCGCGCCCCCTGCCGCGATCACTGCCGTCAGGCGCCGGCTGAGCGGCGGGCTGAGCCGGAACCGGCCTGGCCCTGATGCGGCCAGAGCAGCGGCTGCGGCAAGGTTTGTCAGCGGCAGTTCGAATCCCCGGTTAGCGGCGAGCGGCCCGCTGGCGCGATGGGTCGTGGACGCGACCGTCATGGCGCCCATGATCGCCAGCGGGCCGGCCGGGTCGGCAGCACCGGCGGCGGTCAGCAGGCCGCCGCCGAGTTCGGTGGCGCCTGCAAGGGCGGCCATCGGCTTGCCTGGGTTCAGCCCGATCCGGTCGAACCCGGCTCCGGCCTGGTCCAGCCCTGGGCCGCCGAAAGCCCCGAATAGCTTCTGCGCGCCGTGCACGGCCAGGTAGGAGCCGAGCACAAGCCTCGTGCCGAGCAGCATCGCATCACGCATGTCGCTTTCCCTTCGTGTCAGTCATGCTCACTGTCAACCCGCTACGTCAGGCAGCGCGCAGGGCGGGCGCGATCTCGGTGGCGTAGCGGGCGATGGATTCCTCGACCAGGCCCGACGGCAGGCCGCCCCAGTCGACCTGGGCAAAGATGCGGTCCAGGCTGAGGGCCTTGACGGCGTCGAGGAGCTTGCCGGTGATCTCGTCAGCCGATCCGATCATGATGGCTCCCTGGCGGCTGGTTCCGGCGTCGAAGGCGGCCTGGCTTACCGTGAACCCCCGGCCGCCGGGCTTTTTGGGGCGCAGGTACTCGTGGTAGTAGGGGTAGACCGCCCGCGCTTTCGCAGGGTCGGCGCCGGCGTGAAAGTGCGTCGAGATCGCGACCTTGAGCGCGCCGGCGTGCCCGGCCCGTTCCCCGGCTGCCCGGTAGGCGTCCACCAGCGGCCGCAGGTGAGCCAGCGTGCCGCCGATGTAGCCCAGCACCATCGGCAGGCCTAGCTGCCCGGCGCGCTCGGCGCTACCGGGCGACCCGCCGACGCCGACCCAGACCGGCAGCCGGTCCTGCACCGCTCGCGGCACTACCGCGGCGGCGTCCAGCGGCGGGCGGAACCGCCCAGACCAGGTCACGGTCTGCGCGGCGCGGATGTCCAGCAGCAGGCCGAGTTTCTCAGCGAACAGGGCGTCATAGTCAGCCGTGTCGTAGCCGAACAGCGCAAACGGCTCGGCGAACGCGCTCCGGCCGGCAATGATCTCTGCCCGGCCCCGGCTGATCACGTCCAGGCTGGCGAAGTCCTCATACACACGGACCGGATCAGCGACTCCCAGCAGCGTGGCCGCACTGGTCAGCCGGATCCTGGCCGTTCTCGCGGCAACGGCGGCCAGCACCACCGCCGGGGAGGAAGTGAAGAACTCCGGGCTGTGATGCTCGCCGACCGCGAACACGTCCAGGCCCATCTGGTCGGCCAGCACGGCGTAGCCGAGGATCTGGGCCATCCGGTCCACCGGCCGGTTTAGCCGGCCGGTGCGCTGATCACGCTGCAGGTCTCCCAGCGACAGCACACCAACTTCCATCACGGCTCCCGTGCCCCTCACAGGGTGGAGTACAGCCGCTCGGGCTGGTCCCGGGACATATGCAGATCCCAGTACAGTCCGGCGATGGTGTCAGGATGGGTTTCCGGCCCGCCGGAACCTATCAAGGTCGCCAGCGGCACGTGCGCCGCGTACACGCCGCGGCCGGCCAGCGCGGCGTTCAGGGCCAGCACATAGTTGCGCAGCCCGCCCCCTGCGATGCCGACATTCCCCATCGGCGGGAACGTCAGCACCGATGACGCCCCCGTGGTGAACAGCAGCGTGCCGCTGCCGCGCTCGAGCATGCCGCCCAGCACCGCCCGGGCGGCGGTGATGGCGCCGTAAACGTAGTACTCGACCTGCGGCTGCACGTTCTCCGCGGTCACCTGCAGGACGTCGACCGTGGCCAGGCCGGGCGGCGGGTCGTGCGGGGCCGGAGAATACTCCAGCACGTCGATCTGGCCGAACCGGCCGGCGGCTGCCGCCAGCGCCGCCGTCAGGGATGGCCGGTCGAGCACGTCCCCGGCAAACCCCGCCGCCTTGATCCCGCGGCTTGCCAGCTCCGCCACCATGTCGTCGAGCCTGGACTGGGTTCGGGAGATCAGCGCGACCGCGAAGCCCTCGCGGCCAAACCGGCGGGCGATCGACTGCCCAAGCCCCGGGCCAGCCCCGACGATAGCGATAACGGGCATGATCTGGTTCTCCTCGATGCGGGCCGGACTGTGTCAACGCGTGAATTCATCCGGCCCGAGAATATCCGATCCAAGAACAAGATGAAGGCGCGGGTACCCTTGGCACATGCCCGCACAGCCGTCCGCCCAGGCCGGCACCACCACCCAGCCCGCGGACCTGACCTGGCTGCTGCACCGCGCTGCCCAGCGCATGCGTGCCGCCCTCGACCAGGTAGCCAAGGCGCAAGGACTCGCCGGGGTACGCGACTGGATTGTGCTATCGGCACTGATCGCCCAGCCGGGCCGGACCCAGCTGGCGCTCGGTCACGCCCTGGGACTGGACAAGACCACCCTGACCTCGCAGCTGGACCGGCTGGAAACGGGCGGGCTGATCATCCGCAGCCTGAACCCGCACGACCGCCGTGCCCGCATCCCCGAGATAACAACGGCCGGCCGACGCATCCAGGCGCGCGTGACCCGAGCCCGCGACCACACCGAAACCGAACTGCTCAAAGCCTTCAGCACGCAAGAACAACGCCTGCTGCGCGAACTGCTGACCCGCCTTGCAGCCAGCGAGCACGGCGACTGCCTGCACGCCAGCGGATCCTGCATCTAGGCAAGCAAGCCCTCACGCCACAGCCGACGAAGGGGAACAGGCGCCTACTCCGGGATTGGCATAGCCGGTCTACCGGCTCATCCGGGGCTCCCCCGGCGGCTACCAGCCCAGCCAGCCTCGTAACCGGGGCGGCGGCTCGCCCGCCCGGTGGCTCCGGGCGGGCAGCTGACGTCGCCCCCGCGCGGGGGTTTGCTAGTGTCCGGGCGTGGCCGATCCGGTGGTGAAGACTGACCCGGGCCTGGTGCGCGCGGTTGTGGGCTGCCGGTCATGGTGTGGATCTACGGTGGCCTGTGGAAGTACGGCTCGTCCAGCATGCCGCAGTATGACGCCGACACGCTGGCCAGCCGGCCACCAGGGAGTTGGCATGCAGCGAATCGGTGGTTACTTCTGGCATCAGGGCGCTGATCCGCGGAGCGCACCCTGGCCAGCCGGCTCGGCGGGGCAGCACCAGCTATCGCTGGGCGTGCTGCGTGGTTCGACGGGGCGCTTGGTGCCGAAGCTGCGCAGGACAACGATGAGAGCCACCAGCACGAGGGCGGCGGCCAGCGCGGAGGTGTAGACGGTGGCGTCGACCGGGCCCGCCAGCTGGCCGATGAGCCCGGTGAGGACGGGGACCAGCCCCAGGCCCAGGTAGGCGGCGGCGAAGAACGTCGATACGACAGCCGCCCGGTGGCGCGGCTCGGCCAGCCGGTTCAGCTCGCTCAGGCCGCCGCGGAAGATGAAGCCCACGGCGACGCCCCCGGCAATCGTGCCGGCCAGGAACAACCACAGCAACTTGGCGAACAGCGCCGATTCCAGCGCGGCCAGGCACACCAGCAGCAGCGGCAGCCCGGCGGTCAGGCTACGGCGGGCTGGCAGCCGCGCGGAGGCCGCCTGGCTGATGGCCGAGGTGATGAAGATCAGGAACACTGTCGCCCCGATCAGAGCCAGGTTGTGCACGCCGAGCGTGCCGTGCAGGAATTCAGGGACCAGGCTGCTGAAGAAGCCGAGAACGCTGAATGCGGCGAAGATGCCCAGGCACGCGCCGAGCATGACGGCCCGCATCGGGGGCGGGACTCCGAGATGAGGACGCAGGCTGATCACCTTGTCAGGGTTCCGGACTGTCTCGGGGATGACCGCGACCGCGGCCAGCGCCAGTGCGCAGATGCCCAGGTAAGCCCAGAACACGCTGCGCGTCGGCATCGCCACGTACTCGGCGAAGATGCCGGCGATCAGCGGTCCGAGGCCCAGGCCGGCCTGGTTGCTGCCGGAGGCGACGACCGCGGCCGCCTGGCGGTCGCCGCGTGGCTGGAGTTCAGCCAGGGCGGCCGTGGCGGTCCCGGTGACGAACCCCGCCGCCAGGCCGCTCACGATCCGCGCCACGATGAGCAGCCCGATGCCGGAGGACACAAGGAACAGGACGGTGCTCAACGCCGCGCAGGCCACCCCGATCGCCAGCACTTTCCGGCGCCCGACGTGGTCGCTCAGGTCGCCGAGCGCCACGAGCGCGAACAGGGTGCCGACGACGTACGCGGCGAAGACCACCGTGACCCCGAGCGATCCGAAGCCCAGCTGCTTCTCGTAGATCACGTACAAAGGGATGGGCAACGTCCCGCCCAGCATCATGACCAGCAGGATCCCGGCCATCAGGACGTAGCCCCGGCGCCCCGGCGAAACCGGCACGCCTTTACCAGCAGATCCGGAGGTGGCCGAGCGGGCGGTCACGAAATGCTCCCTGCCGCGCAAATGCCTCGCCGGGATCGCCCGTGTGGGCGGCGAGATCTCTGCCACCGGGTCACCACCCTGAAGTGAGTGATCAAGACTCGCTTGCCACTGCCGCCGGCACGCCACATTCCGGCAGCCGGGGTCATGTCGAGTCCGTCACGCGGTGCCATGGCACTGGCCCGCAACGCTGCGCTCATCCCGGTGCACCTCCAGCCAGGAACCTGCCCGCCCGACCCCGGATATCGGAGTCGGACACACCTGATATGTGAGGGTAATGACCGGCTTGCAGGACTGCTTAAACCACGTGACCGGGGCCGGGCGCCGGGACCGGCGCGGGTTCGCAGACCAGCTGCCCCGGTCCATCGCGGGCGTTCGCGCGCCTGCGGGCGTGCAGGCCATGCTTGGCGACCCAGCCGAGGCACTCCCCGGCCACCGCGCGCCAGCTGCTGTCGATGGTCAGGGAGTGCCCACGGTCGGAGAATTCCGTGCTCTGGCGAATCGTTCGTTGACGCTTAGCCTCAGCTAAGCCTCAGAGCTAAGCCTCAGCCCGCGCCGACCAACCTCTCAGTAACCTTCCGGATTGCTTGCATCACCATTCCAGCGCCAGCTGCCACCCTCAGATCTATAGGCATCGACAAAAGAAGATGAGCAAATGTCTTCCCGCAAACTCACCAGGTCCATCATTGTCGGCGCCGCGGCCATCGCGGTCGCGGGCGGTTCCTACGGTATCGTCAGCGCAACCTCCAGCAGCAGCCCAGCCGCTGCCACCAGCAGCCTGGCCGGATCCGGCGGCGGGGGATTGAACGCCCGGTCCGGGCCGGCCGCCGGGGGAGCATCCGGCACGGTCGCCAGCATGTCCACGTCGGGCTTCACGATGACGACATCAGCGGGCCAGAAGGTGACCGTCAAGGAGGCGTCCGCCACGACGTACCAGAACGGGACGAGCACGGCCTCGGCGAGCGCCATTACAACAGGCGAACCCGTCCTCGTCCTCGGGACGACCAACAACACGACCATCACGGCCACGCAGGTCATCGCGCAACCGGCCGGCAGCGGCGGATCTGCGGCTTCCTCGGCGGAAGGGGTTATCCCCTTCCAGCGCGGTGCGGCGACCACGTCAAAGACGGTCGGCCAGATCCCGGCGGACTACACCGAGGGGTCAGGGCCGATCGTCAGCGGAACGGCAGCGAACAAGGCGACGGAAGCCGCGCTGGCCGCCTACCCGGGTGGCATCGTCGACCGTGTTGTGCTACTGAGCAACGGCGAGTATGAGGTCCACTACATCGGCGTCAACTGGCCGCACCACATCTTCGTCAACCAGGACTTCAAGGTCATCGGCGCCGACTAGCCGCTGCGGTAGAGCTGCCTCTGACCATCACACAGGCCCAGGGGTGCGTGCTCCCGGCCTGCTCTGCGCCGGGCGGACAGCCGCTTCGTGCCAGCGTGTGGCCTTGGGGGCGGGCTGGTTTAGTGGAGGTCATGGATGCTGATGACATGATGCCCTCCGATGCTCAGGTCCAGGCGGCCGCCGAGGGGCGACCGACTCATCCCGCCGAGCCGCATTCCGGCGGCACCGCGGGACGCTTGAACTGGCTCCGGGCTGGGGTGCTGGGGGCTAACGACGGAATCGTGTCGGTCGCCGGTATCGTCATCGGGGTGGCGGGGGCCACCTCCGCCCGCGGCCCCATTTTCACCGCTGGGCTGGCCGGGCTGGTGGCCGGGGCGGTATCGATGGCGCTGGGTGAGTATGTGTCGGTCTCCAGCCAGCGCGACAGCGAGCTCGCGGAGCTGGGTCAGGAGAAACGCGAACTGGCTGACACACCGGAGGCCGAACTGGCTGAGCTGACCGCCCTGTACGAAGCCAAGGGCCTGTCCGCGGCCACCGCCCGCACAGTCGCCGCCGAGCTAAGCGCCCATGATGCCCTAGCCGCCCATCTCGACGCTGAGCTGCACATTGACCCCGACGATCTCGTCAGCCCCGTCCAGGCCGCTGCCGCGTCGGCACTGTCGTTCACCGCCGGTGCCTTGCTGCCACTGGTGGCCATCTTGCTGCCCCCGGCCGCGCTACGCGTACCGATCACTTTTGTCGCTGTCCTCATCGCTCTTGGCTTGGCCGGTGCCCTCAGTGCCCGCATCGGCGGCAGCAATGTCCGCCGCGCCGTACTGCGAGTTGTTATCGGCGGGGCGCTCGGGCTGGCCTTCACTTACGGGGTCGGGCATCTGTTCGGCACCGCCATTCATTAATCTGTGCCTACCAGAAAAAGGCGAATTCTTAAAGGTTGCTTTATACACATTTTCCAAAAAGTGCGGACTGGATGGCCAGGAGTCACCAGGTAGGTCCGTTAATTCTTCTTTCACGTGGGCTACGCTGACCCTCCAGCGACGCCGTCTTCCAGGCGACCGGCGCCACGATCTTGCGCACCGCCGTCCAGGCTCCGCGGATGAACGCGATCTGCGAGCGCCTCGTCGCCACCCTGCGCCGTGAGCTCCTGGACCGAGTGCTGATCCTCGGGAACCAGCCGGAAGCGGCGGCGGCCAACACGACACCCGGCACACGCGGCTGGAAGGGCTGTGCCATGTGCAAGTACTACAAGGACCGCGCCTACGGCGACCCGGTACGCAGCCCGGCGCCGGCGCTGCGGCGGATGGGCGGCCGGACGAAGCGCGTCAGCAGGAACAGCATCAGCCGGGCTGAGCGGGAGGGCTGACGAGCCGCGCCCGAAACAGACTGGGGGTCAGGTGCGCGATCGAACCGCCGATCCCGCTTTTCTGGGAACCAAGCTAGCCCACCCTGACCAGGCACAATGCAGCGCAGCGGAGGGAGTCGGGCAGGTATAGGGCATCGCCGAGCCCAAAGCCGGTCCGACTATCCTTCACCGCCCTCCAACACGCTTTCCAAGTCTGCGCGGCTGGGTCCGGCACAGGTCATGACGGTCTGCGACCTCCGCTGCCCGTCCTCAGTGGTGCGCGCCGAACGGTTCCGGAGGTAGGTGAATGAGACCAGGGCCTGACCAGCCTGCTGATATTCGACGACGGCAGGAAGGTTGACTACCTCGCCGACGTGTCGAGCCCGCGTGCTATAGCCGGGCAGGGCAACTAGGGTTTGGAGCTATGGCAGATGATGAAGCCGATCTCAGTTCTCCCAGCGGTTCTGCTTCGCCCGACCCCGGAGTGAGTGCCCGGCGTGTGCTGGAGCCTCTGAGTGAGGCCGAATGCATGCAACTGCTCGCCGGCGGCGGTGTGGGGCGCCTGGTCTACAACAGCCGGTATGGGCCCACGGCGCTGCCGACCGTGTACAGGATCGACGGTGAGTCGATTGTCTTGGGCACGTGGGACCCTGCCCTCTTTGACGAAGACTTGCGTACTGGTATCGCGCACGCCGAGTACAAGGTCGCCGTGGAGGCCGACCAGCTCGACTTGGACGCGCGCGAGGGGTGGATCGTGCTGGTGCGGGGAGCGGCGCATCATCTGGATACCGAGGCCGAACGCGCGCCGATCATCGGCACCGGGCTTGAGCCGTGGATCGAGGGGGTGCCTGCGCACTTCATCCGGGTGACCCCCACCAGTACGTGGGGCAACCGCGTTCTCCGGGCATGATGCCAGCGGCAGTGTGAGTCGTAGGAGCAAGGCTGAGCATCTGACGTCGATGCCAAACTGCGGCCCATCCGCAGACCTGGCAAGCGCGGCCTGCTGCCCCGCGCGGTCAGTCCAAAGCGATACCCGATATCAGCAGCGTTCTCACGACTGCCCGTGGATCCCAATGGCCATGCGCAGGCCAGACCCTCGACCTGCCAGTGATCTTCCCGGAGCCCTGACGGGCTCCTCACCGAGGACGCGGGGCCACTTCAGCTTTCCCTTCTTCGCCATCACGCGTCCCCTTCCACCCATCACTGATCGCCGGCGGCGACCAGGCACACAATCTCTCCTGCCGCCCGGCGTGCCCAACCACGCAGCCGCCCTGGCCGCCAGCGGAAGGCCAGTACCAGCCCGGAGCGGCCGGTGGTCGCAGGCCTTGGCGGCCACGTGAGGCGCGAGCAAGGTTCTACGGCCTAGGCGGCAGCCTCAGCCGGCACTGCTGGCCGGCCTGCCCGTCGCCGGATAGCCTCACCCGCGGCCTGGTCGTGGTCAGTCCCGTGAAGCTTTCTGGCCCTCGACAAAGGCACGGCGAGCCCGGAAAGGCGGCGGTTGCGGGTCCTGGCCAATCTCGCAGGAGGTTAAATGCGTCGTCCATGCCCAGGGCGAGGCGCCCGTCGAGCTTGCCCTGGCCTGCTCGATGATGACCCGGCTGTTCAGCGCGGTCTGCAGCCAGAAGATGAGGATGACCACGCCGGCGAACGCGCCGTAGGTCTTGCCGTAGGAGCCGAGCTTGGCGACGTAGAGGGAGAAGCCGGTCGAGGCGAGCAGGGCCCCGAAGACGATCAGCGCCGAGGCGATCCCGCCGGAAACGGCGGTGGCCAGCAAGCGTCCCGCACTCTCTGGCACAACAATCAAGGTGGTAGGTCATGCAGCTCGCGAGGAGCAGGGATGAAAGGGATGAACAGGCCGGCAGTGATGTAATCCCGCTGCAGAACCGCTGGTCGGCAGGCCCAGGCAGTCCGCCGGAGCCAGGCGGGACGGGCTGGCGCAATACTCTCCAGCGCACCGGCAAGAAGTTCGTCCGCGACCTGGTGAACGGCCTCGCCGCGGCGCTGCCGCCCGGCGCCTCGGGCGTCTTCACCCAGGCTGTCCATTCCGCGATCACCCGGTCCTCCGCGAGCTCGCTGACTGTCCTGATCATCGGCATCGTGATCGCGGTCTGGAGCGCCTCAAACGGCATGGCCGCCCTGGCTGCAGCATGACGGCAGGCAACCTCTCCTAACACTGGTTCCTTGCCCTCTTCCCGGCCCTCATCGCCCTGCTGGGCCTGGTCACGCTAGCCCGCGCCGGGGCGGCCACCGTGCACCGGCTCGTATCCAGGGGCTGCGGCCGCGGCAGTCCAGGTTCAGGCTGGGGCAAACCGGAGTCTCAGCCCGAGCTTGCGCAGGACCGAGAGGAACCACCAGGTGCACGCGCCGGTCCCGGCGACGACGAGCGCGGCGGTGGCGAC
>Ga0187851_10002045_pt1 | contig 18379 bp, 20 predicted proteins | sample June2016WEW_6_10_FD_132997 | JGI IMG/M metagenome (GOLD analysis project Ga0187851, IMG submission 132997) | Peatland microbial communities from SPRUCE experiment site at the Marcell Experimental Forest, Minnesota, USA - June2016WEW_6_10 | ecosystem: Environmental > Terrestrial > Soil >...
CGCCCTCGAAGACCCAGTAGCCAAACTCGCCACGCACGGAGATGATCTTGCCGAAAAACCCAGTGTCGCGCAGACTCTTCAGCTTTAGCATTCCAGGTAGCCACAGCTTATCCTGCACCACTCCATGCTTCACGCCGGCGGCTTGCGCATGCCGGCAAATGTCGAGCGCGGCCACGAGGCTATCGGCGCTGGGTTTTTCGCAATATACGTGTTTGCCCGCGGCAATCGCCTGATGCACGCACTGCGCCCGGCGGTCCGTCGTTTGCGCGTCGAAATACACGCTGTAAGCCGGATCGGCCAGGGCTTGATCGAGGTCGGTCGTCCAAGGCAGCCCGCCGCACTCCTTCGAAATCGCTTCCAGCTTCACGGCATTGCGGCCGGCCAGCAATGGCCGCGGCATGATGATCTCATCGCCCGTCTTTACGCCGCCTTGGGCAATGATCGCCAGAATGGAACGGCGCAGGTGCTGGTTCAGGCCCATGCGGCCAGTCACGCCGTTCATAACGATGCCGACCGGGTGGACGATTTGTTGGCTCATACTCTTCCGGGCTTCTCGGTGGGCTTCTCCGCGGGCTTCTCCGTGCATTGGGGACGCGCGCCCGCGGGCAAGGCAGGCGCCTCAACGCCGGCCCGTGGCAGGGAGCCATCGAGTTCCTGCCGCCAGTGCGCGACATCACCCGCCGGCCCGTAGCAATAGAGCATGCGGCAGGGAGTGTCCCCGACATTGGTCAACTGATGAAAGACACGGGGCGGTATGTAGGCCGCCTGGCCGGCGGCGAGCGTTTGCCGCTCTTTGCCGAGGCACATCTCAGCCGTGCCTTCGATAATGAAATACACCTCTTCCTGTTCCTGATTGTGCCAAGGCACTTGTCCACCATCCGGTTCCAGCGTCACATTTCCAATCGAGAAGTTCGTGGCCTGAATAGGGCTGGCGCCGCCCACCAGGTTCTGCGTACGGCGCCGCGCCGGATACACACGTCCAGGGATTTGCGCCAAGTCAGCGATGATCATTGTGGCAACTCCAGAAAGTCAGGTACGGTTGGTCCTCAATCACCCGCAACGGGCGCTGAGCTGACCGACGTTCTGTACCAGTTTGACAGAGAGTATAACGCGTCTTGCAGACGCGCGATTCGTCGGGCCTCGGTTAATCGAAGCCTCTCATTCGGGCAGCGGCTGGCCTTTCGTTTCGGGGGCGAACGGCAGCGCAAAAATACCGATCAGAAAGGCCGCGCACATGGTGATGCCGGCGTAGCGCATGGGCTCGTCGAAGCCGCCGAAGACGCGGCTGGTGAGCAGGCCCAGCGCCAGCGGGCCCAGCGCGGCGACGAAGCGTCCGATGTTGTAGCAGAACGACGTGCCGGTGCTGCGCAGCCGCGTCGGGAACAGCTCGGGGAAGTAGATCGCGTAGCCGCCGAACAGCGCGATCTGGGTGAAGCCCATCAGCGGGATCATCCAGAAGATGTCGGTGAACGTGCTCAGCTTCCAGAACGTGAAGCTGGTCATGAACATGGCCGCGAGGAAGGCGATCAGAAAGGCCTTTTTGCGGCCGATATACTGCGTCAAATAGGTGAACGCGTAGACGCCCCAGAAAGCGCCGAAGTTCTGCAGCAACGACGTGATGCCGGTCCAATAGGTCTTCTTGCCGGCGATCAAATTCTCGGCCAGGCCCTGGGCATGGAAGGTCTTGTCGAGCACCGAACGCAGCAGGTCGAAGCTGAAAAAGCCGATGCCCCACAGCCCGATCACACCGGAGGCGGCCAGCGCCATGCCGACCAGCGAATTGCGGCGCCAGCGCGGAGTGCCGAGCAGCTCGCGGAAGCTGCCCATCACTTTTTTCGCGTCCTTGTCGCGCTGCCACTGCTCGGGTTCCTTCAGCTTGCGGAACACCAGGATCGCCAGCAGCGCCGGCAGTGCGCCGACCATGAACATGATGCGCCAGGCGCTCGAAATGGTGCCCGACTGTTCCAACTGGCCGAGCACGATGCCGGTCAGCGCGGCCATCATGTTGCCCACCGCCGAAAGCGCCTGCAGCAGCCCCAGCGCGTAGGGCCGCGCGCGCGCGGGCATCACTTCCGCGACCAGCGCCACGCCCACCGCGAACTGGCCGCCGACCGCCAGGCCGGTCATGAAGCAGATGCCCGAAAACTGCCAGACGTTGGTCGAAAGCGCCGTCAGGCCGGTGAAGGCGGAGTAGCACAGGATGGTGATAATCATCGTCTTCACGCGGCCCAGCCGGTCGCCGAGCACGCCGAAAATGACGCCGCCGATGGCCCAGCCGAGGATGAAAATCGAGGTCGAGTAACCGGCGTATTCGGCCACCAGACCGGCCAGGGCTTTGCCGGTCGCCTTGGATGCCAGCAGCTCGGTGATCGCGGGACGACGGGCCAGATTGAAGATCTGCTGGTTCATCGTGTCGAACATCCAGCCCATGCTGGCGACGAGCAGCACGAACCAGTGGTAGCGGCTCAGCTCTTTGTACCAGGGCAGCGGCGGAACGGGCTGCGGCACGCGGGCGGGCGCGTCGTTAGGCATGAGATCCCATTGTCTGAAAAGGAAGCGCGGGTGCGCAACGCGCGCGCCGCAAAGCCTCAGGGCTTGAAGCGGATCAACTCCACGCCCAGCCAGATCCAGGCGGCGATGAAGGCCAGTCCGCCCAGCGGCGTGAGCGCGCCCAAGGCGTAGACCCGGCTCAACGCCAGCGTGTACAGGCTGCCGGAGAAGAGCACGATGCCCGAGAGGAGCAGCCAGCCGGCGACGTTCGCCGCTGGCGGGCGCAGCAAGCCGGCGCGCGCCGCGAGGCCCGTGAGGAGCAGACCCAGGGCGTGCACGAAATGGTAGAAGACGGCTTTGTCCCAGACGCCCATCAGGTAGGCGTCGAGATGGTTCTTCAACTCGTGCGCGCCGAACGCGCCCAACACGACGGCGAGCGCCAGCAGGAAAGCCGCGATGGCGCACCAGTTCATGGTTCCCTCAAAGCTCGAAAAAAGTGAGCCGGATCAGACACGGTATTCGTCGGCGCGCCAATTCACGATGGCTTTCTTGATATCGACCGGCGCCAGGTTCTGGCCGGCGGCGCGCGCCGCGAGTGCGACGAACTCGTCGTCGGGAGCGAAGCGCAGCGCGACGATTTGTTTCACGCCGAGGCGCGGGTCGAGCAGCCTGCCGGCGAGCACGAAGTGCCGCAGGTTCTCCTCCGCCCGGATGGCCCGGTCCTGGGCCTTCAGCGGAAAGACGCGACAGTACCAGAAAAGCAGCGCCACGATCAACTCGAGCACGACGATCAGCGAGGCGCTGTAGATGCGCTGTTCGTCGCCGAGAGACTCATATAGATTGACGAGTGAGCCGATCAGGCTGACGGCGATCAGCCCGGCCAGGACGAAGTGGTACGCCGGAACGAAGCGGGCGTGATTCGAAAAATTCTGCGATTTGTGCGAAGCCATCTGAATTCTCCTCCGAGGATGCCTTGTCGATTGTACCGACAACCGGCACGCCGCCGCACGCTCATGCGCGACTACGCCGATAATATCTCTCATGGGGGAGCCACTCGGTTGCGGCGACCGCGTGCTGGTCGTAGGCCTGGCGCAATGCTCGTCCGCGCGCCTGCGGAAATGGGCTGCGACGTTGACGGAAGGCTTTCTGGTGGGCGTGGGCGAGGAAAGCGCGGTGCGCCAGGCGCGGCGGGAATTGGCCGATCTGGACAACGTCATGTTCTCAGCGGGCGGGCGCGCGGAGATTCCGTGGAAGGACGGCTTCTTCACTCTGATTCTGGATGCCGAGGGCGGAGCCGAGACGGCCGAAATGCGGCGTGTGCTGAAGGGCGGCGGGCGCATATACTCAATTCAGCCATGACTCCGATCACACGACGTTCCTTCGCATTCTCCGGTTTGGCCGCCGCACTGGCCGCGCCCGCATTCGGCCGCAAGCTGGGCGTCTTCGGATTGCAGCTTTACACCGTCCGCCGGATCATCGACCAGGACCCGGCGCGCGTGTTGAAGGAGGTCGAAGCGGCCGGTTACAAGGAGATTGAAACCGGCTCCGACGACCTGGACAAGATCTGGCCGGCGCTGCGCGAGACCCGGCTGAAGCCGGTGGGCGTGCACCTGCCGCCGGACTATTTTCTGCGGCAGCAGGACAAGCTCGGCGCGGCTTACGAGGACGCCAAGAAGCGCGGCTTCGAGTATGTCGTCTGCCCGTGGATCGACCCGAAAGACCGGGGCGGCGTGGAGGCTATCAAGAAGCTGGCGGCGAACCTCAACAAGGCTGGCGAGCAGGCCACGGCCGCTGGGCTGAAGCTGTGTTATCACAACCACGCCTTCGAGTTTGCGCCGGCGGGCGGCGGCGGCGGGATGCTGATTGACGTGCTGATGGCCAACACCGACCCGAAGTACGTGGGGTGGGAGATGGACATCTTCTGGGTCAGCGTGACGGGCCACGATCCGGTGGATCTGCTGCGCAAGTACTCCCAGCGCGTCGCCCTGATGCACGTGAAGGATCTGGCGGCGGGGGTTCCGCAGCGTTTCGATGAGCAGGTGCCGAAGACGGCGTTCAAGGAAGCCGGCGCGGGCACGCTGGATCTGAAAAAGATCCTGCATGCGGCGACGCAGGCTGGCGTCAAACACTATTTCGTCGAGCAGGACGAAACGCCGGGCGATCCGCTGGCCAGCGCGAAGATGAGCGCAAGCTATCTCAAGTCGCTGGATTTCTGAGGCAGTTTTCAGGGGCCGCCGGCGCGGCGTGTGCCGCGCGTTGCCAACGCATGCCACGGCTTAAGCGGTGGCGTAGCAAAAGACCCGCTTCAGCGGATCTGCGAGCCGGGCAGCGGCGACAACAGCATGTTGGTGATATTGGAGACGGTCTCGCCGTCGCTGAGGCCGGGGGTCGAAGAGATCTTCTTCCACTCCGGGCTGGTGCCGAAGGTGTGCCAGTTGGCGTCGCGTGCGGTGAGGTTGTCGAAGGCCACCATATAGGTGAGACTGGGCATCTTCACGCCGGCAATCTGCGCGCCGAAAAACACGGGCACGAGGCCGCATTTGCGGAAGAGGTCGATCTCGCCGCCGCCTTCAAACATGCCGATCTTTTTCTTCAAAGAAAGCATGCTGCTGGATTCGTAGGTGCGGAGCTCGAAGACGCGCGGGGCGCGACCAGATTCCACGGGCGGGACTTCGATGCCGGGAAAACCGGGGAAGGCTTTCAGCAGGGTGACCTCTTCGCGCTGGTAGAGCAGCGGCCCGGCGATGGCCTTTTCGGTCTCCTTCAAAAACGCTTCGTCCTGAGCGAGCTTGGTTTGGGCCTGGTCGAATGCGTCGAAGGAGGGATAGGCAGCCAGAAGCAGCAGGAACGGCGCGTCGGGGGCGACCAGCGGGCTGAAGAGGCCGATGGGCCCGGCGCCGGCGCGGATGAGGGCGGGCACATACGTACGGCCGACAAAATCGGTGAGGCGTCCGCGCTGGTTATCGGTGGTGTTGCGCAGCAGGAATTTGCGGAGCTCGAGGAGCGACGGTTTGGCGTCCTCGGCGCGCATGGAAAGAGAGGAAGCCAGAGGGGCGGCAGCCGCGCCCGCGATGAAATTGCGGCGATTCATGTCGTCCAGGATCGTATCACAGCGGGGCGGCCGGGCCGGAAATCACGCGGCCGGAGTCAAGCCGCCAAAGCGGCGATGGCGGTGGTGGAACTCGGCGACGGCCTGGCTCAAATGCGCGGGACTGAAGTCGGGCCAGGGGACGGGCGAAAAGTAGAGCTCGGCGTAGGCGCATTCCCAGAGCAGAAAATCGCTGAGGCGCTGCTCGCCGCCGGTGCGGATGAGCAGATCGACATCGGGCGCTCCGAGGCGGCGGGCGATCTCCTCGCGGCTGGCGGCACCGGGCCGGGCGGCCTCGACTAGCGCGTCGCGAGACGAGTAATCGATGGCCAGGCGCACGTGGAGGCGGGGGCCGGCGGCGGTGTCACGCTCGGCCTGTTCCAAGACAGTTGTCAGGGCAGGCGGCAGGCGGTCGCGGCGACCGATGGCGGACAATCGGATGCCGTGCTTCACACAGCGCCGGGACTCGTCGATCAGGGCTTGCCGCATCAAAGCCATGAGGGCATCGACTTCCACGCGCGGGCGCTTCCAGTTATCGGAGCTGAAGGCGTACAAGGTGAGCGTCGAGATGCCGCAGCGCGGCGCGGCTTCGATGGCGGCGCGCAAAGCGCGCGCGCCGGCGCGGTGGCCTTCCTGACGCGGCAGCGAGCGTGCGGCGGCCCAGCGCCCGTTGCCGTCCATGATGATCGCGGTGTGAATCCCGTCCATGGCCGGTCTCGTCAGCGGTGGCCGCGCATGGCCCGAACGAGCGCTTCCATGTGATTCAGATAGAGTTCGAGCGCGGCGCGGCCTTTGCGCGTGAGCTTGTACTCGGTCTTTGGCACGCGGTCCTGGAATGATTTTTCGCAATCGACGTAGCCGGCGTCCTCGAGTTTGCGCGCGTGGACGCTGAGATTGCCGTCGCTGGTCTCGAGCAGGTCCTTCAATTCGCGGAACGTCAGGGACGGCGTGGCGGCGAGGGCGCTGATGATGCCGAGGCGCAGTTTCTCGTGGATCAGACGATCGAGCCGCGGCAGGTCCTCGCGCACGGAAACGAGGGCCGGCTTGGGCCCACGGCCAGGATGCGGCGGGGGCTCCGCCGAGTGGTTGCGAACGGGTTCAGCCGCCATAATGCCTCCAGATCCAGAATCCAAATCCAATGTGCAGCCCGCCGAAGCCGCACGCCAATGGGAGGTCGCGCCAGGCCGCGGGCAGGGCCAGCGCGACTGCGCCGAAGGCCAGAAAAGCCAGTCCCATGGCGGGCACGACGCGAACGGAAAACGTGCCGGCGGCGGTGATTGCGACGCCATACAACAGCAGCCAGACCGCGGCGACCAGACCATCCAGCCCGGCCGCGTGCAGCGGCGCGGTGAGGAGTCCGCCGGCGGCGACAGCGGGGATGAAGCACGCCGCGAATTTGCGAGCGGGCGCAGAGAGCAGGTTCGAATGCTGGCGGCGCGACTTCAGATACATGGCGACAACGCCGACGATCGCGGCCAGAACCAACTCGGAGAGCCAGACCTGGAGCCAGGCGTCGGGCGAAATGCGGCGCGAGGCGAGCCAGGCCGCGGCCAGCGCCGTGAGGCCCATGCAGACGCCGCCCAAGCCGGGCACGGCGGTGAACGAAGTGGCGCGCTCCATGGCGGAACGGATGTAGTCCAACTGATCGAGCGCATGGTCGCCGAGGGGCGCGGGCGAACGAAAGGGCCGGAGCACTCCCATGGCTCTATGGCAACACCGATTCAGTGAATTGTCAAGTACTTTGCGATGTAGAGTAATAATCGGATGCGAGACTGGCGCCTACGCGGAGAGGAGCGCCGGGCCAGCCTGCTGAGGTGGAAGTTCGTTGATTCATTCGAGCGGTCTTACCGCGGTTCGACTCCCAGGCCAGTGCCGCGGGAACTACCGCGTGACCCCGGTTGCGGCCGCGGCCACTTCGCGTAACGCCGCGAGCGCCGTCAGGCACTGCTCCCGCGTCACGTCGTAGTGCGTCACCGCGCGCATTCTCCGCGTGTCGATCGAGTTGATCAGCACGCCCCGGTCTTGCAGCGACGAGCTGACTTGCTCGCCCGTCTGCCCGGTCCCTGAAACATCGAACACGATAATGTTTGTGTGCGTTTTCCCCGGCCAGGCTTGGATCCCCGGCGTCGCCGCCAGGCCCTGCGCCAGCAGCTTCGCGTTCTGGTGATCTTCACCCAGCCGCTTCGGCATCTCTTCCAGCGCGATCAGGCCCGCCGCCGCCAGCACGCCCACCTGCCGCATCCCGCCGCCCAGCCGTTTGCGATGCAGCCGCCCTTCGTCGATCAGTTCCTTCGGCCCCGCCAGCATCGACCCCGCCGGCGCGCCCAATCCCTTCGACAGGCAGAACATCACCGTGTCCGCCAGCCGGCACAACTCGCTCACCGCGCGCCCCGTAGCCACGGCCGCGTTGAAAATCCGCGCTCCGTCCAGGTGCACTTTCAGCCCGCGCTCGTGCGCCTGCTCGCAAATCTCGTCGAACACGTCCTGCGGATACACCGTCCCGCCGCCCAGGTTGTGCGTGTTTTCCAGTTCGATGCACCCCGTCGGCGCCCAGTGCGGGTCCGGCGCACGCACATGCGGCGCGATCTTTTCCCACGTCAGAATCCCGTCGTCGCCCGCCACCGTCCGGATCAGGCACCCCGAAAACCACGCCGTCATCGACAATTCGTAGTTCAGCAGGTGGCCTTGCACATCGCACACCACCTCCTGGCCCGGCTCCGTCAGCAGCTTGATCCCGATCGTGTTGCCCATCGTCCCCGTGGGCACGAACAGCGCCGCTTCCTTGCCCACGATCTCCGCCGCCCGCCGCTCCAGGCGATTCACCGTCGGGTCTTCGCCGTACACGTCGTCGCCCACCTCGGCGTGGAACATCGCCTCGCGCATCGCCGCCGTGGGCCGCGTCACCGTGTCGCTTCTGAGGTCGATCAACTGGTTGGACATGCCGTTCCTACAAACTCCTTGAAAACTTCATTTGACACGAGAACCCCGCGCCGCGTCAGCCGCACCCGGTCGCCCGTATCCTCGAGTAGCCCCGCCTCCACCTGCCGCGCGATCTCCTGCCCGTAGCGCCCGCGCTCCTCCGCAGTCGGCTCGATCCCTTCCATCAGCCGCAATCCAACGAAGAATCGTTCCTCGTGCGCGATCGCCGTCGTCTCCGCGATCCGTGCGCTCTCGCCGCGCTTCCAACGCGCGACGTACTCCGCCGCCGTTTCGGCGTTCTGCCCGCGCACCGTCCCGGTCAGACTGTGCGCGTCCGCGCCAAAGCCCAGGTACGGCTCCAGCCGCCAGTATTTCAGGTTGTGCCGCGACTCGTGCCCCGGCAGCGCGAAATTTGAAATCTCGTACCGCCGCAGCCCCATCGCCTCCAACCGTTCCAGCGCCTCTTCGTACAGCGTCACCACGTCGTCTTCATGCGGCACCAGCCGCGCTCCATAGCGCGAGCCGCCGGCCAGCAGTTCGTGCCCCAGCCGGCTGTCTTCGTCGATCTCCAGCATGTAGATGGAAACGTGCGGCGGCGCCAGCCGTTCGATCCATACCAGCGACTCCTCCCAGCTCTCCGCCGTCTGCCCCGGCAGCCCCGCGATCAGGTCGATATTGATCTCGTCGATGCCGCATTCCCGCAGCAGCGCCACGTCTTGCGCCACTCCGCCCGCCGTGTGCCGCCGCCCCGTTTTGCGCAGCTCGCCTTCGACAAACGATTGCACCCCCAGGCTCACGCGTCCGATGCCGCAGTCGTGCCAACCTTCGACGTCGGCCCGCTTCAGCGCGCCCGGCGCAGCTTCCAGCGTCGCCTCCAGCCACGGCTTGCCCGGCACCGCGGCCAGTACCCGCTTGAGGTCCTGAGGCTGCATCGATCCCGGCGTCCCGCCTCCCAGGTACACCGTCTCCGGCTTCCACGGCCACTCCGTCGCGCCGATCTCCGCGCACAGCGCCTCCAGGTACTCCGCTTCCAATTCCTGTGGAAACACCCCCGAAGCGAAATTGCAGTACGTGCACTTCTGCGCACAAAACGGCCATGATATGTAAACACCCGCCATCCATCACCTCTTGTCTGCTAATGCTCTGCCCCGTGCCGTGCCTATTACCGAGCCCTGTCCGTTACGAGCCACTGCCGTTTCTGAGCCGCGCCTGTGTTGCTGAGCCGCGACCGTAAGGGAGCGGATGCTTCGATCCGTCTCCCCGCGCTACCCCGAAATTTCGCCCAGATGACTACTGAGTAGTCACTTGACTTTGTAAGTCACTGTTTATCAGTAACATACGACATCCAGATGACTATTCGTAGTCATCGGCCCCCACCGCTGCCCCTTTGGACTCCCACCAAATGGGGGACGTCCCCACGCTACCGCCCGCGTCCTCCCTGTAAGCAATGCTCCCTACAGATGAAACTCCGGCAGACGTTGCCGGATTGCTCCCGCGATCAGTTCTTCCAGGCTCTCGCCCGTCCCCGCCAGCACGAACGCCCCGCGACCCTCGTCCCAATCCAGCTTGAAACTCTGCACGTGCGCCGAAACCCAGATCTGCCGCACCGGCGCATTCGGACTCACCACAAACCGCTCCCGCGGCTCCTCCAGTTCCACCGTCAGCGCCCCCGAATTCATCTCTACGTCGAAATCGAAGTCGTCCGCCGCCCGCCCCAGCTTCTCGTACAGCGCCGTAATCGATTCCTCGGCCCGCTTTTGAAATTCCTGGTCTCCCAGCATCGCCTCTTCAGTCTAATGGAATGCCTGGCGAGCGACGGCGCTCCGCCGCCTCTGCTAGGCTTTTTAGGGGTCGAAAGGATCTATCCCGGCGGTGTTGAAAACTCTGTGCATCCCCCATCCGGCGCTCCCCGGGACGTCTGCCCTCTTCCGCGACTATCTCTACGACTTCGACCGCGTCAAGTCCTTCTACCGCTATAATCCCAACGACCCCGACTCGGTCCGCCAGGCCGCGCCCCTGGCCCGCATTCCCGACGACCGCCGTCGCGCCGTCGTCGCCGCCCTGCGCCGCATCAACCCCTCTTCGCCCTCCCTCGACGCCCTCGAAAACCCCGCCACCGTCGCCGTCGTCACCGGCCAGCAGGTCAGCCTCTTCGGCGGTCCCTGCTATGCGCTTTATAAGGCCCTCACGGCCGTCAAACTGGCCCGCCAGCTCACCGCCGCCGGCATTCCCGCCGTGCCCGTTTTCTGGATGGCTACCGAGGATCACGACCTCGCCGAGACCGACCACTGTTGGGTCTTCGACCCCGCCCACCAGCCGCACCGGCTCAGCGCGCGCTTGCGTGGCGTTCTCGGCCAGCCGGTCGGCTCCATGGAAATCGACTCGGTTCCGCTCAACGGGTTGAAGGCCGAGCTTCGCGACTTCCCTTTTGCCTCCGAGATCCTGGAACAGGTTGCCGCCGCCTACCAGCCCGGCCGCACCCTGTGCGAAGCTTTTCGCACTCTGCTCTCCACGCTGCTCCACGGCCTCGACCTGATCTTCTTCGATCCCCTGGACCCCGCTATCCGCGCCGCCGCCGCGCCCTTCCTGACGCAGGCCCTCGATCAATCCGATGCGCTCTCCGAAGCTCTCCTGGCGCGCGGCGCGGAGTTGCGCGCCGCCGGCTACCACGCCCAAGTCCTCTTCGAGCCCGACAGCTCGCTGTTCCTGCTGCTCGAGCGCGGCCGCCGCATCGCCCTGCGCCGCGGCGCCGGCGCGTATTTTCATGGCAACCACCGCTACGAAACCGCCGCACTGGCCGCCGCGCCCGCCGCCCTCTCACCCAACGCGCTCCTGCGCCCCGTGATGCAGGACTACCTCCTTCCGACCGTCGCCTACATCGGCGGTCCCGCCGAGATCGCCTACTTCGCGCAGTCCGCGGTCCTCTATGCGGCGCTTCTCGATCGCATGCCGGTCGTTGTGTCTCGCGCCGGCTTCACCCTGCTCGACCGCCGCGCCGCCTCGCTGCTCGATCGTTTCGACCTCACCCTCGCCGATTGCCTTGAGCCTCAGACCGTGCTCCGCGACCGCATGGCAAAACAGCTCCTGCCGGCCAATCTCGATACCCTCTTCGGCGCTGCCGACCAGGCTGTTCTCGACGCCGCCATGCCGCTTCAAGACGCTCTCGAACGCTTCGATCCCACCCTCGCCCCGGCCCTTGCCAAGAGCGTCGCGAAGATGCGTTATCAGCTCGACAAGAACCGCCGCAAAGCCGCCCGCGAAGCCCTGCGCCGCGACGAGCGCGTCTCCGGCGGCGCCGCCTATCTCTCCGGTTCGCTCTTTCCCGAACGCCATCTCCAGGAGCGTCTGTACTCCTTCCTCCCGTTCCTCGCCCAGCACGGCCCGGCGCTCATCCCGACTCTTCTCGAACACGCCTGCCGCGCCTGTCCCGACCATCTGCTGCTGACCCTATGAAACCCAACACCGTCAAACAAGCTCTCCGCGAAGGCCGCGTCCAGCTCGGCTGCGGCTTCTGGCAATTCCGCTCGCCCGACGCCCTGCGCACCCTCGCCGCCGCCGGCTTCGACTGGGCTTTCCTCGACACCGAGCACGGCAACTTCGACCTCGAAACCATCCAGGATCTCGCCGCCCTCGCCGTGCGCACCGGGATCAGCCCCATCGTCCGCGTCGCCGATCTGCAGTACGCGCTCGTCGCGCGCGCCCTCGACTGCGGCGCCGAGGGCGTCATCTTCCCGCGCGTCGAGTCGCCCGAATTGCTCGAGAAAGCCGTGAGCTGGACCAAATTCCCGCCCCTCGGCATTCGCGGCTGCGGCATCGGCGCATTCAATTTCGACTTCGAAAAAGTCTCGATTCCGCAGATTATCGACCACTGCAACACTCACAGCATGGTCGTGCTGCAGATCGAAACCCGCCGCGCCGTCGAGGCCTGCGACGAACTGCTCTCGGTCGCGCACATCGACGCCGTCATGGTCGGCCCCGTCGATCTCTCCATTAGCCTCGGCATCCCCGGCGAATTTCAGAACCCGCTGCTGATCACCGCCGTCGAGCGCATCATCGACTCCTGCCGCCGCCACTCAGTCGCCCCCGGCATCCAGAACCGCGACCTCGCCGTGGCAAAGTTTTGGCGCGACCGCGGCATGCTCTTCCTGGGCTGCAGCAACGAAGTCATGATGCTCCATGATCGGGCCCGGGAGATTACCACTGCCCTTCGCTGAGCGCCTGCGCCGCCTGCTCGAGCCGCCTGCTCCCTTCTGGTCCAATCCCCGGGAGCCGCTCGACTTTCCCCTCGGCCGCTGGAACCTCTATATCGGCGGCGCGCGCCGCCGCGTCCCCGGCTACGTCAATCTCGATATCCTCGCCATGCCCGGCGTCGACGTGCAGGCCGACGCGCAGGCGTTGCCGTTTTCCGATGACGTCTTTACGCGCGTCGAATGCGATGCCGTGCTCGAACACGTCGTCGATCCCGCGCGCGTCGTCCGCGAAATCGAACGCGTGCTCGCCCCCGGCGGCTATGCCCATCTGGTCGTGCCTTTCTGCCATCCCTACCATCGCTATCCCGAGGACTACCGCCGCTTTACGCCCGCCGGTTTGCGGCTTCTCGCCGGGAATCTCGAAGTCGTCGCCGCGGGCTGGCGCACCGGCCCCGCCGCCACCTGGCTCGTCTTTACACTCGAGTTCGGGAAGCTCCTGCTGCCCTGGCGCTGGTGGCGCGCCGCCGCCCATTTCACCCTCGGCTGGCTGCTGTTTCCACTGCGCTACCTCGACCGCTGGCTGCTCAAGACCGAGCGCGCCGAACGCCTCGGCAACCACTGCTACCTGTGGCTGCGCAAGCCGGGAAATGGCGTCAAAACAACGTGATTTCTGGTGTGCGAAAAACACTGCGTGGTTTCGATAAGTCCTTTAAGAAACGCGGAATGCAGGGGAACGCGCGGTATTTGCTGGGAAATATGCGGTTTGATGGCCTAAGTCCTTTAGAAAACCATAGATACGTGATGGCGTTCCCTTGACTTCGTCTAAGTTATTTGGAACTAGGCAGTTACGAGGGGCCGCACGCGACCTCAAAAGTGATGCGCGCGGCAATTTGCAGTGAAATGCGACTAAGTCCTTTAGAAAACCATAGATACACGGAAACGCAAAAAACACGGCAAAAACCGTGTTGCCCCCGCGTGAAACACGGTGTGTCGCCGGTTGAAGCGCGCGCGCCGCACGCCGTAAAACGCTTGTAAAGTGAAAAACGCGGCCTCCGCGCCCGCCCCGGCAGCAGGTTGTATAATCGCCGTGAGCCCGGAAGACCCCACCGAAATCCCGGCTCATGCGCACTCTGATCCTGTCCGTCTCCCTCGCCGTGGCCTCTTTCGGGGCTCCGCAGCGCTTCGATGTCGTGGTTTATGGCGGCACCGCCGGCGGCGCTATCGCCGCGGTCAGCGCCGCCCGTGAAGGCCTGAAAACTGCCCTGCTAGAACCCACAACCCACATTGGTGGAATGGTTTCCGGCGGTCTCGGGCTCACCGACTTCGGCAAGAAAGAGGTCATTGGCGGCTACGCCTTCGAGTTCTATCTGCGGGTCGGCCGGCACTACGGCATGGAGCGCTACGGCAACGGGGGTGCCTGGTACGTCGAACCGCACGTCGGCGAGGCGATTCTGCTGGAGATGCTGAAGGAATCCGGCGTCGCGGTCTTCCTGAACCACCGTCTGAAGGAGCAGGACGGCGTCCTGAAACACGGTCGCGAGATTCAGGAAATCCGTCTGGAAAACGGCGCAGCCTTCTCCGCTAAGATCTTCATTGACAGCAGTTACGAGGGTGACCTGATGGCGCAGGCCGGGGTCGCCTACACCTATGGCCGGGAGGGCAGCGCGCAATATGGCGAGAGCCTGGCCGGCGTCCGCGCGCGCACGCCCTTTCACCAGTTCCTGGTCGATGTCCCGGCCAAGGATGCCGACGGGAAACTGCTGAGAGAGATCTCGACGCGCAGCCTGCCGGCGGCCGGCACCGCCGATAAAGCCGTGCAGGCCTATAACTTCCGCATGTGCTTCTCCGAAGTGCCGGAAAACCGCGTCGCTTTCGCGCCGCCGGAGGGTTACGATCCGCGGCGCTACGCGCTGTTTGCGCGCCTGCTCGCGGCGCGCGTGGCCTCCGAGGGCCGCGTGCCGGTGCTCGATTCCGTCATCAAGGTCGACCGCATCCCCAAGGGCAAGGCCGACATCAACAACAACGGCGCATTCTCCACCGATTTCATCGGCGGCAGTTGGGATTATCCCGACGCCAGTTACGCCCGTAAAGCGCTGATTTGGCAAGAGCACAAGGACTACGTTCAGGGCTTTTTCTACTTCCTCGCGAGCGACCCCCAGGTCCCGGCAGCGCTGCGCCAGGAGATGAACGGCTGGGGCCTGTGCCGCGACGAATTCACCGATTCCGGCAATTGGCCGCGCCAGCTTTATATCCGCGAATCGCGCCGCATGCTCGGCGAATACGTCCTGGTGCAGAAGGACATGCAGACCGAACTGGCCAAGCCCGACCCGGTCGGCATGGGCTCCTACAACAGCGATTCCCACAACGTGGAGCGGATCGTCGAAGCGCGCGGCTTCGTGCGCAACGAGGGCGATATGCAGGTGGAAGTGAAGCCCTACCAACTGCCCTACCGGCTCATGCTGCCGAAGCCGGAGCAGGCGGCTAACCTGCTGGTTCCAGTGGCCTTCTCAGCCTCCCACGTGGCCTACTCCTCGGCCCGCATGGAGCCGCAATACATGATTCTCGGCCAGGCCGCCGGCGTCGCCGCTTCTCTCGCGATATCGGGCGGCTCGCCGGTGCAGGAGATCGCCGTCGCGAAGCTGATCGCGAAGCTGCGCCAGCAGGGCGCGGTGATGGAGTACATCCCTTCGCCGCAAGAGCCCGCCATCCGGCTTTTCGAGTTGCGCGAGCGGAATCGGCACTGAGGGCAACGCGCGGTCCAGCCCTCGCGTCCGCGCCCGGTTGCTCCATAAGGGCCTGACCCCCTGCGCCGTTGCATCTGCTGGATCGGCTGCAATTGGGCTTTGCGGATGCCGTCCCGAATGCCCGAGTGCCCGTTCGGAGTTCGGAGTTTCAACTTGTGCTGAAGGAGCTGGGCCGGCTTTTTAGCGGTAACCCCGACGGCCGCCGACGACTACGCCCATTCGCGGCCCCGGCACCATATAGGAAGTCCTATACCCATAGCCGCGTGAATAGTAGGGATAAGGCGGATAATACGCAGGCCCGTAATACGCAGGCCCGTAATACGATCCATAATACGGTCCGTAGCCATAGCCATAACCGGGGCCGAAAGATAACCCGATCCCCATTCCACCGTAACCATATCCGCCGCGATAGCCGTAAGACGCTCCGCGGTAACCGGACCCGTAGCCGCCGCCGTAGCCGCCGCCATGGCCGCCGCCGTAGCTCCGGCCGACGGACGAACTATGTCCACCGGCGTAACCGCCGCGTCCGCCACTGCGGCTCTGGGCGAAGCAGGTTGCCGCCAATGTCAACCACACCAACAGGACGACGAGTTTACGCATTGCAATGAACCTCGCCAGAGAATATGCAATATAGGTGCCAATGCTAAGCGTTTGAAAACATTTATCGATGTTTCGAATCGCCTTGGCCGCGATTCACCGGGCTGGTGGTTTTCAACCAGCAGTCTGGTGCTTGCGATGCGCTATTTGGATTCATGAACGGGGGACGACCTGAAAGGTCGCAGCCGCTGGTTCCGGATGCACGGCACGGCGTTCAACTCTGTACCGGTCGCCCTATTCGGCGGGCACTGAAAACGCCGGTCACGTCAAATTCTCACGGGCGCAGATGTGACTCCAGAAACTTGAAGATGCGTTCATAGATCGCCTTCAGTTGAGGTTCCGTGAAGCCATGGTCTCCGCCCTCGACGATGATTTCGTCCGCTTCCACGCCGGCCTGTCGAAGTTGCCGGGTGAGACGGTACGTCTGATCGACAGGGACTAACGGGTCCGCGCTGCCGTGAATTGACAATACGGGGCAAAGACCAGGCCGCACAAAAGAGATAGGAGACAGCCTCAGCAGTGTATTGTGGATATCGTTCGCCGGCAGCGAATCGTCCTTTTCGGCACCTCGAAATGTAGTCAGGTCCGGCACCCCGTAGAAGTTGACCACCGCGCGCACGCTCTGGCGAGATGAGAATGCCGCCAGCAGTGCCAAATGCGCTCCCGCGGACTCTCCGGTTACGAAAACGCGCCCGGAATCGCCTCCGAAATTGGCGATATTGCCGAAGACCCATTCGAGCGCACGGATCGCATCCGCGCTGGCGGGGACAAGCCCGGAGCAGCGGTACCCCACATTCACAGCCATGTAACCGTGCTCCAGGTAGCGCCGGCAAACGCGATCAACCGTGCTCGCCCGGCTACCCCCGCGCCACGAGCCGCCATGAAAAACCACGACGACCGGCCATAACTTACGGAAAGGCCAGCGCGGCTGCATGATGTCGAGCGCCTGTGCAGGCTGTGGACCGTAGGCGATGGATTGCTTTGTCACGGTCCAGACGGGCAGCGCAAGAATCCGAGCCCGCCTACGAACGCGCGGGGATACCGAGAGCAGGAATCCTGCACAAAAGACCATCGCAGCGATCCCGACCATGATCAGATCGCGCCATCTAAACGACAGTCCTGCCAGTGACGTTTTCATCCCGCTCAGGAGCCCTTCAATGAAGCCAGCATTTGTCGATTGAGCTTCTCCGCCAGCACTTTCACAAATGGCTCCCGCAGAAATGTGATGTGACCTCCGGGGATCTCTTCCACTTCGACCCCGCCGCTGGTTCGATTCCTCCAACCCATGGCCTTGTCGCGCTTACGGTAGAAGGCTTGCGAGGCGACGTGAAAGACGACAATTCTCGATGCGACGACGACGGGTTTAAAGCCCGGCCCCGGCCAGTATATGCGCCACTGTGCGTTTCCCGAACCGCCCGCGACGGCTGGCGCCGAGACGTCTCCTTCCGCGAGCTTGATGTCTGGTGGCGGCGTCTGTGAGGTCGCCGCGGTTGCGACTTTTCGACGCAACAGCCGCAGGAGCTTGCGCGCGTAAAAGTTTGCAAAGAACAGCGTCTTGTAACGCGTGTTCTCCTCCGGCCAGACATCGAGCATGCCAAGCATGCTGATGCGCTCTCCCTGAGACTCAAGTTGCCGGGTCATTTCAAACGCAATATAGGCGCCCTGACAATTGCCAACAAGGAAATACGGACCGCGGGGCTGGATGGATCGCATCACGCGGATATACTCCTCCGCGGTGGCGCGGATTTGCTCCGGCGTAAAATCCACTTGCGGGTCTTCCAACATCTGCCGCTGCAGACCATACACGGGCTGATCCGGGCCCAACTGGCGCGACAGGAAGAGATAACCAAGCGCGTTTACGTTCGGTCTTGCAACGCAAAACAGCGGTACTTTCGAGCCTCCAGGCTGAATCGGAATACAGGTGGACCACTCCTCCGAGGACTGCCCCGTCCGGCTAGCGTCCCGATCTGCGATGTAGGCGGCAATTTGCGAAACTGTCTTCGCCCGAAACAGAACGCGCACGGGCAACTCGGCATTCAGTTTGCTCTTAATCAATGAGATGGCGCGCATCGCTGTCAGCGAATGACCACCCAGGTCGAAGAAATCGTCGTCGATGCCTACCTGCCGAGTGCCTAGCACCTCCGAAAAGATTTCTACCAGCGTGCGCTCCGCTTCGGTTCGCGGAGCTACATACGCATCCGATGGCGAACTGGCTTCCTGGCCTCGCGTGGGAGCAGGCAGCGCCTTGCGGTCGATCTTGCCGTTGGGGGACAGTGGGAGTGCATCTAGCACAGTGAAGGCAGCTGGAACCATGTAATCCGGCAGGGATCCTTGTAGATGTATTCGCAGCG
>Ga0187851_10002046_pt1 | contig 18377 bp, 18 predicted proteins | sample June2016WEW_6_10_FD_132997 | JGI IMG/M metagenome (GOLD analysis project Ga0187851, IMG submission 132997) | Peatland microbial communities from SPRUCE experiment site at the Marcell Experimental Forest, Minnesota, USA - June2016WEW_6_10 | ecosystem: Environmental > Terrestrial > Soil >...
ACCGTCGCGCTCAAGGTGTGTCGCGATTCAGCCTCGGCAGAAGAGATCCTGCAAAATGTCTTCATGCAGATTTGGCTGGCGCCGCAGCAGTTTGCCTCGGTGCCCGGAAGCCTCGAGGCAAGGCTTGGACTTTTAGCGCGGAATCTTGCCACCGAGTCGGTGCGAAAGCGCACAGCCGGCCAACCCGGTGAGCAGGCTTCCCCAACGCGTTCTTTCGATCCCATCCCGCACGCGGAAGTAGCCCGATTGATGCAGAAGCCGCATGCTCTGGTCTTGCTGCTGCCCGATGCGGATCGCCAGGTGTTGAAGATGGCTTTCTTCGACAGAAAAACGGCGGTCGAGATTGCCGAAGAAACGGGTTTACCGGTGGATACGATCGGCGGCAGAGTACGTCGCGCTCTCTCTGTCCTGCGGAACGGGGCTGGCGCCGCCAGCGTTTCGGAGGATACGGGGCTCGAGGTGCTCGACCTCGACACTCACACCGAGTTCGCGGCCCGCAGGCTTCACCCCCGCGACCTCTCTTTGCAAATGGAGGGGCTGCGCCGGCTTACGCACTCGTTCGTGCAGAGTCCCGAGACCATCCTGCAAGAGTTGGTCAATGCCGCGGTCGATCTGTGCGGCGCCGATAGCGCCGGGATCAGCTTCGAAACCGAAGAGAAGAGTGACGCGAACTATTACCAGTGGGTTGCGGCGGCCGGACAATACAACGCATTCCTGAACGCGGCGCTGCCACGCTATCCCAGCGCCTGCGGCATCTGCCTGGAGCGCGGCAAGCCCCAACTGTTTCGCGTGGGGCAGCGTTTCTTCGACATCCTGGGGATCGAAGCCCCGCTGGTGACCGATGGCATTCTCCTTCCGTGGCAAGTGCAGGAGACACGAGGGACCATCTTCATCATGGCTCACGGCCGTACCGAGGCATTCGACAAAGACGACGGACGGATGATGCGAGTGCTGGCGGACTTCGCAGCCATGGCCGTTCGGCATCAGCGGCAACAGCAGGCGCTGTTGCAGCAGGCCAAAGCCGCCTCCGCCGCTGAGACGGCGAACAGATTGGCGCACACCATCGGCAATCCGTTGCAGACCCTCATGCGTTTGGCGCGCCTAGCGGCGGAGGGCCAGAGCGATCTCGATGCAAAAACGTTGGGACAACAATTCTCCGCCGACTTGCGGCGGTTGTCCGCTCTGGCGACCGAATCGCTCGCGCCGTCCCGCCCCGTCTAGCCATCAAAGGCCACGACCTTGGCTACCACCTCAATGTCTGCTCGACGAGACCCGAGAACGCTCCCTGGGCGAATTTCGCAAACGAGATGTCGAAACCAGTTCGGACAATCCACCGCACCTGGCGAATCCTACGGGTTCTCAATGTCGAGCCCTGCCCAAATACCTTAGAAAAAGTGCGGAATCACCCTAGGTAAATTGGGTTGTTTGTGGCTGCCAAACCTGCGCTGCAATTGGGCATCTGATGGTCTCCGCTCCAAAACTTGCAGTGAGGTTTCTATGGTTCGCAGATCGTGCGGTTCGTCTCTCGCCTCTTCGTCGACCCTTCTACTCAGTCTCACCAGCCTTCTCCTGACGATTCCGGGTGTGGCATCGGCGCAATTGAACGCTGCCGAAGTCACGGCCCTTAAGTTTACGCAACACGATCTTCCCATCGGCACCGCCCCCTACAACAACGGGAATAGCTCGGTCATCGTGACCGGGGATTTCGACCATGACGGCATTCTCGATGTTGTGACGATCAACGAACTACCCACGACCGCAGCGGAAATTTCTTTCTTTAAGGGGCTGGGAGACAGGAGATTCTCGACGACTCCCGTGAACACGCCACTGAATGGAACCACTGCAGATGGACTTGCCTTCGCCGCTGATTTCAACGGCGATGGCAAGCTCGACTTGGCCGTCTCTGCCGGCTTGGCGTCATCGGGCCCGGTCACCATCATGCTGGGGAATGGGGATGGGACCTTCACAGCGGGGCAAAATGTAACCGTCAACACCGACAGCGGAGCGGGGGTGGCATCGGCCATCGCTCTGGCCGATTTCAACGGCGATCGCATCCCCGATCTGGCAGTTTCCGATGGACAGGCCGGATACACCTGGGTTTACCTGGGAAAAGGCGATGGCACCTTCACTTTGGCGGACACCCAGAAATACGGCGGCAATTCGCTGGTCGCCGGCGACTTCAATGCCGATGGGAAACAGGATGTGGCGTTTGCCTCGGGATACGGAAGTGGCGGCAGTACAGTTGGCGTTTTTCTGGGCGATGGCAGCGGAACGCTGGGTGCCCCGGTTCTGGCAACCGTGAACGACGTGACCGGCCTGGCGGTCGGCGATTTCTATAACGACCGCATTCAAAGCCTGGCAGCGCTTTCCAGCGTGGGCTTTCCGGACGAAAACGACGCAACCTATCTGGTGACACTGCAGTACTCGAATGGCCAGTTGCAAGTGGGACCTCAAAATCGGGTTACCGGCCCAGTTGCGGAGGGGCCGACGTTCATTTCCGGCGGCGACCTCAACGGGGATTTTATCGACGATGTGTTCATCACAGGAGGTGGCTATTACGAGAGCGCCTTCACTCAGTACATGTTGGGCAATGGCAACGGCACGTTTCAAGCGCCAGAAAATGCTCCCTCTGATCCGCAAGGGAACGCCTTCCAGTTCTCCGTGGTTCGGGACCTGAATCTGGACTCGCGTCACGACGTGTCGGTGGCATGGGGAAGCGTGGTGGATGACAACGGCGGGGGCGAGGTGCTGATCAACGACAACGCGACCCCGAACTGCGCTCCTCCGCCAGCCAACGCTCTGGGCGTGAATATTTGCGCGCCGAAGCGCGGCGCTTTGGTTGACAAAACTTACACTTTCAAAGGGGCGGGAAACGCCTTCAACGGAATCGCTAAGCGCATGGAACTCTGGATCGACGGGGTGAAGATTGGCCAGAATCTGGAGGATCAACTGAACGTCACCACGACCCTGCAACCTGGAAACCATACGGCCTCGTTTGTAGTCGTGGATAGCTTCGACAGCTACGTCTCGAAGTCGGTGACGTTTACGGCAAGGTAGTCGGCCGCTCTTGGCGACGCAGGGAGCCTCTGAGAGGAAGGTCTTCCAGCTTGGAGACTGATAGGCTGGCAAGCCGGGACGGTTTCACTGGTTGAGACCGTCCCCTTGGCCCGTTATTCCCTACGCGCTGGCGCTTATCTTTGTCTTTGTCTTTATCTCCGTCTTTGCGGCAACTGCGCGGCCGTTGCCGGCCTCCGGTCCTTCTTCTTGCCACGTCCGCGACAGCTCATCGAGCTGATGCAGAACCTTTTCAATGTCTTTCATGCGATCGGTGATTCCGTAGGTGACTGCGGGAGGGATGGTGGGCTGGTAGTGGCGATAGATGAAGCGAGCCTCCTCGAGGGTGCGCAGGCGCTCGGTTAGCACTCGGGAGGAGATGCCTTCGATCTGCCGCCGGAGAACGCCAAAGCGCAGGGGACCGCTGTTGCTCAGGACCCAGAGTATGTGCATCGTCCAGGGGCGTGTCAGCAGTTCCAGCAGGCTTCCGATCATGCACGGCGACGGGGCCTGAGATGATCGTCTTACGCTCATATTGTTACTAGGTTACTACGAAGTTCCTGCTGTGTAAAGTGCATATAGTTATTTATTGTAACCAATCGGCATCCTCCTCGATCGAATGCTTCTGTAGGCGGACTGGCAGAAAGCCGGAGCCGCGAGACCAAGGAGATTGTTATGAAACTGCTGCGCATCGACTCCAGCGCCCGGCGCAATTCGGTTTCGCGCCAGCTCACCGAAAAGTTCGTGCAAACGTGGAAGAAACAGAACCCCGCGGGAGTCGTGGTGGAACGTGACCTCGCCATCACACCCTTGCCGCTCATCACCGACGAGTGGACCATGGCTGCTTTTTCCGACCTCACGACCCGAACTCCCGCCCAGCACCAGACGCTGGCGCTTTCCGAAGCGATGATCGAAGAGCTAATGGCCGCCGACGTTATTGTGATTGGCGCGCCCATGTACAACCTCACCGTCTCCGCTCCCTTAAAGGGCTGGATCGACCAGGTGGTGCGTGTCGGCCGAACTGTGTTTTACAAGCCCAATGGCCCCGAAGGCGCTCTCAAAGGAAAGCAGGTATTTGTTCTCACTTCGCGCGGCGGAGCCTACCGTCCCGGCACGCACACGGCGCAATACGACCACCAGGAGCCCTACCTGCGCCACATCCTCGGCTTCATCGGGCTTAACGACCTTACCTTTATCCACGCGGAGAATCAGAAGCCCGGAGAGTTGGGCGAAGCCTCGCGAGCGGCGGCCATCGAGCAACTGCACCAGGCGGCGCTGGCCTCGAATCAGCTCGCCATCGCCTCCGAGGCGCTCGCGTAAGGAGTGATTTGAATGCTGGTTCCGTAGACTTAACCTATAAATTCAAGGAGATCAAAATGTCAGCTGCTTCAACTTATCCGCTTCGATCGCAAACCGCCGGTCCCGCGGCCGCCGGACCGATTGTCCTGCTGGGCCGCTTTCTTTTTTCGCTGATTTTCGTGATTTCGGGGCCGCGGCACTTTATGAGTTCGACCATCGCTTACGCGGGCGCGCAGGGCGTGCCCCTGGCCTCGATCGTGGTTCCTGCCTCCGGCCTGCTCGCACTCGTTGGCGGCCTTTCCATTCTGCTTGGCTATCACGCGAAAATCGGCGCCTGGCTTATCGCGCTCTTTCTGGTGGGCGTGACCCCGATGATGCACCGCTTCTGGGGAGTTTCCGATCCCATGATGGCGCAGACGCAGATGATTATGTTTATGAAAAACGCTTCCATGCTGGGCGCGGCGCTGATCATTACGCAACTGGGCTCCGGGCCGTGGAGTTTGGACGCGCGCGGGAAATAAGCGCTCGCATGCACTCAACGCTTTTCAACGTTTACAAACTGTGTTACTGGAGGGAAAAATGCCGGATCCAACGATTCAGATTTTGTCCAAAGGTCCTTATCTGGTTGCGGGGAAGGTCAACCTGCTTGACGCCAGCGGAAATAAAATCCAGACCGAAGAAAAAATCGCGCTCTGCCGTTGCGGCGCTTCCACCAACAAGCCGTTCTGCGACGGAAGTCACAGCAAAGTTGGATTCGAAGCCGCGGCTGCAGCCGTTCCAGGCAGCGCAGAGTAGGCCTTCTGCTTTGCTAGACCAGAGGATCCAAACTTGAACCTGTCAACTCAAGCCCAATCTCTGCCCACGCTGTTCATCCCGCACGGAGGCGGGCCTTGCTTCTTCATGGAGTGGGACCCGCCCGACACCTGGCGCAAGATGACAGCGTGGTTGGCAGAGTTGCCCGCGGCGATTGGCGTTACACCGCGGGCCCTCGTCGTGATCTCTGGCCACTGGGAGGCCGAAAAAATTTCCATCACGGGGTCTAGCCACCCGCCGCTTCTCTACGACTATTCCGGATTTCCTCCTGATACCTACAAATTGCAATATCCTGCTCCCGGTTCGCCGGCGCTCGCTCGGCAGATCGTCGATCTTCTGGCTGCGGCTGGCTTTTCCGCCCAAATCGATCCTGCTCGCGGCTTCGATCACGGAGTATTTATTCCGCTGAAGGTAGCTTTTCCGGAAGCCTGCATTCCCATCGTCCAGCTTTCGCTGCAGGCGGGGCTCGATGCGCAAACCCACATCGAGATCGGCCGAGCGCTGCAATCGCTGCGCAGCCAAGGGGTGTTGATCGTGGGCAGCGGCATGAGCTATCACAACCTGCGCGGCTTCGCGGATCGATTCGGCCCGGCGGCGGAGGAGTTTGACTCCTGGCTGACCGGGGCGGTCTGTTCTCCCGATGCTCAAACGCGCAATACCAGGCTCGCACAATGGCAGATGGCACCATTCGCGCGCACTGCACATCCCCGCGAAGACCACCTGCTGCCGCTGATGGTCGCGGCCGGCGCCGCCGGAAACGATTTAGGATCCCGCATCTTTACCGACCAAGTGATGGGCGCGCGCGTCTCAGCTTATCGCTTCGGGCGGTAACAAAGTCGCCTCTCCGACTCTTCACGAGCTTCGTCGAGTTGGCGTAGTTTACTGACTTGGTCTCGCATCGGTTGCATGAAATGGGAACATCCACGAGGCCAAAACGCACCTCTCTGGGCTGCTCCAAACAGTTGCCGCCGGGGAGGAGTCACCATTGCTCGCGCGGGCACGCCGGTCGCGCCACGGATGGCCATCGCATCCAAGAACAAGACCCCCTGGGATTCGATCGCGGTCGCATTTGGATTGCCGACGACTTCGACGCCCCCTTGCCCGATGACCTCCTCAAAGCGTTCTATGACGGAGAAATTCCCAAGCCAGAGCCCAAGCGGCGCAAGCGCAAAGGAAGTTCCTACGGGATACGATGGTCTGGCTGTGGAGCGTGGTCCTACCGAAAATATCGCGCCCGCCGGACTTGAAGTTCTTAAGCGCGGAGGCGAGGACATTGATCTCTCCGCGGTAAGTCCCTGGGAAGTTGCGAGCAAGGCAAAGATAGGGAAATTCAATTTGCCACAGGCGCCCGGCCCTTATGTGCGCCGCAGGATGGCGACGCAATCGATCCGACCACTTTCCATCACCCAGGATCACACTCTGAAGGTATACGACCTTGCCCTGCATCATGCCGGTCGCTTCGACCGCCGGTTCATCGCGAAGGGGATTCTGGAGAAGATGACGATCCTTACCGCCGACCGCATTTCCAAAAGCATCCGGTGGAGATTCTGTGGTGCGGAGAATAGCGGATCGTAAAGAAGTTCTCCCCAAAAATAAAAGGCCGCCGCGCAGGCGGCCTCTGGGAGACGTTGTGAACCTGCCTATGCCGCGCTGCTCGCGGGTTCAGGCATCTGAAACGGCTCGTCGTAGCTGCCGCCGTAGATCTTCGGCACCTTCGACCCCATGGGGCGAAGATAAGTGGCCAACTCGCCGCGATGGTGAATCGAGTGATTGTTTAGAAATCCCAGATAGAAGACCACCGGAAAATTGAACACTCCCATGAAGTTCACGGGAGTCAGCAATTGCTCCGCGCTTAACGCCGCCACTCGCGCGGCCGCGCTTTTGAAGTTCGTGTCGTACCATTGCACCAACTCGGCTGCGGTCTTGGGCTTGTGTTCTGGGCTCTGCATTTTGAAGTTCAAGTCCGCGATTCCAGTCATGAATTGAACGTCGGTGTTGGCCAGATGCCAGGCCAGTTCCCAGGCAGTGCGCGCGTTGGGGTCGGGACGGTAGTCCGACTTCGCGTCGGGAACCGCGGCGATTACGTTCTTGGTGACTTCCGCTTCGCGGCCAAGGCCGTCAAGCATAAGAGCGCGGTAGCCCAGGGCGAACTCCGGCGTGGGAGCGTGTTGATCGGTCATAAATTCCACCTCCTGAAGCAATCGGATTATACGCCGACCGGCTGCTTGCTGCGCACCGGCACGGGCGTCAGCCAGCCGTGGCGATCGTTTTTCTCGCCATGCACGATGGCATAAAACTCTTTCTGGATCGCCTTGGTAACCGGCCCCATCGCGCCCTTCCCCACCTTAATTTTGTCGACCGATCGAATCGGAGTCACCTCTGCCGCGGTCCCGGTGAAGAAGGCCTCGTCGGCGATGTAGAGCATCTCGCGCGGGATCATCTGCTCCACAATCGCAATATTCAGATCGCGAGCAATCTGCAGGATGGAATCGCGCGTGATGCCGGGCAGCACAGAGTTGCCCAAGGGCGCCGTGATTAGCTTGTCGCGATGCACCAGAAAAACATTCTCGCCCGAACCTTCGCTCACATATCCGTTCACATCGAGCGCAATGCCCTCGGCGTAACCGTTGACGATTGCCTCCATCTTGATGAGCTGCGAGTTCATGTAATTCGCGCCTGCCTTGGCCATCGCCGGCAGGGTGTTGGGAGCCAGGCGCGTCCATGACGAAACGCAGGCGTCGCAGCCTTCGCCCTCCCCGCCCAGATATTTTCCCCACGGATAATTAATGATGTAAACCTCGGTCGGCGAGTTGAAAGGATTCACCCCCGCCTCGCCATAGCCGCGTAAGACGATGGGCCGCACGTAGCACGGCCACGCGCCGTTGCTGGCGACGGTTTCTACCATGGCTTTCACGAGTTGGTCGCGCGTGTAGTCTACGTCGATGCGGTAAACCTTGGCGGAATCGAGCAGTCGCTGCATGTGCTCGTGGGCGCGGAAAATCGCGGGCCCCGAAGCCGGCGCGTAGCAGCGTATCCCCTCGAACACCGAGGAGCCATAGTGGATCACGTGCGACATCACGTGAATGGTGGCCTCATTCCACGGGATGAGTTTGCCGTTATGCCAGATGTTTTCTGATTTTTCGATCGCCATGCCAACTCCTTCAGCGAGGTTTGTGGAGCGTTGTAACGGGGCTGAATCTTCCCTCTGGCACGTGCAGGGGGCGGAGGCGCGAAACCCAACCAGCGTTACAGAACATTATAGCTGAGGCGCGCGCAAGGGTTGATCGTGGGTACCTGACTGCTCGCGTTTTCCGCGAAAAGTGGGATCTCTAACCTGTGGGACGGGCGGCCTCGGCTGTCCGGCGGCCCAGGTTCATCGGGCCGCTTGCTTCCGCCTCAAACACTTCACCCTACCGTGTCCACCACCTTAGCCTGCCGAATGCGCGCATCTGCCGTAATCAGCCGCATCCCCTTAGCCAGCGCCGTGGCGGCAATCAAGCGGTCCGCCGGATCCTTGGGGAATCGATCTGGCAGGCGCACCGCAAGGCCTGCGATCTCAGCAGTGACAGGTTTCAGAATCACCCGCGCCACCGGCTCGCGCACAAACGATTCCACGCTGCCCGTGACCACGATGCGCCGGTGCTGCGCCAGCCAGGCGATTTCCCAAATCGCGATGCTCGCGACCGCAACTCCCTCGTCCTCTCGCGCCTTGCTCGGACGATTCGGTTTCTCGGCCACATGTCCTCTTTTCCTCTTCTCGAGACCCAAAGACAAAAAGGCCACGGCATAGCCGTCGCCCCCTCACAGTCGGGTTTGTTTTCACTGTTGTGCAGCAAGAAGCGCCAAGCACTTTCGTGGTGGCGAGATGGCAGGGAGCGGGGGCGGGGACAGCAGGTTCGTCACCGGGCCTGGCGCCCGGCTCGGAATGACAAAGAGTTTTTAGGGATTGCGCGGTGTCGCGGGAACGGCTGCCGGCGTTAGGCTGGCTTTTACTGTCGCACCAGGCAACTCATCGCCGCGAAAGAACTTATCCTTTGCGGCATTCATCTCCGGCATGGCTTCGTAGGGCTTGCCGTAGTCGTTGGCGGCGTTCCAGAACAAGAAGCCGATGCCGCCTTTTTCTTTGGCGGTGGCTACCTGCACCTTAATGTATTCAGGAGAATATGTTTTGGTGCGCCAGCGGAAGGCTTGCAGCCACGGGCGGATTACCACTCCACTGCCTCTGGTGATGAGCTCGAAGCGCTGCATGGATTCGCCGATGAAGTGCTCGGGAGCGTCGCCGGGATGTTCGATGTTGTCCATGCCGAAGAAATGCGAGGGATAGATCATGGGCGAGAGCACGTCGCAATATTTCGCCATGCCGACGATGTCTTGTCCGGTGTGGGAGAGGTCGACAGGACGCTGCCAGGCCATCACGCCGAAGACATCGAGCGAGAGCAGGACGCCGGTGGGATGAAGTTCGGCATAGGCTTTTTTGAGGAAGCCGGTGATGACGTCGGAGCGCTGCACGCCGCGATTTGCCGCGCTGCATCCGGTCTTGCGACCCTCCGGAACTGGTTGGGTCTTACCGTCTCTCCCACGGTTTGCGCCGTGGGCCCCATTCTTTTGCCCCTTCGGGGCTGGGGTTGAGATTGTGCTCGCGTCTGGGCATTCCGCTGATTTCTTCTCAGCTGCTAGCAGTAAAGATGAATCCGGATTTACATCCGGACGTTCACCCTGGTAGAAAAAGCTCGCGTCTTTCTGGTCGCCTTCGGCGGGGAAGCGGACGTAGTCGAACTGAATTTCGTCGGCTCCGGATTGCGCCACGAACTTGGCTAGAGCAATGTCGTACTCCTGCACCTTGGGTTGCGATGGATCGGTCCAGACCAGCTTGCCGTTCTCGCGCCACGGCTGGCCGGTCTTCCTCGACTTGACCGCGAGTTCGGGATGCTCGACCACCAGTCGCTCGTCGCGGAAGATGGCGATGCGCGCGATGGCGTGCATATTCTCAGAGTGCAGGAAGTGGACGAACTTGGGCAGGTCGTGGATATACACCGGATGCTTGCCAAGGAGGGGATCGTCGAAGGGAATGTTGACGCTGCCGTCGCTATCTTTGATGTCGAAGACCACGGCATTGCCGCCGACTTGGCGCCAGTGGCGGATGATGCGGAGACCGTGGTCGCTGGCCGCCATGATGCCGGTCAGGTAGATGGCGCGGACTTCAAAATCCTTAGGCACGGGAACAGTTTTTTCGACGATCGGCGCGGGAAGAATTCCGGGGATGGTGATCTGCTCACCGGCCTTCAGAATGTTGCCGGCGCGATCTCCGTTGCCTTTGCGAATCGCTTCCGCGAGCTCGGAGGACGTGAGATAGGATGTCTTCTTTAAATACTGGCGAGCCAGGGCGGTGATGGTTTCGCCACGCTTGGCGGTATAAGTCTCGGTAGCCGGCGAAGCGGAGAATGGCGACGGAGATGGCACGGATGGAATGTCGGCTGGTTGAACCGCGGCCCCAAGTTTGGCGTTGCGCAGTAGAGAATCTTGCGGAGGCGCGCCTGCTGTCGGCTGCGGCTGCGCAGCTTGCGGCTGCGCAGCTAAAGCCGAAGAGAAGCTCGGGTTGAGGCGCAGGGCGGCGGCGGCGAAAAGGAAAGAGGAGATGGCAAGGATGATGAGAATAGAAGAACGGCGCAAGAGGTCCTCCGAAGGTCTCAGCGCGATGCTAGCGGTCCGCTGCTGAAGCCGCTAGTTACTCCCGGTCATCTCCCCCTTGAGTGGCCGCTGGTGGAGCTGTTTCGGTCTTGAAGTGTCGCGGGGGTAGTGGCTGAGCAAATTTCCTAGAGACGGTTGGAGAACTAAGTCCCTGATTACTTTGAGTGGGTTGGTGGCGAGGCTCATTTGGAGAGCGAGGGCTTGCGCAAACAATTTCTCTTCCGCTCTCTTAACTTTCCATCGCGTCTCTGTTCTAATCTGTGGGCTGATCCGTAAGTCCCGCGGATGCATGGTTTTCGCTCTCACCAAGCGGCGGCAGTGCTTGGCCAGAGGCTTGCTTATTCCTGTGCAGGACCTGGATAGGGAAATGGGGTCGGGCAGGGCGGCGGCTGTTTCAGTGGACAAATTTTGTCACCGCTGGAACGGGGGGAGCCCCTTAGCAAAAGCCTGAACCGTCCGGGGTAAATGCTGGCAAAAGGCCGGGGACCGAGGCCGATCAGGAAAGGATCAAAGGTTCGGCGCAAGCCGGACAACTACCTTATGAGAACGAACCTTGCTACCGTGCTCGATCCGAACCGTCGCAGTAACGATGCTGGAGAGTTTGAAGCCGCGTTGCGCCGCCGCATCGTAGGACAAGATCAGGCGGTCGAGAAGGTCGCCGAGATCTACCAGATGTTTCTGGCGGGGCTGAACGCGCCCGGCCGTCCGGTGGGCAATCTGCTTTTTCTGGGGCCGACCGGCTCGGGTAAGACACGCGTGGTAGAGGCCATGGCGGAGTCGCTCTTCGGCGATGCCCGCGCCTGCATCAAGATTGACTGCGCGGAGTTTCAGCATTCGCACGAGATTGCCAAGCTGATTGGTTCGCCTCCGGGATACCTTGGGCATCGCGAGACTCATCCCCTGCTCACGCAGGAAGCGCTGAACCAGTGGTTCACGGACAAGCTGAAGCTTTCGATTCTGCTGTTCGACGAGATTGAGAAGGCGAGCGATTCCTTGTGGCAATTGCTGCTTGGAATTCTGGACAAGGCCACGCTTACGCTGGGCGATAATCGCCGCGTCGATCTTTCGCAGTGCATCATCATCCTGACTTCGAACCTGGGCGCCGCTGAGATGACGAATCTTGTCGATGGCGGCTTCGGCTTTGCGCCGAAGGCGGTGGAGGTCGACAACAGCTTCGACGACAAGATTCAGCGCACCGCGGTGGAAGCGGCGCGCCGCAAGTTCACGCCGGAGTTCATGAACCGCATCGACAAGACGGTGGTGTTTAAGACCTTGCGCGATGAGCATCTGGCGCAGATTCTCGAGATCGAACTGGGCATGGTGCAGCAGCGCGTGCTCATGGCCGCGGGCACCAACCAGTTTGTTTTTAACTGCACTCCGGGCGTCAAGCAGTTCTTGTTGCGGGAAGGCACCGATCCGCGATATGGCGCGCGTCACTTGAAGCGCGCGATCGAACGGCATCTGGTGTTCCCGCTGGCGAATCTGGTGGCCACCAGCCAGGTGAAGCTGGGAGATTTTGTGCGCGTGGATATGGCTTCGGAGAGTCAGATGATCTTCGTGAAAGAAGCCGAGAACACCATGGCGCCGGTTCTGCTGGAGCGTTACGGAGCGGCGGCTGCGGGTCTGCCCGCTGCCCGCGCGGCGCGCACTGCAGCCAATAATCGCCGCGACTTTGGGGCGAGCCCCATCGCGGAGAGCAAATAAGTTTGATTGGAGTTCTTGACCTCGCTTGAACGCATCTCGCGAGCCCTCTGGACTCGTGGCGCCGGTAGATTCCGGCGTCATTTTTTTTGGCAACGGCACGCTGTTCGGGTGCTCATCCCTGACTGTTAAAGTCAAAACCTTGAACACAGGGGACATTGAGGTTCACGGGGTAGGGCTGACTGAAGGAAGCCCGCTCCTGTCCGGTCGCCGACCCCGAATTAAGATGGCGAAAAAGGTCCTCGACGGATGACCTTGCTGCGCCTACAATACCGCTTAGCATCCTTGACGATGCGGACAGGCTCTATCCGGCAGGCCGGAGGGGCACTGGAGGACATGATGAGCGTCACGGCGATGAGCGGCAGCCTCCCAGACGATTGCCGCCAAAAGGTCACTACTTCCTCTCTGCGCGAACAAAAACTCCGGCACGAACCTATCACTTGCCTCACAGCCTACGACTACGCCACGGCGCGCCTGGTGGATGAGGCGGGCATCGAGATGGTGCTGGTGGGCGATTCGCTGGCGCAGACGATGTTGGGCTACGAAAACACGCTCTCGGTTACGGTGGACGAGATGCTGCATCATGTGAAGGCTGTGCGGCGCGGTGTTAAGCTCGCGCTGCTGCTGGCCGACATGCCTTATGGGTCTTACCAGGTGGATGCCGACGACGGGCTGCGGAATGCGACGCGCTTTGTGAAAGAAGGCGGCGCGGAGGTGGTGAAGATCGAGGGCGGCGAAAAGCGCGCCGACTTGATCCGGCGAATCATCGACGCGGAGATTCCGGTGGCTGGGCATATCGGGTTGACGCCGCAGTCGGTGAACGTGATGGGCGGGTACAAGGTGCAGGGGAAGAATCTAAGCGGCATTGAGCAGCTGATGCGCGATGCGGTAGCGCTGGATCGCGCGGGAGTGGCGTGCCTGGTGCTGGAAGGGATTCCGCGCGAGGTAGCGGCTATGATTACCGCCGAGGTGAGCACGCCGACGATTGGAATTGGCGCGGGTCCGGAGTGCGACGGCCAGGTGCTGGTGATTCACGATCTGCTCAATCTGACGTTTGCGGCGCCGGCGAAATTCGCGCGAAGATATGGGGATGCGTCGGCTCTCATTTCGAAAGCGGTGCGGGAGTTTCGCGCCGACGTGAAATCGGCGCAGTATCCGTCGGACGAGGAGTCCTATCATCTGCCGAAAGAGATTCGGGCTGGGTTAGAGACCGTGCTGGCGCGCAAACGGGCTATGCAACGCTGAGACAACGAGCCACGGATTTTCGCGGATTGCGCGGATAAAACCGTTGGGAGGCTTTCACAGCGGGCTAGGCGATTGGTTGAAAGGAGGCAGATATGATTCTGCTGACGATTCTCCCTGCGTTGTTCTTCTTTCCGATCTTTGGTTTCGGGTTCGTGATGTATTTTCTGCCGACGATTCTCGCCTTCGCACGGAGCAAACGCGACACCGGCTCGATTTTGCTGCTGAATTTCTTTTTGGGGTGGAGCTTGATCGGCTGGGTGGTGGCGCTGGTTTGGGCGGTCAAGACCGACGTTCCGATGATGGTGCGTTGAACGTTTCCTGCGATTGAAAATCTGCACGACCATCGAGGAAATGCGGGCCGCTTGCCGCGCTGGCCGGAGCGGGGGCAGGAGGCTCGCGTTTGTGCCCACCATGGGCGCGCTGCATGAAGGGCATTTGTCGCTGGTGCGCGCGGCCCGGGCCGCGTGGGACTTGGTGGCGGCTTCCATTTTTGTGAATCCTACGCAGTTCGGTCCCACCGAGGATCTCGAAAAGTATCCGCGAAATTTTGAGCGCGACCGTGATTTACTGGCGCAAGAGGGAGTGGAGTTGCTGTTCGCCCCGTCGGTGGAAGAGATGTACCCGGCTAGAGCCGCTACTTGGATTACGGTGGACGGGCTGAGTGATAAGCTGGACGGGCGTTCGCGGCCCGGGCACTTTCGTGGCGTGACTACAGTGGTGGCGAAGCTATTTCACATCGTCGAACCGGATGCGGCTTTTTTCGGACAGAAAGACGCGGCGCAGCTGGCGATTATTCGGCGCATGGTGCGCGATTTGAATTTTCCTGTGCAGATTATTGCGTGTCCCATTGTGCGGGAGCCGGATGGGCTGGCGATGAGCTCGCGTAATGCTTATCTCGATCCGCGACAGAGAAAGCAGGCGCCGGTTTTGCGTCGCGCGCTGCTGCGGGTGAACGGGGTATGGGAAAGCGGCGAGCGCGAGGCGTCTAGGCTGCTGGCGGCGGGACTCCCTGAATTTGTGAATGAGGATTCGGTGCGCTTGGATTATTTTCAGATCGTCGATGCAGACACTCTGGACCCGGTCGAAAAGGCAGGCGAGGGCGCGCTGGTGGCGGTGGCCGCGTTTGTGGGGAGTACGCGCCTGATCGATAATTTGGTGTTAGGGAGATTTGAGGGCTGAGGTATCGTCGAAAAGCCGCTTATCCTCGGGCGCTAAACCGCAGCTCCATTGTACAGGCCAATTGTGGCGCGGCTGGAGAGTGTGGGTGAGAACTCAGTCGCAACCACGAAGTCTGTGTCGGAGCTTGTCTAGCTTCGGGGCTGGTTCGTTTGCCCGCTCTGTACCCACGGCTTGCGCAGTGGGCTGCATTCTGGCGCCGCTTCGCGGCTGAAGCCGGCCGCGTTGCTACACCTCGTCGCAGGAACATTCAAGCCACGACACAGACTCCTACGCGGCGCGGTTTTCTTAATCTTAGGTTTTTCCAGCGCCGAGGAGTCTGTTACGAAGCTCGTGCCGTTCGCTGAAGCGGATTTGGTTTGTTCGACCGCGGCCTCCTGGCACTGCCGTGCCTGGCTTTCACATCCCGTCCCCGCGGGGCTGGGGGGATTTTGTCCCAGGGTCGGGGCGGGGCGCTTGCGTTTCCTAACAACGCCCGTGGCGTCGGGCTATCGTCTATCGCCTACGGGGCGGTATTTTCGACGACTTCATTCGCCGTCGGGAGAGATAGGCGTTGCTGGACCAGGTTTTCGATTTGCGACCAGAGGCGGGGGTCGCATTCGCTTTGCATATGGCCGGGGGTTAGGATGTGCTCCCACCACGAGGCTTCGGGGCACTTGACGGGATCCGTTTTGTAGTCCATGCGGAAGTTTCCTAGGATTTCGGTTTTCGCGGGGTCGGCGGCGACTATCTCCTTGCGCCCGTGGATGACGCCCTGGGTCTGATAAAAGTTCACAGCCTCGGCCACATTTCCAGGGATGATGGCATCGTTCTGCCAGGCTTTGGCTACGCTATCTACCTGCACCGTGAGCAAAACCGGGACGCCCTGGCGCTGCAGATCGCGTGCCAAGGCTACGGCGGCGGCCGCACCCCAACTGTGGCCGAAAAGTACGATGCGGGCGCGGGATTTTTCTTGGTCGGAAAGAGTTCCGTCGTGATCAGCATCAAGCAGGCGGAACACCGCGTTGTAGGCCAGTCTTCTATGGCGGTTTTCAAAAACGCGGATATACGTGCCCTTGGGAACGGTGGAGCGGATTCGTTGCGCCAACTGAACCGGCCCATGGTGGGGATTGTCACGCGAGACGAAGCCGCCCACGAATCCGATTACGATGTTGGATGCCGACTGAGTTTCTTCTTGCCCCAGGCCGTGGCGCAAAGGGGTACTGGCTGGTTGCGCGAGCGAGGGCAGAACTGCAACCAGCACTGTGATCGCCGCTACGGCAGGGCGGAATGTCGCGGAAGCGGGCAACGGATTCTCTTTCACCTGAGATGAGTTGTGCGGGGAGGAGGATGCGGGGAGAAGTGTTCCGCTCTTCGGTATCGGGCAATCGGCTTGAGCAGAGCCGCTTTTCGCGCGTCCTTTTTTCACGAATCGACCCGAGGCACAGTTTACACCCATTTGTCGCGACGCTTAGACGATTTCAAGCTGTGCAAATCTTTGCACCACCCTAATTTTCTTGACACACACCCCGAGTTGGGAGGCTGGAAGCGAAGAGCAAAGAGCTAGAGGCTGGGAGCTAGCGTCACTAGAAATTAATCGTGACTCCGGCGCGAACCGCGCGGGCGGACTGGACCAGATACACGGTCTGGCCGTCCTGGCCCAGCACCGGCACGTAGCCTTGGGCCAGAAGGTTGTGCAGGTCAATGATCGCTTCCATGTGCGCGGGGAGGAAACCGAGAGTGGGCACGGGCTGGCGGATAAACACATTTAGGTAAGGATCGCTTTGCCCGGGCGAGGCGTTGAACATATCCACCGGCGTCAATCCGCCGCCATTCATCCAGCGGTAGGAAGTGATCCAGCGGGTGTGAGTGTGCGGCAACGTGCCGCTGAGTTTGGCCGTGACGGCGTGGCGGTGTTGCGCGCCGATATATTGCGCGGCGTTTTGCAGCTCCACGTCGGCCTTGCCGAGGTCGAGAACTCCGCCGTAAGCGTAGTCTAGCGTCGCGCTGAGGTCGGAGCTGAACTTGCGCTCGAGCACCACCCGCAGGCCTCGGGAGCGCAAAGTATCGCCGGCGTAGGTGAAGGTTCCGGAGTTCACATCGGGCAGCAGGTATCCGCCCGCCGCAGTGACTTCGCCGGTGCCTAGCAGCGCGGTGTTGTCCACGCGATCGCTGAAGACCGCGAGTTGCATGTTATTTTTCCCGGAGCGGTGGGAGACGTTCAGCTCCTGATGATGGGCGCTTTCCACTTGAGTGCTGAAGTTGGCCAGGCTGACGCGAGGGTCGGTTTCGCTCAAATCCGAGGGCGTGGAATCGAAGCCCTTCTCGGCGCGCGTGTTGGGGCGGGAAGTCGAATAGGCGTAACCGACCACTGTATTCGGCGAGATGTGAGCGTCCAGAGAACCATAAGGACGGAAGGCGGTCACGCGACCGAGGAATTGAATGGTCTGCAGTTCGCTGCCGAAGCGAAGCTCGACAACGTCTCCCACGGCAAAATCGTCGCCCGCGGAAACTGCCAGCGCCTGCAGCGAAGCGTTATGCAGATTCGGGTCCGAAGGGGCGAAGCGGTGCACCGTAACCGCCATGGACGGCCCGGAGCCATCGGGCAGAATGTGGGAGTAGCTGGCGCGCAGGGCGGCGACGGGCAAACCGTCGCCGTAACCTACGTTGCCGGTTAATCCGACGCGGTCCGCAGAGAAGATCGAGCGCTGCACGGAAAAAGCTGTGTTCATGTCCGAGCCGCTGCCATAACCGACGGCGTCGGAGCCGGCTAAGAACGAAAGGCTGGCTTTCAGATCGTGATCTTGATTTTCGGGGCTTTGACTGTGCGCGTACACGCCAGGGTCGTCCACGCTGGGATCGTCGAAGACCCGCAGCACCGGGCGATTGGCCACCGAACGGAGCGTCCACTTCCAATCGTCATCGTCGGAGCTGCCGCGAGCCGGACCCACGTTCATGGAATTCAGCAGCGTATTCAGCGTGATATTGAGATGGGTAGCGGCGCCGGCGTGCAGCCCAATTTTGTCGCGCCACGCCGGAAGGAAAGAGGGCGCGGAAACCTTAACGCTGTAGAGGCCGGGAAGGAGATCGCTGGCGTAATAAAAACCCGCGCCGTCGGTGAATACGGTGAGAGTGCGCGCCGCGGTACCGATGACCTCGACCACCGCGCCCATTTGCGGAGTACCCGAGGCGTCGCGAACGTACCCCGAGATTGCGCCCGGCCGGTCCGCGGCCCACGCTGGGATAGCAACTACGATCATCACCGCCCAAGCTCCGAGCCGGCGTAGATTCACTCCAACCCCCGGGGAAAGCAAGCAGCCCGTCACTCTACAGCAAAGGTAGCTGTGGGATCAACGGTTTGCTTGGAGATGTTGTCGTTCACCTTAATTTCGATCTTGTAAACACCCGGCTGCAGGTTCGCG
>Ga0187851_10002047_pt1 | contig 18373 bp, 12 predicted proteins | sample June2016WEW_6_10_FD_132997 | JGI IMG/M metagenome (GOLD analysis project Ga0187851, IMG submission 132997) | Peatland microbial communities from SPRUCE experiment site at the Marcell Experimental Forest, Minnesota, USA - June2016WEW_6_10 | ecosystem: Environmental > Terrestrial > Soil >...
CTGCCCATGGAGCTGGTCAACATGTTCAATAAGACCCTCGCCGCCAACGTCGCTCCCAGCGCGTCGCCGGATGCGGGGCCCAAGGAGTAATCAGTGAATCGTCCCTACGACGACGATGAGGATGGCCCGCCGGGCCGCGGCTACTCCCGCGACCCGGGCCGCTCCGATTCCGGACGCTCCGATCTTGGCCATAGCGCCGACCGCGAGATCTCGCTCGGCGCTCCGGCCATCCTCGGCATCTTCTTCGCGCTCGTGTTGGTCTGCGCCGGCTTCTTCGGTTTCGGTTACACCATGGGCCGCAAGTCCGCCCAGTCCGCCAATGCAGACACCGTAGCCGCCAACGCTTCCGACGCCACCTCCAGCAACGGCTCAGCCAAGCCCGCCGCCGGAAGCCTGGCCAGCCCGCCCGCCGCACAACCGGCGGCCGACTCTTCCGCCGCGCCGGTCGTAGTGCAGCCGGAACCAGCCTCCGGCGCGTCCGCCACGCAGCCCACCCCGTCGAAGAACGCCGCAACCGCAGCCGACGGCATGATCGTCGGCGACAAGCCCCCACCCAGCAACCCGCAACCCGCGGCCACCAACCAGCCGCCCGCCATCTCTCCCAGCGGAACCATCATGGTGCAGATCGCCGCCGTCTCCAGCCAGGATGTCGCCGACATCCTGCTCGCCTCGCTCCGCAAAAAGGGCTACAGCGTCAGTGTCCGCCACGAGCCTCAGGACAAACTCCTGCACATCCAGATCGGCCCCTTCGCCAACCGCAAGGACGCCGAAGCCATGCAGCAGCGCATCCTCGCCGACGGCTTCAACGCCATCGTCAAGTGAACCTAGCTTAGCGGCCTCATCTCCTCCGGCAGCGCCGCCACCATCGCCGCCCGCGCCGCGCGCATCAGCTCATCCCGCGTCGCGTACTCCGCCGGATCGATTGACTTTAATATCTGCACCTTCGCCACTCCCGGCGTCACCTTCGCGCTGTGCTTGCGCATCATCTTCTCGGTCCCGGAGATGGCGATCGGCACAATCAGCGCACCCGTCCCCATCGCCAGGTAGAACGGCCCGCTCTTGAACGTCAACAGCCGCCCGTCCTCCGAGCGCGTCCCCTCGGCAAAGAACAGGACGTGCAGCCCACTGCGCAGGGCATCCTCCGCCGCCGAAATGCTCGCCTGCGCCGCCTCGCGCCGCCGGCCCCGCTCCACTGGAACAAATTTGCCCAGCCGCATCGCCGTCCCCAGCAGCGGAATCCGCATCAGCCCCTTCTTCAGCAGCACCGAACACATCCCCGGCAGCACCGGCAGCAGCACCGGCGGGTCCAGGTTCGACACATGGTTGGACAGGAAGATGCAGCTCACCCCCGCCGGCACATGTTCCAGGCCCGTCACCTCCACGCGAATCCCACCCGCCCGCAGCCCCAGCGGCACGATTCCCCGCACCACCACGCGGTACAGCAGTTTGATATTGCCCACCAACAGCGAGTAGGGAATCCCTATGATTCCCGCCAGGGTCCCCAGCGTCACGTACACGAACACCATCTTGAAGGTCACAAACATCTCTTCGCAGAATACCCCACCCACCAAAAAGAATCCTCGCGCCGTAGCACGGTAAACAAGAAGGAGGCCGGGATCGCTCCCGGCCGCTCCTCGCATCCAATTGCCTCGAACCTCGCTACGCGTTGGCTTCCGTCACAGACTCAGCCTCCGCCGCAGCCTCGGCTTCTACAGCAGCAGCGGCAGCCGCTTCTTTCTCGGCCTTCTCCTGCTTGCGCGCCGCAATCGAGTTCTGTCCCAGTTCGTCGGCCAGCTTCTCGGTGGTGAACGACTCAATCACATCGCCCTCGCGGATGTCCTTGAAGCCGGCGAGGTCGATGCCGCACTCCACGCCCTGGCGCACTTCGCTCACGTCGTCCTTGAAGCGCTTGAGCGATCCGATCTTGCCGCGCCAGATCTCTTCGCCCTCGCGCAGCACGCGCACCTGGGCCGTGCGCGTAATCACGCCGTCGGTCACGCGGCAACCCGCAATCTGTCCAACTTTGGTGATCTTGAAGACGTTGAGCACCTCGGCCTTGCCCGCGTAGTTCTCCTTGAAGACAGGTTCCAGCAGGCCATACATCGCCTTGGTAATCTCATCGCGCAACTCGTAGATGATCGAGTGCAGCCGGATCTCCACGTTCTCGCGCTCCGCAACTTCGGTTGACTTGCGGTCGGGCCGCACGTTGAATCCGATAATCACCGCGTTCGAGGCCGACGCAAGCAGCACGTCCGACTCCGTGATCGCGCCCACGCCCGAGTGCAGCACCCGCACCCGCACCTTCTCCGTGGACATCCGCTGCAGGTCTTCGGCGATCACCTCCACCGAACCCTGCACGTCGCCTTTGACGATCAGGTTGAGGTCCTTCATGCCAGCGTGCTTGATCTGCTCCGCCAAGCCTTCCAGTGAGACGCGCGAACTCTTCGCCAGTTGTGCCTCGCGCTCCTTCATCTTGCGGTACTGCGCAATGCCCTTGGCCTTGTCGCGGTCCGCCATCACCAGGAACGTGTCGCCTGCGTCCGGCATTCCTTCCAGGCCGAGAATCTCAACCGGCGTCGAAGGCCCAGCCTCGACGATCGGCTGGCCACGATCGTTGAACATCGCACGAATCTTGCCGAAGGTATTGCCCACAATGTAGCTGTCGCCAATGCGCAAGGTTCCGTTCTGCACCAGCACGCTGGCAACCGCGCCGCGTCCTCGATCCAGCTTGGCCTCGATCACCGTACCCACCGCCGGACGTTCCGGCGTCGCCTTCAGGTTGGCCAGATCGGCCACCAGGCACACCATCTCCAGCAACAGATCGAGGTTCATCTTTTTCTTGGCAGACACATCGACGAAGACCGTCGACCCGCCCCACGCCTCGGGCTGCAGTCCGCGGTCTGCAAGCTGCTGCTTCACGCGGTCCGGGTTCGCCTCCGGCTTGTCGATCTTGTTCACCGCAACGATGATCGGCACATTCGCCGCTTTGGCGTGGGCGATCGCCTCCAGCGTCTGCGGCATCACTCCATCGTCGGCCGCCACCACCACCACCACGATGTCGGTGATCTTGGCGCCGCGCGCGCGCATGCGGGTAAACGCCTCGTGGCCCGGCGTATCCAGGAACACAATCTCGCGCCCAAACGCCGGCGAGTCCGGTTTCGTGATCTTCACCTTGTACGCGCCAATGTGCTGCGTGATTCCGCCCGCCTCGCCGGCCGCAACGTCGGTCGAACGGATCGCATCCAGAAGGGATGTCTTGCCGTGGTCGACGTGGCCCATCACGGTCACCACCGGAGAGCGGGTGATCTCCACCATCCCCGTGGTGTCTTCCAGGAAGCCCTCGATGGCCTCGTTCTCCAACTGCTCTTCGACCGAGATCACCGTCGCGTCCGCGCCAAACTGCCGCGCCACATCCTTCACCAGCTCGCCGTCCAGCGACTGGTTCACCGTGACGAAGACGCCTTTCATCAGCAGCGTCGCAATCAGGTCCTTGCCGCGAACGTCCAGCTTCTCGGCCAGGTCCTTCACGCTGATGCCTTCGGTTACGGTAATGGTCTTCGTAATCGGCAACGGCTCCCGCGAGAGCTGTGCTCCGCCGTAGCGCGGCGGCGGCTGGAAGCCCTTCATCGGGCCTTCCTTGGTCTTCTCGTAGCGCTGTCCTCCGCGCCTCTGTCCAGGCCGCGCCGCAGGCCGCATCCCGCCGGGATGCTCCCCCGGCCCCGGAGCTACACCGGCAACACCGCCCGGCCGTGCGCCAAAGCCTGGTCGTGCACTGCCTGGCGGAAAGCCCGGACGCCCAGGCGCGCCTGTCCCCGTGGGGTAGGTGCGCGTTGGATGCATCGGCCGCCGTGCCCCCGGAGCCATCGTCGAAGGGGAATGTGAGCCGGGAGCGCCTGCGGCCCCTGGCCGTGGCCGCTCGAAGATGGGACGCCCGCGCTGGATGCCGTGCGCAGCGCCTGCCGGAGCCTTATAGATCGGTCGAGGCCCGGTCTGAGGCATCACCACGCGCCGAGCTGGAGGTTCAGCAACAGCCGCGGCAACCTCCGCCTCAAAGGTCTCCTGATCCGCTCCGTCTGTTCTGTGTTCCGCCGCCATCGACGAAGCAGCGGGCAACTCCGCCGAAGCCACTGCGCCGGCAGCAACCGAAGTCGCGGTTGTGGCTGGTTTCGCCGCAGGAGCGACAGCAACTGGTACAGAGGCAGCCTTCACACGCTTGACAGTCGCGGGTGCCGCTGCAACTTCCACCGGAGTCGCCGCCGCCGGCGGACGGTCCGCCGCAGCGTGTGCATGGGTCTTAGTTGTGGATGGCTGGGAGGTTGCCGCCGACTGCGCCGATGTTGCATGGGTAGAGGGCGGGGGAGCAACCACCACGGGCGGACGCGCAATTACCGGCCCCACGGGAGGCTTGCTCGCAATTGCCGGCGGCGGTGCCGCGGGTGTTACAATCTGCGCGTGCTGCCTCGGCAAGGGTACAACCCGCCGTGGCGCAGGGGCCGCCGGGGCACTCGCCTGCAAGATCGGCTTGGCGACCGGGGTACTCTTGATGGCCGCAGCTTCTGTTGGAGCGGCCACGGGCGCGGGACGACGCCGCAGTAGTGGGTTGCGCGCCTCTTCTTCGGCCTGCTTCCGCGCCAGAATCGCCTTTACCGCATCGCCCGGCTTCGAGATGTTAGCCAGATTGAAGGCCGGCTTGGCCTCTACTGGCGGCTTCATTGCCGCACTGCTGCCGCGGTGGCCACTCAGATAGTCGCGCACCTTTTCAGCCTCATCGGCCTCGATCGAACTGGAGTGCGTCTTCTTCTTGTCTGGATCCAAACCGAGTGAGACCAACGCCTCAAGAATAGGCTTGGCCTTCACTTCCAGTTCCCGTGCCAGATCGTTGATTCGAACTTTGCTCATCCGTCCCTTTTCGTTTCCCCTGCGCGCTTAGCTGTTCATATCAGCCTCATCGAAGTAGGAATCTAGTCCAACTCTATTATCCCTGAAATCGCAATCCTCGAAGCTGCCGATTGCGATCCAGGCAATTTGCCTGCATATGTGGCCAGAACCGCTAGCCACGCTTGTTTCCATCCGTCTCGACACCCTCGTCGGAGACCTCTTGGCTCTCATCGACCAGTGTGTCCACGGCATCGTTTTTCGATTCAATCATCTCTTCGCGTGCGTCCGCCTCGCTCACTGCGTCGCTCTCCGACTCCGCCTCTTCCGCGTCCGCAATCGCCTCGGACGATACGTCGTGAACCTCCGCAACCTCTCCGACCGAGCCCGCCTCCGTCTCCAGAATCTCCTCCGAGCTCTCTTTAGAACCCTCGGCCGCGGGCTCCTCCGCTGTTTCCACTACTGCATGATCCTGGGTCGCAGCCGCATCCAGCTTTACCTCTGCCTCCGCCGGTCGCTCCTCGCCCTCTTCGTACTGCCCGAAGTAGTGCCGAACCGCAACCGAGATCTTCTCCAGCGTCTTCTCGCCGATGCCGGGTATCTCCTCCAACTGCTCCGGCGTCATGTCCGCCAGCTCCTCGACCGTCGTAATCCCGGCCGCGATCAGCTTCTCCAGAATCGCATCGCCCAGATCCTTGATCTGCTCCACCGGAGTCGTCACGCCCCCGCCCATCTCCTGCATCTGCTGCTCGACCTCTTGCCGCTTCTCTTCCTCGCTCTTGATGTCGATCTTCCAGCCCAGCAGCTTGGCCGCCAGCCGCACGTTCTGCCCCTTCTTGCCAATCGCCAGCGACAACTGCGTATCGTCGACGATCACCTCGATCTGCTTCTCTTCCAGATTCGTAATCGAGACCTTGCTCACCTTCGCCGGCTGCAACGCCTTCTCCGCGAAGGTCGTGATCTCGTCCGAGTACTCGATGATGTCGATCTTCTCCCCGCGCAACTCGCGGATGATCGACTGCACGCGCATCCCCTTCATCCCCACGCAGGCGCCCACCGGATCGACGTCCTTGTCGCGGCTCTGCACAGCAATCTTGGTCCGTTCGCCCGCCTCGCGCGCAATCGCCTTGATCGTGACCGTCCCGTCATATATCTCCGGAACCTCGCTCTGGAACAGGTTCTGCACCAACCCCGGCGCCGCGCGGCTCACAATCACCTGCGGCCCCTTGGCCGCGCGATCCACGCGCAGCAGCACAACCCGCACTCGCTCGCCCACGGCAAACTGTTCCAGCCGGCTCTGCTCGCGCTTCGGCATCCGAGCCTCTGCCTTGCCCAGGTCGAAGATCACGTCCATCGGCTCCAGCCGCTTCACCGTCGCGTTCAGAACCTCGCCCGCGCGGTGGTTGTACTCCAGGAACACCGTGTCCCGCTCAGCCTCGCGCACCTTCTGGAAGATCACCTGCTTGGCCATCTGCGCTGCAATCCGTCCCAGCGGAGTGGTGTCCTTGTAGAAGCGCAGCTCGCCGCCCACCTCAACCTCGGGCGCCAGCGCGCGCGCCTGCTCCAGCGTCAACTGGTTGATCTCGTCCTCCACCTGCTCCGGCCCCTCGACGACAGTCTTGTAGACGTAGGCGCGAATCTCGCCCGTCTCCTTGTCCATCTCCGCACGCATGTTCTCCTGCGTCTTGTAGAACTTGCGTGTCGCCAGCGCGATCGCATCCTCCACCGCGCCCACCACAATCTCAGGCTCGATTCCCTTGTCCTTGCTCAACGTCTCGATCGACTGGTACAGAACACTCGCCATCGCTTCACTCACCTTCAAATCCGTCTTCAACCTGCAACCAACAGTTCACGAATCCGTCATTTCGACCGGGCGAAGCGGAGTGGAGAGACCCCCGCATTCCGCTCTTGTCTTTGCCGCTAAATCTCAACCACTAAATTTGCCTTCTCCACGTTGCTCAGCGGAATCTCGATCATCTCGGCAACCGCTGCCTTCTTCGCCTTCCCCTTCTGCTTCACGGCAGCCAGGTCGATCTTCAACACAGCGTCCGCAAATCCCGCCAACCGCCCCGTCCACAACCGGCTCTCGTTGACCGGCGTAAACGTCTTCACCTTCACCAGGCTCCCCTGAAACCGCGCGAACTCCTCCGCCCGCGAGAGCCTCCGTTCCAGTCCCGGCGAAGAAACCTCAAGCGTGTACTCCGCTCCGGGAACCACATCCTCTACATCCAGCAGCGTGCCAAAGTCCGTGGCAAAAGCCGCACAATCCTCATGCGTCACGCCGCTCAGCAGCTCCACCGGAACGCCCTTCGGCAACTCTACGATCCGCTCTCCGCCCGGCTCAGACTCCGGATCTCTGCCCTCAGCGGCCTTCGCCGCATACTCCTTCAACTTCGCCCGCTCGGTCGCATCCTTCTCCACAAAAACCCGCAGCGCGCGCGACTTTCCGCCGCCGCCAAACTCCACTTCCACAACCTCCAGATGATGAGATGCGGCAACCCGCTCTGCCAGCCGCCGAATTTCATCCATCTGCAATGCCATAAATTCCTATGCGATCTCTGTCATTCTGAGCGTAGCGAAGGACCCCGACGAACTCTCGGCAGCCTCAACCCTCCGTCCCTTTCAACCACAAACTTTGCACCGTGCTGACCAAACCGTCTTTGGGGCAACAAAAAGTGGGCTTTCGCCCACTCATCTCTTCCGCCATTTCGCCGGTGCGCACACGACTCCTAACCGAACAGCGGAACAAACTTGTTCGCTCTTCCAAGATACGCCTTCAACCAGGGAAATTCAATCCATCTCTTCCGTCATCCACCGAAAAACAGCATCGCCCAGGCTGTGAAATCCGTGAAACCGACCTCCTCCCCCTGGCAGACCTAACTCCCTCTCTGCGCTGACCCTCCCTGCTCCGGCTTTGCCCGAAGCGCTTCGCCAGCCTACAATCAAACAAACCCGGCACAGAAATCCAGACCGCGCAGCCGCGAGTTGGCCCACGCAGCCGCCAGCCAGAACGGAAGATATGATCCCCTCCCCGATCCCCGAAGCCCTCACTTTCGACGATGTCCTCCTCGTCCCCGCCTACAGCGAGGTCGTTCCCAATCAGGTCAGCACCCAGACCCAGCTTACCCGCAACATCACTCTCAACACCCCGCTCATCTCGGCCGCCATGGACACCGTCACTGAGTCGCGCCTGGCCATTGCCATGGCCCAGCAGGGAGGCATCGGCGTCGTCCACCGTAACCTCACCATCGCGCAGCAGGCCGGCGAGATCGACAAGGTCAAGCGCTCCGAGTCCGGCATGATCGTCGATCCGGTCACCATCACCCCCGAGCAGCCCATCTCCGACGCGCTCGAACTCATGCGACGCTTCAAGATCTCCGGCGTCCCGGTCACGCGCAAGGGCCGCCTGGTCGGCATCCTCACCAATCGCGACCTGCGCTTCGTCTCCCGCACAGACATCCCCATCGACGACGTGATGACCAAGACCAACCTCGTCACCGTCCCCGTCGGCACCACTCTGGAGGAGGCCGAGCTCATCCTCCACCAGCACCGCATCGAGAAGCTCCTCGTCGTCAACGAAGACTACGAACTCAAGGGCCTCATCACCGTCAAGGACATCCAGAAGAAGCTGAAGTATCCCAATTCATCGAAGGACAGCAAGGGCCGTCTGCGCGTGGCCGGAGCCATCGGAGCTACAGGCGACTTCCTCGAACGCGCCGCCGCCCTCATCGAGATGCGCGTCGACGCCCTCGCCATCGACAGCGCCCACGGCCACTCCTCGCGCGTCCTTGCCGCCATCGCCGCCGTCAAGAAGCAGTTTCCCGACACCGACCTCCTCGCCGGAAACGTCGCAACCTACGATGGCGCAATGGCGCTGATCGACGCCGGCGCGGACGCCGTCAAGGTCGGTATCGGCCCCGGCTCCATCTGTACCACCCGCATGGTCACCGGTGCCGGAATGCCCCAGATCACCGCCATCGCCGAGGCCACGCGAGCCGCTAACAAGCATGGCATCCCCATCATCGCCGACGGAGGCATCAAGTACTCCGGCGATGTCACCAAGGCCATCGCCGCCGGAGCCAACGTCGTCATGATCGGCTCACTGTTTGCCGGCGTCGACGAGTCGCCCGGAGAGACCATCCTCTATCAAGGGCGCAGCTTCAAGGCATACCGCGGCATGGGTTCGCTCTCTGCCATGGCCCAGGGCTCTGGCGAACGCTACTTCCAGAGCGCCGAAGACATGACCGAAGCCGCCAGCACTGAACGCGAAAACCTCACCGCCCGCGAGACTACCGGAGGCAACCGCCTCGCCAAGTTCGTCCCCGAGGGCATAGAAGGCCGCGTGCCTCACCGCGGCCCGCTGGAGGCCATGGTCTACCAACTCGTCGGCGGACTCCGCTCCGGCATGGGCTACCTCGGCTGTAGTACCATCCCGGAGCTACACGCCAACGTCCACTTCATCCGCATCTCCAACGCCGGCCTCCGAGAGAGCCACGTCCACGACGTCATCATCACCCGCGAAGCCCCCAACTACCATGCAGAGTAGCGCAGTATAAGACGCAGAACATCGCTTAAAAGCGCCGAATGCACGACCTATATATGCGTGAAGTAGTGTAAATCTATATGCGCCGAGCTTTTGTCTACGACCCAATGCAAACACCAACGCCCAGCGCAAACTGGCGCTGGGCTTTTAGCGTCTGGACTCCGGTCGTAATCGCAGTCACAATGATATGCTGCGAGTCCACCAGCGCGCTCTCCTCGCAGCACACCAGCAGTATTCTGCGGCCCATCCTCGAGCGCTGGTTTGGCCCCATCCGGGACAGCTCCTGGGATCTCTACCACCACTATCTGCGCAAGAGCGGCCACTTCGTCGGCTACGGGTTTGTTGCCTTCACTTTCCTCCGCGCATGGCTGCATACGCTCGATCTGTGCGCGCCGCGCCCGCTGCTCACATGGCGTCTCCAGTCCTCTCTGCTCGCCATCGTCTCGACCGCCATCGTCGCCAGTTGCGACGAGTACCATCAAACCTTCATCCCTAGCCGCACCGGCTCGCCTCTCGACGTTCTGCTCGACACCGCCGGCGCCTGCGCGCTCTGCCTCCTGGTCTGGCTCCTCTGCTGGAGCAGGCGGCAACCCAGCAGGGAACTCAGCGCTGTTTGAATTGCGGTTCCAGCACCATCGCGTCAAAGCGGTGCCGCAGCGTAAAGCCAAACCGCTCGTACAGCCTCACTGCCTGCTCATTGCCCTCGGTCACGGTCAGTGTGATGGCCTCAAAGCCCGCGTGCCGCAGGCTCTTCGCGCTCCGCTCCAGCAGCCCGCGGCCTAGCCCGCGGCCGCGATACGCCTGCGCAATGCACAACTGTGTGATGTGCGCGACCTTCGCGCCCACTCGCGAGCAAAGCACCATGCCCACCAGTGCGCCGCTTCGCCGCTCGCGCAGCATCCAGGAGAAGCTCGCCTCAAAGATGCCACATCCGGGAAAGCGCACAATGTTGTGCAGAAACCGCAGTGACCCGTGCAATGAGCGGTACTGGTCGTTGATCAGCGCGTCGGAGTGGCCCACATAGCAGGCATGGATCAGCTCGGCCGCGGCCTGATAGTCGGTTGGCGTCCACTGCGCCAGTGCCAGCTCTGGCCCAACGCCAGACAGACCAGCCGCATCCGCCGTCGCCGCACCCCTCAGCTTCAGCGAAGCACGCCCGTCAAGCGCGCACTCCAGAAACAGCCGCGGGTACACCGTAAACTCCGGCCCAGGAAAAAGGTCGGCAAACTCACCCGCGTCATACAGCAATAGTTGCGACTCCACGCGATCGACTCCCGGCGTGTGCCGCAGCAACTCCAGCATCGGCACCAGCAGAGCCCGCGTCGCGTCGGCGTCGCTCATCGTCCTGTGGCCTGCGGCGAATGCGTCGCCGATCACCGCCTTAATTCCCTCGAAGACACAGAACGTGTAGCCGCACACGCATCCCCTGTCGAGCGCCACAAAGCCGGTCAGAATGCGCGACTCCAGATACTGAAGCAGGAGCTCGGTCGAACTGCTGTAATCCCAGCGCAGGCGCTCACGCCATGCGTCAGCCTCGCGCTCCAGCAATGGCCGAAGCTGGCGCGCGGAGAAGTGCCGCAGGTCGAGTACTTCGATCTCGGATGCAACCGGCACGCTAGCCATAGCCCTCCACTTGCACCTGCGTCTTCAACTCTCAATCCAACAAGGGTCGAGCATATAGCAGTCGAACTTCATCCGTACACAGCGCACGGAAAATAACTTTGCATGACTACGGCTTGGCGTAGACCTTGTACACCTGCAAACCCCGTGCCGGGTACTCGATGATCTGCTGATAGACGCGCCCGGCCAGCAGGGGCGCCAGTGCGGGCGTGTCTTTGGCTGGAACCACCAGCAGATGCTCGCCCGCGGGAACGCCGTCCACTGCGTACTCGATAGGCTGCTCGTTGCGATAGAAGGCGAGGCCGTAGACCATGTCGCGCTTGACGTCCTCCACCGCCGCCACCCGCACCTCAGGCGCTTTCTGCTGCATCTCGCGCGCCAGCGGCCGCGCCGAATAGTTCAGGTCGAGGTCCTTGCCGTGGAAGCCGAGCAGAAACACCAGAGCCCCCAGCACTGGGATCAGCGTCGCGTTGCGCACCTGCGCAATGCCTCCCAGGCGGATCGTCTTGACTACAGCGAAGAACACAAGCAAGGCCGCCGCGCTCGCGACCACAAGCCATCGCGCTGGCGGCACAAGCGTGTCGTACACCATGTGCTGCGGCGCCAGCACAATCACGAACGCCACCAGAGCGCAGGCCGCCGCATGGGACCACAGCAGCCACCGCGGCAGCCCTGCGCGCCGAATGCGGTTCAGATAGTCGCCGGTCAGAATCGTCAGAGGTGGAATCGACGGCAGAATGTATCCCGGCAGCTTCGACTTCGAGCAGGTGAAAAACACTATGGGAAACAGCGCCCACAGCACAAGAAACTCAGGAAACGCATCGCCCGTGCGCGGCAGCCCCAGATAGCACTTCGGATTCAGCTTCACCTTCCATTCAGCAATCGAAGCGCTCATCGCGGCCACCAGCGCCCGGATCGCAATCACCGTCCACGGCATCAGGCCCACCAGCCCCACTGCCAGGTAATACCATACCGGCTGATGGTGCTGGTACAGGTTGGTCGCAAAGCGTTCCAGGTTGTGCTCGACGAAGAACTGCTCCACAAACGTCGGGTTCTCCCGCTGCACAGCGATGTACCACGGCAGCACCATCGCCAGATACAGAAGCACGCCGGGAATCCATATCGTCCGCCGCAGCGCCGTCCACTCCCGCCGCAGCCCCAGAAACAGCAGGATGATGCACAGCGCCAGGAACGGCGCAATAGGCCCCTTGGCCAGCGTCGCCGCCGCGCCGAAAAAGTACAGGTCGAACAGCCAGAACTTCAACCCCGTCTCGTACCATGCATACCACCCCAGCATTCCAATGCACAGCGGCGCAGCCATCTGCATGTCGGTCGATGCCCCGCGCGCAAACCCGATAATTGCCACCGACGACGCGGTAATCAGCGCAGCATCCAGTTGTCCTCCAGGCCGGAATCGCCGCATGTGCAGGAAGATCATCGCAATCAGAAGAAACGCGCCGGAGGCCGAGGGAAGCCGTGCCGCCCAGTCCGAGACGCCGAACTCCCTGAACGAGCTCATCGCCCGCCAGTAGTAGAGCGCCGGCTTTTCCAGCCACGGATGCCCGTAGAGGATCGGCGTCACAGTGCCGCCGTCCAGGCAATGCAGCGAGTTCTTAATGTCGGTCAACCGCAGGCTGCGCGGCACCATACTGGCGTGCAGCTCGTTGCAGGTCTCTGTGTGCGCCTCCAGCATCTCGCGCGCAATCTGCGCGTAGCGCGGCTCATCGGCCCCCATCAGTCCGATCTGATCGCCGCCCAGAATCGGCACCAATCCATAAAACAGCAGGAAAGCCGTCGCCAGCAGCAGCACGGCGATCTCCATCGGCGACTCGCCCCACACGCGCAGGGCCCAGTCGCGCAGCCACGCCACCGCCGCGTTGCGCGTTCCTGCACCGGTCACAACGGGTTGTGCGGTTTCAGTCAATGAAGTACCATCGCCAGCGAAGCCTGCATGAGTCATGCAAGCATGGGCCAGACAAGGCTACCAGAGTCATCCCTCGCTCGGCGCGCCGGCCTGCGCAGCCTTTTCCTCTCGCCTCTTGTCGCGCTTGCGCAGCCGTCCCAGCAGCTCGTCCATGCGTCCGGTCAGCCGCTCCGTGCGGTCGATGGCAAACGTCAGCTCCGGCACATGGCGCACTCCCATCCGCTCCCGCAGTTGCGAGCGAATATAAGCACGCGCAGCCATCAACCCGGCCAGCGTGGAGTCCTCTTCTGCCTCGCTGCCGTGTACTGCCACAAAGACGCGCGCGCTCTTGCCGCCCGGTGCCAGCACCACCTCCGTCACATAGCCGGGCGCAATCCGCGGATCGGAGAGCTCGCCCTCCAGCATCGCCCCAATCTCTTCCGAAAACGTGCTGGCCACGCGATTCCGGTGGTACGTTCTGGCTCGTTGTTCAGGCATATGTCTTCGGAAACCATCTCATCCAACTGCCAAGCATAACAAAAGCGCGCGCCGCCTACTCTCCCAGCATCTCCACCCACGAGTCCACTATCTCCGCCCCCAGTCCATTGCACATCCGGGCGAGCGCGTCGTCAACCTCCCGCATCTGCCCGGTCAGGTAATCCGACGAGCCGGAGATCGCCACCACCCCCAGCGTCGCCCGGTTCCACAGGCTCGCGTCGTCCAGCTCCGCCACCGACACATTGAACCCATGCCGCAGCTTGTCCTTCAGCGAGCGCACCACCTGCCGCCGGTCCTTGATCGACTGCGCGTGAGCAATCGCAACCTCCACCGTCAACTTCGCAATTGCCATCTTCGCAGCCCCCCGAGTCGTCATTCTGGCCTGAGCGAAGTCGAAGGCCAGAGTCTCCGTATTGGTATCTGCCGTTGTCTGTTCTCGCAATCCCGACTCGTTCAGAATAATCGACCGAGCACTCAATAGGACCAGATTCTGACGACGGGGTGCGAAGATGGAAGTGTTGGCGATGGAGTCCGCATGATCTCGCAGGCGAACTGTATGGCAGCAACGCCGATGGGCGCGACGCTCCTCTCCGGCCAGGGACTTCCCGGCCCCGGCGCGACCTTCCGTGCCTGGGCCCCGCGCGCCTCCGCGGTCTATCTCAACGGCGTCTTCGGCGGCGTCAGCCGCACCGGCCAGACGCCCAACCTCTTGCTCGCCAAAGATGCCAACGGCTACTGGTCGGGATTCCTCCCCGATGCCGCCGACGGCGACACCTACCTCTTCTACGTCGTCGGCCCCGGTTCCAGCGGCACCAAGCGCGATCCCTATGCCCGCGAGCTGGCCAACGATCCGGCTACTCCGTTTCCCATCTGCCCAGCAATTATCCGCTCGGCCAACGCCTACCCCTGGCACGACGCGGCCTTCCGCACGCCGGACTTCGCAGACATGGTCGTCTATCAGCTCCACATCGGTACCTATGCGCCGTCCGCGCCGGGCCGAGCCTCCACCTTCCTCGATGTGCTGGAGAAGATCCCGTATCTAGCCGCCCTCGGCGTCAACGTAGTCCAGCCGCTCCCCGTCTACGAGGAGGAGGACTCGCCCTCGCAGGGCTATCCCGGCCTCGGCTACCAGGGTGCGGATCTCTTCTCGCCCGCCATCGATTACACGGTCTACGACCCCACCGCCCTCGCGCGCCATCTCGACACCATCAACCGCCTCCTCGCCGCCAAGGGCTTCGCGCCCATGAAGCTCGCCGACATCACGCCAGCTGTCGCGCAGATGAAGGCGATGGTCGATCTCCTCCACGTCTACGGTATCGCGGTCTGCTTTGACGTCGTATACAACCACGCGGGCGGATGGTCGCAAACCTACGCCGTCCCCACATCCGTCTCGCCAAGCGGCCTGCTCCATGGCGACGACGAGAGCCTCTACTTCTGGGACCGCGCCCTCACCACCAATGCAAGCGGCGCCTACGACAACAACCAGAGCCTCTACTTCTCCGATAAAGGCTTTGTCGGCGGACTTGCCTTCGCGCTGTGGAACCAGGACGTGCGGGGATTTCTGCTGAACAATGCGCTCTTTCATCTGAACGAGCTGCACGCCGACGGCTTCCGCTACGACGAGATCAGCGAGCTGCTGGCGATGAATGCAACCAACGGCTGGAACTTCTGCAACGAGCTGACGGCGGCAGTGCGCGCCATCAATCCCCGCGCCTTGCAGAACGCCGAGTACTGGCCCGACGAGTACGGCGTTCCCGCGCCGCGCATCGTGGTGCGCGAGGGCGAGGGCGGCCTGCGCTTCGACGCCGTGCAGCACGACGGCCTCCGCGAAGCCATCCGCTCCGCCATCGGCCAGGCCGCGCAGGGTGCGGGCGCCTTCGTCGAGATAAGTGGCATCGCCCGCACTCTCTGGCCCACCGGCTTCGCCCACTCCTGGCAGACCATTCCCTGCGTGGAGAACCACGACATCGTCAAGCTCGGCGAGCAGCCACGCGTCCCCACGCTCGCCGACGGCTCCAACCCGCGCAGTTGGTACGCCCGCAGCCGTACCCGCTTTGCCATGGCGCTGCTCCTCGCCGCGCCGGGAATCCCTCAGCTCTTCATGGGCCAGGAGCTCCTCGAAGACAAGCCTTGGTGCCCCGATCCGCGTTCCCCCGCCCACCTCATCTGGTGGGGCGGACTCGCCCCAGCCGCCAATGGTCACGCCACCGATCCCGCCATGGCCGACCACCTCCGCTTCACCCAGGCCGCCATCAGGCTGCGCAACTCCCAGCCCGCCCTGCGCGCCGAGGGCCTCAACGTCTTCTACACCTCCGACGCCGACCGCGTCATCGCCTTCCAGCGCTGGGTCCCCGGCATTGGCCGCGACGTAGTCGTCGTCGCCACCTTGAGCGAATCCACCTGGGGCAGCTATCAACTCGGCTTCCCCTCCGCCGGCCGTTGGGTTGAGGTCTTCAACAGCGACGCCTACGACAGTTGCAACGCCAATGGCGTGCTGGTGAACCCACAGGTCGCAGGCAACCAGGGCGGCATCACCGCCGACGGCCCACCACTACACAACCAGCCCGCCTCAGGCACCGTAGTGATCCCCGCAAACGGCGTGGTGGTCTTCGCAAAGGCATAGTGCTGGGCAAAGGCCTGTTTCGTAACACCGGGGGGTATACCCCCTAAAAAGTCCTAAAGTATCCCTTCTAAAGCAGTTAAGTCTGGACTAAGTCTGGACCAGGTCTGGACATTGGGTTCAAAGTCTTGATTCTATGGAATATAGTTTGTAAAGTCTCTAGAATCAATGTGTTGACCGATGGCAAGATCAGGCATGCTTTTCCCTCTACTTTAATGATACTGGATGGAGCATAACTACTATGCCAAGTATTTATATTTTTTATGTTGCTGATACAGGGATAGTTATGGGAGATTTGGAGACACGAGGGGCTTGACAACAAGTTGGTGGTTGCCGGTTGTTGGTTGCTGGTTGGAACAGACAACGGCTACGCCCACATCTCAGAAGCGAGATGTGGGGGCAGGCGGCTAGGACTGATGTGGGTGCGTTGTGGGTGACCTTATGCGGCACCCGCTGCGATGAATGGGGCACCCTGCTCCGGGGCTGAAGCCTCTATTACTTTTGTGCGTGGGTTCAGGGGCCTGAAGGCCCTGCTCCCTCCGGAGAACAGGAGCAAGTGCAAGAGCAGATTCCCTGCGGGAATGACAAACAAAAAGGACAAATACAGAGATTCTGAGCTTTGCTCAGAATGACGAGCAAAAGACGAAATACAGGGGTCCTTCACTGCGTTCAGGATGACGGCGCAAAACAAACAACCGCAGGTTCCTTCGACAAGCTCAGGACAGGCTCTTCGACTGCGTTTGTCGCACGGGTGCGCCAAACTCCGCTCAGGATGATAAGTAAAAACAGAAGCAGATTCCTCCGCTGCGCTGCGGAATGACAACCAAGGCAAAGGCCAATACAGAGATTCTGGCTGCGCCAGAATGACGTGCAAGAGAGAACACGTCCCACCCATCGCAGAGTGCGCGATGGATGGGGTACCCGCTGCGATGAATGGGGCACCCGCAATTCGGGGCTGGGGAAAAATAGAAGTATCCAGCGTGGTTCATTTGCGGAGAAGCGGGTTTCAACCGCTGGCGCACAGTGTCAGACTAGGTTCCACGGGGCCGGGTCGACGCACGAGAGTTCGATTCCACGGATTGCGCAACGAGCGCGATGCATGGGGTGCCCGAAAAATTTCAGGGAGCAGAAGCCCATGTCCGAACCCGCAGACGATCTCCGCATCCACTATCAGGACGACGCACGGCGCGCCGCATGCATCAAGGTGATCGGCGTGGGCGGCGGCGGCAACAACGCCGTCAACCGCATGATCGCCGCCGGCGTCGAGGGTGTCGAGTTCATCGCCGCCAACACCGACGTGCAGGCGCTGCAGCTCTCCAACGCGCCCATCAAGCTGCAACTGGGCGTCAAGCTCACCAGCGGCCTCGGCGCAGGCGCAAACCCCGACATCGGGCGCCGCGCCGCCCTCGAAGACTCCGACAAGATCATCGAAGCCCTCGAAGGCGCGGACATGGTCTTCGTCACCGCCGGCCTGGGCGGTGGTACGGGAACCGGAGCGGCCCCCGTCATCGCATCGCTGGCCAGCGAGATGGGCGCGCTGACCGTCGCCGTCGTCACCCGGCCCTTTGCGTTTGAAGGCAAGCGCCGCATGATGCAGGCCGAGCGCGGAATGCAGGAGCTGATCGACTCGGTCGACACTCTCATCGTCATCCCCAACGAAAAGCTCCTCGCCGTGGCCAAGGATGCGGGCTTCTTCGAGAGCTTCCGCATCGCCGATGACGTCCTCCGCCAGGGAGTGCAGGGAATCTCCGACATCATCACCATCCCCGGCGTCATCAACCGCGACTTCGCCGACGTCAAAACCACCATGGCCGGCATGGGATACGCCGTCATGGGTACGGCCACGGGCAAGGGTGAGAACCGCGCCATGGACGCTGCTCTCGCCGCCATGGCATCCCCGCTGCTCGAGGCCGGCGCAATCGACGGAGCGCGCGGCATCCTCATCAACATCACCGGCTCCAGCAGCCTGAAGCTGACCGAGGTCAACGAGGCCTCTACCCTCATCCAGAACTCCGCCCACGAGGACTGCAACATCATCTTCGGGGCCGTCCAGGACGAGCGCATGGGCGACGAGGTCAAAATCACCGTCATCGCCACCGGCTTCCGCCAGGAGATGCCAGAGCGCCGCGCCCGCATGTTGGCCGAATCCACCCTGATGTCCTCCGACGAAGAGGTCCCCATTTGGGGCCGGGGCTACACGCCGCGTGACGGCGCCCCGCGATTCGCCAGCGAGATTCGCGAGGCCCGCCAGGCACACGCGCAGCACCCGGTCCAGGCCGCGCAACTCTCCTCGTTGCCGGTTCCCACGCCAGCC
>Ga0187851_10002048_pt1 | contig 18363 bp, 21 predicted proteins | sample June2016WEW_6_10_FD_132997 | JGI IMG/M metagenome (GOLD analysis project Ga0187851, IMG submission 132997) | Peatland microbial communities from SPRUCE experiment site at the Marcell Experimental Forest, Minnesota, USA - June2016WEW_6_10 | ecosystem: Environmental > Terrestrial > Soil >...
GCTGGCGTCGTCCTCGAACCCTGCCGGGCACTCGTCACATCATGTCGAACAGTCCACACGGGCCAATACGTTCGGTCGCGACCAGAGGGGGACCCACCATCCCGCGCGAACGTTAACAACTAGATTGTCCTTAACCCGCCCAGAGGAAGAGTCCCCCTCCCTTGCCTCTCGACCGCCGGGCCGGGCTGGGTGCCGCGCCTACCAAAGATGGGCCATCCCCACGTGCTGGGGCAGCAAGGCGGCGGCGAGGAGGGCGGCGGCGAGGAGCGCGCCGAGGGCGGCGTGCAGCCGGGCGGTGAGGGGCAGGAGCGGCACCAGGGCGCGACCCTCGCGGTCACGGTCGGAGGCGAGGTGCAGCGGGCTGACGAGGAGCGGCGCCGCCAGCAGGGCGACGAGCGCGAGCAGGGGCAGCTGGCCGACCACGACACCGAGAGCGGGAGTGAGCACCCCGACGACCATGAGCGCCCCGTAGAAGATGCGGGCCCGCCGGTCGCCCAGCCGGACCACCAGGGTGTGACGCCCGGCATCCCGGTCGGTGGCGAGATCGCGGAGGTTGTTGGCGACCAGCACGGCGACCGCCGGGAAGCCGATGGCGACGGCCGCCCACCAGGCTGCGGCGGGGACCCCGTGACCCTGCACCGCCGCCGTCCCGAGCGTCGCCATCAGGCCAAAGAAGGCGAAGACGGCCAGGTCCGCGACCACGCCGGTGGCGGCGTAGGGGCGCGGCCCGCCGGTGTAGAGCAGCGCGGCGACGAGCGCGATCCCACCGGCGACGAGCAGCCAGAGCTGGCCGCTAGCCAGGACCAGCCAGAGGCCGACCACCGCGGCGACCGCCATGCCGCCGAGGGCGGCGGCCAGGACGACACCCGGACGGACCAGGCCGCTGGCGGTGAGCCGCCGGGGCCCGACCCGGGCGGCGGTGTCCACCCCGCGGCGGCCGTCGAAGTAATCGTTGGCGAGGTTGGCGCCCACCTGGACGCCGACGGCGACCACCAGCGCCGCCGCGGTCGGCAGCGCCTTGGGGTGGCCACTGGCCGCGGCTCCGATCAGGACCGGCACCACCCCGACACCGAGGGTGCGCGGCCTGGCCCCGGCCAGCCAGAGGCGGGCGGCCTCGCCAGGGCCACGCCGCCCGGCGAGGGTGGTGGAGGTCAACCCGTCACGGTCGGCGGGGAAAGCGGGAGAAGTCGGGGCGGCGCTTCTCCAGGAAGGCGTCGCGACCCTCCTGGGCCTCCTCGCTCATGTAGTAGAGGAGGGTGGCGTCGCCGGCCAGCTGCTGGATCCCGGCCAGGCCGTCGGCGTCGGCGTTGAACCCGGCCTTGAGGAGGCGGAGGGCCAGCGGGCTCATCTCCAGGATGCGGCGGCAGACGGCCACGGTGCGGGCCTCCAGCTCCTCCAACGGCACCACCCAGTTGACCAGCCCCCAGCGCTCGGCGGTGGTGGCGTCGTAGCGCTCACAGAGGAGCCACACCTGCTTGGCCCGCTTGAGGCCCACCGTCTGGGCCAGCAGCCCCGCGCCATAGCCGGCGTCGAAGGAGCCGACCTGCGGCCCGGTCTGGCCAAAGACGGCATTGTCGGCGGCGACGGTGAGATCGCAGACCAGGTGGAGGACGTGGCCGCCGCCGATCGCGTACCCGGCGACCATGGCGATCACCGGCTTGGGCAGCCTGCGGATCTGCACCTGGAGGTCGAGCACGTTGAGCCGGCCGACCCCATGGGCATCCCGGTAGCCGTCGTCGCCTCTGATCCGCTGGTCGCCCCCCGAGCAGAAGGCCTTGGTGCCCTCCCCGGTGAGGATGATCACGCCCACCTCGGGATCGTCGCGGGCCATGTCGAAAGCGCGAGCGAGCTCGGAGACGGTGGCGGGACGGAAGGCGTTGCGCACCTCCGGCCGGTTGATGGTCAGCTTGGCGATGCCGTCGGCGGTCTGGTAGCGGATGTCCGTGAACTCGCGGTGGGAGGTCCACTCGGGAAGCTGGGGAACGGCGTCATCTGGGCTCATCGTGCTGTCGGTTAGCGTACTCAACGTGAGGGAAGCAGCGAGCGGTGGTTGCCGGCGCCGGCGCACGGCTCCGGCATGAGCTCGGCTACGCATATGCGGTTGGATGTGGTCACACAGAAGCGTCTGCAGTGGTCCGATGGTAGTGTCACCGCGGGCCGGGACGCCTACCGGCGAGCCGATGGCGTGGGCGCGGTCCCCGCCGCTCTCCTGGGAGCCTGAGCCGTGACGGCGTCCCACCCTCGCGCCCCGCACCGAATCCGGCAGCTCCGGCGCGGCGACGTGGTGGCGGTCGCCCTGCCCCCGGGGGAAGCCTGGCTGAGCATCGCCTCGGCCACCTGGGCGGCCGAGGCCTCGCTGCTGCCCGTCGATCACCGGCTGGCGGCGCCCGCTGCCCAGTCCCTGCTGGCGGACGGTCGCCCAACCGTGCTGGTCTCTTCCGAGGGCTGGCGGCGGGTGCGGTCGGGACGGCCCGCCGATCCCGCGGTGGCCCTGATCGTCCCGACCTCCGGCTCCTCGGGACGGCCCCGGCTGGTGGAGCTGACCCGGGCCGCCGTGGAGGCGGCGGTGGCGTCCTCGCTCCGCGCGCTGGCGGCGCGATCCGGGGACGGCTGGGTGAGCTGCCTCCCCTTCGCCCACATCGGCGGGCTCCTGGTGCTGCTGCGGGGCGTCCTGGGGGGAGCCCCCGTGCTCTTCCGGGGGCCGGGGGCGCTGGAGCCGGCGGCGGGTTTCCCCTTCGTCTCCGTGGTGCCGACCCAATTGGTCCGGGCGCTCGACGCCGGCGTCGCCCTGCGCGATTACCGGGCGCTGCTGGTCGGGGGCGGGGGGATGGACGCGGCGCTGCGGTCCCGGCTGGCCGCGGCCGGGGCCCCCTGTGTCGTCACCTACGGGCTGACCCAGAGCTGCGGCGGAGTCGTCTATGACGGACTGCCCCTCCCCGGCGTCTCGGTGCGGATCGGCGAGGGCGGTGAGATCCAGCTGGGAGGGCCGACCCTGCTCCGGGGCTACCGGGACGGCTCCGCCGCCGGACTGACCGCGGACGGCTGGCTGCCCACCGGCGACGTCGGGCGTCTCGACGGCGACGGCCGGCTTCACGTCCAGGGACGGCTCGACGATCTCATCGTGAGCGGTGGCGAGAACGTCTGGCCGGGGGATGTCGAGGCGGCGCTGCGCAGCCACCCCGGCGTCGCCGACTGCGCGGTCTTCGGCCGCCCCGACCCCTCCTGGGGGCAGCGCGTGGTCGCCGCCGTGGTACCGCGCGATCGAGGAGCGCCGCCGACTCTGGAGGCCCTGCGGGGCCATGTGGGGGCGCTGCTCGGCCGCCACCAGGCCCCCCGCGAGCTGCTGCTGGTGGACTCGCTGCCGCGCACGACGCTCGGCAAGGTGCGGCGTGCGGGGCTCGGCGGCGACCGCGATCCCCGGCCTGGCTCGTCCATGATGGAAGGATCGTGACCACCCCCACCCCCCTTCCGGCCAGCGCGGAGAAGGCACGGGTCGTCGAGGCGATGTTCGACCGGATCGCCCCCCGCTACGACCTCATGAACCACCTCATGACCGGCGGGCTGGACCTCCTCTGGCGGCGCCGAGCGGTGCGTGAGCTACGCCTCCCCCGGGGCGCCACCGTGGCCGACCTCGCCTGCGGCCCGGGCGAGTTCTGCCGCGAACTGCACCGGCAGGGGTACCGCACCATCGGTGTTGACAGCTCGGCCGGGATGCTGGCCCGGGCGCGCGGCGCCGACGAGCTGGTCCGCGCCGACATCCTCGACCTCCCCTTCGCCCCCGCGAGCGTCGACGGGGTCACCTCCGGCTTCGCCTTGCGCAACGTCGTGGACATCCCACGCTGCGCCGCCGAGATGGCGCGAGTGATCCGGCCGGGTGGGCGGCTGGCGGTGATCGACCTGGCCGAGCCGCGGCCGGCCACCCGCTGGCTGCAGTCCACCTGGGTCGAGCAGGTGGTGCCGCGGCTCGGCGCCCTCCTCGCCGATGCCGAGGCCTACCGGTACCTGCCGGCCTCCACCGCGTACCTGCCCGACGGGCCGGCGCTGGTCGGCATCTTCCGCGAGGCGGGCTTCGCCGACACGCGGCGCATCCTGCTCGGGTTCGGCGCCGTGCAGCTCCTGGTGGGAACGCGGGTGCCCGCCGCAGGCCAGGACCCAGGATCGCGGGCGGGCCTCGAAGCGCGCGGGAGATGAGCACCGTTTTCCGTTCCGGCGCCCCGCCGGAGGCGGCCGCACGACCCGGCGCCGCCACCGACCTGCTCGCGGCCTGGCGGCCGGGCGGCTTCCTGATGGAGCGGCGGGGCACCGGCATCGTCACCGCCGGCGAGCTTCGCCGGATCGAGGTGCCGGAGGGCCCCCGTCAGGTCGCCCGAGCGGCGATGGTGGCGGATGACGCGCTGGCGGGCATCGGCATCGAGGGTGCGGTCATCACCGCCGCGCTCCCCTTCCGGGGGGACGCCACCGCCCACCTGGTGATCCCGGAGCGGATCATGGTCACCTCGATCTCGCCGCGAGAGCTGGACCTGGGCGGCGCACGCGGTGGCGAGGCGGCGGTGGAGACCGGTCCGCCCGCCGGCAGCACCAAGCGGCGGGTCTCGCCGATGCGATGGAGGGCCGAGCCGTTCGCCGCCGCCTATGCGGAGGCGGTGACCGAGGCTCTTTCGCGCATCCGGGCCGGCGAGTTGGAGAAGGTGGTGCTCGCCCGGGCGCTGGTGGCGGACAACCCGGGCATCGACCTCGCCGCGCTGCTCGCCGAGCTGCGCCGGCGCGACCCGGAGTGCGACCTCTTCGCCACCCCGGCGGATGAGGACGGCGCCTTCGTCGGAGCCACCCCGGAGACCCTGTTGCGCCGCGAAGGGGATCGGGTGGTCTCGCTTCCTCATGCCGGGACCGCGGCCCGATGGCCGGACGATCCAGGCCGTGACCGGCAGGCGGCCGAGGCCCTGGTCCGCTCCGCCAAGAACCAGCGCGAGCACGCCGCGGTGGTGGAGGCGGTTGCCGAGACCCTCACATCGCACTGCACCAAGCTGCGCGTCGACCCCGAGCCCCACCTGGTGGCCACCGCCACCGTCTGGCACCTCGCCACCGCGGTGCGCGGTCGCCTCCGCCCCTTCGCGCCGAGCGCCCTGGCCCTGGCGGCGGAACTCCACCCCACCCCGGCCGTGTGCGGGACGCCGGCGGACGTGGCCGGGGCTCTGATCGCCCGCCTGGAGCCCGCCTCGCGAGGCCTCTACTCGGGCCTGGTGGGCTGGGTGGACACTCGCGGTGACGGCGAGTGGGCGGTCAGCCTGCGCTGCGCCCTGATCACCCCCGCGCTGGTGCGCATCCAGGCCGGCGCGGGGATCGTCGCCCTGTCCCAGCCAGAGCTCGAGGTCGAGGAGACCGAGCTGAAGTTCCGAACCATCGTCGACGCCCTCGAGGCGTGCGCGCAGACGGCCGGCCGGGATCCGGCGTAGAGGGGCAGGACCACCGATGCTGCTCTCCGAGCTGCTCCGCCAGTCGGGTCTCGACGTCGCGGGCGGCGCCGACCCCGAGGTGACCGCGGTCGAGTACGACTCCCGCCACTGCCGCCCGGGAACCCTCTTCGTGGCGGTCCCCGGTTTCCATGTCGACGGTCACGACTTCGCGGTGGCGGCCGTCCGGGCCGGAGCCGTCGCGGTCGTCGCCGAGCGCACTCCGGTCCCGGCGATCCCGGAGGCCACACCTCTGCTGCTGGTCGAGAGCGCCCGGCGAGCCCTGAGCGCGCTCGCGGCCACCCTGGCCGGGCATCCCTCCCGGCGGATGACGGTGGCCGGAATCACCGGCACCGACGGCAAGACCACCACCGCCACCATGCTCTGGGCAGCCTGGCAGGCGGCGGGGCAGAAGGCGGCCAGCGTCACCACCGTGGACCTGCGGATCGGCGACGACGTGCGTCCGAGCTCGGGCCGGATCACCACCCTCGAAGCCACCGAGCTGCAGCGCTTCCTGGCCGCCGCCGCCGCCGCCGGGTGCACCCGCGCCGCGGTGGAGACTTCGTCCCACGGCCTCCACCTGCACCGGGTCGACGACGTCGACTACGACCTCGCCGTCTACACCCGGATCACCTCCGAGCACCTCGACATCCACGGCAGCCGCGAGGAGTATCTGCGCACCAAGCAGCGCCTGCTGGGGATGGTGGGGACGCGGCCCGATGGCCTGGCCGTCCTCGACCGCGACGACGACTTCGCCTATCCCCGCCTCGCCGGCATGGCCGTGGCACGCCGGCTCACCTACAGCGCCACCGGCCGCCCCGATGCCGACCTCGTCGCCGAGAACTTGCGAGTTGATGCCAGAGGTGTCCATTTCGCGGCGGTCACGCCGTGGGGCAGGGCGGAGGTCCGGCTTCGGCTGGCCGGCAGCTTCAACGCGGCCAATGCGCTGGCGGCGCTGGCCGCGGCCTGCGGGGGCGGTGCCGGCCTCGACGGGCGCGATGTCCCCCTCGAGGCGGCGGTACGGGGCATCGCCGCCATGGAGCGGGTGAACGGGCGGATGGAGCGCGTCGACCTCGGCCAGGACTTCACGGTGGTGGTCGACTACGCGCACACGACGGCCGCCCTGGAGACGGTGCTCGGCGAGCTGCGGCCGGCGACCTCCGGACGGCTGTGGGCGGTCTTCGGGTCGGCGGGGGAGCGCGACCGGGAGAAGCGCGGAGCCATGGGCCGCGTCGCGGCGCGCCTGGCCGACGTGGTCGTGGTCACCGACGAGGATCCGCGCGGGGAGGATCGCATCACGATCGTCGAGGAGATCGCGGCGGCGGCCGAGACCGCGGGAGCCGCCCGCGGCACCGCCCTGCACCTCATCCCCGACCGTGCGGAGGCGATCGACTTCGCCATCGGCCACGCCGCGCCAGGGGACACGGTGCTGCTCGCCGGCAAGGGTCACGAGCGGACCATCGAGACCGCGGCCGGCCCGGTGCCCTGGGACGAGCGGGCCGAGGCGGAGATGTCACTGCGACGGAGGCTCGGCTCGCAGCCCGGATAGGGGAGCGGCACGGGCTCGGCTTCGCGGACGCGCCGGCCACCGCAGGCACCTGCCGTCAGCTCCCGTGCAGCGCAGGCGCCTACCGTCAGCTCCCGTGCAGCGGTCGGCGCGCGGGCATCCCCGCACGCCGGGGGTAGAGCTCCGGGGTCGGGGCGACCTTGGTGATGGAGAGGACGCCGGGGGCAAGCGCTGCCGGCATCCCGCCTCCGCAGACGGACGCGGCGGGCGCCGCGATGCGCGCGCCGGCCTCGGCGTCGGCCACCAGCGCGAGCAGGCGTCCCCCGGGGCGGAGGAGCGGCAGGGCCAGCTCGCACAGCACCGGCGCAGATGCCGTCGCTCGCGAGACGGCGAGGTCGTAGGTGCCGCGATGGGCGGCATCCCGTCCCACCTCCTCGGCGCGACGGGGCTCGACGGTGACCCGCGTGCACTCGCAGAGGGCGGCGGCGTGGACGAGGAATCCCGCCTTGCGCCGGTCCGACTCGATCAGGGTGACCCGGAGGTCGGGACGCATGATGGCCATCGCCAGTCCCGGTACGCCGCCGCCCGCGCCGATGTCGGCGACCCGTGCCCCGGTGGCCGGAGCGGCGTGGACGAGCAGGCGGCGTGCCTCGGCGAGGTGGCGGCTCGCCGCCTCCTCCCGGGGGATGGAGGTCAGATTGATCCGCTGATTCCACCGGTACAGCTCATCGAGGTACCGCGCCAGCCTCTGCTCCACCTCGACGCCGGTCACGGTCGGCGAGCCCACCGGAGGCGCCCCTCACGGCCCGTGCCCCCAGACTGCCCCGCCTGCGCCGGGCATGCCATCATGTCTTGACTCGACAGGACGACCTCCGAGGAGCCGATGGCCACGCCCAACCCGTGCCCCCGATGCAGCGCTCCGCGTCTCACCATCATCTATTACGACGGTGACGGTAACGTGATCGGCGGCCGGCTCGAGTGCACCGACTGCGGGCCCCGTCAGGCGGAGGAATTGGTCCCCGCAGGCACCGACGACGTCCGCGCTCAGCTCCTCAAGCGCAAGGCGTCCTGACCGCCGTTACGGCTGACCGGCACGGCGGCCTCCCCGGGAGATCGTCTGCCGCATCGCGAAGGACGGTCGGGCACGTCCCGAAGTAACCGCGGGTCACACGATCGCACAGGTACGCGACCGCTCCATGACGGAGGCGTGACATCGTCCCTGGCCTTTTGGCGGCCCTGGGCATACTCGTGAGCGATGGGCCCACCACGATCTGGGCGTGCCAACCGCCCGACCCGGCTCGGCGCCGCCATGACGGCCGCGCTGACCGTGGTGCTCTGCCTCGCGATCACGCCCGTCCTCGCCACCACCGCACCGGGGAGCGGTGACGGGGGGGACATGGCCGCTGCTCAGCAGGCCCTGGCGCAGGCCCGGCTCCAGGCCCTGCAGGCGAGCAACCAGGTGGTCGAGGCTACCGCGCAGCTCAGCAACTCGCGGGCGCAGCTGGCGGAGGCCCAGGCCCAGCTGACCGCGCTCCAGGGGAAGATCACCTCCCTGGACGCCGAGGTGACCTCGGACCAGGCCCAAATCTCCCAGCTCGACGGCCAGATCCAGCAGGACAAGCAGCAGCTGACCGCGTTCCTGCGTGCCAGCTACGAGAGCGCGGGCAGCGAGACGACGATCGAGTACGTCGTCGACGCCCAGAGCATCAGCGACCTGGTGGCGAGGGTCAATGAGGTCAGCCACGTCGCCAACGCGGGCAACGCGCTGGTGGATCAGATCAATGCCGAGGAGCAGCAGGAGCAGCGCGTGCTCGCGGCCGCGGTCGCGGCGCGCAGCCAGGCCCAGGCGGCCGAGCAGCAGGAGGCCACTCAGGAGGTGATCATCGCCAACGACGAGGCCAACGACGCCGAGTTGCTGGCCGAGGACCAGGTCGCGGCGACCGCGGCGGAGGGCAAGGTCACCAGCGCTCAGAACCAGTACGACCTGATCTCCGAGTACGACAGCGAGTACGGGGACGCGGCCGAGGCCCTGGCCCTGGCCAGAGCCGAGGACACGATCTTCCAACCCATCGCCGGCCCGCTCTTCACCGAGGACACCGACCTCACCCTCCCCTCGGGCGAGAACGCCGCGACCATCGACAGCTTCCTGTCCGGGACGGCCCTCTCCGGGCTGGGATCGACCTACATGCAGGCGGAGAAGAGCTACGGCGTCAGCGCGCTCTACCTGGTCGCCCACTCGATCGAGGAGTCCGCTTGGGGGACCAGCGCCATCGCCCAGGACGACAACAACCTCTTCGGTTACGGGGCTGACGACAGCGACCCCGCCGGTGACGCATCGAGCTTTCCGAGCTTCGCCGCCTGCATCCTCTACGTGGCCCAGCAGGTGCAGGAGCATTACCTGACCCCGGGCGGCGAGTACTACCACGGGCCGACGCTCCGGGGGATGAACGTGGACTACGCCTCCGACCCCCTCTGGGCGTCGAAGATCGCCGCCATCGCCGACACCATCCCGCTGCCCGGCTCATAGCAGGGCACTGAAGAAATCCGGACGGTCCTGCTGTCATCGACCTGACAGGAAGCGACTGGTAACTCTTGTGAAGGCGATTTCCCCGCCTTCATCACGAGCTTCCACCAGCCCCGGTCCACAGGCGTATTGACAGACATGATCTCCCCCCTCCGCGTCACCAACGACGAGATCACCGAGCAGCTCCGTCACCGGATCCGCCGCGATTCGGAGAGACGGCGCGTCGAGCGTCCGATCGAGGAGGTCGATCGGATCATCTCCGAGTGCGAGGAGCTGCTCCTGGTCGGGCGCAAGCGGGTCCCCCTCTGCATGGAGGAGAGGCTGAGCCGCCTTCAGTGCACCCTCCCCTTCTGCGCGCCGGAGCTGCACGCAGGCGTGACCATCGTCCACCTGATGGACCAGCTCTTTGACCTCCAGGCGGGACTGCTCGGCCGTCGCATCGACCGCGCCGCGTATCCGGACCCCGACGACTTCGAATGACCCGGCGCCACGGCGATCGCCCAGCAGGGTGCTGAGGTAGCCGGCTAACCCCCGTTGATGGCCTCAGAGAGGGGGTTGGCGGCGCAGTAACCGGGGTCGGCCCCGAGGAGCGGGGAGTGGAAGCCGAGCTCCAGCCCGCGGTCCGGCACGACCATGAGGCATTCGAGGCTGGACTGGCTCAGCCGGCTCCCGCTCAAGAGTGAGGTGAGCGAGAGGACCGCATCGCCGCGCGGGTCGATCGCTGAGCGCATGAAGCCGGGGATCGCCTGGTCGCCGACATCGAGCTCCTCCTCGTCCGAGGTGATCTCCCCTCCGGACCGCAGGTCGAGGGTGAGCCGGGCGGTCACCACCACCGTCAGGGGCCCCAGGTGACTGCCGGCACTTACCCACAGCTGGGCTCCCCGGGCGCGGACCCTCAGAGCGGTGAACAGCTCGGGATCGGGGTTGTCCGCCGCCGCGAGCGTGGAGAGGTCCTGCTCGCTGACCAGGACCGCCGCCCCCGGGGCGCCGGGGCGGGCCAGCTCGGTGCGGACCTCGGCACCGAGGGTGGCGGCGATGGCCCCGGGGCTCCCCCCGTCATCGGGGCCGGCCGGCAGCGCTCCGAGATCCGGGGCGCTGGTCAGTCGAACCAGCAGGACCAGGGCGAGAGCGACCACGACGAGGAGGAAGAGCCCGGCGCAGCAGCCGCGGATGAGACCTCGCTCCCCGGCTCGACGCCCCCGGGGTGGCGCGCTCAACGGATCTTGAAGAAGAGGAAGAAGCTGGTTCCCGCGAGGACGGCAAGCACCACGATGGCGAAGATCATCCATTCAGCGAAGGCCCCGCCGCCCGCGTGAGGGTTGGGGACGACGGCCTGGCCGGCATTGGTGAGCGGGATGCTCCCCTGGGTCTGCTGGGGATCGATGCCCTCGGCGTACTTGGTCGGCACGGCGGTGGGCGCGGCCGTCGGGGTCGGGGACGGCGCCGGCGTCGGCGTGGGAGTCGCGGTCGGGGTGGGGGTCTCGATCGGGGTCGGCGTCGCGGTCGCGGCGACCGTGGGTGTGGGGGATGGTGTTGGTGCGTCGGCACGTACCCCCGAGGGCGCGAGGCTGAGCGGCCCGGCGAGGAGCATCCAGCCGGCCACGACGGCGGTCGCGATCCCGAGAGCCCGGCGCAGGGTGATCCTGCCGTCTCTCGCGGGGCCTCGCCTCTCCGCTCTCCGAGCGTCGCGTCGCACCGCTCAGCGCTCCTCCGGGGGCTGCGGTCGGTTCTCCCGGTGTCGCCGAGGGTGTCGGCGAGCACGGCGGGATCCGGTGGCCCCGGTTCGGGAGGATAGCGCGGTCCGCACGTCTCGCGGAGAACTCATCCGGGGACGGGGTGAGCCGGAGCGCGATGGGAGAGCGCGTACCATCGCTGCGGTCAATGGCTGCGAGGACCCCTCTCCACGCCCGCCACCTCTCCGCCCACGCGGTGATGGTCGAGTTTGCCGGGTACGAGATGCCGCTCCGCTACAGCTCGATCCGGGACGAGCACGTGGGGGTGAGGACCCGGGCCGGTCTCTTCGACCTCTCCCACATGGGTGAGGTCCGGCTCCGCGGGGAGGGCGCCGAGGCCACCCTGCAGCTGCTCGTCGCCAACGACGTCTCGACGCTGCCCCGGGGCCGCGCCCTCTACACGGTGATCTGCAACGACGGCGGTGGGATCGTCGACGACTGGATCGTCTACCGGGTGGAGGACGGCTTCCTGCTCGTCGTCAACGCCGCCCGGCGCCAGGCCGACCTCGACTGGATGAGGGCCCACCTGCTCGGGGCCACGGAGATCGTCGACGAGAGCGACGAGACGGGGCTGCTCGCCATCCAGGGCCCGGAGGCGATCGGCATCGTCCAGACGCTCGCCGGCTCGGACCTCTCGGGGCTGCGGCCCTTCGCCTCCGCCCTGGGCAGCGTGGCCGGGGTGGAGTGCCGGATCTCCAGGACCGGCTACACGGGGGAGGACGGACTGGAGCTCTACTGCGGGGCCGGCTCCGCCGCGGGTCTCTGGGACGCCCTGCTCGAGGCGGGGGCCGGGCGGGGCCTGATCCCGGCGGGGCTGGGGGCGCGGGACACGCTGCGGCTGGAGGCCGGCCTCCGGCTCTACGGGCAGGACATGGACGAGACCGTCGACCCCTTCAGCTGCGGCCTCGGCTGGACCGTGCGGCTCGGCAAGGGGGATTTCATCGGGGCACCCCGGCTGCGCCAGCTCGATCCCGACAACCCCCCCCGCCGCTTCGTGGGCCTGGCTCTCGGACCGCGCCAGATCCCCCGCCACGGGATGACCGTGAGGTCGGGGGGAGAGGCGGTGGGCGAGGTGACCAGCGGAGGCTTCAGCTTCAGCCTGGGGCACGGCATCGCGACCGCCTACGTCGCACCCCACCTCGCCGAGGCGCTGCTCACCGTCGACCTCCATGGCGAGACGGTGCCCGCGCGGCGCGTACCCCTCCCCTTTTATCGCCGCGGCGCACGCCTCACCCAGCCTCCCCCCCGGCACAGCGCTTAGAGGAGCCAGCCATGCCCGACCTCTCCGGTTACCGCTTCACCCCCACCCACGAATGGGTGCACCGCGACGGCGACACGGCCACGATCGGGATCTCCGACCACGCCCAGGCCCAGCTCGGCGACGTCATCTTCCTGGACCTGCCCGCCGTCGGAGCCAGGCTCACCGCGGGCAAGCGCTTCGGGGCCGTCGAGTCGGTCAAGGCGGCGAGCGACCTCTACGCACCGGTTTCAGGGATCGTGAGCGCGTTCAACGAAACCCTCACCGAGGCGCCCGAGCGGGTCAACACCTCGCCCTACGATGACGGGTGGCTGCTGCGGCTTCGCGACGTGACCGAGGGGGACCTCGAGCTGGTCGACGAGGCGACCTACCTCGCCCGGGCTGAGGAGTAGATAGACTTCGGGGTTCCAGGGTCAGCTAGCTCAGTTGGTTAGAGCGCGCGGTTCACATCCGCGAGGTCGAGGGTTCGAGTCCCCCGCTGACCACCACCTCCCCGGTCTCCGCCGCGATGGGGTCGCGGGCGCGGGACGGCGAGCGGCGTGCTGGGGCTGCGTCGCGCCGGAGCCGGGAGCGCTCGGCAGCGCGGACGAGTTCATGGTGACGTTCACGGGCGATCAGCAGGCTGATGTATGGGCTCATCATTCAATGAGCCTAAATGGCAATGTGGACAGGATCGGTCCTATATAATCTGGAGTTCGTGGACCTTTCGAAGGAACGTCTCCTGACCCTGCTGGAGTTGCTCCAGGTGCACCGGGACATGGGCGGCGCGGAGATCGCTCAGCGGCTCGAGGTCACCCCGCGGACCGTCCGCCGCTACATCCGCGGCCTTCAGGAGATGGGCATCCCGATCGAGGCCGAGCGGGGCCGAACGGGCGGCTACCGGATGCGGCCGGGCTTCAAGCTGCCCCCCCTCATGTTCACCAACGAGGAGGCGCTGGCCCTGGTGCTGGGCCTGCTCGCCGCCGAGCGCCTGGGGTTGGCCACCTCGGGGCTCGCGGTCGAGGGCGCCCTGGCCAAGCTCGATCGCGTGCTGCCCGAGACCCTGCGCGAACGCCTGCGCACGGCCCAGGAGACGCTGCAGCTCGGCCTGGGCGATCCCGACCACGAGCGTGGACATGGCGACGGAGAGAGGGTGCTGACCCTGAGCACCGCCGCCCGCAATGGGGTCCGGCTTCGCCTCCGCTATCGCTCCTCCCGCGGCGAGGAGAGCGAGCGGCTGCTGGACCCGTACGGGATCGCGTTCCACAACGGGCGCTGGTACGTCGCCGGCTGGGACCATCTGCGGGAGGCGATCCGCACCTTCCGGCTCGACCGGATCCTCGACATCGAGCCGACCCGGGAGAGCTTCGCGGCCCCGGAGGGATTCGACCTGATGAATGAGATCCATCGCGCCATGGCGAGCGTCCCGTACCGGTGGAGGGCGGAGGTCCGCCTGGAGGTCTCGCTGGAGGAGGCGCGCCGGCTCGTCAACCCGAGCGTGGGGGCCGTCGAGCCGATGGAGGGTGGCGTCCGGCTGCGCATCGGCGCCGACGATCTGGAGTGGATCGTGCGCCGGCTCTCCCTCTTCGGCGTCGCCTTCACCGTGATCAGCCCGCCCGAGCTCCGTGACGCGGTGCTGAGGGAGGCGGCGCGGCTCGCCGTGTGCGCCCGGGGCTGAGCGGGGCAGATCAGCCGGCGGCGGCGCCCCGATCCCGGGCGAAGAGGCGGAGGCTCACGAAGCAGGCGACCGCGGCGAGGGTCAGCCCGCCGGCCAGGTCGGCCAGGTAGTGCTGGTGGACCAGCACCGTGGAGGCGACGATGAGCAGGGTCCATGCCCCGGCCACCATGCCGATGCGCCGGTCGACCCGCCACCAGCAGATGGCCACGATGGTCGAGAGCGACGTGTGCAGGCTCGGAAAGTCGTTGTAGGGGTGGTCCCCGGCGTAGACGGTGCGGATCAGCGCCGTCAGTGGATCTGAGCCGGTGAGTTGCGGTCGAGCGACGTACGACTGGAGGAAGAAGTAGAAGGCATAGCTCACCAGCCAGGCGATGATCATCGCCACCGCGGCGGAGCGGAAGAGCCTGACCCTGGTCAGCAGGAGGAGCGCCATGGTCACGGCGATGTACGGGGTCAGGGAGATGTAGGGGATGACGAAGACGGGCACCACCGGAATCCCCTGATCCAGGGGTGTGCGCAGGAAGATCCGGTTCGGCCCGTGGTTCAGGGGTGTGTAGACGAGGCTCGCCCCGTACCAGGCCACGAGCAGGACCAGGGTGGCCAGCGCGACCCCCCAGCTCTCGCCGAAGATGCCGCGGCGCAGCTGGCCGCGCGCCCATGTGATCACGGTGCCGGCAATGATGCGGCAGCCCAGCGCCTCTCAGTGGGGGCGCGGGTCAGCGGGACCGGCGCGAGCCCGGGGTGCGGCCGGCGGTTCGAGGGCCCGAGGTCTTCTGGACCCGGTTGAGATACCAGACCTGGAGACCGATGTAGGCCACCGAGAGGAGGAGCAGCAGGATGGCGGCGGCGGTGAGAGCGACGCGCCCGGTCCCGCCGACGATGCCCCCGATCAACAGCAGCGCCATGGCCACGACCCAACCGAGGGCCGCGACGATAAACCGGAGGGACGAGGGCGGCTGAGGGCTGTTCATCGCTGCCGAAGCATAACCCCGGCCGGACCCCCGCGATGGGATATCAGGGGGTATCGGAGGCCGGCTGCGCCCAGCTCACCGGGTAGACCGGCACCGCCGGGGCGGCGGGGGTGTGGAGCAGCCTGATCAGGGCGATGGAGTTGAGGACGAGCGTCACCGGAGTGGCGACGACGGAGACCAGCCCCCACCAGCCGAGGAGGAGGGTGTCGACGGTCATGTACCGCCACGCGACCAGGCCGCACTGGCGGCAGAGCGGTCCGCGGAGGACCAGATGCCTCAGGGTCAACCCACGGCCGCGGTGCTGGTGGAGGGTGGCGCCCACAGTCGGCCCGCGCTGGCAGAGGCGGCAGCCGGGCTGCGGGGTGTTCTCTGGGCTCATGGGCACGGTGAAGTCTGTCCGGGCACGGCCAGACGGGATAGACGCATCAGCCGCTTGTGGCTCAAATGCACTATTTCCGTTACGACCCGAGGCGGCTCTCCCAGCCGCCCCGGGGACCGCGCAGGCGTACCCTGCGGGGGATGGAGCATGGGCATCCGGGACCCGAAACCCCGGCCTCCGGCAGCGGCGCGGATCCCGACCCGGAGGCGCGGGACAGGGTGACCGCGGAGGGGGAGGCGACCCCCGCCGGCGAGGGTTCGCGGGCCCACGACCCCCGCACCCCGGGCGCCCTGATCGAGCTGATGTCCCGGGACTGGGACACGACCAGCACCTTCCCCGACCATCCCCACCCCGCCGCTCCACGGTACGCATCGCGGCGCCGCGCGCTCTCCGCCCTCTTCCCCGGAATCAACCTGGTGATTCCGACCGGGGCACCCAAGGTGCGGGCCAACGACACCGAGTACCGTTTCCGGCCGGGCAGCGATCACTACTGGCTGACCGGGCACGCGGAACCGGGCGGTGTGCTGCTTCTCCACGCCGGGGCCGAAGGCCACCGGGCCACGCTCTATCTCGAGCCCCGCAACGACCGCTCCAGTCCCGCCTTCTTCACCAATGCCCGGAGCGGGGAGCTCTGGGTGGGCCCCCGGCGGGGGGTGCCGGAGACGGCCTTCCTGCTCGGCGTCGAGTGCGTTCCCCTGGACGGCCTGGACGGCGACGTGCGGGAGTTGGACGGGCCCGTCCTGCTCCTGCGCGGGCTCGACCCCGAGGTCGACGGGATGGTCGGCGCGCTCGGTGACCCGTCGGAGGAGCGCCGACTCGCGGAGGAGCTCAGCAAGCTGCGGCTGGTCAAGGACGACCACGAGATCCGGATGCTCGAGCGTGCCGTCGAGGCGACGGTCCGTGGCTTCGAGGACGTGGTCCGGGCTCTGCCCGAGGCCATGGAGCAGGGAGAGCGGGTGGTGGAGGGGGTTTTCAACCTCCGCGCCCGAGTCGAGGGCAACGACGTCGGCTACGACACCATCGCGGCGAGCGGAGCCCACGCCACCATCCTGCACTGGAGCCGGAACGACGGCCAGGTCCGCGGCGGCGACCTCCTCCTCCTCGATGCTGGGGTCGAGGGCGACGAGCTGTACACGGCCGACGTCACCCGGACGCTGCCGGTCTCGGGCCGCTTCACGCCGGATCAGCGCCGCCTCTACGAGCTGGTGTACCGGGCCCAGAAGGCGGCGATCGCCGAGGTCCGGCCGGGGGCGGCCTTCCTCGACCCCCACCGGGCCGCGATGCGGGTCCTGGCAGCGGGCCTGGAGGAGCTCGGCATCCTCCCGGTCAGCTCCGAGAAGGCACTCGCCGACGACGTGCAGGCCCACCGCCGCTACACCCTCCACGGCACCTCCCACATGCTCGGCCTCGACGTCCACGACTGCGCCCAGGCGCGGGAGGAGGAATACCGCGGGGGCCGGCTCCGGCCGGGACACGTGCTCACCGTTGAGCCGGGCCTGTACCTGCAGCCCGACGACCTCACCGTCCCCGAGGAGTTGCGGGGCATCGGGATCCGGATCGAGGACGACGTCCTCGTGACCGAGGAGGGCTGCCGGGTGCTGAGCGGGGGGCTGCCCACGGATCCGGATGAGCTGGAGCGGTGGATGGCGGGGCTGCGGGGCCAGGAGATGCAGCTCCGGCGCCCCCTGGCCTGATCGGGGCGCCCGGGTCCGGCCGCGAGCGGCAGCGGCAGGCCTGGTACACTCTCGCTTCCGCAGCTTTCCTGCGTCCGGCGTCACCGCCTTGGCCACCTCGGCGGCGAACCGAAATCTCGCCGGGCGCCGTTCAGCCCATAGGAAAGGAGGTGCGCGCGTGGTGCGCGACTACGAGCTCATGTACATCGTCCGGCCCGAACTCGACGACGAGGCGCTCCGGACCGCCACCGAGTCGGTGGACACCCTGATCCGCGGCCTGGGGGGCACGGTCGGCAAGACGACCATGTGGGGCAAGCGGCGGCTGGCCTACGAGGTCGCTCGCCTCCGCGACGGCCACTACGTGATCACCCTGCTCCAGCTCGACGGAGCCCGGGTGGCCAACCTGGAGCGCGCGCTCCAGATCCACGACACCGTCTTTCGCCATCTCCTGGTTCGCGGCGACGAGACCGTGCCGGCGGCCGAGGAGGGCGCCGAGCCCGAATCCGGCGACGAGGCCCCCGTCGAGGAGGCCGGGTTGCCCGGCGACGAGGACGACGCGGCTGACGACGCAGCCGGCGAGGATGACGACGCACCCCCGGCGGAGACCGCCGAGGGGGATGAGGAGTAGCCATGGCCGGTTCCCTCAACAGAGTCATGCTGATCGGACGGCTCACCCGTGACCCGGAGCTGCGCTACACGCCGAGCGGTACCGCGGTCTGCAACCTGGCCCTCGCCACTAACCGCTACGGGACCGACCCGAGCGGTGAGCGGAAGGAGTACACCGACTACCACGACGTCGTGGTGTGGAACCAGGGCAACCGCAAGCTCGCCGAGCTCTGCAGCCAGTACCTCCAGAAGGGCCGGCTGGTCTACGTGGAGGGCCGGATGCAGACGCGCTCCTGGGACGACACCCAGTCCGGCCAGAAGCGCTACAAGACCGAGGTCAACGCCAACGACGTGCAGTTCCTCGACAGCCGCCAGGACGGAGGCGCCCCCGCCGAGAGCACCCCGAACGCGGCGCCCTCGGGTGCCGGCCCTGTGGTGGGCGGCGACATCGACCCCGACGACATCCCCTTCTGAGGTCTGACGATTCCCATGCCTGATTTCGACCGCCGCCGCCGCAAGGTGTGCAGCTTCTGCCTGGAGCACCAGGACGTCATCGACTACAAGGAGGTCGCCCGCCTGCGGCGCTACCTCTCCGATCGGGGCAA
>Ga0187851_10002050_pt1 | contig 18353 bp, 10 predicted proteins | sample June2016WEW_6_10_FD_132997 | JGI IMG/M metagenome (GOLD analysis project Ga0187851, IMG submission 132997) | Peatland microbial communities from SPRUCE experiment site at the Marcell Experimental Forest, Minnesota, USA - June2016WEW_6_10 | ecosystem: Environmental > Terrestrial > Soil >...
CCCCCGCCGTGGCTTACGCGCCCGTCCCGGCCGCCAAGGGGCCCCTCGCGTGGGTCCGCGGCGCGGTCGCCAAACGGGCCACGGCCGAATTCAGCGACACCTTTCGCCACGGCATGTCCGCCTGGGGCGAACGCCCTTCCACCTTGGCGCCGGGCTGGTCCAGGAATCCCGATGGCTACGTCCGCCCCGGTCGATTGGCCTTGTTCCGCCCTTCGCTGGCCTATGCCAACTATCACATGGAGTTCTTCACCCAGATTGAGAGCAAGAGCGTGGGCTGGGTGGTGCGCGCCCGCGACTCCAAGAACTACTACGGCATGAAGTTCAGGGTGGTGGAGCCGGGCTTGCGGCCCATAATCGCCATGGTTCACTTCACCGTGTTGCGTGGCAAGGCGGGGCGTGAGGTGGAAATTCCGCTCTCCGTAATGGTGCATAACAACGAGGCGTATCACGTGTCCGTAGAGGTGAAGGGCAATCACGTGGTCACGTCTATCGAAGGGCAGGAAATCGATTCCTTCGCCGATGACGCCCTCACTTCCGGAGGCGTGGGCTTCTTCGCCGATGCCGGCGAAAAAGCGCGCCTCTATTGGCTGCGGGTGACGGCCAACGACGACTTCGTGGGCAAGCTCTGCGCTTACATGGCCGGCGCCCTGGGGCAGTCGTCTCCCGCCGCCGCCGGGCTGCGGCCGGACCCGGCCGCGCCAGGCGCGCCCAGCCCCTTCGAGCCTCGCGGAGAGATCGCTCTCGGCGCCGCGCTGGGATTCCGGAAATGCCGACAGAGGAAACCATGGACTTGATGACGGGAACCACAGCCGGCGCGCCGCCGCTGCCGCCCCCGGCCCGCGAGCCGGAACGGGGGAAACGCGCCGGCGGGGCGCTTTCCAAGGCCGTTTCCCTGCACCTGGAAGGCAAGCTGGAAGACGCCGCCCGCATGCTCGACCGGGCCATCGAGAAGGGCGACCGCAATCCCGGGCTGCTCTCCGCTTTGGGCCACATCCGGTATGAAATGGACGACTTCGCTTCGGCCAGCGCCGCCTATGCCGGTCTGGTTGCCCTTGAACCGGAGAATCGCGCCGCCAGCTTCAACCTGGGCGTCTGCCAGGGCCGCCTGAACGAATGGAACAAGGCCGCCGAAGCTTTCCGCGCCGCTCTGGACGGCGAGGACGGACGGACGGACGCTTTGCTCGGGCTCGGAATCTGCCTGATTCACGATGGCCGCGCCGCCGAAGCGGCCACGCCGCTCGATAAATTCCTGGGGCTCTACCCCGATAACCAGCAGGCGCTGTTCGGCAAAGCCGTGGTCCTGCACCAGACCGGCCGCGCCGAGGAGGCCGTCGAACACTACCGCAAGCTGCTGGCCCTCAACCCGCGTTACGACGACGCGCTCTCCAACCTGGTGGCGCTGTACCTGGAGAAGCAGGACGGGAAGTCCACCCGCCGTTACGCCGAAATGCTGGCCGAGGCGCGCCCCGAATCGCCCGTGGCCGATGAGGCGCTTTCCTCCCTGGCTTTCGCCGAAGGCGACTATGCGGCCGCCGCGCGGCACTGCCTCCATCTCACCGAAGTGGCCCCCGAGCGCTTCGAAAACTGGTTCAATCTCGGCGTGGCGTACCACAAAATGGGCGACTTCCAAAAGGCCGCCGAAGCATACCAGCGGGCCGTGGCGGCCAAGCCTGAATCCTCCCTGACGCACCTGAATCTGGGCGTGGCCCGCCAGGAATTGGGCGATCTCGCCGGGGCGCGCGCCAGCTACGAGAAAGCCTACCAGTTCGACAGCGGACAGCCCGGCGCAATCTGGAATCTGGCTCTGGTTCTGGAGCAGCAGGGCGAGCGCAACTGGGCCGAGAAGCTCTACGCCAAAATCCCCCGCGATGCCCCCGAGTGGTGCGAGGCCTGTTTTCGGCTAGGCTATCTGCGCCTGCTTCGCGGCGACTTCTCCTCCAGCGCCGAGGCCTTTCAAACCTGCCTCCAGCACCGCCCCGAGTGGCCCGAGGCCCGGCTCAACGCGGGCATCGCCTGGGCTCGCGCCGGCGATGCGCCGCGGGCTCGGCAGGCGTTCGAAGACGCCCTCGCCCTGCGCCCCGATTCCTCCGACGCGGTGCGCGGCCTGGCCGCCCTGGCGCTCGAACGCCAGGACTACGACCAGGCGTTCGATCTCCACCGCCGCCTGATCGAAATGGGCGAGCGCGCCCCCGAGCTCTACTACAACGCGGGCCTCATCTGCCAGAAACGCGGGAATACCGGCGACGCGACCCTGTACTACCGCCAGGCCATCGGCGAAGACCCACAGTTCGCCGAGGCCTTTCTCAACCTGGGCCACACCCTGATGGCCTCCGGCCAGGAGGAAGAGGCGCTGGCGTGCTGGCGCCAGGCCCTGCGCGAAAAGCCCGAGCTCGCCCAAACCTGTCTCGAGCCGCCCGCGCAATAGGGTGGGACAGACCATCGTCTTTTGTGGTCTGTCGTGCGCCCCGGAGTTGACAGGGTCGAAAAAGCATCTGAGACCCGCGGCGGGCAGGCGAAACCGCCTGCCCCACCAATGGAGGCAAAGGCCCGGTGGGGCAGGCGGTTCCGCCTGCCCACTGCTCGGATTTTCATAAAATTCCGTGGGCCGAAGGCCCATCCCGACAGACGACGAAAGGCGATCGTCCGTCCCACCAGGCCGTCTGATATCCTGTTGAAGGCGTCAAGACACTATCGTCCGTATAAGGAGACATCTCGTGAAAGTCGGCGTATTCACCCCCCTGCTGGCGCAGCTTCCCCTGGAAGACGTCCTCAAGAAGCTCGCATCCTACGACATCCACACCGTCGAGTTGGGTACCGGCAACTATCCCGGCGGGGCCCACTGCAAGCTCTCCATGCTCGATAACAGCGCCGAGCTGGCCGAGTTCAAGAAGAAGCTGGACGATCACGGTTTCAGCATCAGCGCGCTGAGCTGCCATGGCAACCCGCTCCATCCCAACGCGGAGCAGGCCCGGCACGACAGCCAGGTGAGCCGCCAGACCATCCTGCTGGCCGAGAAGCTGGGCGTGCCCGTGGTGGTGGATTTCAGCGGCTGCCCGGGCGATTCGGCCAACTCGAAATGGCCCAACTGGGTGACCTGCCCGTGGCCGCCGGATTACCTGGAAATTCTCAAGTGGCAGTGGGAAGAAGTGGTGGCGCCGTATTGGATCGAGCAGGGAAAGTTCGCCTCCGATCACGGCGTGAAGGTGGCCATCGAGATGCATCCGGGGTTTGTGGTCTACAGCCCCGAGACCATGCTCAAATTGCGCGCCATCGCGGGGCCGTCGGTGGGCTGCAATTACGACCCCAGCCACATGTTCTGGCAGGGCATCGACCCCATCGCCGCCATCCGCGTTCTGGGCGATTGCATCTATCACGTGCACGCCAAGGACACCCAGATCTTCGATTGCAACCTGCCTATGAGCGGCGTGCTGGACACCAAGAGTTACACCGACGAACGTAACCGCGCGTGGATCTTCCGCACCTGCGGCTACGGCCACGGTGAAAGCTGGTGGCGCGACTTCATCTCCACCCTGCGCATGTTCGGCTACGATTACACGCTCTCCATCGAGCACGAAGACAGTCTGATGTCGCCCGAAGAAGGACTCTCACGCGCCGCCGAGTTTTTGAACGGCCTGGTAATCAAGCAGAAGGCCGGCGCGGCTTGGTGGGTGTAGGGGACTGGGCGCTTGTCATGTAATGACCATCGCAACCGCTCCCTGACGGTCGCGGCTCGCCAGGCTCTTAACGAGCCGCGACCGTTAGGGAGCGGTTGCCGGCGAGAGGAAAGTTATGCGCCGGTAGTCGGCTCGAACTTCGCGGACCGTCGTAGTTGGTCCGCTTCACAGGTGTGGTGAAAAGGCACTAAAAGAACCTGTTTATCGTTGGGAACAAAATGGCGGCTTGAGTCGTCAAATGTTCAACAGCGAAGCTTGTGAACGCCCAAGCGTTCCTTTGCGATTTACAGGCCCGGCCATACCTTCGCCGAAGGAATGCCGGCGCCGGGGTCAGTCGCTGCATAGAGCCAGCCGGCCGGCAGTTTCACGAGAGAACCGATCGCAAAGAGATTCCGGCCCTTCTTTTGCTTCGGAAATCCGCATGTGGGCCATCATGAACCAGACCGGCCGTACGCGCGCAGCACGGGTTGTGACGATTGTCTTCGTATGCTACGATTTTTCTGGTTGACACCCGAAATACATGGGAGCATAATCCAGGCATGCTCCCAATGCCTACCGACGCCGAACTGGACATCCTAGCCGTTGTGTGGCGGCGCGGCCCGAGCACCGTCCGCGAGGTCCACGAAGACCTCGGGAAAAATGCCGGGTACACCACCACGCTCAAACAAATGCAGATGATGACGGACAAGGGCCTGCTGGTTCGCAGCGAACGGTTCCGTTGCCACGCCTACGAGGCCGCGGTTCCCAAGGAAGTCACCCGCAAGCAGATTGCCGGCGACCTGCTGAAGCGCGCATTCGACGGGTCCGCCAGGAACTGGATGCTGGGCGCTCTGAGCGCTCAGCCGGCGACCCGGGAGGAGTTGAACGAGATCCTGGCCGTCCTGCGGGATTTCGAGAAGCGGAGGTTCAGGAAATGAGCGCGTTGGAGTCCGTGCTTCGCCAACCCGTTACGCTGCGCCTGGGCTGGACGCTGGCGCATTTCCTCTGGCAGGGCACTCTCATCGCGGCCGCATATGCCGCGGCGCGCGGGATCGGCGGCCGGTTCCTCTCCGCCCGCGGCCGGTACGCGATGGCCTGCGCCGCGCTGGCCGCCATGATGGCGGCCCCTCCTGCTACATTCATGCTGGCGAGCTTCGCCGCCGCGGCTCCCGCGGGTTGGGCGCTGACCGCCGGGCCGGCGTGGGAGCGCGCCCTGCCGTGGCTGGTTGTTATATGGGTCGCGGGAGTGACGTTCTTTTCCGTGCGGCTGATCCGCGGCTGGAGAGTCGCCTTGCGGCTGCGGCGCGTCGCTGTGGCAGCGGTTCCGACTGAGTGGAGCGAGGCGCTCAACGCACTGATGGCCCGCATGCGCGTATCCGCGCCGGTGCGCCTGATCGCCTCCTCGCTGGCGGCTACTCCGGCCGTCGTGGGCTACCTGAAGCCGGTGATTCTGGTCCCGGTGGAGATGCTCACCGGCCTGCCGGCCGAGCAACTGCGGGCGCTGCTGGCGCACGAACTGGCCCACATCGTCAGGCGCGATTACCTGGTCAATTTTCTGCAGAGCGTGGCCGAAGCGGCGCTGTTCTACCATCCCGCGGTGTGGTGGGTCTCCGAGCGGATCCGCGCCGAGCGCGAAGCCTGCTGCGACGACCTGGCCGTGGAAGTGACCGGCAACGCGCTAGCCTACGCCAGCGCCCTGGCCGGCCTCGAATCCGGCCGCCGCGAGCGCCTGGAGATGGCGAACGCGGCCAATGGTGGCTCGCTGGTAAGCCGGATTCACCGGCTGGCTGGGCGGCCCGAATCCGTATCTCACACGCTTCCGGGCGCCGCGGCGGCCTGGGCCATGAGCCTGCTCTGGCTGGCGGGCGCCGGCGCGGCTTTGGCCGGCGGAGCGCATACCTCGCCCGGCGCGGCGCACCGCGCGTTCATCGCGCCGGAGATGGCCGCGGCGGCTCCAGCGGCCATTGCGCTCCCGGCGCCGCCGCGGGTCCGGCTTTCCGCCGCGAATCTGAGCCGGGCGCTATTATTCGATCCGTTCTTCGCTGCGCCGATGCAGCAGGCGGCCCTGCCGGACGCCGTGAAACAGCTCGGCTCGATTTCCGGCGTGGTCACAACCACTTCGGGGACGGCCATCGCCAAAGCGCAGGTCTCCCTGTTGCCGTCATCTTCGGGGACGCCCATCGCCGCGGCGCTGTCCGTCGTGTATCAGGCGCCGTCCCCGCGAATGCAGTCTCGATCGGTGGCCACCGGCGACGACGGCGCGTTTGCGTTCGACATGCTGACGCCGGGGTCCTATCGGCTGATGGTGACCCACCCGAGCTATCTCGATACCGGCGGCCTGGGTTTGGGAGCGGGCCCTTCGTCCGCGCGGGCGCCCGTTCCGGTTGCCGCCGGTCAGCGGGTGGAAGATGTCAGGATCGAACTGGTGGAACCGGGCACGGTCTCCGGACGGGTGGTGGACGAGGATGACGACCCGGTAGCGCAGGCGGCGATCGACGTTACGCGATTTGTCTATTCGGACGGCAAGCGCCGGCTGTCCGCGACCGCCGGGACCTCCTCGAACGACAACGGCGATTTCAAGATCACCCGAATCCCCCCGGGCACATATATCGTGAAGACCCGAACTCTGCCCTCCGGCTTAAATGCAAGAACCCCCATTCCCGCGGCTAAGCCCGGCCATCTGTACAACCCTAACGAGACGTACTATGGCGATACGCGCATCGCCGGGGACGCGGCGCCCGTGAAAGTCGACGCGGGGCAAAACGTCGCCCTGGGCGTGATCCGCATGCGGAACCGCGCGCTGCCGACGGTGCGCGGCAAGGTTACAGGCGACCTCAGTCTGCTGGCCGACGCGCACGTGGGGTTCCTGTTGCCTGACGTCGGCGGCGGCGGAATTCCCTCGCGCTACATCGCGGACATCCAGAAAGACGGTTCGTACGCCGTGGCCAACCTGTGGGAGAGCGCCGCCGGCGACGCGGTTACCATCGGCGTCGAAAGCCGAAAGCTCGGCCTCTTGGCTTTTACCACAATCGCCGTGCGGGCGGAAGGCGAAGAAGGCGTGGTTCTCAACGTGGCCGCCGCGCCCCTGAGCGGTTCCGTGCGCATGGAGGACGACCCGGCCGCGCCGCAGGGGTCCGCGCTGCAGCCGCTGCCGCCGATGCAGGTAAGGCTACGCGCTTTGGGACAAGTAGCCGTGATTACGTCAACGGCCGCGGTCAAGCCCGACGGTTCGTTCGCCATTCCATTGCTGGCCGCGGGTCTCTACGCGGCCGAAGTCTCCGGCCTGCCGACGGGCTCATACGTGAAATCGGTAAAGCTCAACGGGAAGGAATCGCGCGAGCAGGGCGTGGATTGGGCCGGGCCGGGAAGCGGCCCGCTGGAGGTGCTCATCAGCCGCAGGGCTGCCGTCCTGGATGGGACGGTGAAGGACGCGGATGGCAATCCGGTTTCCGGCACGGTAACGCTGGTCCCGGTTCCGCCGCGCCCGGGGCATCCCAGCCTGTACCCCACCGCGACAGCCGACGAGCACGGGTTCTTCGGCTTCGGGGCCCTCACGCCAGGCACGTACCAGGTCTACGCCTGGGAGGAGATCGAACCCACGGCGCACTGGGATCCCCGGTTCATGGATCGGTTCGCGACCCGCGCCGAGACGGTCGAGGTAGGGGAGAGCGGCCACGCCACCGTGTCTCTGAAGCGAACTACGGCCGCCGAGGAGCGGGAAGTGCTGAGGAATCTTCACATATGATCCGCACACTGACGTTGTGCCTGGCATTGGCGGCTTCCGGCGGGGCGCAGGGTCCGGCGGAACCGCGGCTGGCGGTTGCCGGCCAGACCACAGACGACGGTAAGCCGCTGCGCAAGGTGACGCTGACGATGATTCCGCTGGGAACCAACGATCAGGGCGAGCCGCTGGCGCCCTACTGCGTCACCGCGGATACCGAGGGGCAGTTCGAATTCTACGGCGTGCCCGACGGGCAGTACCGGCTGAGGTCGGAGCGCGCGGGCTATCTCACCACGTATTACGGCGCGAAGAACGCTTGGCCCGCCGGTTCCGTCCTCAAGCTGCAAGGGGGCAGGCCGATTACCGGTTTAGCGGTGCGCCTGACGCCGCAATCGGTGATTTCCGGAAATGTGGTTATGGACGAGAACGCCAACTATGTCGTCGTCTACCTGTTTCAAGAGCGCTATCAGGATGGCCGGCGGCAGTGGGTTCGCCTCACGTCCGACCTCAACCAGTCGGGCGGAGATTTCAGCTTCAACAAGCTTGCGCCCGGCCGTTATCGCCTGGCCGCGGAGGCCAGGAGGCTTGGAGCGGCCGAGCCCGGACAACCCCAGAAGTCCGTTCTCACCTACTACCCGGGCGTCGTGGATGCCGGTTCGGCGGAGACCATCGAGTTGCGGCGCGGGCAGACGGTCTCCGATCTTCGCCTGCCGTTGAGCAACGCGCCGCTGTTCTCCGTCAGCGGCTCGATAATCGGGAGGCCCTCCGATTCCGCACGCACGGCGGTCTACCTGGCATCGGCCGCTGCGGGGATGTCTGGGGGAAGCACGACAGTGACTGGGGACAGATTCCGGATCGAGGGAATCCCGGCCGGGTCTTATGCCCTGGGCGCCATGGAAATGAGCGGCGGAGGGGTAGCCATGGCGGTCGGAGGAGTGATCCGGATGGCGAGCGGCGCGACAAAGCTGGCGGCCGTGCAACCCGTCCAAATCTCGGGCGATATCACCGGCCTCACGCTGGATCTGGATCCGGCGGCGGGGATCCGCGGTACGGTCGCCGGCGCGCCGGCGGGCGCAAAGCTCAGCGTTCTGCTCTCGCCGGTCGACATTCCCCTGCCGTACAACGCACAGGCGGAAGTCAACGCGGATGGAACGTTCGTCATCCCGGGGTCCCTTACCGGCCGGTTCCGGCTCCAGGTCGAGGGCCTGCCCGCGGACGCCTACATCAAATCGGCGGCGTATGGCAAAAAGGATGCCCTCGACCCGTTGGACCTGGCGCGAACGGGCGGGGACGAGAAACTGGAGATCGTGCTCGGCGCCCCGGCGGCGCGCATTTCGGGGGTCGTGCGAGACGACAAAGGCAAGGCGCTGGAGGGCACGGTGACGCTGATTCCAGATCCTCCGCAGCCGCAGCGGATCTCGCTCTATCAGTCAGCCGAAGCGGACGAGAACGGGCGGTTCCTGTTCCAGGGAGTGAGGCCAGGCAAGTACCGGGTTTATGCCTGGGAGGACCTGGAACCGGGCGCGTACTTGGACCCGCAGGTCACAGCGCCATACAAAGCGCAGTCGGTCCCGGTCGAGGCAGGCCAGAACGAGACAAAGTCGGTCACAGTGAAGCGCATAGCGGTTGATGGGGGGCCTGAACGCGACGGCCAGTGACTTGGGCGTCGGACATGAGAATCCAGGGAGAATTCCAGAGAGAATCCAGGGACAAAATGTCACCCCAATACCTAAAACGGCCACAACCCGGGCGCTTCCTCGTCCGTCTACGCTCGTACGTCGGCGCGATGGCTCGCTGGACTGGTGTTATTCCTCTCCTCATCTCAGTGGGCGCCTCATCCTTTGGCCAGCAGCATCCGACTGAGCCTTCGGCTAGCTTCCGTTCCGAGGTCCGGGAAGTGCTGGTTTCGTTCAACGTCGCTCGTGACAGCTATTTCGCACTCGATGTGAAGCCGGAAGACGTTGTGCTCCTGGAAGACGGTAAGCCGCGCGCGTTCAGCTTCTTTGAAGGCCCTGGGACTGGGCGCCGCCCGCCGTTGGAAATTGTGCTTCTGTTCGATACGACCACGCTGCCTCCGCCGGAGTCCGCTACCGTAGTCATGAACACGTATTGGGACCGCGAAGCTACGTACGACTTTGCCAGACATTGGGGCGATGACGACTCGCGCGCGGTGCTGGCAAAGGGCGGCGCCGATGTGCGGGTATCTGTCTATCGCTTCGAAGACCGCGCGATGCAGCGGTTGTGCCGGTCCGCTACCGATCCCCAGACGCTTGGGAACGCGATGCGGCGGCTCCTCTCGCCGATACCGGGCGGCGAGGCCATCCCGCTGACGCTGCCTCCGGGTCGCAGGGCATGGAAGCCAGATCCGCTGACGAAAAGTCCGAGGGTGTTGACAACGCCGCAGAGCTGGACTCTGGAAGCGACAATTGACGCTTTGAAAGACTGCGCAACCTTCCAGAATAGTGCGGTCCGCGTCTTAGTCGTTTTCAGCGAAGCTTCGGGCAGACGGACAACGACTACTCTGGAAGACGTGACGAGCCAGGCGATCGGTCTCGGGATACCTATTTATCCGGTGGTGCTGGATTATGAAAAGTACCAGAGCCACCCGTTTGCCCGCCTTAGGGCGGCAGAGGGCTGGGTTGGTCTGGAAGCCACTGTCATGCGGGAATTCGGAGGCATTGGTAAGTCAACGAGCGGCCGGGCGTTTTTCCCCACCGAATTGGATGCCGGGATGATCGGCAAGATTCTCGAGGTGATCCGGAACGAGGGACTGTCCAAATACGTCCTCGGCTTCCCGCCGCCGGCTTCGGCAAAGCAGCGGCCGCATAGCCTGGAAGTCAAGCTTAAGTCGAAAGCAACGGGTAAGATAATGAGCGGCCAGAGAACAGCGGTCTACTGAGACGCCGGTAGTCAGCTCGAACTCCGCTGACTGTAGCAGTTGGTCCGCTTCACAGGTGTGGTGAAAAGGCACTATTAGAACCTGTTTATCTTTGGGTAACCAAAATGGCGGCTTGAATCGTCAAATGTTCAGTAGCGAATCGTGTGAACGCCGAAGCGTTCCTTTGCGTTTTACAGGCCCGGCCAAGTGTCCGCCGAAGGAATGCCGGCGCCGGGGTGAGCCGCTGCATAGAGCCGGCCGGCCGGCAGTTCCACGAGAGAACTGATCTCACAGAGATCCCGGCCCTTCTATTGCTTCGGAAATCCGCATGTGGGCCATCAAGATATCGAAAGCCTGGCAGGAGGCGCCAAGGTCGCGCGCGCTTGTAACAACAGGTCTCACATCCTTCTCTTTTGCCCCACTGTTCGCTCCGGCGAGCTGCACCTACCGAAAATTGACGAGGTTTTATGCGAATGAACCAGACTGTTTGGATCGCAGCAATCGCCTTTCTCCTATCGCTGCCGGCGATTGCGGCGGAATACCGCGGTCAGGTGACATTTAACAGCCTTCCGCTGCCGGGAGCGACTGTGACGGCCAGGCAGGGCGATAAGGCGGTCTCCGCTATAAGCGATGCCCAAGGCGCCTTTTCCTTTCCGGACATGGGGGCCGGCGTCTGGTCGCTCGAGGTGGAAAAGCCGGGGTTTACGACTATCAAGAAAGACCTCGCGGTCGGAACGGGCTTGCCGGGACCAACCTTGGAAATGACCATGCTGCCGATTGAGGAAATGGGAGCGCCGGCCGTTTCCACTCCCGCTCCCGCGGCGGCCGCGGCGGCGCCCGTCACGGCCGCCGCTCCGGCCGCGCCGCCGGTTCCAGCGGCTGCCGGGCCAGCCGCTGCTCCATCGCCCGGCGCGAATGGCAAGGCGGCCAGGAAAGCCGGAACGCCGCCAGCCGCGTCCACGCCGTTTCAGCGGACCGACCTGAACGCCGCCGCCAGTGCGCCCGACCTCTCCGCCGACTCCGCGCCGGCGGCCACCAGCGAGCTCAACCAGCGCGCGGCCGACGGATTCCTGATCAATGGCAGTACGAATAACGGGAGCGCATCTCCGTTCGGGCAGTTGGCGGCCTTCGGAAACAACCGCAGGAGAGGTTACTCCCTGTATACCTATGCGCTGTCTCTGGTCGATTCCAACTCCGCGCTGAACGCCGCGAGTTACTCGCTCACCGGCCAGGCCACGCCCAAACCGGCGTTCAACAACATGACCGGGACGTTCTCCGTCGGAGGGCCTCTCAAAATACCGCATCTGATCGAACAGCGCAACGCTCCGCAGATGACCTTGCAGTACACGCGGGTGGAGAACCGGACTCCGCAGGTTGCTACAGGTCTGATGCCCACCCTGGCCGAGCGCGCGGGGGACTTCTCGCAAGCGCTGTACGCGGGCAAGGCAGTGACGCTCTACGACCCTACCAGCGGGAATCCTCTGCCCGGCAACCAGCTCCCGTCCATCAGCCCGCAGGCGCTTTCTCTTCTGAAGTATTATCCGGCGCCCAACTTTTCCGGGAGCTCGCTCTACAACTACCAGATTCCGGTTATCGGCAACACGCACACCGACAGCGTGAACCTGCGCCTGAGCCGTAACTTCATGCGCAAAAATTACATACAGGGCGCCCTGGCGATTTCGGACACGCGCGGCGACAGCAATAACATCTTCGGTTTTCTCAATCAGACGCGTTCGCGGGGCATCAATAGCAGCATCTCCCTGCGGCGCACGTTCGGCTCGCGGTTCTTCGGCACGTTCACGTATCAATTCAGCCGCAACTCGAACCGGCTGGCGCCCTATTTCTCGGATCGGCTGAATGTCTCGGGCCTGGCGGGTATTGAAGGGAATAACCAGTCTCCGCTCTACTGGGGACCGCCTTCGCTCGGATTCAACCAGAGCCAGATCTCCGGCCTGAGCGATGCCATTGCATCCGTCACCCACAATCAAACCGACGCGATTTCGTTTCAGGGAACGTGGAGCCGCGGCCGCCACAATGCGTCGTTCGGCGGAGATTTCCGCTGGCAGCAGTTCAACACCCTGTCGCAGACCAATCCGCGAGGGACGTTTACGTTCAACGGAGCCGCTACGGGGCTGATTACCAACGGCGTCGCCACGCCGGGGACAGGATTCGACTTCGCCGATTTCCTGTCCGGCATTCCCGATACCAGTGCGATCGCCTTCGGCAATGCCGACAAATACCTGCGCTCGAAACAGCCCGATGTATACGCGCAAGACGATTGGCGCGTCTCGCCGGCCTTTACGCTGAACCTCGGTCTGCGCTGGGAGTTTACCTCGCCCCTCACGGAGAAATACGGACGGTTGGTGAATCTCGACGTGGCGCCCGGATTCGCGGCCATCGCTCCGGTTCTGGCGACGGGCCCGAACGCGCTCAGAGGCTCTCTGACCGGAATGAGCTATCCCGCTTCGCTGATTCGGCCGTATTACGACGAGTTCCAGCCGCGGCTGGCGTTCGCGTGGCGGCCGTCCGCGAGATCCTCGCTGGTGCTGCGCGGCGGCTACGGAATCGCCTACAACACCCAGATCTACCAGCCGTTCGTGACCCGCATGGAGCAGCAGTCTCCGCTTTCCACCGCCTTGAGCGTTGCCAACACGGCCGCCGCCCCGCTGACGCTGGCCAGCGGGTTCTACGCGCCCCCGAACACCACCACCACGAATTTCGCGGCCGATCCCAACCTCAAACCCGGCTATGTCCAGGCATGGAATCTCGCGCTTCAGCGCGATTTGCCGTTTTCGCTGCAAATGGCGGCGGCCTACAGCGGCAATAAAGGGACGCATCAACTGCAGGCATTCGCTCCGAATACGTATCCGTCGGGCGCGGTCAGCCCGTGTCCGAACTGTCCTTCCGGTTTCGCGTATTACACGTCCGGCGCCAACTCGGAGCGCCAGGCCGGCATCTTCCAGCTTCGGCGGCGGCTGCACAACGGGTTTCAGGCGCAGGCGCAATACACCTACGCCAAAGCGATCGACGACGCCGCTTCCCTGGGAGGCGGCGGGCTGGGCGGCCTGGCCCAGAACTGGCTCGATCTCCGAGGGGAACGCGGACCTTCGGCCTCGGATCAGCGGCATCTTCTCAATCTCAGTCTGCAATACACAACCGGGATGGGGGTGAAGGGCGGGACTCTGCTGGGCGGCTGGCGCGGCTTGCTGGTGAAAGACTGGACTTTCCTCAGTACCATCAACTTAGGATCGGGGCTTCCGCTGACGCCGATTTACGCATCCATCATCCCAGGCACGGCCCTGAACGGCATGGTGCGAGCCGAATATACCGGCGAATCGCTCTATGCCGCGCCCGCCGGTTACTACTTGAACCCCGAGGCGGTTGCCGCGCCGCCTCCCGGCCAGTGGGGCAACGCCGGCATGCGCTCCATGCGCGGACCGGACCAGTTCTCCATGGGCGCTTCCATGCAGCGTTCGTTCCGCCTCGGCGACCGGTTCACGCTGAACGCGCGGATCGACGCCAATAACCCGCTCAATCACGTGGCGGTGACCGGCGTCAATGCCATCATCACCAGCCCGCAATTCGGATATCCCTCCCAGGTGAACGGGATGCGTACGGTAACCACGACGATGAGGCTGACATTCTGATGAGACGAGATTCTGGAAATCCGCTTCTTCGGAGGCGCTGGGCGCTATGCGCGGCTTTGCCGCTGCTGGCGCTCGCGCAACAATCCGCGCCGCCGCCGGCGCCGCGGCCGCAAGTGCAATCGCAGGTGCAGCCCGCCACCGCCGGGGCTACCTTCACGGCGAGCGCTAATCTGGTGATCGAAGAAGTCGGCGTCAAGGATAAGAGCGGCAAGGCGATCGGCGGACTGACAAAGGAAGACTTCGCGGTCACCGAGGACGGCAAGCCGCAGACCATCGCTTTCTTCGAATACCAGAACATCGACGAGGCGGCGGCGCCCGCCCCCGAGCCAGGGCCGGCCCCGGCGGCGGCGCCGGTGGCCCCCCTCACGCAAGTGCAGATCGCGCCGGAGGCGCCGGGCAACGTGCGCTACCGCAACCGCAGGCTGCTGGCGCTGTATTTCGACATGAAGTCCATGCCGCAGGCGGATCAGTTCCGCACCCTCGACGCGGCGCGGAAATTCCTTCGCGATCAGATGAGCCCGGCGGACGTAGTGGCCATTATCGAGTACGATGGCGCAAGCGTTCGGGTCCTCCAGGACTTCACCGCCGACCGGGAAAGACTCCAGTCGATCCTGGCGTCCATGGCCGCCAGCGAGCAGGATGTTTCGGGGGAGACGAATGCCATCGCCTCGGATACCGGCGCGGCCTTCGGCCAGGACGATTCGGAGTTCAACATTTTCAATACCGACCGTCAATTGGCCGCCCTGCAGACAGCCACGAAAATGCTGGGCACGCTCAGCGAAAAGAAGGTCCTGGTCTATTTCGCCAGCGGAATGCAACTGAACGGTCTGGACAATCAGGCGCAGTTGCGCGCCGCCATCAACGACGCGGTCCGTTCCGGCGTCTCGTTCTGGCCGGTGGATGCGCGCGGCCTCGCGGCGGCCTCGCCGCTGGGCAACGCTACCAGCGGATCGCAGGGCGGCGCGGGCATGTATTCCGGCGGTCTGGCGACGCTGGCGAGTCTCCAGGGCTCGCAGGACACTCTCTACACGCTGGCCGCCGATACGGGCGGCAAGGCCTTTCTCGACTTCAACGACCTCTCGGTGGGCATCGTGAACGCCGAGAAATCCATTGCCAGCTACTACATCATTGGGTATTACTCGGCCAACGCGGCGCTCGATGGAAAGTTCCGGCGGATCAAAGTGACTCTCACCGGGAACGCGGAAGCGAGTCTCGATTTCCGCCAGGGTTATTTCGCCGGAAAGGACTTCGGGAAGTTCACCGCCGCGGATAAAGACCGCCAACTGGAAGAAGCGCTGGCGATGGGCGACCCGGTCACGGAGCTGACCATGGCCATGGAGGTCAATTACTTCCGGCTCGACAACGCGGAATACTTCACCCCCGTGATGGTGAAGATACCGGGCAGCGAGTTGGCCCTTGCCAAGAGGCGCGGCGCCGACCACGCCATGATCGATTTCATCGGCGAGATCAAGGACGATCACGGCACTACCATACAGAACCTGCGGGACTACTTGGATTTTAAGCTGAGCGACCAGACGGCGGCGGAATTGGCCACGCGGCCCATCTCATACGACACCGGCTACACGCTGTTGCCGGGAGCGTACCGGATCAAAGTTCTGGCGCGCGACAGCGCAACCGGCCGGATCGGCACTTACGAGGCCAAGTTCGACATTCCGTACCTCAACAAGGAACAACACCGGGTCCCCATCACTTCGGTGGTCCTGAGCAGCCAGCGCGCATCGTTGAAGGATGCGCTGGCGACCGCCGGCAAGCCCGCGCAGGCCGCGGCGAATCAGGCGGCGAACCCGCTGGTGCAGGATGGAATCATGCTGATTCCCAGCATCACCCGCGTGTTCCACGCGACCAGCGATATGTACGTCTTCCTGGAAGCGTACCAACCCGGCGCCACCACGGCGCAGCCGCTGGTAGCCTATGTGACCTTCGTTCGCGGGCAGGCGAAGGTGATGGAAACGCCGCCCGTAAAGATCGCCGATGGCCTCGACGCGAAGTCGCACATGCTGCCGATCAAGCTGAGCTTTTCGCTCGGCCAGTTGAAGCCCGGCGAGTACGATTGCGAAGTGAGCGTACTCGATCCAACCGGGCACAAAGCGGCTTTTTGGCAGGCGCCAGTGCTGGTAGTGCCTTAGGTTTTGAGTCAAGATCCTTAAGCAAGGGAGTTAGCTTCGATGAAACGAGCGATCCTGGGAGCCATTCTGATATTCGCATGCTGTTCGACCATCCTCGGCCAGCCCGCCGATACGCGGCCTAAGTTCCTGGCCGCGGATGTCCATCCCGCCCCTGCCGGATATCCGTATGCTCGGACCATTCCGGTCCACGACAACCGCTACGAGGTGAAGAGCGCCGCGATGCTCGACCTGGTCCGAATCGCTTACGGCTTCGACGCCGACAAGATCCTGGGCGGCCCGAGCTGGCTCGAAATGGACCGTTTCGATATCACGGCCAAGCTGCCTGGCGAAACCTCGCCAGATGACCAGAAGCTGATGCTGCAAACGCTTCTGGAAGACCGTTTCAAGCTGGTAACGCGCAAAGAGACGAAGGCCATCGCCGGTTATGCGCTGATCGCCGGAAAGAAGCCGGCGCTGAAAGAAGCCGCCGGCACGGAGGAAAGCGGGTGCAAGCTGCAATCTTCCTCCGGCCCGGCGCCCGAAGGCGGGGGGATGTTCATGACGAGCATAAATGGAGCCGTTGTACGCATCGCCATCAGCGGCAACACGATGCTCACCTACAACTGTCGCAACGAAACCATGGCCGCGTTCGCGGAGGGCCTGCACACCATGCTCGGTTCGAACATCGGCACAAGCCCCGTGCTGGAGGAGACCGGCCTGAAAGGCGCCTGGAACTTCGACCTGAGCTTTTCGCTTTCGATCAGCCTGCCAATAAGCGGCGGATCGTCCACCGAACGCGTCACGGTAGCCGACGCAATCGACAAGCAGCTCGGCCTGAAGCTGGAACCGCGCCAGATTCCCACGCCTGTGCTTGTGGTGGAGAGCGTCAATCGGACGCCCAGCGCGAACGCGCCCGACCTTGCCCAGGTCATGCCGCCGATGCCACCGGCTACCGAGTTCGATGTCGCCAGCGTCAAGCCCACCGATCCGGGATCGTCCGCTATGAACTTCCAGGTTCAGCCCGGGGGACGGCTAAACATCCGGGGCTTCCCGATGCGTTCGCTGCTCATGTACGCTTTTATGGACCCGATCAGCAGACGCACCTCGCAACTCACGGGCACGCCGAAGTGGGCCGATTCAGCCCGTTTCGATATCGTGGCCAAGACGCCGCCGGATACCGCGCCGCTAGACATGATGAGCATGGGACCGCCCTTGCTGGCTCTGCTCAAAGACCGGTTCAAGCTGGCCTACCACATCGATCAACAGCCCGGAACCGCGTACAATCTCCAAGCCGCCAAGCCCAAAATGAAAACCGCCGACCCCGCCGGCCGTACCTCGTGCAAACGGGCAGCGGCGCCCGCCGGATCTCCGGGTGGTTCTCTGGTGATGACGTGTCAGAACATCACCATGACGCAATTCGCGGACTGGCTGTCATCCAACGGCGTGGGCGTGAACGGGCCGGTTTCGGACGCCACCGGTCTCAACGGCGCGTGGGATTTTTCGCTTACCTACACCTATGCCATGCCGGCCGCCTTGGCCCGCGGCGTCGAAACCGGACAGCCAGGCGGCGACCTTCCCGCCGCGGCCGAACCCACCGCCGGCTACACCTTATTCGAGGCTCTGGAGAAGCAGCTTGGCCTCAAGCTGGAGACCACGAAAAAGCCGCAGCCCGTGGTCGTCATAGACCACCTCGAAGAGAAGCCGACCGAGGATCAGTAACGGGAGCCGATGACGCGGCTGGCACTCGAACGCTGGAGCAGGCTATGGCGATTCACCCTCTGAGCGCCGCCCGGATGTCCTTGAGCAACCGGAACAGGTGGTAGGGATCGCTGGGCGACGCGACGAAATCGAAGCGTTCAGAGAAGGATTTGGCTTCGTCGTCCTTGGCGTGAACCGCAAACGCTCGAATGCCGGCGATGTCCGCTGCCTGCAACGTGCGAAGCATGGCGTCCTTGAGAAGGCCGCTGCCGAGGCCCTTGCCTTGCCAGGTGGCTGCAACCGCAAGGCGGGCCAGCAACATGATGGGAACGGGATGCCGGGCCAAGCCCTTGGTCAGGCGTTCGGGCGCTTCGCTATATTCCACCTGGCCGACCACAAGGGTGTAGTAACCGACGACCTCTGCATCCGCTTCATCCGCCAGGGCGATGTAGGTTTGTGAGGCCCCGGCTTGCTGGCTCGGAAGCGCGTACCGTACCAAAAAGCGGTTAAGCGCTTCCCGGCCGCAGTCGAACCTGTCCAGGTCGTGGCTGCGCCGCAGCTTTTCGATGCGGAGCGCGGCCACTTAAATGCCGCCGCGCTCGAACACGCTGGGCTTCTTGAGAAGGCGGG